>Ga0299915_10002768_pt1 | contig 12760 bp, 12 predicted proteins | sample RVTome_13_FD_200263 | JGI IMG/M metagenome (GOLD analysis project Ga0299915, IMG submission 200263) | Soil microbial communities from uranium-contaminated site in the Upper Colorado River Basin, Wyoming, United States - RVT92D227 (version 2) ...
CTGGTGGTTGACCCCGCGCCCCAGGACCACGGAACCGGCATTCGCCGCGACCCCGAGAATGACCGCTGCCAGAGCGCCCACGGCCTCGTCCGCGAGCCGCGGAGGGTAGAAACAGACGAGCGCCCCCAGCGCAAAGAGCGCTATCCCCGCCCACTGCAGGACGGTCGGCTTCTCACCCAGGGTGAAGATCGCCAGTCCTGCGACGAGGGGAGAGGTGAGATTGAGCAGCAGATTCACGGTCACCGCCGGCAGCTCCTGCAAGCCGATAAAGATCGCACCCTGCGTGACGGCGTATAGAAGCAATCCCAGGAGCCCCAACTCTGCCCACTGGCGATGGGTGAGCCTGCGCAGGGTCCGGCCCACTTCTCCTCGGAGCGCAAGCCCTTCCTTGACGAGGACAAAGGAAGTGGACCACAGAAACGTCACCAGGAGCGCCTGGAGGACCGATGCCAGGCGGGAAGGCTGGGGCTCATCGTTTGTCCGGCTCGGCCCCCGCCAGGAACCGCCGCACTTCATCTGCCTGCCGGGATGAGATGCTCCCACTCCGCTCCCAGTGGACGACCAGATCGCTCAGGCGGAACACGCTGTGCAACCGAAAGCCGGCTCTGGCCAGGGCCTCGGAGGCGCCGCTCTGGCGGTCGATCAGCACGACCACATCCAGGACGCGCAAGCCCACCCCTTGAAGGCGCTCGATCGCCTCGAACTTGCTCCCGCCTGTCGTGGCCACATCGTCGACCACCACGACAGTCTCCCCTTCGCGGAATTCGCCCTCAACCTCGGCCTTCGTTCCATACTCCTTGACCTCTTTCCTTGGATAGACCATCGGCCGGCCGGTTCGTTGTGAGATCACGGCGCCGATGGGGAGGGCGGCGTAGGGCAGCGGCGCGAGCCTATCGTAGGAAAGCGTTGCAAGGAGCGGTAGGTAGGCGGCCGCGACGCGGGCCAGCAGGCCGGGGTGCGAGACCAGACGGCGCAGATCAAGGTAGATCGGCGAGGCCGCCCCGGACTTGAGCGTGAACGTCCCGAAGCGGACGCATCCGGCTTCGAGCAGACCATCGGCGAGGTTGGCATTCGGCCCTTGAAGCTCCCCCGGAGCGGCTTGGCGCGGGCTGGCGCGTACGGCGTTGATAGCAAGGCGCAGCTCGCAGGCTTCTCGCCCCGGATCTTCGGCTCGGGCCAGGCTGCGCGAGGTAGTGATCAGTAGGCCGAGGCCGTCTGCTCGAATCCCGGCCCTCACCGCTTTCTCCAGGTCCCCACCCTGGGCCCCAACTCCCGGGGCGAGGATCCAGAGATCGGGCGCGGCCGCCCTCACGGCGGCGAGCGACTGAAGGTCGGTGGCGCCGGCCACCAGGCCCAGGTTGTCGGCCCGGTTCCAGGAAGAGGCTTCGCGGGCGACCCTCACGTACAGGGGCTCGCCTCCGCTCAATAGGATATCCTGCAGATCCCGTGATCCAGGGTTTGACGTCCGGCAGAGCAGGAACGCCCCTCGCTCCGGGTCCCCGAGGAACGGTTCGATGGAATCCCGACCGAGGTACGGGTTGAGCGTCACCGCGTCGGCCCCCAGGCATTCGAAGGCCGCCCGGGCATGGGCTTCGGCGGTGGATGGGATGTCGCCTCGTTTGACATCGAGGATCACCGGGATTCCGTCTGGCACCGCGGCAATGACCCCGGCCAGGGCTTCGATCCCCTCGGAGCCAAACGCTTCGAAGAAGGCGCTATTGGGTTTGAAGGCGCACGCCTCGGCCGCCGTGGCCTCGATCAGGCGGAGGCAAAAGGCCCGCGCCGTTGCGGCTCCCCCACCCCCCAGGAGATCCGGGTGTGGGTCGAGCCCCACACAGAGGAGCGAATCAACAGCCCGGGCGCGGGCGGTCAGACGAGTGAAGAACGACATGGCCAGGTCCAGTCAACCGAGCGCGATCGGTGATCGGTCATTCAAGGCCGGATTCTGGAACCCGCCACCCATGCGCCGCTACCGGCGTCAGGTCGGCCGACCCCAACCCGGCCTCTCCCTATCCTATCCTAGGCCTTTCCCAGAACCATCGCCAACAGCGCCATGCGGATGTAGAGGCCGTATTCCATCTGTCGGAAGTAGGCGGCGCGGGGATCGGCATCGACCTCCATGCTGATTTCTCCCACCCTCGGCAGGGGGTGCATCACGATCATGCGGTCTTTGGCGCCCTTCAGGGTTTCCGGCGTGATCACATAGGCTCCCTTCACCTTCTCATACTCATCCAGGTTCTCGAAACGCTCCTTCTGGACGCGTGTGACGTAGAGCACATCGGTCGAAGAGAGAACCGGTTCCAGCCGCTCGTGCTCGGCCTGAGGCAGGCCCTTCTCGCGGAGCTCGGCCACGAGCTCCGGCGGCATGCGCAAGATCTGGGGCGAGACGTAATTCACGCGGACGACAAAGAGCGAGAGCAGGCGAGCCAGCGAGTGGACCGTCCGGCCGTACTTCAAGTCGCCCAGCATCGTCACGGTGAGGCCGTCAACGTGGCCGAGCTCCTCCACGATCGTGAAAAGATCGAGCAACGCCTGGGTGGGGTGTTCGCCCACGCCGTCGCCGGCGTTGATGATCGGCTTTCGGGCAAACTCCGCCGCCTGGGCCGAGGCGCCCATCTCCGGGTGACGCAGGACGATCACGTCGGCGTAGCACTCCAGAGTCCGGACGGTGTCCGGCAGCGACTCGCCCTTGGCCACCGAGGAGTAGCGCACTTCGTTGATGGGAATCACGCTTCCCCCGAGGCGCTCCATGGCGGAAGTGAACGAGGAGGAGGTGCGGGTGGACGGCTCGTAGAAGAGATTGGCCAGGATCTTCCCCTTGAGCAGGTCGAACGTTCCGACGCGCTCAACCATCGCCCGCATCTCCTTGGCCACCTCGAAAATGTAGTCGATGTCTTCCCGGCTGAACTGCGCGACCGAAAGGACGTCTTTCCCGTAGAACGGCGCTTCCCGCCGGTCGCCGAATGGGAGATGAGGGCTGACGGCCCTTCGTTCGGTAGGCGGTACAAAGCTAGCCATCGGTTTTCTCCTCGATCTCAGTAAGCTCCAGGGCCTGCAGTCTCAGGCGACCTGGGAGCTGGCCATCAGGTCGATCCCTGTCCCAGGTCGGGCCAGCACCTCTCCCCCGGCGAGTGCCGTCTGCCCACGAAGCACCACCTGGCTGACTTTCCCCCGAAGCCTCATCCCTTCAAAGGGCGTCCACCCGCAGCGAGTCGATAGGTCGTTCGCCCGCACCTCCCAGGGCTGGTCGGGGTCCACTTCGATGTGAGTATCGGGCTGGCCCGGGAGGCCGAAGATCCGCGACGGATTCGAATGCATCCGCCGGACAAGATCGTCCAGGGTGAGGCGTCCTTCCCCAACCGCCGTCAGCAGCAGGCCCAGCGCAGTCTCCAGGCCGGGGAAGCCCGGCGGTGGATTCTCCCCATCTTTCTCGGCCGGGGTATGCGGGGCGTGGTCGGTGGCGAAGCAATCGATCACCTCGAGGTTCTCCCACAGCGCGGCGCGGTCGCCGGCGGAGGCCAAGCGCGGCCGAACCTCGCCGCGGCCGCCCCCCAACCGTGGGATGTCGTCCTCGGTCAGGAAGAGATGATGGGGCGTCACCTCGCAGGTGACCCGCAGGCCCTTCTCCTTGGCCTTTCGGATGAGCAGGATCTCCTCACGCCGCGAGACATGGCAAACATGGACCGGACGGTCGGCCAGCGCAGTGAAGAGGAGCGCGGCCGCCAGGCTGCGCCCCTCGGCATGTAGCGCAACCGGTCGCGCCGCGGGCCAGGCCGACATATGCGCATGGATGGCGCCCAGATCGTCGAGGCGCAGAGGGCCGTAGGTCTGATCGAAGTACATCTTCAGACCGCACACCTGGGAAGCGAGAGCCGCGGCGCTGTGCACGTTGTCGGCGCCGGCGCCCAGGAAGAGAGCGTAGTCACAGCGGGCCTTCCGGCGCGCCGCCTGCTTCGCCTCTCCTAGCGACCGCTCGTCGGTGAGGGGCGGCTGGGTGTTGGGCATGGCGAGCACGGCTGTGAAGCCTCCGGACAGCGCGGCGGCCGTGCCGCTGTCGAAGTCCTCCTTGTGCGTGCCGCCGGGCTCGCGCAGGTGGACGTGAGGGTCGATCAAGCCGGGGAGGCGGATCATGGGTCAAGGCTCCGGAGCCTCGAAGGCTGTGCCTCCCTGATCGGCGCCGGGCAAAAAAAGAGAGCCTCTCGGCTCTTCTTCGTGAAGCAAACGGCCCGCCTGTGAGCGCGGGCCTCATGACCGACTGGGATTCGCGAGCGTGGTGAGCGGGTCGACATGTTCCGGGGGCAGATTGTACGGAAAGGCGGGATCCTGTCAAGCGTCGCATGCGGTCCGTTGACGCCGAGCGCTCCGCTCCCGGCGTTCGTACGCGGCCAGGGGAAGCCGCAGCCCCGACCGGGCGGGAGGGGCTGCGGCAAACCCTGTAATGCGGATCGACCCCGGCGGACCCGGATCACGAGTTGAGATCCGCTCGGTCCTTCACCCCGAACCTCGAGGGAGGGAGCAGAAGGAACAACAGGTTCAACAGGATGCCGACGATGGCCGAGAACACGATCGCGGGAATGCCGTTGGGGAACATGTAGGGGATGCTGAAGGGGAAGAGCCCGTTGGGAAGCCCGATGGCCCCGCCGATGCCGAAGACCAGGATCGTGGCGCCGATCGCCAGTTGCCGCGGCTCGAAGAGGTTCACCTTCTCGGATTGGATCAGGGCGACGCCCTGCATCCCGATAATCCCGAAGAGATAGACGGCCAAGCCGCCGGTGACGGCCACCGGAACGGTGTGCACCAGGGCGGCCAGCTTGCCGACAAACCCAAGCAGGACGGCGATCACTCCGGCCGTCATGAGCACGGCCGTGGAGTAGGAGCGGGTGATCGCCATCAGGCTGTTGTTCTCGCCGTAGTTGGTGCCGGCGCAACCGCCGAGAAGCCCGACCACCAGATCGTCGGATCCGTCGGCAACCAGGTTGAGGCCGATCAGCTTCTTGATCTCGAGCGGCGCCCGGCCGAGCTCCCGGGCGAGCTGATCAATATAGAGGCTCATCTGGTAGAGGTGGGCGGTGCTCTCGGGGATGGTGGCGATGGCGATGAGGGCCACGCTGACGACGACCGCCCAGGCGCGCGGATCGGTGAACGCCGGCAGCGTGATCGCTGGAACCTGCAGCCAGTCGGCTGCACTCAGTGCGCTGAAGCTCACCAGGCCGAATGGGATCGCCACCAGGTAGCCGACGATCGCACCCAGCAAGATCGGAAGCATCCCGATAAACCCGCGGTTTTGCAGGTAGACCGAGAAACCGATCGTGACGAGGAGCGTGATGATCGCGACCAGCCAATGGACGGTTGCCTGATCGACCGATCCGCCCACCGCCGCGCCGGCGGCCATCTTGATCGCCTCGTACGCCAGAGCGATGCCGATCACCACCGCCACACTGCCCGTGATCACGGGCGGGAGCACTCGGTCGAGTGCGGCTTTCCCGGCGCGCATGATCAACAGCCCGACCAGGATCTCGACGACCGCCGTGCCGAGGATGCCGACCTGAGCCAGGCGCACCCCCTCCCGACAGTAGACCTGAGCAGGGTCGGAGAAGCAGTCGTTGGCGTAGAGGCTCATGACGGTCATGATCACCGCGATGTAGCTGAAGCTTGAGCCGTAGTAGAGCGGGATTCGCCGGCGTGAGACGAGCAGGGCGATGATCGTCCCCAGCCCGCTGGCGAGAAGCGTCACGCCGACGTCGAACTTCGTCAGGATAGCCACCAACACGGTGGCCGGAAACATCGTGAGCACCTGCTGAATGCCCAGAATCACCATCTTCCCTGGAGGTGGGACGTCCGAGGGCAAATAGCCCATAGCGGCGGTGGAAGGTCCCTTGGTTGCCATTCTATCCTCCTGGCACGTTCAACGCGGTGTGCGTGGGGTGGCCGGCCCCGGTATCAGGCCCCCTCCTTTCCCGCGCCTCAGGCCGCAACCAGGCAAAAAAAGAGAGCCTGTTCGGCTCTCTCTCTTTGAAAAACCGTCTGCCGGGAGGTGCGGGCCTCTGGGCAGGCGGCTTTGGCGAAGCGTGGGGTGCGGGTCCGGGCATGAGTTATTCAAGCGTCATTCTAGAACAGGTCCTCGAAGTGTCAACGCACGGGTCGCTTAAAGAATCTGCGACCAGCCCCGCGGCCGGGCCTCGCTAGGCGCGACACGCGGCACCCGGCGGCTAGGATCCGCCCTCGCGCTCGAGCTCCGGCTCGTGCTCGACGCCTTCGTGCTCCAGGGTGACCATCCACACGAACCATCCCGCGGGGATCGTGAGCCGGCTCCCGCCCGGCACCCGCCAGACGTAGGGCCTTGTGGCTTCGAGCTTCCTGGCCGTGAGCAGGCCCGGGGAAGTGAAGAGATCGTGCACGACCCGGGAAATGTCGAGAGCCAATGCCTGAATGCGAGGCCAGGGCCAGGAGGTGTGCTTGGCCGCTTGCCGGGCGTTGAACTCATCCAGGGACGAATAGCCGCTGGACTGCCCATCGGTCTCGACGTAGCGCTCCATGGCCATAATCCCCGGCCACTCCACGCCGGCGAGCATCTCACCTGCCGAGACTACCATGTAGCGGTCCCATTCCATGATGTGTCCCACGACTTGCGCAAGAGTCCGGCCCTCGGCGCACCGTCCGGCCGCAGCTTCGGCCGTGATGGCTTGGACCCGGCCCAGATACCAGCCCATCACCTCGTCGTGGAGAGGGGTCATCCGGCGGTGGCGCTCATCAGCCGCCTCGGCGAAGATCTCCAGCACGCGAGGATAGAACACCTCGGGCTTCATGTCTCGCCTCTTCTTGCATTCGCAGGGCCCACGGCGATGGCTTTCTCGATCTCCTGACGGTGCTCGCGCCGGTGCTCGAACCTCCGCAGCCGGATGCTGCCCAGCCTATCGATTTCCGCCGCCAGCTCCGGCGAGATCCCCTCGAGAGCGCGATCGGCAGCCTCGGCCCAGCGTACGGCCAACTCACCGGCCTGCCTCAGCTCGATCGCCTGACACAGGGGAAGGATCGAATCATTGATGACGTCGGTGTCGGCCTCCGAAACCGCAACCCCACCCACCTTCCAACGATCCACCAGCACGCAGGCGCGCCGATCCCAAAACGCAAGGTGGGCCAACGCGGCGGCCACGGTCCAACCTTCGCCCAAAGGCGTCCGAAGCTCTTGCGTGGTCAGCCGGCGGACGAGATCGCCCAGCCGCAGGGTCTCGGCGGCGTTCTCCGAGTGGATGGATCGGTCCATCGTTTCCTCCTCAGCACGGGGGCCAGGTGCGTCGGTCTCCCGGGCTGCTACGCCCGCGAACGAAAGCAGGCGGCCAGATGATCGTCGATCATCCCGATCGCCTGCATGAACGCATAACAGACGGTCGTGCCGACGAATCGAAAGCCCTTGTTCTTCAGGTCCAACGACAGCGCGTCGGACTCTCGGCTGGAGGTCGGGATCTGCGCCCATCCTTGCGCCCGCGGGCCGCGCAGGGGCTGGCCTCCGACGAAACTCCACAGGTACTCATCGAACGATCCGACTCGCTCGGCGATCCACAGGAAGGCGCGCGCGTTGGCCACGGCGGCCTCCACCTTCAAGCGGTTGCGGACAATCCCGGCGTCGGCCAGAAGTCGGCTCAGGTCTCGCTTCCCATAGCGTGCGATCCGTTCCGGGTCGAAACCCTCAAACGCCGCACGGAAGTTGTCCCGCTTGTGGAGGATCGTCCGCCACGACAGGCCGGCCTGAAAGCAGTCGAGGATGAGATGTTCGTAGAGCGCCCGATCGTCGTGCACCGGGGTCCCCCACTCCGTGTCATGGTAGGCCTCCATCAGCGGATCCCCCGTGCCGAAGCAGCGCACCGGCGCCTCAGCCATTTCCCGACCGCAAGAAGGCATGCAGGACGATGCTTTGGCCGGCCGGTCGGCGGGCCATGTCCTTGGCGCATTCAGGGCGCCGGACGGGTTCCCCTAAGGAAGAGACCATTTGTTGCCCCTCCGACGGAGCTTGCTCGCCGCTCTGATTGGGACCGCCATCCGGGCCAGCCTCCGCACCGGAGCCTTCAAGCTCACGGCAAGGGATTCTCGGTGGTGAAGAGCTCCGTGCGCATCTGTCGGGCCACGTTCTATTGGCTGCTGGACAAGTGAACAACAGGATGAGCCGCGGCGCAAACGGCCCCGGCCCCGTCTCCTGGACGTTGACTTTACTCCGAGAGTGAAGTAAAGGTTCACCCAGATCCGACGTGCGGTTCCGTTCCGCACCAACTGGAGCCCTCGTGGATGACCTTCTCCCCCTCTACCGAACTCCCGAGGGAATGGCCTCGGCCATGGCCGCCTATGATTCGGCGCTCGCCCGGCTCCGGGTCCCTTATGAGACTCTCGCCGTCCCCACGCGCTTCGGCCAGACCCATGTGCTGGCGGCCGGGCCGCGTGGCGCGCCGACCCTGGTGATGCCCCATGGCTGGAACGGGAATGCGGCCGGGTGGTGGCCACAGATCAACACCCTCGCTGAGTCGCTACGCCTCTACGCCCCCGACACCATCGGGCAGGCCGGGCGCAGTGCGCCGGCGCGCCCATCGACGCGCGGGCCAGCCTACGGCCTGTGGCTTGCTGACGTGCTCGATGCGCTCCAATTGGCGCGACCCGCGCTGGTCGGAGGATCGGGCGGGGCATGGTTGATCCTCAAGCTGGCCGAGGTGGCGCCGGAGCGAATCGGGCGGGCCATCCTGCTCTCGCCGGCCGGGTTTGTCCCGCCCCGGTTGAGGTTCCTCCTGCGCGCAGCCTGGATAGGGATGCTGCGGCCGGATGCCACGACTCCCATGCGTTACGCGCGCCTTGCCTCCCCGCCCCCGCTGAGAATCGACGAATCCGAGGTCCGCCTGGGCGCACCGGCGCTCCTATCCCTGAAGCCTCAACTCCCCCCTCCCGTCCTGCCGAACCGAACGCTGCGGCGCCTGGCCGCCCCGACGATGCTGCTCGTTGGAGAACACGAGGCCATCTTCCCACCGCGGGCCGTTCTCGGCCGTGCCCGACGGACCCTCCCCAACCTCGTCCACGCCGAGATCGTCTCCATGGCCGGCCACAATCTCTCTTACGAGCAGCCGGAGCTGGTGAACGCACGAATCCTGGATTTCGTCATGCTGGATTGAGCCCCTAACCGAAGAAGCCCAGAGCCGCCAGGGCTCCGTTTGTATGCTGGCGCAGGTCGTCTGAGGCGGCCTGCGAGCAGGCACTCCCCAAACGTGCTCCCTATCGTGTGGAAAAGACAGCGTCGGGGGACTACTGCGCACTCGACCTGAGGGCTAGCCTTCCTCTCTCCCGGACGCCCCTTCCTGCTGGATCCCCGGAACCACGCCGCGGTCGTCGCGACGGCGCCGTGGCTGGCGTGCCCTTTGTGCGCCCCGGCGAGACGTGGGGGATGTCAGCCCAGGGTCAGGCCAATCGTCACCCGCTTCCTGCACGGATTGTGGTAGGAATCAATCAGAGTAATCTGTTCGTCGAGGGGTGAAAGATGTCTTCCAAATCACATCGCACTCCCTGGCTCCTGTGGCCCTTCGTGGCCCTGTGGCGCCTGCTGGCCATGATCGTGGAGTTCACCGGACGGCTGGTGGCGGTGATCCTGGGCGCCGTCCTGATGATCGTCGGCGCCGTGGTCAGCCTCACCGTCGTGGGCGCAGTCGTCGGGGTGCCATTGGCCATCCTCGGTTTTCTCCTGATCCTGCGGGGCCTCTTCTAGCCCGGTTCAAGAAGCCTGCGAGGCGTTTCGGGCCGCCCTTCGACGCAGGGCGGTCCGAGCTGCCTCCAATGGAGAGCGCCATCTCCAGCCACACACCAACCTCCCACTGGGGCCCCGCGGTTCCCCTGGCGGCCGCCCTCCTCCCGGGCGCTGTCCTTCTCCGCCGAAGACGCAGCTAGTCGGTCCGGGCCACGACGAACGCCCCGCTGTGGACCCGGGGTATCGAGCGCGATCCGCTCGACAACCACGCGCACGCTGTCCCCTGGCGCGTCGCGTGGGCGGCGAGGTAGACCGCGCCCTGGGAGGGGGCAGCTCAACCCCGTCGCCATTCGCCCCGGTCAATGCCGCAGAGGAGCAGTCTTCGCGGGGAGTGACGGCGGCATCTGGCGGTGGTCAGGCCGCCTTGAGGTGCATCTTCTGGAACCGCCACACACCGGCGGAGACGTCGATCAAAGAAAGCCCGACCAGGGCCAGCAGCTCGAAAGTCGCTTCGGCAGGGCCGGCCCCCAGGAAGCGCACCTTGTTGAGGGCGACCGCCGCTTGGGTCTGCGGCAGGAGATCGAACAAGCCGTTGACCTGCCCTCCCAGGGTGAACAGAGGCGGATTGCCCATCGTTAAGCCGGCCTGGAAAAGAAGATATAGAAGGAAGCGCGGCCTGGCGCCTCCCACTCACTGCGATCCACTGCCCCAGGGATTGCGTCGTGCGGGCGCAAGCGACTCGCGAGGTTCAGACCTTCCCTCGAAGGAGGCCCACGATCCACTCCCTCGGGAAGTCATCGCTGGTGTATCATTCCAGCGATCCGTGTGGAAATCCGCCCGAGGCTCGGGCAGAATGCAGAGGTGATTGGATGTTGGCGATACCCCAGATCCTGGTCGGGCTGGCGTTGGCGACCCTCGGCCGAAAGCTCTTTTGGCTTTTTGTCGCCGGAGTGGGTTTCCTCTCCGCGATGACGCTCGCCTCCCGCTGGCTCGCAGGCAGCCCCGAGTGGCTCGTCATCGGGCTCGGGATCCTGGCCGGGTTGGCCGGGGCTTTGCTTGCCGTGTTCGTCCAAAAGGTGGCGGTGGCGGTTGCCGGATTCCTGGCGGGGGGCTTCTTGAGCCTGGGGCTCCTGAACCTCGTCGGGTTCAACCCCGGCGGCATATCCTGGCTCATCTTCCTCGTCGGGGGGATCCTGGGCGCCGTCCTGATGGCCATTGCCTTCAATTGGGCACTGATCGTCCTTTCCTCCCTGGCCGGCGCCTCGCTCATTTCCGATGCGTTCGCCGGGGGCAGGCCGGCGTATTCGATCCTCTATATCGTCGTCCTGATCGTCGGCATCGTCATTCAGTGGGCGCTGCTACGGCAGGAGCGGCACCGCGCGGCATAGCCCCGGCGCATCCCCTTGGCCGGCTGGGGTTCCCACGGGAGCGACTCGTGAAGCTCGCCCTGTGGCGCTGGGGACATTGTCCGGCCCCTGGTCTATGGAGGGCGGATGACAACCGAACTCAGCCCCAGTGCCCAGAGGGTGAAGGATGCCCTCCTGCGGTTCGGGCTTTCCCTGGAGGTGGTGGAGGTCCCCGCCTCGACGCGGACGTCTGCCGAAGCGGCTCAGGCGGTGGGCTGCGCGGTTGGGCAGATCGCGAAGTCGCTCGTGTTCCGCGGCAAGCGGAGCGGCAACCCGGTTCTGGTGATCGCCAGCGGCGCCAACCGGGTAGACGAGGCCCGGCTTGGCAGCCATCTGGGTGAGCCGGCCGAGAAGGCAGACGCCGACTTCGCGCGGCAGCACACCGGTTTCGCGATCGGCGGCGTCCCCCCAGTGGGGCACGCCGAGGCGATCCGCACGTTCATCGACCAAGCTCTCCTTCAGTACGTGGAGATCTGGGCCGCCGCCGGCACACCCCACGCCGTCTTCCGCCTGTCGCCGTCCGACCTGCTGCGGATCACCGGAGGCGAGGTGGTGACGATCGCCGCCCCAGGCGGCACTTCCCATTGAAGCCCAGCCGGGAGTGAGACGATGTCCTCGACGTTCGAACAAACACTGGATCGGTATGCGGAGGTGGCGATCCGGATCGGCCTGAATCTTCAGGTCGGGCAGCGACTGCTCATCACCGACATTCGACGCGGCGGCGTTCCGATCGAGACCGCGGCCCTTATCCGCTCTCTGACCGCTCATGCCTACGCGGCAGGCTCACCCCTCGTTCACGTGATGTGGCGCGACGATGCCTTGATCCGAACTCGCTTCGAGCGCGCCCCGCACGACTCCTTCGGCGAATACCCCGACTGGGTGGCCCGCGGCCTGCTCGAGCATGTCCAGGGCGGCGGAGCCCTCCTCACCGTCCAGGCCGGGAACCCGGATCTCCTCAAAGACCAGGATCCTGCAATTGTGGCGGGCATCCAGAAGCTCGCCTTTGAGAAGAACAAGGTGCTTTCCGAACTCGCCGGACGCAACGCTTACAACTGGGTAGTCATCTCCGCCTCCTACCCGGGATGGGCGGCCAAAGTCTTTCCCGACCTGCCCCGAGAGGAGGGCGTGGCCAAGCTCTGGGAGGCTATCTTCCGCGTCTGCCGCGTGGATCGCCCCGAGCCCATGGCCGCCTGGCGAGATCATCTCCGCCAGCTTGTGGCCCGCTGTGACTACCTCAACCACCGCCGGTACCGCGCCCTGCATTTCACCGGACCCGCGACGGACCTCACCGTGGGGTTGCCTGGCGGGCATCAATGGCAGAGCGCCCGCTTCGTGTCGCAGAAGGGGATCGACTACACCGCCAACCTCCCGACCGAGGAGATCTTTACCCTCCCGCACCATGCCTTGACCGAGGGAACGGTCACGTCGACGCGCCCGCTCAACTACGGCGACACGCTGATAGACGGATTTCGTTTGACCTTCTCCGGCGGACGGGCCGTCGAGGCCAGTTCCCGAACGGGGGAGGCGATTCTACGCAATCTGCTCGATTCCGATGAGGGAGCTCGACGCCTGGGCGAGGTGGCGCTGGTCCCCCACAGCTCGCCGATCTCGCAGTCGGGGCTGACCTTCTACAACACCC
>Ga0299915_10002769_pt1 | contig 12759 bp, 16 predicted proteins | sample RVTome_13_FD_200263 | JGI IMG/M metagenome (GOLD analysis project Ga0299915, IMG submission 200263) | Soil microbial communities from uranium-contaminated site in the Upper Colorado River Basin, Wyoming, United States - RVT92D227 (version 2) ...
CCATTTATGAATGTCAGAGCACCGACAATACCCTTTACTGACAGAGTGGTTACATGCGGTGATGCCGGTTCGACAAGGCTCTTCAAGGACGGTTTGGGTGCTGCCTATATTATGGGAAAGGCTGCTGCAAAAACTGCCGTGTTTCACGGGGTAGGAAAACAGGATTTCCAGAAAGAATATTACCCTGTCTACAAGAGTATTATCATTGATAACTGGTTCGGCAGGCTCCTCTTTGCAGCTACCGATGTCTTCAAGGATCATTCAACATTAACAAAAAGCATGCTCGATGTCGTGCAAACAGAACAAAATGAATCGGGAAAATCAAGGGTACTGAGTTCAGTCCTCTGGGATATGTTTACCGGAAACGAACGATACAAAAATATATTCAAGAGAGCTATGAATCTGCCCATGTTTTATGATTTATTGAAGGGGTTTGCTAGAATATAATTGGAGGGGAATCATGAAAGACGATGAACTGGGAAGAATTTATCCTGACGGAGAGATTATCTTCAAGGAAGGCGATGTCGGCGATAAGATGTATGCAATACAGTCAGGCAAGGTCAAAATAATGAAAAATACCCCATCCGGCGAACTGGCGATTGCAATTCTCGGGACGGGAGAAATATTTGGAGAAATGGCATTGTTTGACAGGATGCCGCGCTCAGCGACTGCGGTTGCCTCTGGTGAAATAAGGATTCTCAGCATAGACAAGAAAAAACTATTTCAGACCATAAGCAGGGACCCGACTCTTGTATTTAAGATAATTGAGTCCATGAGTCAGAGGATAAGAAGGCTTGATGAGGAATTCACAAAACTCGAGAAGAACAAGATCGATATCCTGAAGATTTTTTCAAATATCGAAGAGACGTGCAATTTTATCCTGGAAGAGACAAGGAATTTTATCAATGCTGACAACGGGTCTATAATGCTTTTTGATGAGGAGAAAAAGAGGCTTTTAATAAAAGCGGCCTTTGGTACAGACTGGGAACCGAAAATGAATCTGGGTATCGGTGAAGGGGTCGCTGGAGATGTCTTAAGAACCGGCAAGTCTGAGCTTATCAATAATGTTTCGATGGATTCCCGCTTTAAATCAGGAGCAGCACATATTACATCCGTTCTCTGTGTTCCCTTAAGAGGAAAAAACTTAAATTTTGGAGTGATCAACATGAGCAGAAGTTCTGAGATATTATTTTCCCTCGAAAATTTACGATTATTGCGCTCAGTTGCAATGTATGCATCCGTTGCAATCGAAAATGCCATAAATTTCTCGAAGCTCAGCACTGCCACGGATGAAATACTCAGGCATGCCACCATGTTGGATATGTGGTACTGATTTATAAGGCTGAAGAACTGAAGTTCTAAAGCACTGACAAGTAAAAAATTAATTGATTGTGGTTATAGGAGAGTAAAATTAATATTGGAATAATTCATGTAAAATTTATAAAATATGGAGCTTGATATGAAGATCAAGGTAATCGGATGCTCAGGTGCTGAACTTCCAGGACACAACGCTCCCGGCTTTCTTCTGGATGATGAGATAGTATTTGATGCAGGGAGCATAACCGGTGTTCTCGACGAAAAAGCGCAGTTAAAGATCAAGCATATCTTTATCACCCATGCACACCTCGACCACATCAAGAGTATTCCATTTCTTGCTGACAATATCATCGTAGGGAAAAAGTCTCATCAGGTGAATATCCTAAGTATTTCTCCGGTAATCAATACTATAAAAAGGCATTTATTCAACAGTTCCATGTGGCCGGACTTTACGATAATCCCAAATCCGGAGAATGCCATTCTGAATCTCATAAGCCTGAAGGTCGGCCTGTCACTCAAAATTAACCATTACACGGTAACGCCATATAAGGTAAACCACCCGGTGCCGGCTGTCGGGTATCTGGTTGAAGATAATAAAGGGAAAAGGTTTTTCTACACGGGTGATACAGGACCGACCCCTCTAACATGGAAAAAGGTCGGAAACAGAAAGTTGCATTGTCTCATAATTGACGTCTCTTTCCCCAGCAGCATGAGAGCTATGGCTCTTAAAACCGGACACCTGACCCCTGAGTTATTGAAAGAAGAACTGATGAAGATGCAGCAGATGCCTGAAAAGGTCTATATCACACATCCCAAGCCGCAGTATCTCAAAACCATCAAAATAGAAATCGACAGACTAAATATGAAGAATATCAGGATATTGAAAGAGGGAGAGATCATCAGGTTATAAAAACGTTTTATTCATAATTTTATTGTAAACGAAGAACAGATATAGTATGAGAGCGGATTTTGATTCTGTTAGACGATTTCAATCGGACAACAGAATATACATAGGAACCTTCAGCTCTTCAGCCTTAACTTTTTAATCCGTTTCTGCTCATACATTTGAGCATCTGCCTTTTCAAGTAAATCCTCAAGAGAGCAAGGGAAATACGGATCATAGCTGGCGATTCCAGTACTTATAGAAAGCTGATAGACACGGTTGCTTGTTGCGTTAAAGGATTTAATATCCTCCTGCAGACGCATGCCAAAAACATCAGGGTCGGTATCAGCCGTCTCTATTGCCATGATTACAAACTCATCTCCGCCGATCCTCGCAATAATGTCAGATTCCCTGAATGTTTCCTTTAAAATATTGGAAGCATCGACAAGCGCCGAACTGCCTTCCTGATGGCCGAAATTATCATTAATATTTTTCAGCCCATCGAGGTCAGCAAAAATCAGGAATAATCCTCTGTGGAGACGATCAGCCATCTTCAATTGCTGCTGAGCAAGGGTAAAGAATCCTCTCCTGTTGTATAAGCCTGTAAGTTCATCAACAAGTGAGAGGGAACGCAGCTGATCTTCCATGAGTTTACGTTTTGTAATGTCCCGGATAATGGTTGTATAAAATATGCCCTTTTTTGTTTGCCAGACAGCAACAGAGACCTCGATCGGCAATTCCCTGCCGTCTTGCCTGAGTCCATCCAATTCGAAAGATTTTCCATTCACAGAATCAGCTGATATAGCGGATGAAAATATACTCTCCATCGTTTCCTGATGTAGATTCCGGTAACGCTCGGGCATCAAAATAGTCAAGGGCTTTCCGAGTACTTCATCACGCTTGTATCCAAAGATAATTTCGGCTCCCTTGTTCCAGAACATGATTGAACCATCATTGTCGGTTGTGACGATTGCATCTATTGCTGTTTGTGCCAGGGAACGGAATCGTTCTTCACTATCCCTCAGGGCTTCTTCAGTCCTTTTTAAATTGGAAATATCCCGGACATATTCAATCACTCCTATCAAATTACCATCTTTAGAGTCAAGCAGAGGAAAACTAAAGAGATGCAGCCAACCCTTTGTCCCTTCTGGCCCCGAAAGGGGCACAATATCAAAATCTTGCCTGCTGGTTTTTAAGGTGCGCAGGCTTGGGCATATTTCGCATGGCTGTGTTCTGCCGTGATAAGCATCATAACATTTAAGGCCGACGAGAGGCAGTTTGTGGTAATACCATTTTTTCATGGCTGAATTGACAAAAATGATATTTAAATCCTTGTCAAGGATGCTGATTCCGTCCTGTATGCTGTCAATAACGTCTCTGAAAAAATATTTTCTCTCAGTGAGTTTATTTTTTGCTTTGATGAGGCTGGTATGCCGGCTGCTGTTTTCTGATTTATTGCTCTTGCGTTTTCTCATGGCGATTTAACCGGATTATTTATTCTTTTAAGATCATGGGTTAGTAATAAAAAACTTTACTACCTAAAGCCATAGTATCACAGACGAAAGAAACTTGCAAAAAATGTCAAAAGAATTTGAAAAACTAGTGTGCTGTCTTTAACATTTCTATACATTATTTGCTATTTCAGTTTGCTTAGAGAATCAGTAATCCCCCTCAATCCCCCTTTAGAAAAGGGGGAGTAACTGAAGGGATTAGAAAAGGAGGAGTTCTCTATATCCCCCTCTGTTGTAAAGAGGAGGAAGAGGCGATTACTAAAAATGATTTGAGGATTTTTCAGCAACCTGATAAAAATTTGAAATGAATTAATGCAATGAACCTGTCAGGAATAATGAATGGAGAGTTATGGTATAATTTCTTTGCTATGAATATCAAGAAATTCGTAAGGCCTAATATCGGTTCCCTAACTGCATATTCAGCAAAAGAAATCCCCTGCAAGGTAAAACTCGATGCCAACGAGAGCCCATACGGGTTTGAGGGTATATATAAAGCATTGAAATCCTTGAAAACAAACAGGTATCCAGATCCAGAAGCAAAGTCTCTTAAGAAACTTATTTCAAGGGATTTGAAGGTAAAACCGGAAAACATACTGCAGGGGAATGGATCCGACGAGCTGGTTTATTATCTCATCACAACCTTCGGAGGTCATGTTCTTTATCCGGTTCCGACGTTCTCAATGTACGGGATTATATCACAGGCTATCGGTGAAGAGAGAATTGAAGTTCCTCTGGATAATGATTTCGATATAGATATCGAGAGGGTTCTTCTGGAAATACGGAAAAGAAAACCCCGGATGATTTTTTTAAGCTCACCGAATAATCCGACAGGTAACTGTTTTTCCTCTGAAAGGATATTAAAGATAATCGAGACGACGTCAGGAAAATCTATAGTTGTCGTCGATGAGGCATATCAGCCTTTTGCGAGCCTTAAGGGATTTGTCCCCATGCTCAATGATTATAAGAATCTCGTTATCATGAGAACGTTGAGCAAGATAGGACTGGCGGGACTGAGGGTAGGTTTCCTGATAGCTGATAAGGAAATAATCAAAGAGGTAAATAAGGTAAGGCTTCCGTTCAACCTCAACTCACTGTCTCAGGCATTGGCAGTCAACGTAATGAAGAACAAGAGCCTTTTAAAACAACATATAGGATTGATCATTTCAGAAAGGGGAAGGCTCTTTAATGAACTTTTAAAAATAGACGGCGTTGTTCCATTTCCATCCGAGGCGAATTTTATATTATTCAAGGTACATGACTCCGACAGGGTATATGAGGGACTTTTGAAAAGAGGAGTGCTTGTAAGAAACATGAAAGGGGTTGTGAATGGGTGTCTCAGGGTGACTATAGGTAAACCGGAAGAGAATAAGATGTTTCTTACATCTTTAAAGAATGTTATAAAAAATTAACTTTTGTAAAATTATCAAACCATATAAGATGTCATGCTGAACTTGTTTCAGCATCTAATAAGCTGATATTCTGGGTAAGGTTCAATACCCGAGACACTGAACCAAGTTCAGGGTGACAAAAAAGGAAAATGAAGATATATGAGGGGAAAACATGAGGACAGCTAAAATAGAGAGAAAAACAAAAGAAACAGATATAAAAATAGCGATTAATCTTGACGGAGAGGGAAAATATTCTATTGATACGTCCATCCCGTTTCTTGATCATATGCTTTCTCTGATGAGCAAACACGGACTTTTGGACATGAGAATAAAAGCCAAGGGAGACATAGACGTTGACTATCATCATACAGTCGAGGATGTCGGCATTGTACTGGGAAAGGCCGTTAAGCAGGCACTTGGTGATATGAAAGGGATTTCACGTTATGGACAGGCGTCCGTGCCGATGGATGAGGCTATTGCATCGGTAAGCCTGGATATCAGCGGGAGGCCGTATTTTGTATATAAAGTTGAATTTCCGAAAAAGAGCAAACTGAAAAATTTTGATCCTGACCTCATAGAGGATTTTCTGCAGGCGTTTGTGAGTAGCGGCAATATGACGCTTCATGTCGTATCACCTTATGGCCGGAATACACACCATATCATAGAAGCAGTATTCAAAGCGCTGGGAAGGGCTCTGAAGCAGGCTGTTTCCCTTGATCCGAGAGTTAAGGGTGTGCCGTCAACGAAAAAATGTTTAGGGTAATCACTTAGACCCATCGAAAGAATGAAAAGAATCCCCTCTTGGGAGGGGAGAAGGGGTGGGTGCATTTATCAGAAAATTGAAACGAAAGAAGGTTATTCCATATAATCCTCTTTTAAAAGAGCTTGCAAGACAATTACGTAATAACAGTACTCCCTCTGAGATTTTATTATGGAGATACTTAAAAAGAAGACAGATGCTTTCTTATGATTTTGAACGACAAAAACCCATAGATAATTATATTGTAGATTTTTTTTGCAATGAATTATTGCTTGCTATAGAAATTGATGGAGATACGCATAATTACAAATATAATTATGATAGAGAGAGACAGGAACGATTGGAAAAATTGGGAATCGAGTTTTTAAGATTTACTGATATTGATGTGAAAAGGAATATTGAAGGTGTTTTATCAGCTATTGAACATTGGATTAATGGGCATAAAGATAATGAATTCAAGCATGAATACCCACCCCTGCACCCCTCCCAAGAGGGGAGATTATGAAGATTGCAATAACAGGAAAGGGTGGAGTCGGAAAGACTACACTCGCATCTTTGCTAGCCCATCTATATGCTGAAGAGGGAAGAAGGGTTATAGCTGTTGACGCAGACCCTGATGCAAACCTTGCATCAGCCTTGGGTATTCCAAAAGGAGAGGCAGAAAAAATAAGACCCATCTCAGACATGGCTGATCTCATTGAAGAGCGTACAGGAGCCAGGCCAGGCAGGTCGGGCGGTATCTATAAGATCAATCCGAAGGTTGATGACCTTCCGGAAGGTATCGGGTTTAAGCTTGACGGTATTACGTTGCTCATCATGGGAAAATTGAAGGCCGCAGCCTCCGGATGCTATTGCCCTGAGAATATACTTTTACGGAGTTTGCTGAAACATCTGATCGTTGACAGGAGTGAAGTCGTTATCGTTGATATGGAGGCGGGAATAGAACATCTCACAAGAGGCACTGCAGAGTCTGTAGATGCGTTCATCGTTGTAGTAGAACCCGGACAGAGAAGCATGCAAACCGCTAAAACAGTTTTCGAAATGGCAAAGAATCTCAGCGTCCAGAAAGTATACGTTGTTGCTAATAAGGTAAGAGGGAGTGAGGATATCCTTTTTATAAAAGATAATATTGGCCAAATGGAAGTTGCCGGATCACTTTCATTCAACAATGCTATTATGGAAGCCGATATGAAGGGTGCATCTCCATATCTGTTTTCAAAAGAGACTGTTGATGAGGTAAGGGAACTGAAAAAAAGAATTGAAAAGGATTTTACATTCGCACCATGAAGCTGAAAAAAATTCTGACAGGTATTGACTTCGGAAAGGATACAAACAGTGTAATGGCATATGCAGCATCTTTTGCCGGTATTTTCGGATCTTCTGTGAAGCTTCTCTATGTCATTGACTATCTTGTAACTCCGCCGACATATTTGACGCCCTACATAGCAGAAGAGAAGAAGGTAGCCGAGAAAAAATTTGAAACCCTGAAAAGACAGTTGACCGATGCTGAAATCGGGGCCGAGACAGAGGTGATTGTCGGAAGACTGCAGGAGTCTTTTGAAGCAGCAGCGAAGAAGACAGGGGCTGACATGCTCGTGCTTGGCTTCATGTCTCACGTATTCAGGAGGAGCAGTTCCGAAAAGCTTATCAAGGGATTACAGATGCCAATGCTTGTTGTCAGAGGAGAAAAGGCTGAACCTTTAAGAATCGGTTCAGTACAGATCAGGAGTATTCTCTGTCCTATTGATTTTTCAGAGACATCCGGCAAGTCACTGGAAATTGCTAAAGAATTGAGCGGGCTTTTCTCGGCTAAACTGCATGTGCTCTATGTGTCACCCGACTATATGCTGAAAAAAATGAAGATATCAGAAGATAGGGACAGGGCAAGCCGTGATTTACTCGAAAGGGCAAATGAGAAACTCACTGAATTCCTTGGCTCACATAACCTTAAGGATACCGGAGAAATAGATGAAGGAGAACCTGATAACAGAATAGTCAACTTTGCGAAACAAAAGGATATTGATCTTATTGTAATGGGTGCCCGCGGGCTGGGACTCATTAAAGGGATGCTTATAGGCAGTGTAACCGATGCTGTCCTGAAATCATCTCCCTGTCCAGTGCTTGTAATACACTGATGTTTGCTGAGATATTCTTCCTTTTTATAGGCCTCGTAATCATACTCATTTCTGCAGAAGTCTTTACAAATGGAATAGAGACCCTCGGCAGGAGATTTTCCCTTTCTCAAGCGGTAGTGGGCAGCCTGCTGGCTGCGGTTGGCACCGCTTTACCGGAAACAATACTTCCTGTAGTGGCTATATTTTTTTACAGTGGCAAGTCAGCTGAGGACATAGGCGTCGGTGCAATACTCGGTGCTCCTTTCATGCTGTCTACGCTGGCATTTTTTTTCGTAGGACTGACCGTCATAGCCTCATATTTGAAAAAGAGACGGAAATTTGAAATTAATGTTGAGATCCACTCCACGAGGAGAGACCTTATGTTCTTTTTACCCATGTATGCCGTAGCAGTCCTTATGCCTATTGTTGTTGGAAAGTCTTTTTCAGTGCTTATCGCAATAATTCTCGTTGGTGGATACATATTCTATGCGTACCGAACCTTCAGGGGTGAAAGCGCAGATATTGAACATTCTGAAGAAATGTATCTCTGGAGGCTATTGAGAAAAATAAGACTGACAAATGCCGAGGGACCTCATCTTATAGTAATATTATTACAGGTAGTTGGTTCATTGGCCGTTATGATAACGGGTGCTCATACGTTTGTTGGGAGTCTCGAACATGTTTCAATACGATTCGGCATGAATCCGCTGCTATTCGCCCTGATGCTTGCTCCGGTAGCAACGGAGCTTCCGGAGAAGTTCAACAGTGTTACCTGGACATGGAAGGGTAGGGATACACTGGCCATCGGAAACATAACAGGCGCAATGGTTTTTCAATCAACCTTTCCCGTTTGTGTAGGATTGCTGTTCACAGAGTGGAAACTGACAGGCATGGCGTTCCTGTCTGCTGTCATTGCCCTGACGTCAACACTGATAGTTCTTCTTGAGATTACCTTCAGAAAACGGCTCTCGCCGTTCACAATGCTTTTCGGCGGTGTGCTCTATTTAATCTATGCGGTTGTATTAATTACCGGTAACAGTTAGAGGATTTTAACGTCTGCGAATTACCCCAAGCCATTGTTAGGGTCTTTCCATTATTTTTGTGATCTATATCACATCAATTTTTGTTTCTTTATAGTAACTTTTTAAATAAAGAAAGTAATTATGATCATTTTCCTTAATATATTTGTGTTATGAGAGAATCAGATATTTACGAAGAAATCATAGATTTTGACAATAAGCGGGAAATGCTTACTTTCAGTAAGATTAACGATACCTTAACCTTAGATTTTATGCCCCAATATAAGTCAGAAGATCTTATGGATTTCTTCCAGAGTAAGAGTGTTGAATATATCGAAAACCGGGAAAATAACATAGAGAAGAATAATGTTCTTGAGAAAGAGAAGCTGGATAAGTATGAAAAAACAGGAGACATTGTTCAAACATATTTCCGCTCAATGGGCAATATTACAGTGCTCACAAGAGATGAGGAAACAGATTTGGCAAGGAGAATAGAGGAAGGGACAGACATTCTGAAAGGGATAATAACAAAACTTCCCTTATACAAGAAACTAAAAGCGACTTTACATAACAACGGCACAGGAGAGGATGGTAATCATTCAGATGAAGATAAATTAGATGAGATCCTGTATGAAAGCTCAGAAATGCTTGATAATCTTATGTGTAGCATAAAGATTGCTGATGGAAAGATTGAAAGATATGGTACATTACAGAATCTAAAGAAGTTAATAAAAGAAAAAAAGAGAAAAAATGCCAATCCCTTCAAGCTTAACATGATTGCTGAAGAGGTTCAGAGAGAGTATAAAAGCGTAGAATGTGAGGTGGGAATCAAAGTTGATGAATTGAAGCCTTTATATGAGAGGATAACCAGAGCAAGAAAGCTTGTTGCCGAGGCAAAGAATGAATTTGTAACCCGTAACCTGAGACTGGTAATTAATATTGCTAAACATTATCTTGGAAGAGGGCTCTCTTTTCTTGACCTTATTCAAGAAGGCAATATCGGGCTTATGAGAGCAGTAAACAAGTTTGATTATAAAAAGGGAGTTAAGTTCAGTACCTATGCAACGTTGTGGATAAAACAATTCATTGCGAGAGCAATTATGGATCAGACAAAAACGATCAGAGTTCCTAGTAATATCATGGAACAATATAATAGTATTATTAAGGTTTCCAGAGAGTTTATGTTACAACTTGGAAGAGAGCCCAATTTAGAAGAAATTGCAACAAGAGCAGGAATTTCTGCAGATAAAGTCGAAGGTATCTTTAAAGCAGTGCAGGATACCATATCTCTTCAAACTACCATAGGAGATAATGAGGCAACACTTGAGCAGTTTATTAGTGACAATAAAAATAGTTCACCATATGATAATCTTGAAAAAAATATGATATCTGAACAAACATTAAAAACCCTTAAAACACTTACTCCCAAAGAAGAAAAAGTAATAAGAATGAGATATGGTATAGGGCTTGACAGAGATTATACCCTGGAGGAAATAGGAAGATATTTTGACGTCACTCGTGAAAGAGTAAGGCAAATAGAGACGATAGCTATGAAAAAACTCAGGCATCCGAGTAGACGCAAATTATTAAAGGCTTTAAATACCGTTTGATTTACAGAAACCATTGTGATTCATGGGATATAATTTCTGCTGCTGTTATTATCTGTCAAAAAGATCAATATGATATCCCCAGTGATGATGAAGCCTGGTTAAGTCTCTTGTCGAGTGTCCATAGAGGAATATTGGTCAACAGTGCCGACGAAAGTAAATGCATATCAACATACCCTAATCCTTTCCCCATGAGGTGATAATTTTCTATAAATCGCATCACCTCTTCATGATCCGCATGGGCCGCCATAGGGAGTGCCTGCAGGAGAGAAAGAATTTCAGCCCTGTTTATGAGATTACCACAAGCGAGTTCACCTATGATGAACGGATGACAAGCAACATGGGCATCACTCAAAAGTGTTCCAAGTCCAACGTTGCCGGTTCGCAGATGTGCAACCCACACAGAAGTGTCAACAAGCACCATTTTATTTATCTGCTGACCTTCTACGAGGGATTGTCTCCAATTTCTTTTCCGTTCCCCCGAGTTTGGCGAGTCTCTTGGCACTCTCTCTCGCTATAAGCGCTTCGAGCCCGAGCCTGACAAGAGAAGTTTTTTCCTTAATACCGGTCAATTTTGCTGCTTTGTCAAGCAAGTTGTCTTCTATGTTGAGTGTAGTTTTCATAACTTCTCCTTGTATGAATATATATTATATGTATTAGTATGTATTAATCATATGTATTTGTCAAATGCCGTTCAGTTAGTCTGACAGATAACAGCGTCATTAGCCATCGGGGTACAAAGCATTAAAAACGGAAGGTGACTATTTCGCTTTGTCCATAAACTATGTTTTATGTAATCTGTCATTCCCCGACTTGATCGGGGAATCCAGTATTTTCAATAAGTTCTGGATTGTCCGGTCAAGCCGGACAATGACAAAATACGACTTTATGGACAGACACTATTCCAGGTCGGCTGGATGAAATTGATAAGTATTTATGTTAATTTCTTAATTATATGTTTGGCGAGACTATCGTTAATTTCTCTGTTCTTTTCAATCTCTCTTATTAAATCTGTTCTTTTCAAGAGACTTGGAGTTCTGCAACTCTACGGACACATGGAATATTCCCGCTCGTAAGTTCCTTGAAAATATCTTTTAGGTTATCTTCAAGTTCTTCAATTGACTCCCCTTGTGTCATGTAATCAGGATACTCTTCCAAATATCCAAGCCACATCCCTTCATCCCGCCAATAAATATATTTCATCTTTTCCATATTTAAATTATAATCACGATATGCTCAAAACTTCAAATCATTATAGCGATTAAAATTAGCGGGGCGGTATTGTCCGCCAAATCTTTTCGGGAGGCAATATAGGATGTCCTTCCCTCCATTTTTTTCTTTCATCGGCTGGATTTTTTTGTTAAATCAAATTTTTTATTATATGCTTCGCAAAATTTTCGTCTATTTCATTATGCCTTGGAACAGGCTGCTTTTTCCCTGTGGCTGGATTTTTGTATAAGTCGTGGCGGCTTCCATGTCTAACCAGAACACATCCCGAATCAGTCAGCTTTTTAATAAGATCTTTTCTTTTCATACCGCAAGGGTAAGTTCTTTAACTTTATGTTTCTCCGGAACGTCCTCCATCGTCATAAGCATATATGCATCTTTCATGTTTTCCTCAAGTTCTTCTAATGTCTCACCCTGCGTCATTATTTCAGGATGTTCAACGAGTTTACCTACCCAGAATTTTTCACCTTTCCAGTAAATCATTTTTAGTTTTGTTTTCATGTTTAAACCTCACCAGTATTTTCTAAAATGATACCATGTTTATAAATTATTTTCAGACCCAACAAAGAAATAACCCGCCGTCCAACAGACTGGGGACAGGTCTTGCTATTTGCTGTTATGTATAGACACCGTTTAACTGCCTTATCCCTTGTGAGAGGTTTCCATCTGGGGGTTCGATTACAATGTGATAGTGGTTGTTCATCAGACAGTACGCATGGCAAAGCCAATTGTATCGTTCATTTACCTTCTGAAGTATGTCCAGAAATATTGTCCGGTCTTCCTCATCTTTGAATATCGGGTTCCTTGCATTGCCTCTTGAGGTTATATGATACAAGGTTCCATCATATTCTATCCGCAATGGTCTCGCCATGTAGTATTTATATCATGTGTTTTACTAAAATAGCAAGATACAAGACCTGACCCTGACCCCTT
>Ga0299915_10002771_pt1 | contig 12757 bp, 11 predicted proteins | sample RVTome_13_FD_200263 | JGI IMG/M metagenome (GOLD analysis project Ga0299915, IMG submission 200263) | Soil microbial communities from uranium-contaminated site in the Upper Colorado River Basin, Wyoming, United States - RVT92D227 (version 2) ...
TTGGAGTCCCAAGGGGCTTCGCACTCCGTCGACAGCACATACCCGCCACCGGGGGCGCAGTCGTCTATCAGCTTCTTGCAGTACTTGTCGACCTCGTTGGGGGTCCCGTACACGAGCAGGGTGGAAGGCACGTTGCCGAACAGGCACACCTTGTCCCCCATGATATCTTTGGCCTTCTTCATGTCCGTCTTCTCGAGGTCCAGGAGTATCTTCCCCTTGGGAAGGCCGTCCGCCATGTGGCTCATCGTGTTGAGGTCGGGCGTGAGGTCGTTGTCCCAATGACAGTGGACCTTGAATCCGTGCTTCACGAAGATGTCGATCATCTTCTTCGCGATGGGCCAGAAGAACTTGTCGAATATCCGAGGCGACATGCCAGGTGGGCCGCCGTTGATGAAGAAGATGATCTCCGCTCCCGGGACCCTGCCAGCGCCCATGACCATCGCGTCGCGCATAGCCAGGACGGCTTCGTACTCCATGAGCCACTCGCATATCTCGATCACCTTGTCCGGCCTCTCGAAGATATCCTTCGTGAGGTTCGAGATCCCCCTGTAGTACTGCAGCATGTCCAGAGGATGACAGGCCCTGCCGCCCATGAGCAACGGTATCTGCTGCTCCTCGACGAACTTCTTCCACGCGGCTGCGTATACCTTTGGATACTCGTACTCGTAGTACAGGAATTCGTCCAGTGATCTGCTGAAGAGCTGCTTGCTCAGGTTTTTGTTATAGAGTATCGGCGCGAACCCGCGGGCGATCACGTCGTCATAGTCCTCGATTATCGGCTTCTCGTATAGGCTCGGCAGGTTGCCCTTGGGCGGGAAATCGTCCCAGATACGCCAGTCCAGCGTGGCCTGGTCCCAACCGGCCCTTCCGAACATGCTCAGGTGGTTCAGGGTCGTGATATTGGGGTCAACATTGTCGCCTCCGCCAAGTACCTCCCTCGCCTTGATGGTGGCCTTGACGAGCTTGTCAGGCTCGAGGAACATCTCCTTGATGGAGATGTTCCCGACCCACGGGAAGATGTAGCAGTTGATAGGTGCGACGGGGACGCGATCTGCCTCCTTGAGGTTCCATGCAAGTTCCAGACGCTCGTACGCGGTCATCGGTTCTTCCATCTCATCCCCTCCTACTTCGCCTCCGCGACCCATCTCTCGATGACGCGAATGCCTTCGTTCGCATTTGTCGTGGCATAGTCCACTCCGAACTCCTTGGCGCTCACCTCGCCCACCACGCCGCCTCCGATGATGACTTTCATGCTGTCTCTGAGGCCCGCAGACTTCATCTCGCTCGTCGTCGCGGTCGCTTGGCTCACAGCGGCGGTAAGGAGTGCAGATAACCCAAGGACCTGTGGCTTGAACTCCAGGGCCTTCTTGACAAACGCCTCGGGTGGAACGTCGACCCCGAGGTCGACGACCTCATATCCCGAGCACTCGAGCAAATCACGGACAATCGATTTCCCGAGGTCGTGGATGTCCCCTTTCACGGTTCCCATCAGGATTCTGCCCTTTGACTGGGTGACTCCGTACTTCTGCCTGATGCTCGGGCTTATTATCTTGACAGCTTCCTTGAAGATCTGGGCCGCCCACATCAGCTCCATCAGGAAGAGATTCCCCTTCTCGAATTCGGAGCCCACGTGCTCGAGGCCCACCCTGGCATCCTCAACGAGTTCGAGCGGGTCCTTCCCCGCTTGGAGCTCCTCGTTCACGGCCGTCAGCAGCTTGTCCTTGTCGAGCGAGGCCATCGCTTCGGCTACTCTTCCCATGGCTCCTCCCCCTTCTTCCACATCAGTTTGAGCAGGACAAAGCTCCAAGGCGCGTGCGCCATCACTTTGTCCGCGTTCTTGCCGAAAAGCCACTTCGCCATGACGCGGTCGATCTCTTCTTTCGTGGGCGGCTTCAGCCCGCGTCTTGTCTCCTCGAGAATCCTCTCCGTTTCCTTCCCCATTGATGAGGCCCCCTTTCCCGGCTCAGCGTCCAATAAACACGACTAGGGGAGCGCTGCCAGCCGAGACGTTCCGTATAGATGTCTTGATTTAATAATGGCTCGCGACGAACGCGAGACTGTCCGTTGGCAAACTTGATGCCGAGGCAAGGCTTGCGGAGTCGAGATATACTTGGTCCTAGACGCGGTCGAGATACTGAAGGCGAAGGCGAGACTTCGGGGAGTGGCAGTCCGCACGCCCCTTACGCATTCCAAAGGATTGAGCGAGGTCTGCGGAGGAGAGGTCTACTTGAAGTGGGAGAACCAGCAGAGGACCGGAGCCTACAAGTTTCGCGGGGCCTACAACAAGATCTGCTCGCTCTCTGGGGAAGAGAAGGCGAGAGGCGTTGTGACTGCATCCTCGGGAAACCATGCGCTGGCCGTATCACTTGCCTCTGGATTGCTCGGCGTCAAGGCCACCGTAGTCGTGCCTGAGGGGGCCCCGAAAATAAAGATCGAGAAGCTGCGTGGGCTCGGGGCGAACCTGGTCATCAAAGGAGCCAATTTCGACGAGTCGCTCGTGCACTGCATGGAATTGGCCGAGCGCACAGGGGCAGTCTATGTCCCTGGCACCGAGGACCACAAGATAATGTCCGGGCAGGGGACGATAGCGCTCGAGATAATGGAGGACCTGCCCGACGTCGACACAGTGATCGCTCCAATTGGAGGGGGCGGACTGATCTCTGGAGTGGGCACGTGGACGAAGACCGTGAATCCTAGGATCAGGCTGTTGGGTGCGCAGTCAACTGCCGCGAGGGCAATGTACGAATCCTTCAAGACGGGCAGCGTGCGCGAGATACCCGTCGTGCCTACGATCGCCGATGGCCTCGCTGGCCAGATCTCCGATATGGCGCTCCAGCATGTCTCGAGAGTCGTGGACGACATCGTTCTGGCGGAGGAGGGGGCTCTCCGAGACGCTATCATCTGGATACTCGCGAACGAGAGGCAGGTCGTTGAGGGCAGCAGTGCAGTCGGTCCAACTCTGATCCTGAACAACAGGATAGATATCAGGAGCGGGGAGAAGGTGGTAATAGTGATCACCGGCGGGAACATCGACCTGAACATACTCGGGCTAGGACCCTGAGAACTCTTTCATTCTGTCAGAAATACGGGCTCAGCCTGCAACATTTTATAAGTTTAGTATGTAGATTCGAGTCCGGGGTTAGTTGAGGGTTCCTGGCACCACCGGGGGCCGGAGGGGTCTTGCATGAGTAGCATATCTCAGCAAATGGGAGAGAAGAAAGTATTCCTGAGGGAAGCGACTGGGCTTGTAAGGGAGATGAAGCCGCGCGATGCGCTGTTTCTGAACTTCCTGAACATGAGCATCGGGTTGGGAGTTGCGTGGGTCATATTCTGGGGTCCCGGCATCTATCCGGGGGCGAACGTGGAATTGGGCCTCATCATTTGTATGGTCTGCTGCATGTTCGGCATGTTCTGCTTCGCTACGCTGACCGCGGCGATGCCACGTAGCGGTGGCGACTATGTATTCGTCAGTAGGGCCCTGCATCCGTCTTTAGGATTCATGGCGAATTGGACCTGGGTCTGCTGGAATGTCGTCTGGTGTGGCGTGCTGGGGACATGGGTCGTCACATGGGGCCTTAGGGATCTTCTGGGCATCATGGCCGTAGTGAACAACAATCCGGATCTTCTGACATGGGCGGACGACCTGAGCCACCCTGACAACCCGATAACGCTGTCCATCACATCACTTGTTGTCATCCTTTCGAGCGTCATGCTGGCGCTCGGCCTCAGGGTATACATAAAGGTCCAAGCGATCTGCGCAATCGTGGGCCTGATAATGCTGCTTGTAGCCGCCGCCCTGTTCGCGACCACGAGCAACGCTGAGTGGGAGACGACCTGGAACGAGTACGCCGAGCAGCAAGGGGCGGCCAGCTACGACGCGACCGTTGCAGACGCCCCGGCCGATGCGCCAACCTCCGGGCTCCCGTTCGGGGAGTGGGGGCTCACTATAGGAATCCTGCCTGTAGGGTTCTGGGTCTTAGCGTATCCGTACTTCTCCGCTTTCATGGGTGGTGAGCTCAAACGAGCGAAGACCACCGCATTCATAGGCAACATGGGCGCAGTCATCATCGGTGGCATCTTCATCATCGGCATGTACGTCCTGGTGACGAGCACCCTGAGCGAGGAGTTCATCATAGGCACCTACGCCCAGTTCTACGATTACACGGGCATCGAAGACGGAGGTAACGCCTACGGCATGCCGAGCCAGTGGTTCGACTTCCACGCAGGCCTCATCGGAGGCAGCAGCGCGTTCGCGTACATCATTGGCGTGGGAATGATCGGATGGCTGCTGATGTATCCGGCATTATCGTACTTAGGACAGACTAGAGCAGCTCTCGCATGGTCCTTCGACAGGCTGATACCCGCATGGTTCGGAAAGGTGAGCGAGAGGTGGCACACCCCAATCAACGCGATCATATTCTTCACGGTGGTGAACTGGCTCTACCTGCTGCTATACGCCTTCACGTTCACGTACCAGCAGAGCTTCTCGGCGCAACTTGGCCAGATGCTCGGGACGTTCCTGTTTGTTGGCCTGGCTGCAATCGTCCTACCGTACCGTAAACGCACGAAGCCGATCTACGAAGCATCAGGAGTGAATTGGAAGATCGCCAGGATACCGATCGTGGCGATAGCTGGTGTCATTTGGGTGATATTCGACGTGATATGCCTGTGGTATTTCATAATCGACCCCAACCTCGGCGCCAGCGACGACTGGAGCAATATCACCCCGCACTTCTCGGTGTACCTGACCTTCAGCATCATGTTCATCGGCTTCGGATATTACTGGGTCATAAGGTGGTACCGGAAAAGGCAGGGCATCAACATCGACTTGGCGTTCCAGGAACTGCCGCCCGAGTGATGCTGTAGAAGCGCCTCGAAACCCTCCAAACCTTTTCCCTTGATTCTATTTCATCAGCCAATTGCGAATTCGACAAGTAGATAGTCGCAAGACACGTTGCGGGTTCGACAAGGGGGGCATCACTCTGTCATTAGTGGAGCCAAGAGGCGGTCAGCTCGAGCTGCTTTCGAGGAATGAGCTAGATAAGATACACGGCGCAACGATGGAGGTCTACCGAAGGCTGGGGATCAAGGTCTATGCGCCCAGGGCTCTGGACTTGTTCGCAAAAGCCGGGGCCGACGTGAACAAGAAGACCATGATGGTCAAGATCCCCGAAGGCCTCGTGAAGGAGACCATCCGAAAGGCGCCTTCAGGGTTCAAGCTGTACGGCAGGGACCCGAAATACGCATCTGACTTCAGCGAGAACAAAGTGCACTTCGGCGTCTCTGGGCTCTCCGTGAGAGTCGAAGACCTCGACGGCAAGATCCGGCCTGGAACGCTCAAGGACGTCGGCGACCTCGCGAAGGTTGCGGACTACCTCGATCATATTCACAACGTCTTGATGATGGTCACACCAGCGGACGTCCCGGACGAGATGTACCATCTCCATGTCATGCTCGCGGACTGGAGGAACTCCATAAAGACGACCGACGGATACAACTACACGGCACGGAAGGCCCTCGAAACGATCGAGATGGCAAGGATCCTGAGGGGGAGCTACGAGGAGCTCGCGAAGAAGCCGTGCCTCTTGGGTTTCACCAACCCAGTGAGCCCGATGCAGCTCTCGAAGGAGCTGATAGAGGGCGCATTGGTCTATGCGAAGTACAAGCAGCCGATGCTCTACGCCCCTGAGGCCTTGGCAGGAGGCACAGCGCCTGTGACGCTTGCCGGGTTGCTCGTCCAGCAGAACGCCGAGGTCCTGTCAGGCATCATGGTCTCGCAGCTGGCGAGCCCTGGCACCCCCGTGATGTACGGCACAGTCTCCGCCGCGCTTGACATGAAGACTGGTGCAACCGCCCTAGGTGGTCCTGAGGTCGGACTGATCAACATAGCTTCTGCCCAGCTGGGGAGATACTACAACCTCCCGAGGAGGGGCACAGGAGGCAATACCGATTCCAAGGTGAACGACGCTCAGTCCGGGGCCGAGACAGCGATGAACATGCTGATGGCGGCGATGGCCGGCATGAACTTCATCTACGACGCCTGCGGATCGATAGAAGGCTCGCTCGGCATCTCGTACGGGAAGCTCGTCATAGACAACGAGATCGCTGGCATGGTGACCAGGGTCCTCCAGGGAGTGGAGGTCAATGATGAGACTCTGGCAGTGGATGAGATATGCAAGGTCGGTCCCTCCGCGAGCTTCCTCCAGAGTCCGATGACAGCTAGGTTGTTCAGGAAGGAGCATTTCCTCCCGAGCCTCTTCGACCGCAAGTCCAGGGACACCTGGGAGAAAGAAGGCGCGAAGGACATACAGAAGGCTGCCAGGGAAAAGGCGAAGTGGATCCTGAAGAACCACCAGGTTGAGCCAATGGACAAGGGCGTCGAGAGGGAGATGGAGAACTACATCAAGAAGACGACAAAGAGCTACTTGTCCTGACCGTCGACGGCTATCCTGCCGACCTTCTCCGGAAGGTCGTACCAGACAGCTTTGTCACCTACCTTCGCTCGCATCTTCCAGGAGATGCCTTTCGGCTCCTTTTCGATCCGCTCTAGAAGGGCCACGATGCGGGACAGCAGGAGCTGTTTCTTATCCGACTCAAGGTCCATCTGGTTGACGTAGTTCCTGGTCCAATCGAGGTTCCTGGTAAGGGTCTTGTAGATGCCCCATTCGCTTGCGCACAACGATGCTATGTGAGCCGCGTTGATGGATTCCTTTTCGTCCTTCTCGGACAGCGGATGATCCATGATCAACGCGACGATGTCCTTGTAATCCTTCTCGTTGATCTCGATTATCTGCAGCTTGGTAACGAGGAGGTCTGCGAGTGGGAGCGTGACATCGTCTATCAGCATCCGCTTCCTGAAATCGAAGCGGTGACACATCTCAAAAATCTCGATGAAGACGTCGATCTGTCTATCGTTCTTGACGTCCGTGAAAAGCATCCGCCTGTCACCGTGAAGCGCATTGAACATCTTGTTAGGCTGAACCCCGAGCTCGATGAACATCTCGCTCAAAGGTTTGGCATCCTTCCTAAGCGTGATGAGGTCGATGTCGGGGATCTTCCGCGCGATGGACCTGTGGGTCGCGCTCGGACATCTCAGCTTGACTGCGGTCCCCCCTAAGAGGCGCACGGTGAGATTGCGGCGCCTTGCCCCCTCCATGATCTGGTCGAGGGCGATCAGTATGTCCTCGTGCATCTAGGCCAACGGAGCTGGATATGAGGCCCATGTCTATTCAATCTTGCCGCTTTTGGATCCGCATCCGGCCTTTCCAAGGTGACGCGCTTCTCGTTGGCTGCAAAGAAATAAATCGCATCAAACCGTTGTGATTAGCGCAGGGCGGGAGGGGAGCAGGCTGACAGTCATCTTCTTCACCACAGACGTTCACGGGTCCGAGCAGTGCTTCATGAAGTTCGTCAACGCCGCAGCTTTCTACAACGCGGATGTCCTCATCCTCGGCGGCGACGTTACAGGCAAGATGATCATACCTCTGATCGACCAGGGCGATGGATGCCGAGTGGCGGAGTTCGCCGGCAAGGAGGTCAAGGTCAAGGAACAGCAGGAATGCGACACTCTGATCAAGAACATCAGATTCTCCGGATACTATCCCTATCTCACCACGAAGGAGGAGATGGAAGATCTCAACAGCGACCCTAAGAGGGTCGATGCCCTTTTCACTAGGCTCATGGGCGAGACCATGGAGCGGTGGGTGAAGATCGCAGAGGAGAGGCTGAAGCCGAAGGGCATCAAGTGCTTCATCACCCCCGGGAACGATGACCGCTTCATCATCGACGATGTCCTGAGCAAGGCAACCTATGTTCAGAATCCGGAAGGAAAGGTTGTCTGGGTCGACGAGGACCACGAGATGATCAGCCTCGGATGGAGCAATCCCACGCCATGGAACAGCCCCCGCGAGGCTCCTGAGGAGGAGCTCGAGAAGCGGATTGAGGCGATGGCATCTCAGGTCAAGAACATGCAGAACTGCATCTTCAACATGCACTGCCCTCCGAAGGACACGCCTCTCGACCCCGCGACAAAGATCGACAAGAACCTCAGGGCAGTCTCGTCTGGCGGCCAGAGCGTCATCATATCCGCAGGAAGCCAGGCCGTGAGAGACGCCATACAGAAGCATCAGCCTCTGCTGGGATTGCACGGGCATATTCACGAGTCCAAGGCGTTCGCGAATCTTGGCAGGACTCTCTGCCTGAACCCCGGGAGCGAATACGGAGAGGGAGTGTTGAGAGGCGCTCTCGTCACGATAACGAAGAAAGGCATCAAGAGCTACATGTTCACCCACGGCTGATCACGGGCCAACGCCACCATATCCATTTTATAGGTGTGCTCACTTCTAAGCGGCGTGGCTGAAGAGCGGTCAGTGCCATCCAGAAGCTCACAGAAATCCAATTCTGTGTTGCTGTTCCTGAGAGATGCGGGCGTTGCGCTGTTGTTCGTCGTCTTAGTGCTACTCGCGATGTACGCTTACACGGGACTGTGGCCGCCTTTGGTGGTGGTAGAGTCGAACAGCATGATGCACGGAACAGACAACCTCAGCCACATCGGAACGATCGACACAGGCGATCTCGTGCTTGTGAGGGACATCGGGAATGTCGACGACATCGAGACTTACGTCGACGGTTTCGTGTTCGGCCACAAGACCTATGGGGACTACGGTGACGTGGTCGTCTATAAGAGAGACGGCTCCGAGACACAGACCCCCATCATCCACAGGGCGATGCTCTACATTGAGCTAAACCCCGATGGCCACAGCTACCGGGCCCCCTCTCTGCAGTACCTCCCGGGCGAGAAGTGGTCTACTACCAATCCCACGGACACTTGGGACCGGCTCACGAGCGTAGTCATGATCTATCACGTTGGTTGGAACGACGTGACAGTCACCATCGACATCAACAACTTCATTCCCTATCGTGGAAATGGATTCATCACCAAAGGAGACCACAACCCCACCATAGACCAGATGGGGTCCCACAGGCCCGTGGACGTCACATGGGTCGTAGGCAAGGCCCGGGGCGAGATCCCCTGGTTCGGGCTTCTCAAGCTCTGGGCGACAGACACCCTTGGAAGCGATGCTCCCTCGAACAGCGTGCGTAATCTGTGGATATCCATAGGCGTCATCGTGATAGCACCGATAGGGATCGATGTGGCAATCACTTTCAAGGAGAAGAGAGAGATAGCCAGGAAGAAGGCCGCCTACCAATTGGAGCAAAAGAAAGAGAATGCGGCGGAAGCAGAGGAACCGGTCAAGACGGCCGGAGAGCCCAAACAGCAGCCCTAGAGATCACATGAGTGTGGTCTGGAACCGCAACTTGTAGTTCTTCAGCTGGCTGAGAATCTCGTCCTCTTCCAGGATCTTCTTCGCTTCCATCACGGGGACGCTCGGCTCGATCTCCTTGGTTCTCCCCCCTCTTCCGAAGGACTTGACCCGAGCGTGTATGATACCCAGCATGTCCAATTCCGAAATCAGGTCGGTTATTCTGCGCTGAGTGAGTATGGCCATCGAGGTGCACTGGCAGAGTTCCTTGTATGTCTCGTAGAGGTCTCCCGTCGTGAGCTTGCCATCGCCCCTCTCGTTGTTCAGCAGCACACCCATCAGCACGAGCTTGGATTGGACAGGAAGAGTGCGGATCGCTTCGGTCACGCAGTCGAGCTCGATCTTGTTTTTCGCCTTCACCACATCGGACTCGTTGACCACCTGCAGATGATTCCTCTCGGCTATCTCGGCTGCCACCCTGAGCAGGTCGAGTGCGCGCCTCGCATCTCCATGCTCCTGAGCCGCGAGCGCAGCACACAACGGTATGACAGAGCCCTCGAGCACGTTGTCGGCGAACGCGATCCTGGACCGCTGCTCCAGGATGTCCTTGAGCTGCTCAGCGTTGTACGGCGGGAACACCATCTTCTCCTCGCTCAAAGAACTCTTGACCCGTGGGTCGAGGAACTCCATGAACCTGAGGTCGTTTGATATCCCTATCACGCTCACCTTCGCGTTCTTGAGGTCGTCGTTGATCCTGCAGAGATGGTAGAGCACGTCGTCGCCGCTCTTCGAGACGAGCTGGTCCACCTCATCCAGGGCGATCACGATCACGCGCTTTTCCTCGTCGATCTTCTCCCTCAGGATTGTGTACACGCGCTCCGTGCTCCACCCAGTGAACGGGATGCGCTCCTCGAAGTTCTCGATGAATCGGTTTCCGATGTTCTGCAAGATCCCATATTGAGTGTCGATGACCTCGCAGTTCATGTAGATGAAATGAACCTTGTTGAGGCTGGAATTGGCCCGCTCAATCTCCTTGCCGATGTACTTCATGCAGGCCGTCTTGCCCGTGCCGGTCTTGCCGAACAGAAGGACGTTGGAAGGCCTCTGGCCCTCGAGCGCAGTCACAAGTATAGCTGCTAGTTGGTTAATCTGCTCCTCTCTGTGAGGAAGGACGTCGGGTATGTAGGACGCCCTGAGTACGTCTTTATCCCCCTTGAAGATAGACTGCACTCTCATATACTGCTGGAATATGGTGTCCTGCATCTCCGTCCCCCGTAGAAGCGAAAAAGCTCCTTCCCTCCCCCTGGATTTCCTATGGAAGCCGCTCTCGGAATCCACGTGAAACTGAGGGAATGAGGGAATACAGTAGAAGTTACTTAAGCGTTAATATTATTGGAAGGAATCATTTTTCCCGCAGTGCGGGAATTTCGGTGATAATCTTGAGCCAGCAATTGCAGTAAATGAGCGACGGGAAATAAAAGAATTTGATGGACATCGATGCGCATTGTAGGAGGGGGACCCCATTGTTTCCTGTGGAACGGCCGAGGACGAGGACCCTGCAGGCTCGGATGGGGGCTCTCCAACGGAAGCCGGGGTTCTGTAGGCCCGGGAATCTCGGATTTCGTCATCGGAGGGCATTATACGCTGTTAGTACCTAAGCGTATTCCATCTATGAAGAGAGTTGCGATCATCACAATCACAGAGGATACAGAGGAGATGCATTCTCTCCTCGACACTCTGCAGTATTCCGTTGTCAAAGAATACCTCCAGAATAGAGCTCACCCGCACCGGCTTGGTTTCCTGGGGCCGGGAAGAATCGAGGAAATCGAGAAGGAGGTTAAAGAGCTCAATCTGGACCTGATCGTGGTGAACGGATCACTGAAGCCGTCTCAACATCACTACCTGGAGATGCTCTTTCAGATGGAGTGTATGGACAGGCCAGGTGTGATACTGAGGATCTTCGCAGACCATGCTCACACTCCCGAGGCTATCGCGCAGGTGACGTTGGCGAAGCTGAGATACGAGCTGCCATTCTTGAGAGAATGGATACACAAAGCGAAGAGTGGTGACAGGCCAGGCTTTCTCGCAGGTGGCGCATATGCAACCGACGTCTACTTCGAGCATGCAAAGACTCACGCAAGAGCAATAGAACAGAATCTTGTTGACTTGTCAAAGCAGAGAGAGATTACGAGATCGAAGAGACACGCGAAGGGATACTCTCTGGTCTCACTGGCTGGCTACACCAACGCAGGGAAATCGGCACTCATGAATGCTCTCTGCGAGTCTCAAGTGGAGGTTGACGATCGCCTCTTCTCTACTCTCTCCACGACCACCAGGAAGATTGCAGGTGTAAGAGGGAATGTGCTGGTCACCGACACGGTCGGGTTCATCAAGGACCTTCCTCCAGATCTGGTGAATGCCTTCAATTCTACACTCGAAGAAGTCTACTATGCTGATCTGATCCTTCTTGTTCTAGACGTGAGTGAGAGTCTAGAAGTAATGAGGTCCAAGCTCAGGACGTCGATAGACATACTCGAACCAAAGGTCGACAAGCGCTCTCTCATCATTGTTGGGAACAAGATAGACCTCATCTCGAAGGACGCGCAAGTCTCCGTGGAAGAGGCGATTCACAGTGTCGAAAGGACCTGTGAGATCGTCTTCGTGTCCGCTAAGGACGGAGAGGGAGTGGGTCTTCTGAGAGAGCGGATTATGAGAGTACAAGGATACAATCATGAGATTGAGCTGACGTTGCCACTGACCGATGGTGCCTACAGTCTCATGTCTAGTCTACGCTCCGTTGCGAAGGTCGAGACCGAGGTCGTGAAGAATCATCTCAGGGTCAAGATGTGGTGCAAACCTGAGGACGTCGAAAGGATAACTCAGAGATTGCACTCAGCAGGGGCCCACATTGTGAAGGCCGGTGGAGAGCAGGGCCGACCCCCGTCCTAGGGGCGGAGTGCTCCACAAGAAGTGAAGGGGGGGCTCTCAGATCTTGAGCTCCTTCTTCTTCGTTATCACTTCGTCCTCAAACCTCTGCGGAAGTGACCACGCGAGATATTCGATGTCGTCGAGGTTCCTCACGAACTTGGCCTTGCTCGGGGTATCGATGAGTTTTGCGAGCTTCCGAATCTTCTTGACGTAATCATAGAACCACCAGACGCATATGATGAACCCTATCGGCCCTGCGACGACGAGCCAAGTAACCCAGTTGCCGAAGGGCGTCACGAGGTCGTTGAGGAATGAGATGTACTGGGGAAGATCGTGGCCCATGTCGATGTACACACCAATTATGCCTATCGCGGACAGGAATCCGAATAGGAGGCTCAGGAAGCTGCTGAGCTCGAGCCTGTATTCCGTCAATGGACTCATGGGCAATCTTCCACCTGGGCAACCGTTAGATGGGAACCCGTTAAAATGGTTTTCTCTTCCGAGGGCTACTTGTATGAGGAATTGCCATCAGAACGATAGTCCAACTACCCGCCATGCGCCTGATG
>Ga0299915_10002772_pt1 | contig 12753 bp, 10 predicted proteins | sample RVTome_13_FD_200263 | JGI IMG/M metagenome (GOLD analysis project Ga0299915, IMG submission 200263) | Soil microbial communities from uranium-contaminated site in the Upper Colorado River Basin, Wyoming, United States - RVT92D227 (version 2) ...
TCGCGGCGCTCTCGCTTTCTCTGAAGAGCTTGCTCAAGGCACGGCGAGCGGCGCGGAGCGCTGAACCCGAGCTGGTGGACGAGTTGCTGGAGCTCGCGGAGCGCCAGGGGAGTCGCCTGACCCGACTCCTCGAGGACGTCATGGATGTCTCGCTCGTCGAGACGGGCTGGGCTGCGCTCCACCTCGCGGAGGTCGAGCTCGGGGCGATCGTCCGCGACGTGGCGGCGCGCTTCCAGGGCGATCTGGCCCGCAGCCGCTGCTCGCTCTCGATCGAGTGCGACGGTCCCGTCCTCGGGCGCTGGGATCGTTCGCGGATCGATCAGGTGGTGACGAACCTCCTCTCCAACGCCGCCAAGTTCGGCGCCGGCGAGCCCATCGAGATCCGGGTCGGGGAGACGGCGGGCTGGGCGCGTCTCTCGGTCCGGGACCACGGGATCGGCATCGATCCGTCCGACCAGACTCGCATCTTCGACCGCTTTCAGCGCGCGGTCTCGCCGGAGAACTACGGTGGCCTCGGCCTGGGCCTCTTCATCAGTCACGGCATCGTCAAGGCCCACGGAGGCTCGATCCGCGTCGAGAGCCGCCCAGGCGCCGGAGCGGCCTTCACCGTGGAGCTTCCAGCAGGACTCCACGACGCCCGTGCCAGGTACCCCACCGGGCTGGAGGCCGGGAGCGCGGAGCAGAGGAGCATGTGAACGGGACGCGCGCCGCAGTCGCCGAGAAGCCGCCCGAGCGCGGCCCGTCGCGCGCATCGCCCGGATCCGGACGCGACCCGCCCCGCGTCGAGCCGCCTTCGGTCGCGAGCGTGCTCGTCGTGGATGACGAACCCGACTTCCGCGAGACCATGCGGCTGATCCTGCAGATGCACGGGTATGACGTCATCACGTGTCGCGACGGGGCCGAAGCCCTCGCCCTGTTGCGGGGCGGCGTCCGTCCTTGCCTCATCTTGCTCGATCTCATGATGCCGCGCATGAGCGGGGTGCAGTTCCGCGAGGAGCAAGCGCGCGATCCAGCTCTCCGCGATATCCCCGTCGTCGTCCTCAGCGGCGCCGGCAAGGTCGAGAGGACGGCCGCCGTCCTTGGCGTGGAGTGCTTCCAGAAGCCGATCGACTTGCCGGTCCTTCTCGAGGTGGTGGAACGGTTCAGCGCCGCCTGCCGCCGGAAGGGATGATTCCAGACCGACGATGGGGCTACGGAGGAGCGCGATTCTCGAACACCGCTCACCCCGAGCGTAGCCCCGCGTAGCGGGGCGGAGTCGAGGGGGCGCTGCTGGACGGCGCGAGACCGTGATCACTCGATCCACCCGAAGCCGTACCGGTCGAGCAGCTCGGCGAGCAGGGCGCGGTTCCGCTGTTCGTCGAGGCGGCCGAGGCTTCTCGTTCGGAACTTCCCCTTCACCCGGTTGAACACCGCGGCCGCCTGTCGCGAGGGGTCGTGGCGCGCCGGGTAGAGGATCCCGTCAGGCGCTTGCGGATGCCAGTGGAGCGCGGCCGTCCATCGGCGCGCGACCTCGTGCTCGCCGGCGAAGAGCCGCGCGTCGGCGCCGATCCGGGCGAGCCCGGCGCCGATCAGGTTCACGAGGCGCAGCGAGCGAGGCGGGCGGACCTCGGCCAGGTTGCGCCGCGCGAGCTGGCCGGGCGTGACGACCCGTGGCCCGCTCACGCGCCCGAAGACCTCGATGAACGCGCCGGCGGGATCGGCGGCGAGGTACAGGACGCCGAACTCGCCGCCCGGGGCGTTGAACCGGTTCTCGGCCTTGCGGCCGAAGTGGACGGGGGCCCGCCCCGGAGCATGGAAGCGAAACCAGCTCCTCTCGATCGTCCGGAGCGGCAGCGCGCGCTCGCCCAGGTCGCCGGGCGGAGACGGCAAGGGGCCCGGCTCAGGCGGCACCATGCTCCCCGAACGCCCGGGCCGCCCGAACGGCCTCCTCGACGCGGCCTCGCCGCAGCGCCGCGAGCGGGCTGTCGCCGCCGAGGCGGGAGTCGCCCGAGAGGAAGAAGGCCATCTTGGTCCAGGCCGGCCATTCCCGCAGCGCCGCCAGCGTCTCCTCTATGCCCGCCAGGGCGTGACCATCGACCACCTGCCACGCCGGATAGAGCCAACGGCGGCGGCCCAGCTCGACCGCGAGGAGCCTGCCCGCCCGCCGGCGCTTGTCGACCGCTTGCCTGGAGATCCGCAGCAGCTGCGCCATTTCGCTGCCCGTGAAGACTCCGCCCTCGGCCTCCAGCATCTCCTCGCGGACCCGCAGGCCGCGCAGGCGGGCCCCCGCGAGCGGGTCCTCCCGCCGGAGCGCCTCGACCGCCACGGGCTGCTCGAGCGCCGAGAGGAGCACACCGTACCCGGAGACCGGCTCGGCGAGAAGGCCGATGGTGCGGACATCCAGACGGGAAGCGAGATCCTCGAGCGCCGCCAGGGCACGCGCCATGAACTCGAGGCGCGCCGATTCGGACTTCCCTCCTCCGCGGTGGGAGGCGGAGCGGGGGCCGGCAGGAGCGAGGGGATGGGGAGCGCCACGCATGATCGCCTCGGTTGACCAAGTTAATGATAATGGGTGGCGTCAACCTGGTCAACCCGGGGCGCCTGGAAACCGTCCAGGCGGGGGACAAGCCCTCCCCGCGCTACGGACTTGTCGTCTCAACAGGGCCTCAGGCCCGGCGACGTCGCCGACATCCAGCGGAAGTCCCGCATGAAGGAGCGGCTCCGCGAGGCGGGGGTGCCGGTGGCGCGCGGAGGCGTGGCGCGCACGCTCGACGAAGGGGAGCGCCTCGCCGGAGAGGTCGGCTACCCCCTCATCGCGAAGCCCGATGTCGGCGTCGGCGCGGCGGGGACCTGGCGCCTCGACGACCACGCAGGGCTCGCGTCGTTCTTCGCGCGGAAGCCGCCCGTCGACTACGTCCTCGAGGAGTTCATCCCGGGCCAGCTCATGAGCTTCGACGGCCTCACTGCTACCTGGCGCGCTCGCCGGATCTCGAGGAGATCCTGGCCGCGGTGAGGTTCATCCAGGCCGAGGCCTGAGCGCCTCTCCTACCGGAGGCGGCCCCCTGCGTCCACGGGCACCTCCATGGGCCCGAACTCGGCGAGCCCGTGCAGGCGAAGCTCCGCCCCTCTCACCAGCTCCGAGACCGAATCGGCGACGCCCAGCAGGGAGATCCGGACGGGGACCGTGACGGTGGCGCGCCCGCCGGGCGGCACGGCCGCCAGCGGATGAGCGCCTCCCGCGAGGACGTCGCGTTGCCCCACGCGCAGGCCGTAGGTGAGCCCGCCCACCGGCAGGGGGAAGGCGTTGCGGTTCTCGATGCGCACCTTGAGATCGAGCGACAGGCTGGAGAGCGAGCTGTCACGGACCGTGATCCCCTCGATGCCGACGGACGGCGGCCGCGGGAGGGCCACCCGATCCCGGTGGTCGAAGGGGAGGTCGATGATGCCGATCGGCGATCCGATGCCGACGTTGCCGCTCACGCGATAAGCCACCTCGGCCCGCGCGAGGAACAGCTCCACGAACCCCGGCACGTCGCGCCACCGGAGGCGCACCGGGATGGGGACGGGGGTGGCGCCCTTGGCCCGGATCTGGACCCCTGCCGGCAGGTCCCCCGCCACGATCTGCCGGCCTTCCACCTCCAGCCGGTAGCCCAGGCGTTTCAGGTCGAGGCCGAAGTCGTTCGGGTTCTCGAGGCGATAGTGGAGCGCGATGGTGACCCCGTCGAGGTCGAGCTGGTCAGCCGACCAGCTCTCGTAGGTGAACGTCGGGCGCTCGAACCCGCCCCCCAGGAGCGAGCGGATCGAGGCGCAGCCCGCGAGCGCGACCAGCAGCGTGGCGAGAGCAAGGCGACGGCCGATCTTCCTGTTAGCCGGGGTCATGGTGACCCCCTGGACCACCTGAGACTTCGCGCCCATGCGATTGCCTCCCTGGATGCATGCTAGCACCATCGGTGCGTGGTCCTCTCCGCGAGGAACGCCGCTGTCCACATCTCCACAATCGAGCCACAACGTTCCCGGTGGTTCGCCCACCGGGATACTCGCCGGGAATTCCAACAGCATCCACCGGCCATCCACCGTGAATCTCCTTCAAACGTCGGACCTCGGTATTACCATCCGCCGCTCCAATGAACGACTCGGACCGGCAGCGTCGCGTGGGCGCCGCACCCGCTTTGCAGGTGCGCCCCTCGCGCGAGCTGCCGCACAACCTCGAGGCCGAGCAGGCGGTGCTGGGGGCCCTCCTCATCGAGGAGACCGCCTTCGACCTCGTGGCGGACCGGCTCAAGGCCGAGGACTTCTACCTGCACGCACACCAGCTCGTGTTCGCGGCTTGTGGCGAGCTGGCGCAGGAGCGGCAAGTCATCGATCCCGTCCTCCTGCACCAGCGGCTCGAGGCGAAGGGGCTCCTGGGCGCGGCGGTCCCGCGCGACCTCCCCTTCGGGCTCGCCAAGGGGCTCGGCACGGCCGGCAACGTGCGCCATTACGCGGCCGTGGTGGCGGACCTGGCGCGCGTCCGGCGCGTTCAGCTCGTGGCGCAGGCGGTGCTCGCCCGGGGATACGAGGCCGGCGCGAGCGTGCCCGAGTACCTCGAGACCTCGCAGCAGGAGATCTTCGCGGCCGCACAGAGCGGGTCGTCCGACACCCTCCGGCTCATCCACGAGCCGATGATGAAGGCCATCGAGGCCATCGACGCCACGCAGGCGCGCGTGCGCGCGGGCCAGAGCGCCATCACCGGGATCCCGACCGGCATCAACGGGCTCGACCAGAAGCTCCTCGGCCTGCAGCCTGGAGCGCTCATCGTCCTCGCGGCGCGGCCGTCCGTGGGCAAGACCGCGCTCGCGCTCAACATCGGCACCTACGCCGCCACCCGGGCAGAGAAGCGGGTCGCGATCTTCTCGCTCGAGATGCCCTCCGAGCAGCTCGCGATGCGCATCCTGGCTTCAGAGGCGAAGCTCGACTTCTGGCGCATGTCCCAGGGCCTCCTGCAGCAGTCCGACTGGGACCGGATCATGGCGCACGGGGACCGCATCGGCTCCTCGCGCATCTGGCTCGACGACAACTTCGTCCTCTCGCCCGTCGAGCTGCGCGCCAAGTGCCGCAAGATCAAGAGGGAGGGCGGCCTCGACCTCGTCATCGTCGACTACCTCCAGCTCATGAACGCCCCCGGGGCCCACTCGCGCGAGCAGGAGATCGCCGTCATCAGCCGCACCTTGAAGAGCCTGGCGAAGGAGCTGGAGGTCCCGATCCTCGCCCTGTCCCAGCTCAACCGCGCGGTGGAGAAGCGCAAGGGCGAGCCGCCCGTCCTCTCCGACCTGCGCGAGTCGGGCGCCATCGAGCAGGACGCGGACGTCGTCATGTTCCTGCACCGCCCCGGAGACGAGAAGGAGGGCGAGGGAGGGCAGCCGCACAAGTCCGACGTGCAGGAGATCGAGCTCCACATCGCGAAGCAGCGCCAGGGCCCGACGGGCGTGGTCGAGCTCGTGTTCTTCAAGACGAACACCTTCTTCGCGGAGAAGCAGCGCGGGGCGTAGTCACCACGCCGGCGGCGGCGTGCTCGAGCCGGAGCAAGCGGGGGCGCGAGCGTCGAAGCGCGCGCGCTTCCAGAGCGCCGGCTGGGCGAAGCGCGTGAGGCCCGCCCAGTCGAACTGCCGCAGGACGCCGTCGCGGTCGAGGTCGTTGTTCGCGAGGTCGATGCCCATCTCCGCCCCGCCGGCCGGCACTGCGACGCCGAGCGCCGACCAGGGAATGGCCATCTCGACCGAGTAGCTGCCGGGCACCCCGCTCACCGCCACCACCGCGCTCGAGCTCCACGCCCGGTCCCACGCGCCGGCGTTGCCACGCTCGTCGGTGAGATCGCCGCTCGCGTTCACGAGGAGGTGGCGATCGTCGGCGTCGGGCGCGGAGGAGCGCGTGGAGCGAGGGTCGAGCATGACCTCGACGCCGTCGCCGTTCCAGACCTCTCCGTCGCGGCCGCCCTGCGCCAGCCGGAGCGCCGCGTCCTGCACCTTGAACGCGACGTAGAGGTTGGTCGCGTCGTGGAGGAGCCGCGCCGAGGCACGGTTGTCCGAGCGGGCGGCGCTGGCGGAGGCGTCGAGGAGGACGACAGGGGCGCGCGCGAACTCGGAGGGGTTGCCGTCGATGGTCACGGCCCCGCTCGCCCGCTGCACGGGGTAGACGTCGCCCGCGATCGTCCCGGTGAAGGAGAGCGCGCCCCAGAGGTTCGGCTGCGCGAACCGCGAGAGCCTTGCCCAGTCGAACGACCGCGGCGCGGCGCCCGCCTGGTCGACGTCGTTCACGGCGACGTCGATCCCGATGGAGGTGCCGGCGCAGGGGGCCACCGCCAGGCTCGACCACGGGACCTTGAGCTCGACGTTGTAGCCGGACGGGGTCCGGGACACCGCCGAGACCGCGCCCGAGGACCAGCTTCGGTCCCACGACCCCGCGCTGCCGCGCTCGTCGGTGAGGTGGCCGCTCGCGTTCACCAGCACGTGAAGGTGGTTCGGTCCGAGCGTCGTCGCCCTGTCGTTCGCGACGTCGAGCAGGAGCTCGACGGAGTCACCGTTCCACACCTCTCCGTCGCGCCCACCCTGGTTCACCACCAGGGCCGCGTCCCGCACGGCCCAGCTCGCGTAGAGGTAGTCAGCGTCGTAGGCGAGCCGGACGTCGGCGGCGCCGTCCGAGCCGACCGCCGCGCCGGAGAGCGCGATGGGCGCCCCCTTGAAGTCGGTCAGGTCACCGTTCACGGCGATCCCCTGAGTGTACGGGGCGCCGTAGGAGAGGCCCGGCGCGGGCGCCGGCGGGGGCGCGGGAGGAGGCGGCGGCGGGGCGCCGTGGCGGAGCTCCACGATGCGCCTGGCGATCCGGTCGCGCGCGGCCATGAGCGCGTCCGGGTTGGCCTCTGTCTGGTAGGCGGTGGGGAAGAGCGCCTGCGCCTCGCGCTCCGCCATGGCGCGATCGCCGAGGTCGGCGAGGATCTTGAGGTACTCGTAGTCCTCCATGCCCTCCCGGATCATCTTGAGCCGGATGGAGGCGACGGGGATGTGCTTCGTCCCGCCGATCCGCGCGGGGGTGCCCGGGTAGAAGAGGGTGCCGTCACCGTTGCCGGAGAAGTCCCACTGGTTCGACCAGGCGTCGTGGGTGAAGGCGAGGGTGGTCTCGTAGTAGAGCTCGCCCGTCACGCGGTACAGGAAGTCGAGCCACTGCATGGCGCGGTTGCGGATCGCGCTCGCGTCGATCATGTAGCTCGGCCAGCCGGTGAAGTAGGAGCTCGTGCCCCCACAGCCGTGGCTCATGCAGCTCTGGTAGGTCCAGAGCTCCTTGCGCGGCCCGCTCGCGACGAAGCTCGAGTAGCTCTGCGCCTGCGGACCGGCGAAGCGGTTGCCCGCGCGATCATACAAGTAGTTGATGACCGGGACGACGATCTCGAGGTCCTTGACGATGGTGATCCCGTACTGCGCCTCGGCGTCCCGGATCTCGGGGAGGCTCGTGGTGAGGAGCGTCCGGAAGGCCGGGTTGGCCGCCTTGGCCGCGCGGAGCCGGGTGGGGATGTCGGTCCACCTGCACGTCGCGGGCGGCTCGTCGCACGTGTACTGGAAGAGGCGCTCGCCCCATCCCTTCGCGGTGAAATGGTCGTACCAGGACTTCATGTCGGCGGTGCTGGTCAGGTTCCCGACGAACTGGACGTTCGAGAGGGCCGCGTTCGGGGTCTGCGTCGGCGCGGTGCCGCTCACGTACGGGCCGTAGAACGCGTCGAAGTGCGCGATCGACAGGTCGCCGTCGTCGTGTGACGAGAGCGAGATGCGGTGATCGAGCGCGAGCCGATCGTAGTCCGCGCGAAGCGCCGGGAATGCCGCGCCGGCCGTGCCGATGCCGTGGCCGCTCGGGATCCCGCCGTACGAGAGGCCGAAGGCGCTCTTGAGCGACGCCTTCTCGGGGAGCGAGAAGTCGTACACCGTGACCGTGACCGGTACCACCGCAGAACCCTCGGCGAACCGGACCGTCACCGACCCCGTGTAGGCGCCGGCGGCGGCGTTGCCGGGGACCCGCACCTCGCCCCAGATGACGCGCGTCTCGCCTGCTGCGACGTTGAAGCCGGAGAACGCGTTCCTCCTCTCCCCGTACAGCTCGTCCGTGTCGGGGACGAGCGCGTCGGGCAGGAACTCGCCTGCCGGGACGATCGCGTCGGGCGCGGACGGGTTGGAGATGCGGATGAGCTCCTCGCGATAGAGCCGGACGGGGCCCAGCTGGGCGGACCCGCTGGCGAGCGGGGAGGCGCTCGCCGTCACGCCCGTCGCGGGGCCGGTGACGAGGATCTGGAAGGGCTCGAACTCGTTGCGCGCGGCGGAGATGGTGACGCTGCGGGCGGTGAGGGGCGCCTGGTTGCGGCGAACCTTGACGGTCGCGCCGGCGACCGAGACGGTGGCCGCCTTTGCTGCCAGAGGGGCAGCCGCCCAGAGGAGGAGGAGGCAGGTGATCGCATGGCGCATCGATGGGCCCGGGAGCGAGAGAGGGGACCCTATCTTTGCGCCTAAATGGGGAGCGCGGGAATGTGGCTATACCGTGACCATGTGACAAGGTGTGGGATGGCCTGCTCGCCCGGATCACCTGCGTCGGCGCGAAGAGCAGCCGCGTGCAGCGGCCCGATCTCCACGCTGCGGGCCTCGTGCGGCCCGCTATCACTCCAGGCGTGCCCGCGAACTTCACGCGCCGACGCGACCTCTTCCTCGACGCCGGCTTCCCCGACCCGGACGCCGCCCTGTCGGCGCTCGCGCAGGAGGTGGCGGCGCTCGACCTCCCCACCGACTGGGAGGACCGGACCCCGGAAGGAGGCGTCGCAGCGCTCGCGACCGCGCTCGCGCCGCGCGTGGCGCGCGTGCCCGTCGCTCAGCAGAGGCTCGCGCGGCTCGTCCCGGAGTGGCTGCGAGAGCGCGCCGGCGACCTCGCCACCACGCTGTGGCTCGCCCGCGCCGAGCACGGTGACGCGCTCGACCTCCCCGGCTACCTGCTCGCGATCCTCGACGCGCTCGCCTCGTCGCGCGTGGAGGACGCCCTCGCATACGCGCGCTTCATGCTCGACCTGCGCTTCGACTGGGCGCGGGTGTGGCGCGACCCTTCCATCGCGTGGGAGTTCCTGAAGGAGCGCGACCCGAACCCGCTCGTGTGGCGCCTCCTCGAGGAGCTCGCCGCGCGCGGCGAGCGCGTGCGGGTACTCGACCTCGGGTGTGGGGTCGGCAACGACGCGTTCGGCTTCCTGCGTTCCGAGCTCGTCGACGCGTACGTCGGCGTCGATCTTTCGGCGGAGGCGCTCGCGGCGTTCCGGCGACGCGTCGAGCGGGAGCACCCGCGCGTCCAGCCGACGCTCACCCCCGGTGACTTCCTAGAGGTCCTCGAGGGCTCGGGTGGGCCCAATGCGGGCTCCAACCTCGTCTATTCGTATTCGAGCCTGCACTACTTCTCGTCGGCAGAGCTCTCGCGCATCTACGCCCTCGTGCGGCGGCTCCTGAGCGCGGCGGCGCCAGGGCGCGGCTTCTTCGCGTTCGGCATCAAGGGGGCGGGTTCCGTCTGGGACGGCCAGGGGCTGCCCCTCTACCGGCCCGACGTCTGGGTGAACTGGGATGGCCAGTCACGGTGGTTTCCGTCGCCCGAGGCGCTCGTGCGCCAGCTCGACCGCGCCGGCTTCGAGGTCCGCTTCCACGAGCTCCACGAGCACTGGGGTTACTCCGAGCTCGGCAAGAAGGACGTCTTCCACTACGTCCTCCTCTCGCCGAGGAGGGACTAGCGACAAGGCCCCCTTGTACGACTCAGGGTACGACTTCGGGGCGCCGGCTGCGCCATCGCCTTCTCGATGGCGACACCGAAGAGCGCTTGCCCGACTGGGCGCCGACCGCCCGGGGGGCCAGGCCATGGCGCGGCAGCCCGCAGGACTGGCGAGCTGGCGGCGAGCCGTATACACCGCGAGCGTGGCTTGAAGGGTACGCGCGGCGGAGGAGCGGTGCCGCGCCGGGCGCCCGGATAGGACCAGCCCTGGCAATTGCCCTCCGCGAGATCGCTGTGAGCGGCGGCGTCGCCGTCGGGAGCCGACGTGTCGAGCCTGAAGCGCGACCTGCCGCTGCGGCTGGCATCCCCGCGCTCCTGGAGCGAGCGCCTCCGCCCCTTTGGCCTCGCCATCGGCCTGACAATCGCCGGCCTGGGCGTTCGAGCCGCCACCGACCGCTATATCGGCGACCAGCTCCCCTATCTGACATTCTTCATCGCCGTGGTCGCCACAGCCTATCTGGGGGGATTCGCGCCGAGCCTGCTCGCGTGCGCCCTGGGTTACGTCGCGGCGAGATGGTTCTTCATCGAGCCGCGGTTCACCCTTCAGGCACCCGGACCAGGGGCGCGCCTGCACACGATCGCCTACTTCGCGGGCAGCGTGCTCATCTGTGGCATGAGCGTGCTCGCGTCGAGGGCGCAGACGCGTGCCAGGGCGGCGACGGTGGAGCTGGGTCGCCGGCAGCGCCGGCTCGAGGCCGAGATCGTCGAGCGCGAGGCCGTGGAGCGGGCCTTGCGAGACTCCGACCGACGAAAGGACGAGTTCCTGGCGGTCCTCTCGCACGAGCTTCGCAACCCGCTGGCGGCCATCCGGAGCGCCCAGGACGTGCTCCAGCGCGCCAGCCCCGCCAGCGAGCAAGCGATGCGGGCGAGGACCATCATCGGTCGTCAGGTCGAGCACCTCGCGCGGATGGTGGACGACCTGCTCGACGTGACGCGCATCGCGCGCGGCAAGACCCACCTGCGGCGCGCCACGGTCGAGCTGCGCGGGCTGGTTCAGCGCACCGTCGAGGACCACGCGGCCAGCATGACGACGGTCGGGCTTCAGGTGGAGGTGAGGATGCCTCGCCGCCCGATATGGGTAGATGGCGACGCTACCCGCCTTGCCCAGGTCGTGGGCAACCTCCTCCACAACGCGGCGAAGTTCACGCCGGCGGGCGGGCAGGTCATCGTCGGCATGGAGGATCTCCCCGAGACCGGGACCGTGCGCGTGTTCGTGAGGGACTCCGGGCCGGGCTTGGACGGGGAGATGCAAGGCAGGTTGTTCCAGCCCTTCGCCCAGGGCCAGGAAGGCCTTGACCGAGCAGGCGGAGGTCTCGGCTTGGGGCTCGCGCTCGTGAAGGGGTTCGTCGAGCTGCACGGCGGAACGGCCGCTGCCCATAGCGATGGCCCTGGCCGCGGGTGCGAGGTCTCGTTCACGTTGCCGCTCCATGCCGGCCCTCCGGTGTCGGAGGGAGGCCGGTCACCCCCGCGCGTCGTCGCGACCCGGCGGCGCATCCTCGTCATCGAGGACAGCGACGACGCTGCGGAGACCCTGCGCGACGTGCTGGAGCTGGCCGGGCATCAGGTCGATCTCGCGCCCGACGGGGCGGCCGGCATCGAGATGGTCCGGCGCGGCCGTCCGGACGTGGTGCTCTGCGACATCGGGCTTCCGGGCATGAGCGGCTACGACGTGGCGAGGGCGCTGCGAGCGGCCCCATTGCACTACGGCGGCAGGCTGGTCGCCTTGACAGGATATGCGTCGCCCGAGGACGAACGTCGCGCGGCCGAGGCTGGTTTCGACCAGCACGTCGCGAAGCCGGCGAGCATCGACCAGCTCACGGCCATCGTCGTGGGGGCTGGTGCCTGACGCGAGCCAGGCCGGGCTTCATCGCCGGCTAGCGGCGCCAGCCCACGGCACGCGCCAGCATGGAGCGTGGCCCGCTGGCTCTGTCCCTATATCATGCGACATGGGAAAGCGGGATAGCGCCGGCCCGTTGCGCCGCGATTTCGGCGAACGCCGAGGGGAGCGCCCTTCCTGGCGACGCGGATCAGTTCGCGGGAGGCAGGGCCGGCGACCCGAGCGCACGCTCGGACTTCGTCCAGGCGTCGTAGGACTTCATGTCGTAGAGCTGCGTGAAGCCCTTCTCGCGCAGGGTCCTTCCGGCGATCCCGCTGCGGCGCCCCGTGCGGCAGTAGAGGAGCACGGGCGTCGTGACGGGCCCGATCTCGGCGAAGCGGCGGCCCATCTCGTCATAGGGGATGTTCACCGCGCCCGAGACGTGGCCCTCACCGAACTCGGCTGGCGACCTCACGTCCACCACCTTCACACCGGCCGCGACGAGCCGGCGCGCGGTCGGGCCGTCGACGAGGACTGGGGCGGCCCCGGCGGTGCCGGCCGCGGGAGCAGCCTTGGGCTCCTCGGCTCGCGTGCGGGGCGCGAGGATTGCGGCGAGGACGGCGACACAGAGGGCGAGGGTCTTCATGGCGGGACTCCTGCCGGATGAGAGCCATCTAGCTTGTCTCTGGATTCGCTGGGTGGCCACCGGAAGCGCCCGATGTGACGGCGGTGGCGATCGTCCGCTCTCGCCGTGATCACCCGGCGCGAGCGGCGCCCGTTACCGCATCCCCTCCCTGTCCAGGTACCTCTCCACCACCCGCTTCGCCCCGCGCACCGCCTCGTCGAGCGGGGCGCCCTGCGCGAGGAGGCCGGCGATCGCGCTCGCGAGCCGGCAACCCGTCCCGCGCGCCGTCCCTGGCCGGCGCCGCCCCTCGAAGCGGCGCACCTCGCGCGGGCGCACGAGCAGGTCCACCGGCGCGCCCCGGCGGTGCCCTCCCTTGACCAGCACCGCCTGGCACGGGAGCCTTCGCGCCGCCTCGACCGCGTCGTCATCGGAGCGGAGCGCGCCGAGCTCCACGCCGCACAGCTCCGCCAGCTCGGACCAGTTCGGCGTCACCACGGCGGCCCGGGCGAGGAGGGGAGCC
>Ga0299915_10002773_pt1 | contig 12752 bp, 11 predicted proteins | sample RVTome_13_FD_200263 | JGI IMG/M metagenome (GOLD analysis project Ga0299915, IMG submission 200263) | Soil microbial communities from uranium-contaminated site in the Upper Colorado River Basin, Wyoming, United States - RVT92D227 (version 2) ...
TGGTGACAACTTGTAGAAAACCTACCGCAACCTGTTTTCGGCCTCGTGATGTTCCAGTAAAATGAACTTTTCTCCACCCTATAATGGACTTCGAAGCTACAGAGTCTGTCGGTTATGCCACAGTGATGCACCTCTCTGTGCTCGACCGTAAAGCGTAAATCGTTGGTAAGAGGATTATTATTCCTGTGTGCCATGATTCTTCTCCTACTCGCGCAGTTCAGGGACAACCATCCGACATTTCGCATTTGGCGATGCCCGATTGCATCGGATAGCCTTTCGAGTACCAGGATAGTGCAGCCCTGTAAGATGTCAAGCCCGAAAATCTGCATTCTGCGACAATCAATGTGGGATTGGGGGCAGAATCTGGTCTGGTTTGCACAGATGCACATGGGGAAAAACGGATACGGCAAATTCGTTGCGGCTGCTGCAATATACGCAGGCTTCACCGTGAACCTGCTATGGTGGCGGTTTGAGAGCTTCGACCGCTGGCAGTGGCTCTTGCCCGTGAATGTTTGTCTGGCGGCTTCGGGCTGCTGTGTTCTTAGCCGGCGGACGGTCAGGCATTGGCGACGGCAAAAAAAATCCTCTGGGTCCGCGAGCCCAAAATCTGCGCGGCGGCCGAAGTGCCCGTGACCGGCGGCAAAGGCGCGATCCTCTTCTCGCAACTTGATGAGCGGCGCCGCGCGGATCGTGCAAAGCCGAACTATGACCCGGTTGCGGAGAAGGTCCTGATCAACATGCTCCAGGAATCGCCGTAACAATCCCCTCTTCCTTACGAGAAACGAAAAGAGAATGAAATCCGACTCCGCTTATCTTCTATTGGCCATACTGCTTCTAACCTCCAGTTGCGTCATTGGTGCCTATTGGCGGGTCTGGACGGTAACGGATACCCGCCATGTGCTGCGCAGCGCGTTTGAAAGCCGCGGACTCAAGTGCGGCATCTATACGCTCCGGGCCAGTACCATCGCGCCGTCGCAAGCCCCGCAAACCGCCCAGCGGCAAATCATCGTGACCCCCAACCCGTGGGAAGAATAATGCAGACATCATCATTTCACAGACTGCGAGCGTGCATCTCGTTGGCAAGATGGATCCGGTCGGTTGGCCGACGTTCGTCGGCAACGATGTTTACTTCTCCGGATTTGAACAACTACGGCAGGCTCGCGGAGAACAGAATGAGAAACAAAATTGCATCAACATTTCGGTTTGCGACCACCTGTGTTCTGTCGCTCGTGTTCCTAACTGGCGGGGCCGCCGCGGGCCGGGAGTATTGGGTGTCCACTACGGGTAATGACGCCGATCCCGGCACTAAGGACAAGCCCTTCGCCACGCTCGAGCGAGCGAGCGGCGCATTGCGCGAAGCGAAGAAACTCGGCCCCCTCGAAACGGGTGCTACCGTATGGCTGAGCGGCGGCGTTTACCGGATAGACAAGACCTTTGCGCTCGATGCGCAGGATTCCAGCACAGCCGAGACGCCCGTGGGTGAATCATTTCATACAGACTTGCCGAAAGGACACACTCCTTGCTCTTTTCCATTCTCTTACCTCTCGCCGAACCATTTTGCCGGCGATTCGCTCGAAAGAAGGCGAATCGCCATTGCGCCGCCAAATTGCCCAGGAGGGAATCTGTTGCCTACGGGCATTCTGCTGACTACAATACTGCCGTGTTAGCCAAGAGAATCGAACATCACAGAGTGATTGTGCTTTCAGGCAAGTGAATCGCAAATGCAGCGTCACAGAGGAATTATCCTCGCAGCAGTTTTTGCACTTCTCGCCAGCCCCGTTCTATTGTGGGCAGCGGCGAAAGAGGACCACAGCATTCCGGCTCAGCGCTCCATGAAATATACATCCCGTCCTGGCGACAGCGCCAGCGTGTGGCAAAAGGATGTGAGAGCCGGGCTGTTTCAACTGCTCAAAATGGAAGATTTGATCGCCAAGAAAGGTGAAATTGCCTTCGACCCTGAAGAACTCTCTTCAGCAAACAGAGGGGCTTACCACGTCGAAGAGATGGAAATAAACTCGACAGCGAACAGACGCATCCGAATCATCGTTACGTCGCCAACGTCGCCGAATGGTCCTCTACCTGCTGTTGTCTGCATCGGCGGCCACGGCAGCAGCCTGTACAGCCCGTATAGTGAGCATACTGTTGCCAAAGACACGGCAAAGGCAAAATCCGATCAAATCTACAAAGCATTCGGCACCGTCCTGGCCAAAAGGGGGTACGTGACCATTTCCACAACGGTCAGCCAGCACGAGGTTTATGAAGAAGGTCGATTGCTGATGGGGGAGCGCCTGTGGGACCTGATTCGGTGTGTCGATTACCTCGAATCCATGCCTGAAGTGGACCGCTCGAGAATTGGCTGTGCCGGCTTGTCCCTTGGAGGAGAGATGGCGATGTGGCTGGGGGCTATGGATGAGAGAATTGCCGCGACCGTCAGTGCCGGTTTTCTAACCACCATGGACCATATGGAGCAGAATCATTGCATGTGCTGGAAGTTTCCGGGGCTAAGGGAGCTGGTCGATTTTGCCGACATCTACTCTCTTATCGCCCCACGGGCGCTACAATGCCAAAACGGTCTGCTCGAACCAGTAAGCCAGTTCAATGTATCGCTGGCCCGAAAAACAATGGAAGAAGTCAGGATGATCTATTGTGACTTAGGCAAGCCTGAAAACGTGGTCTTAGACGTCCATGCAGGTGGGCACGAGATTGACCTGCCGGGATTGCTGTACTTCTTTGAGAAACACCTTTACAACAACCGATGGGTTGAACCGAAAGACATTCAAATGTGAAGGTTAGCAGAGACAGTGAAGTGTTTTCAAGACTTTCGGAGGCTAACATGATAGCCGGACACAAAGCACAAGGGATCGGTCGCAGGGACTTCCTCTCGCGGCTTTCACTGGCCGCAGCCGGGTCGGCGTTGGCCATCGGCAAGACCTCGCAGGGAAACGAGACTCCGCCGGCAGTCGGTGACTCACCCGCGCCACCGCTGCCCACTATACGGCTCGGTGACCACCACATCACCAGGCTGATCGTTGGCTCAAATCCAATCAGCGGATATTCGTACATGGGCCCCGTAATGGACCAGCACATGAGAGAGTATTTCACTCCTGAGCAGACAACCGAGTTCCTGTGGAAGTGTGAATGCGCAGGAATTAACACCCATCAGTTCAGCAACCCTGAGCAGATGGCCGATGTATTTCGAAAGCTGCAAGATCGAGGATCGAAGATGAAATTCATCTGCCTCCACGCCGGCGAGCCACCGCAGACTTCGGTCAAGCAGGTTGTCAAAGACACTCAGCCCATTGCAATTGTCCATCACGGTGGGGTTACCGACAGGCTGTTTCGAGAGGGTAAAAGCCAAGAAGTCCATGATTTTGTCAAGCGCGTCCACGATGCCGGCGTTTTGGCCGGTGTTTCGGCCCACAATCCCGATTGCATCAAGCAGGTAGCGGATGAAGGCTGGCAGGTTGATCTGTTTATGACTTGCTTCTACTATATCACCAGGACGCCCGAGGAAATGAAAAAAATGCCAACCGTGGTCACGGTACAGATCGGTTATCCGTTCTTTGCCTCTGACCCGCTCGATATGACCAAAGTAGTCCGGCAGGTTGAGCAGCCCTGCCTGGGCTTCAAGATACTGGCGGCTGGTCGAAGGTGTCATGACAAGCAATCCGTTATGGAGGCATTCAAGTTTGCCTTTGAGCACCTCAAATCTGCCGACGGCGTGATCGTTGGTATGTATCCTCGGTACCACGACCAAATCAGCCAGAACGCTCAGTACACACGACAGTTCGGCATGCCGCAAAACGCATAGTGCCGAGCCGTAAGGTATGGATATTATGAAACGAATACTTGCCATCGCCATTCTGCTCGCCAACTCTGCAAACACGTCCAAAGCCGAATTCTGGGCTAACTGGCGCGGGCCGCGAGGCGACGGCACCTGCATCGAGCAAGACGTCCCCACCAACTGGGATCCCGCCGGCGCGATCTGGAAAACCGAGCTCCCAGGGCAAGGGCACGCCTCGCCGATCGTCTGGGGCGATCAGGTGTTCACCGTCACCGCCCTGCCTGCCGCACGGGAGCGCGTGCTCCTTTGCCTCGACCGCGCCAGCGGAAAGATCATCTGGCAACAGACCGTCGTGCAGGGGCCGCTGGAGGCAATCCACAAGGAGAACAGTTATGCCTCGGGTACGCCGGCCACCGATGGGGAGCTGGTCTTCGTCACCTTCCGTGTCGGCGACGAAATCGTCGTGGCTGCGCACCACTTGGCCGGTGGGAAGCAGCTCTGGCTGGTCCGGCCCGGGACACACACCGGAGAGTGGGGGTTCAGCAATGAGCCGGTGCTATTCAAGGATAAGGTCATCGTCGATGGCGACAGCAAAGGCGATTCCTTTCTAATTGCCCTGCGCCGCACTGACGGCAAGACGCTCTGGCGCATTAACCGCGTCAATAAGGGGATCAGCTATAGTGCCCCCCTGATCCGCGAGATGGCCGGCCGAACTCAATTGATTCAGTGCGGCGACCGTTGCGTGGCCAGTTTCGATCCTGAAACCGGTAATCAGCTCTGGACGGTGGACGGCCCCTCACAGGAATTCGTCGCCACGCCGGTTTACAGCGAGAAAGCCGGACTGGTTTTCGTCAGCAGCAGTTGGCCCAGGCAAATCCTGCTTGCGATCCGGCCTGACGGCAGCGGCGATGTCACGGGGACTCACGTCGTCTGGAGCGACAACAAGGGAGCGCCCTACGTCCCCTCGTTGATCGTCGCGGGTGGTTTCCTGCTCAGCGTCAACAACTCCGGCGTAGCGTTCTGCTACGAAGCCGCCACCGGCAAGGTGCTCTGGCAAGAGAAGCTCGGGCGGCATCACGCCTCCCCGGTTCTGGTGAACGGACTCGTCTTCTTCATTAACGACAACGGCCAAGTGAACGTGATCAAACCCGGCACGCAGTTCGAGCGCGTCGCGCAATACGAGCTGGGCGAACACTGCTATGCCTCACCTGCGATCAGTGACGGCCAGGTCTTCCTGCGCGGCTTCAAGCACCTCTTCTGCCTCGGCCGGAAAGCCAATTGAAAGCAGTGTGCCGTTTTGGCGCCGGTTGTAATACGTTCCGCATCCGTCGAGCGTGCTTTGTTGCCCTCAATCCGCCCCGGTCACACCGGTAGCTTAAGGCTCAACGAGCACTTTGCGGATTGTAGTCTGTCCGATTGAGACGTAGGAACACAGCGGCTTGCGTCACTTGACCCTTTCAAATTCAGATATATTCTCAGCTCCAATGTCTTCAGGTCGAATAGACTCCGCAGCCTTCTCCAGCACTTCGGCGAGTTCATTGTACTCGATAGCTTGCAGTGTCAGCTTCGGCTCTATCTGAGCAACTCTCATAAACACATCCGGCAGAAGATGCGATCCGGCCTCCACCAGAGATTCGTCAAGGAATACGCCCAAAAATGTCATACCTTTGAGCCGGACCAGGTTGGCAACGGCGTGATGTTCTTTGTCTTCTTCGACCCACGTTAGTTTGTAGGTTTTCTCTTGCGTGCCTTTGGCTATGGTTATCAGGTCGTCTTCTCCTCGCCACTTTCCAATGAGTTTCTCTTCAAATATCAAGTTGCTGTCACCATAGAGGGGTTTAAGCAACCAGCGGTCTGTCTTGACAATCTTCTGCGTCTTGCCGTCCCAGAAGATCAAGGCTGATTTGCCCTCTCCGGATTCATCCTTGATGATTGTCCGCAGCAATACGATTTTGCCATTGGGTGAAATTGAGAACAGCCCGCCGCCATCGTCGTCGTCAATTTCCGGAAGGCGAAATGTAAAAATGGTGCGTGTCCTCTTGGTTTGGAGATCCATGCGTTTTAGACTTATCGTCTGTGGCGGATGAGCTTCTTCATCACTCCGGAACCCGCCCAGATAGTACAGCTTCTTGTCGGTTGACGATATGACAGGGTAGGCAATACTGTTGGCATCAGGGTCCTTGTACAACTCAGTTTGCCCACTGGCAATATCAATACCACGAAGGGCCAAATCTTTATCCATAACAAGAATCTTCCTGGAGTCCGGTGACCAAAACGTGAAATCCAGAATAGGGGGGCCATCGCCTCCTATTTCCAGGTCGAGCTTAAAGTACTTGCACACACTCCCATCAGTTCCAGACACGACCAGCGTGTCACCGTCTTGCAGGTAAGAGGCCGCCCATTTCCCGTCAGGGGAGACGACCGGATTCGATGTGGCGCCCAAAAGATGCGCGTAGGTCGTCCCGGTTGCTATGTCTATGCTTGCCGTGTAGCCTGCTTCTTCGAGGGCGCGGACATAGAAAAGGCGTTTGCAATCCGGCGACCATGTCGGCCTGAAAAATACCATAGATTTGCGCCCCTCATCATTATCGCCTACCCATTTCATTACCTGGAGAGTTTCTCTTTCTTTACCGTCGGGCGTGGCTATTACCAGCTTGACGTCAAAAGTCTTAACATCGTTTTTGTCCTCCAGCTGTTCCTCGGCAAGTTCAAACATAAAAGATGGAAGCATTTGATTTTCTTCGCTGAACGGTTGCTCAGCGGGGGTGCTTGGAGCTGATCGATCGGGTTTATCCTCGGGTGTTTTCTGTGCTTGTTCGCCAATTGAAACTGCGGCATTAGGCTCGGAAGACGGGCTTACTTGCTCCGAAGGGCTTGGTTCTACCCTGTAATATGCGATCCACTTGCCGTCAGGCGACCATGCAGGGGCGGACAGAACCCCATCAGCCTTGATCTCATCGAGAAGCACGTGCTCGCCCGTCCGGATGTCATACGTGAACATTGCGAACATCTCCGGCTCATCCCCGGGCGGCGAAACCAAAACAGCTATCTTTGACGAGTCCGGGGACCATCCCGGAGGCGACGTAACACATGCCATTACATAGATCAGCAAGCAGAAAGACGCCGCCACAAAAGCTACCCAGGCCTTTCTACAACCGACTGTCTTGACTTCTTGCGTATTCATTATTGATTCCTTTCAAAACTGCTGACATAAAAAGTTTCTTTATCAGAAGAACGGTCACAACCGAAACACAGAGCACGACACAAAGCAATCCGACAAGCATAAACAGCAGCCCGGCGTAGTAGAACCATACCGATTGAGCCGGAAACCAAAGTGGCATGCTGTTCAAAAAGGCAAAGAATATCCAGAACGAGGTTGTTGATGGTTCTGTATGGCCGCCGGTTCTTCTGCCTTCGTTGTATATAATTGAAGCGGCCGGTAAGAGCAGGGAGACTATCGCATTGCCATAGACAAGTCCGCTCCACAGCCGCCACGCAGGCCCGGGATCAAGAAGATGAAAACCGAATATGGGCATTGCCAAGAGGCACGCAACGTTCAGATATACGATGCTTCGCGGCGGCAGGTCCCTTCTGTACTCCCGGTTCAAAAGCAGATAAACAAAAGTGACGCCCATACCCAAATATAGCCCGGCGCACCTCTGGCATACGGGCAGAAGATGGCCTGCAACGGCAAAAGATCGGGACGCATCCTGGCTGCACAAGAACGAGAATATGTGAGCTATAACGCTCATGAGTCGTACCATAGCGGTTTGCGCGAGTACACCGTTGGTCTGTCGCTGAATGGATGGCGTAATCTACCGATAATATACCTCGCTGCTATCCGCGCGCCGTGCTTGAACAATGACCTGCATACCGTTTTGCGGCGCTTGTCCCGCACGCAAAATAACGCCCTCAAATGGTTCACTATTCTATCCAGAGTTATGCCGAATGTCAAATTGAAATAGATTCTCTCCAGCCGCTTGGCGGAAAATAGCTTAGTGCGCATAATTGGCGTGTGAAAATTGTAGGCTCTGCGGTCTGCAACCTCTATTATCCCCCGCCTCAGCGCATCCTCATATACCTGCGTCCCGGGATTTGGCGTCAACGGGATGAAGAAGCAGTAGTCCATGCCCACTTTATACTGGTATCTCGACAGCTTATCAAGCGATTTCTTAGTCTCATCCCACAGCCCGAAAATGACTGAACCTATGGTAAGAACGTCAGGGTACTTCCGCCCGAATATCTCAAAAGCCCTGGCCGTTATGTCAGGCCCGTTTGAGTGCTTGTTCAACGCCTTGAGGCCTGCCTCATCCGTCCTTTCTACCCCGATCATAACCTGGCAGAGGCCGGTGCGAACAGCCTTCTCAAGAATCCCAAGCTCTTCGTCCCGAACGACATAATCTGCCCTGAGCCAGGCAGTCTGGCGGATTCTGATATTGTCTTTCAGCAGGAGCCCGCAAAAAATGTCTGTCCATTTCGGATCAACATTCCACGTCGGGTCAACCCAGCCAAAGGTATGTCTGTTGAAATCACGAACAAGTCTGGCAACCTCTTCCAAGGATCGCTCTGGCGATTTACTGCGATAGTAGGGTCGTATGTCCTGCCCATCTTCCGATGGCCGCCCCATGTGCCTCCAGAGGTTACAGAAACTGCATTGGTCCGTGCATCCGCGACTATGTTCGATAGAAACCAGCCCCGGATGATTCTTCGATCCTGAGCCATACAAGTGCATCGGAACTTTAGACCAGGCGGGCATCGGCAGAGTATCCATGTCCGCAACGGGCCAGCGCACGGGAGTGCTGTTGATTTGGCCTTCCTGACTGTAGGATATCCCCTTGATATTTTTGACATCACCGCCCCGTGAAATGCTGCACAATAGATCAGAAAGGCCGTCTTCGCCCTCTCCGTGGACGACGTAATCAATAAGACCTGTGGCGAGAACCTCCTGAGCTGCATAGCTGAAGAACACCCCTCCTGCAACCACAATAGTACCTGGATGGCGCTCCTTGACAAGACCCGCGAGCCGCATCGCCTCGTGCGACGAGACGGTTTCCTCGCCCACGCAGATTACATCGGGCCAATCACGGCTGAGCATTGCAAGCAGCGTCTTCCAGCCGATCTTGCTGCCCGGGCAATCAATAATCCTGATGGACCAATCCGGATATGAACGTTCCAGCTGCCCCGCAAGCGACATCAAGCCCAAAGGCTGCCAGAAGGCGCTTGTCTCGCTGTTGAACGGCCAAACGTATCTGGGTGTTCTGACAAACACTACTTTCATCTGTTAGTCTCTTTCGAGCGTTTTCAGATTCGGCATCACTTCTTCCAAGCGCAGTGCCGGGGGCAGCTCGCCCAGCATCGTCATAGCAAAAGTCATCGAATTGGGCTGGTTGAGCGAGCCGTGTGTGCTGGCCACCTTGCCTAAGGCGCCGTAGAAAAGACCGCTGCCGTGAACCCATCCATCCTCGAGGCATACAATCAGGTCGGCCGGTTGTCGCACCAATCCGTTGAAGGCCAGCCATACCCGCCTCAGCGGATCGGGGTAGGTGTGATTGAGCGTCGCTTCAAACAGCGCCCTGTCTTCGATAAGACCTTCGGCATCAACTTTTCCTCCCTGTCGCAGTTGGCTGATTATATCCAATAGTCCCAGCGGGTCTCCGTACTCGACCTCGTAGCCGAATCTGCCTTGCCTCTGCCAAACCCTTGCCCTGCCGAGGTTCGTCTGAACCACCACATTCAAACCATCTGAAGTGGTTTGCCCTGAGGCCGCACTATAACATACCAGTGTTGCCCGTGGGTCTTTCAGCAGCGCCGCCGCCACTCCCGCAGGGTCATCAGTATAATACGCCGCATAAGTAACCAGTCCAAACTCAACAGTCACAACATCCTTGGGGTCTTTCAATCGACCTGCCGGATCATAGCCATTTTCCTCGAGTACTTTCTTAAATGAAACGCGTCCCTTGCCGGAGGGGCTGTGCCCGTGGTCGGCCAGCAGGCTGATCTTCACCCTGCCCCTTCGTTCATACACGATCTGTTCGCACCACTGGTCTATCGTCCTGAGATACTCTAAGATAGCCTCCCGTCCGCCCCGAGTGCCTAAACCCGCGGTCGCCACTGAATAGGCGGTCTTCGTGCCTTGCTTGGCCTTTCGGAACAGCTCCGTCATCTCCCTCATCTCGTGGTTGAACACCAGATCAGGTTTTATGTAGGCCAGAGCCTTGCTTTCTGAAGAGCAGCGATAATCAAGGATTCCGGCCCAGTCCTCAGCCTGGCTGTCCAGATATGAACCAGTGCCGCCAACCATGCGGTTTCTCTTTCGGTCGAAATACTTGCTCTCGTATGCGATTGGCTGCTCGCCGCCAAATATGCGTTGGAAGGCCGGGTTTGTCATCCCGGGAAAACACGTGACCACTCGACTCGGCGGATAAAACAGCCGGAACCGGCCCTGTCGGTAAAGCTCTTCGACCAGTTCATAAGGCACGCCGTCGAGCGCAACGATGAAGTGAGGCGCCTCTTGTGACGTAATATTGTCCGGCTGGACGCGCTCGTTTGGCTCACCCGGCCGCGCACCGAATCGCAATTCGACCTTGCGGCCGCTCCGGTCGAGTCGCTGCCAATAGTCTGCCCGGCCATCCTTGTCCATGTCAAAGGAGATGATTTGACCTGAGTTGTCCAGCTTTTCGATTCGTATAGGTTGTTCGTCAAAACGTGGCGCTGCCCTGCACCCCGTCAGCAGGGCAGCACCCACCAGCATCAACAACAAGCATTTCGGCGATCTACGCTCTGGCGAATTCAATCGAGTCTCCTGCGACTATTATTCCCTGTAAGGTCCACCGATGGGCTGTGGAGCTATTCGTTCAGAGCATTCAAAATAGTAAATCCGCGTTGAATATGCAACTATTCGGGTTCATCTTTTTTGTACGTCGCCTGGAATGAAAGTAAAGAGAAGACCAAGTCGATAGCAGGGAGGATTTGTGCGGGTAATAGAATTCTCCCCGCAGGGCATAAGATGCGCAAAAGAATGCCTCTATCTATGGCCTGGTTGATTGCGCTTCATTCCGGATATTCGTCGGCGGCAATAGTCTCGGGCGCCGATGTCCGCTCGCATCGCTTCTCCTGCCCCGGCCCTCACTGTTATTCAGCGCCGCTCGGCCTCGAGAGTATTCTATGGCGGCCGTTTTGTGAAGGGCCAGCCGTACTTCTCGAATTTCCCCCACTCCATATCCGACTTATCGCTTGGATTCTCTTTCAGCGCCGAACGGACCTTCTCAACGTGCGCATCAACGAAGACGGCGTTTGCCGTACCGCTGTTGAGGTCTCCGCTCTTCGTGGCGTGGAATGTGCCAAACCAGTCGCGCCCGTCCGGACACAGGGCGTTATCGTTGAGAACCCAACTGCACCCGGGCCGCAGCCACATATTCTCCGCAGTGAAGAAGAACACCTCCGCCTTGCTCCTCGTTATCTCCGAGGATTTCAGCACCCCGCCTCCCGATGCCCCGCTCTTCGATCCCAAGTAAGCATTCATACTGTAGCTGTACACGGGAATAACGGGGTTGGAGGCCACATGATTCGGATGCCTTGTGCCCTCCTGCTTGGCGATAACCTTGAACGTCGGGCAGAGGTGAACCTTCTTGTCTTTAAGGTATGGCCAGAACGGGCCATCAGGCGGATATTGCGGGGAGTGCCATCGGCAGAACCGCTCAAATCCGGGTACGGGCGATTCATTTTTTACCAGAGAGTGCCACGCGTCGGGATAGCGGTCGTCAAAATCATCCAGATACATCGCGTGGGCCACGCCGTACTGCCTAAGGTTTGCCCTGCACATCACTTCATTTGCCTGTTCCTTGACGCGCTGCAGCGCAGGCATCAGTATCGCCATAAGCAGGGCGATTATGGCGATTACCACGAGCAGCTCAACCAACGTAAAGCCGTTCTTGTCCTGTCCCGCCATCTTCGCTCGTGTCGTTTCCATTATCGCGGCCCTCAGTTTCAGCACCGCACGGTGTTACAGTGATTCTACGGTGGCCGTTTTGTAAAAGGCCAGCCGTATTTCTCGAATCTCCCCCACTCCATATCCGATGTGTCGCTTGGATTCTCTTTCAAGGCTGAGCGGACCTTATCGACGTGGGCATCGACGAAGATCACATTGACCGTCCCGCTGTTCAGATCCCCGCTCTTTGTCCCGTGGAACGTGCCAAACCAGTCGCGCCCATCGGGACACAGGGCATTGTCGTTGAGCACGTTAGGCGCCCCGGGTCTGGCCCACATATTCTCCGCAGCGAAGAAGAAAACCTCCGCCTTGCTCCTTGTTATCTCCGAGGATTTATAGACCCCGCCTCCCGCGCCTGAGCCGTGAGGGTCGCCGGGCTTCGAGCCTAAGTAGGCGTTCATACTGAAGCTGTACACCGGGATAACGGGATTGGAGGCCACGTGATTCGGATGCCTTGTGCCCTCCTGCTTGGCGATAACCTTAAACGTCGGGCACAGGTGAACCGCCTTCTCTTTCAAGTACGGCCAGAACGGCCCGTCAGGGGGATATTGCGGAGAGTGCCATCGGCAGTAACGCTGGAACCCCCCTACCGGGTATTCCGTTTTCACCAGAGAGGTCCACGCATAGGGAAAACGGTCGTCGTGGTCATCCAGGTACATCACCATAGCAACTCCGTATTGGCGCAGATTGCCCCTGCACTTGACCTCATTGGCTTGCTCTTTGGCGCGCTGCAGAGCCGGCATCAACACCGCCATAAGCAGGGCGATAATAGCGATTACCACGAGCAGCTCAACTAACGTAAAGCCCCTTCGTTCATTCATAGGATACCCATTTCGTACTCGTTCAGCTTTCTTTACTCAAACTGACCGATTCATTGCCAAGAATTAACATAAACCGTTATGCGATAAATAGTTATCAAGCACAAAACCATGATTAAAATAGTCATCCCGACAGCGTCGGGATTCCACAATTTTGCACTTT
>Ga0299915_10002775_pt1 | contig 12744 bp, 12 predicted proteins | sample RVTome_13_FD_200263 | JGI IMG/M metagenome (GOLD analysis project Ga0299915, IMG submission 200263) | Soil microbial communities from uranium-contaminated site in the Upper Colorado River Basin, Wyoming, United States - RVT92D227 (version 2) ...
GGAGCTGTCCTCCAAGTTCGGCTGCGACTCCGGCGACGCGGTAGACCTCATCGACGCCGCCTTCGCGATGGGGCTGACGGTGGAGGGGCTCTCCTTCCACGTGGGGAGCCAGTGCACGAACTTCCTCAACTTCGTGCAGGCGCTCAACATGGCCGCCGCGGTGATGAACGAGGCGCAGAGCCGCGGGCACCCGCTGACCATCCTCGACATCGGCGGCGGCTTCCCTGCTCCCTACCATCGGGATGTGAAGCCCATCGAGGCGCTGGCGGCGCGCATCAACGCGGAGATCGACCGCCTCTTCCCGAGCAACATCGAGATCATCGCCGAGCCGGGGCGCTTCATCGTCGCCACCGCCGCCACCGCCGTGGCGCGCATCATCGGCAAGACCCGCCGCGACGGGAAGACCTGCTACTACGTCGACGACAGCGTGTACCACACCTACTCGGGCATCATCTTCGATCACTGCCAGTACCGCGTGAGGGCGGTGCGCGAGGGCGCCACGGAGATCTGCGCCGTCTTTGGCCAGACCTGCGACGGGCTCGACACCATCTCGCTCTCCGAGGAGCTGCCCGACCTGGCGCTGGACGATCTGGTCTACTCCGAGAACATCGGCGCCTATGCCAGCGCTTCGGCGACGTTCTTCAACGGCTTCCCGCCCACGAAGGTGGTGCACGTGAACGAGTAGTGCTGCCGCGCCCGTTCGGTGAGCGACGCCTCGAGCGGGCCAGACGACAGCGCGATTCGCGCCACCGAAGATGAGGCGCGAATCGCGAGCTGTCGTTCAGCTAGTGGCGTCCGTGGCCGCGTCGGTGATCGCGCTGCGGCTCCCACCGCGCCTCGCGCCATTCGCGCTTCTCGCCCCTTCCATGCTCCCAGCGCCCATCACGACGATGCTCTTGCACCTCGTGCCGCGGGTGATGTCTCTGCTCCTGGCGCCAGTGGCGACGAGCCCGATCGTGATACCAGCCTGCATGCCGATGCTCTGGACGCCAGGAGGGGTGCCGATACTCACCGCGCCAGTGGCGGTAGTGCCCGGGCGGAGTCCTGACCAGCGCGGCCGGCACCCAGCGGGGCTCGACGTGGGTCCAGCGGGCACGGTGGTCGTGGGCGCGGTACCACCAGCCGTCGCGGCGCGCCCAGTAGTTGCCGTCCACGAAGAAGATCTCCTCGTCGAGGTCCTGGACCACCTGGACGCCGGGCTCGACCACCACGAGCGGTGGGAGCACCGCCGGCAAGCCGATCCGGACCGAGACGTGGGCCTGAGCGGAAGCCGCGGCGGGAGCTGCCAGGGCGACGAGAGCGAGTGTCACGGCGAGCTTGCGCATCGGGTTAACGACCGTCATCGGTATTGCCTCCTGTCTCCATTCGTTCCGTTCTGCCGCGATGGACGTCCCGAGCTCGGCCGCTATTCACCGCTCCTTGAAATCCTGTTGTCCTGACGCCGACTTGCCCCATACCTCCATCCGGCCATCGAACTCTGCGCCGGTCGCTGCCCCGCCCCGGGCCCCCACCTGCGACCAACCATCGGTTAGCCAGGAGTGTTGCGCCTACGCGCACCTGGACGCCGAAGGCGCGAAGGCGATCACCTCTCCTCTGCTGCCTTCGAGTCGAAGAGCTCCAGGTTCTGGAGCAGCTCCATCTGCTGCAGCTCGTCCAGGTGGTCGATGATCTCCTGGTCGGGGTCGGCGCCCGGCGCGTCCGCCGCTGGTGGATCGGTGCCCGTGTCCGCCGCGCGCGGCCTGGATCCCGCTCCTGCCTTGCGCGGCCCCGTGCCCGCGTCCGCGGCGTGCGCCCCGACGCCCGCATCCGCCTCGTCTCGGGCGAACGCGGGAGAGGCGGCGAGGAGCAGCGCCCCGAGCAGGGACGGGAGCGTCGCGCGCCTCGCCTTCACATCGCCACCAGGTCGATCCCGAGCACAACCTTGGTCACGGGTGCGCGGCCGGCGAAGAAGTTCCCAGGGAAGAGGACGTCCCCCTCCGCCGCGAACGTGAGCCACGACAGCGGCGACCAGGTGACCTCCAGGTCCACCTCCGGACCGTAGACGCGACCGCCGAACGGGCCCACCTCGGGCGCCACGAGATAGGCCGCCCGGGCGTCGAAGGCGAGCGCGCGGAGGGGATCCCACGACGCCGTGAGGCCCGGCGCGATGACGCCGCGTCCGTTCACGCCGGGTGCGGTGGCCTGCCTGGACGCGAAGCTCTCCGCGACGCCGCCGTTGAAGAAGATGTTGGTGTCGGTGACGAACGGGGCGATGCCGAGGAAGCCGCCGTAGCGCTCGGGGAGGCCGAGGCGCGCCTTCTCCGACGGGGGAAGGTCGCCGGACAGGAAGAGGAAGAACCCGCCCAGCTCCACCTCCCGGCCCGCGCGGGCGCGCAGACGTAGGTGGGCGAGCTGGCCGAAGACCGAGGTGGGGCTCTCCAGCTGCAACGCCGGGAGGCGGACGGTGAAGCGGCCCAGCGCGAGCGCGCCCGTCCAGTCGAGCTTCGCGCCCAGCACCGCCATGCTGCCGCTCGTCCCCGTCCAGCCGAGCCAGCCGTCGCTCTCGAGCGGGGAGCTCTGCGTGACGGCGAGCGTGATCTCCTCCCTGGCGAAGCCGGGCGTTCCCACCGCTTGCCCCCGCAGCGCGAGGACGCTCGGCTCCGCGAAGCTGCCGCGGAAGAGGTCGGCCAGGCTGTTCGTCCGATCGCGGAAGAGCGCCAGGAAGACCCCGGCGTGCTCGAAGAGAGAGGGGAGGTAGTCGGCCCGCAGGGCGAGCATGAACGAGGTGGCGCCGGAGTTCCCGGGGAAGTCGCGCGTCGGGTAGAAGAGCGCGGCGCCGAGATCCCAGGACGGCCCGATGGCGCCGAGATCGAAGGTCGCCTCGATGCCCGTCCCGTAGTCGTCGTAGACGAATCCGTCCGCGACGGTGAAGCGCTTGCGGCCGACCCTCAGGAGCGCGAAGTCGTTGCGGCCCAGCGCCGCGCCGACCCAGGCCTCCCGCAGCAGGAGCGTGTCGCGCACCTCTTCGCCGAACGGCCGGCCGTTGGAGGTGAGCTGGGCCGGCTCCAGCCGGGTCTCCTCGACCGCGCCCGTCTCGAGCAGGGCGCTGAGCCGCGGCCCGCAGCGCCGGCTCCCGACCACGTCGAGCCCGGTCGGGGAGAGAGGCGACGCGCACACGTCCGCGATCCCCGGGAACGCCTGGGAGCGCAGCTCGCCCGTGTCGGCCGCGAGCGCCCAGCGGAACCAGCCGTGCCGGCCCTCCACCCCCGCCGAGACGAGCGCGGACGCGAAGGCGTCCGAGCCCTGGGGTCGCAGGTAGGTCCCGAGATCGAAGGCCCTCGCGGTCCGGTCGTAGAGGAGGGTCGGCCCGGGTCGGTTCTCGCGATCCGTGAATCTGCCGTGGAGGGCCAGCCGGAAGCGCAGGTCGCCCTCGGTCGCGCGCGCCGGGAGCGCCAGCGCCAGCGCGAACGCGACGAGGAAGGCAGCCCTCACGCCGCGACTCTAGCAGAGGTTCTCGCGGACCCCACTCGAACCACCACTAGCGCCGCCAGCGCTCGCGCCGTTGCCGCCAGCGCTCGCGCGCCTGCTCCCGCTCCGCGGGGGACATCTCGCGCCAGCGGTGGAGGTTCTCCAGGAAGCGCTGCCGATCGCGCGGTGGCGCGTTCAGGATCTCGCCGAACGCCTCGCGCATCTGCGCGCGCCGCTCCGGCGGCATGTCGCGCCAGCGCGCGAACCGTTCCATGAGGTCCCGCTGCTCGCGCTGCGGAAGCGCCCGGAACGCCCGCCAGTTTCGCTCCACCGCGGCCCGCCGCTCCGGCGGCAACGCGCGCAGCCGCTCCAGGCGGTCGCGCAGGCGCGCCTTCTCGTCGGGGGGGAGCGCCTTCCACTTTTCGTGTCGCTCCCGCAGCTCCTGGCGCTCCTCCGGGGTGAGCTTCTCCCAGCGCGCCCGCGCGTCGCCACGCGCGGGCGGTTCGGCCTCGGCGCGCGCGGGTCGCGCGGAGACCGCGACGAGGATCGCGGCGAGGGCGACGGCTGAGAGCAGGAGGCGTCGCGTCATGGCTTCGCTCCGAGGTCGTCGAGGTGCGCCACCACCTGCACGTCCTCGGCGCTCTCCACCGCCCCCACGCTCGCCACCGCCTCGTAGCTCTCGAAGAGGTCGATGTGCTCCGCCAGGAACGCCTCGTCGGCCCGGCGCTGCTCGCCCGTGTAGAGGACGACGCCGACGGTGGCCGCGACACCCGCCAGCCCGGGGGCGAGCCAGCGCCAGGCGATCCGGTCGAGGAAGCCCCGCCGCTGGCGCGCCTCCTCCTTCTGGGCGGCGAGCCGGGCGTAGAAGCGCTGCTCGAAGGTGGCGGAAGGCGCCGGCGTGGGGGGCAAGCGCGCCAGGAGCGCGATCGCGCCCGCCAGCCGGTCGCGCTCCGTCCGGCAGGTAGCGCACTGCGCCAGGTGCGACTCGACCTCGGCCTGCTCGGCAAGCTCGAGCGCGCCGTCGACGTACGCGGTGAGCGAGCCCACGGGATGGGTCATGGGAATGCCTCGCGGCTTGCAAGTAGCGTCGCGGCCTGCTCGCTCACGAGAACGCCCCCTTGCCTTCGGCAGTGTAGCCTGCGAGCGCGGCGGCCGCTGCCACCGTGGCGCGGTGGACGAGCGATTTCACGGCGGGAATGGTCGTGCCGAGCACCTCCGCGATTTCCTCGTAGGAGAGCCCCTCGAAGCGCCCCAGGACGAAGGCGGCCCGCTGCTTCTCCGGGAGGCGCGCCAGGAGCTCCTCGACGGCCCTCCCGAGCGCGGCGGCGAGCGCGATCTCCTCGGGGTTGGGGCCGGAGCCGGCCAGGCTGTCGGGATCGATGGGCTCGCCCCTGCCGCCCGCGCAGTCGTCGCCGCTCTCCACCGCGCGGCGCGCGCCGTACTCGCCGCGGCGCAGCTCGTTCAGGCAGGCGTTCGACGCGATGCGGTACAGGAACGTTCGGAACCGGGCCGTGGGCTGGTAGCGGGCGGCCGAGCGATGGAGCTTCAGGAAGACCTCCTGGGCCAGGTCCTCGGCCCGGGCGGCGTCGCGCACGAAGTGATGGCAGAAAGCGACCATGGCGCGCCCGTGCTTCTCGAAGAGGCCCCGGAAGGCGGACTCATCGCCGCCCTGGAACGCGACCATGAGCGCCGCGTCGGGATCCGAGGCCATCTGGGGACCTCTAACACGGGGCAGCCCGACTGGTTGCGGCCCGAAAACGGCGAAAGGAGAGTCTGGATCAGCCGAGCAGCCGAGCCAGATACTGCGTGGCGACGCAGGCGACCGCCGCCAGGAGAGCGGACATGGGGATGGTGAAGATCCAGGCCCACACGATCCTGCCGGCGACGCCCCAGCGGACCGCGCGGGTGCCCTTGGTCGCACCCACCCCCACGATGGCTCCCGTGATGGTGTGGGTGGTCGACACCGGAATGCCCACGTGGGCGAGCGCCAGGATGGTCACCCCGCCGCCCGTCTCGGCGCAGAAGCCGCCGATGGGCTGAAGCTTGGTGAGGTTGTGCCCCATCGTTTTCACGATGCGCCACCCGCCGAAGAAGGTCCCGGCGGCGATGGCGGCGTGGCAGAGGAAGACCACCCAGATCGGCACGTGGAAGGGCCGCCCTGACCACACCGTGCCGTAGAGCACGACCGCGATGATCCCCATCACCTTCTGCGCGTCATTCGTGCCGTGGCTGTACGAGAAGATCGACGCGGAGACGAGCTGCAGCCGGCGGAACCAGCGGTCCACGCGCGCCGGGGTCTGTCTCCTGACGAGCCAGGCCGCGAGGACCATGCCGAGCGACCCGAGCAGGAGGCCGATGAGGGGCGAGAGCACGATGAAGAGCGCGATCTTCCCGATGCCGCTCAGGATGAGCCCCTTCGCGCCCAGCGCCGGGAGGGTGGCCCCCACCATGCCGCCCGCCAGGGCGTGCGACGAGGAGGAGGGCAGGCCCCACCACCAGGTGAGGAGGTTCCAGACGATGGCGCCGAACAACGCGGCGAAGATGACGATGAGGACGACGTTCGAGCCCTGTTGCTTCAGCTGCTCGAAGTGGATGATGCCCTTCCCCATCGTGTTCGCGACCTTGAGCTCGCCGCCGAAGAGGACGGGCGCCGCCGCGACGAAGTTGAAGAAGGCAGCCCAGACGACGGCGACGACCGGCCGGAGCACCCGGGTCGAGACCACCGTCGCGATCGAGTTCGCCGCGTCGTGGAAGCCGTTGATGAAGTCGAAGACGAGCGCGACCGCGATCAGGCCGATGACGGTGGCGACCAGCATTCGTGAACGGCGCCCCCCTCGGCGCTTCTAGGCGTGCTCGAGCACCACGCCCTCGATGACGTTGGCTACGTCCTCGGCCCGGTCGATGCCGTCCTCGATGAGGTCGAGGATCTCCTTCCACTTCATGACCGTGAGCGGGTCCAGACCGCTCTTGAAGAGGTCCGCGATGGCGCGGCGGATGAGCGTGTCCCCCTGGTTCTCGCAGACGTTGACCTGCTTGCAGGCCTCGAGCACTTCCTTGGGATTCTTGATGTCGCGCAGCCCGCGCACGGCCCGCTGCATCGTCTCGGCGGCCGCCACCAGCACGGCCGCGAGCTCGCGCGCATCGGGGAGGATCGTGTTCACCTCGTAGAGCCCGAGCCGCTCGCTGGCGGCGTCGGCCAGGTCGAGGACGTCGTCGATGCGCGAGAGCAGCCGGTGGATCTGGATGCGATCGAACGGCGTGATGAACTGCTTGTGGAGGCGCTCGAAGGCGCGGTGGGTGATGTCGTCGCCCCTGTGCTCCACCTGCTTGATGGCCTGCACCTTCTTCGGCACGTCGGTGAAGTCCTCGAGCAGTGCCTTGAGGAGCCGCGTGCCCTCCACGGTGGTCGCGGCGAGCTTCTCGAAATCGTCGAAGAAGTCGTCCGAACGCGGCATCAGCTTTTCGAGGATCGTCATCGCCTTCTCGCTCGAGTCCCTCCCAGGAGCGCGCGAACCATAGCGAATTCCGGGCGCGAGTCCATAGGCGAGTCGGAGAGCGCCTGCGAATCGCCGAAATCTGCCCTGTTTCCGGCGGCCATGACGAGGACGATCACCTCTGGAACAGCTCCTCCACCTTCACGACCTTCACGTCTCCCGGGCCCGTGACCCCGAGCGGGAGGCGCTCGATGACGGCGTCCTCGTCGAGGATGGCCCTCGGTTTCGAGGACAAGTACGTGATGGGGGAGGCCGCCCCGCTTCGGATCTCGGCCGCCAGCTCGGCGGCGCCGTGCGTCGCGATGGCGATGCGGAGCCGCGCCGGATCGACGTGGCGCCGTATCGCGGCGTTCACCTCCTCGAGCGTGAGCGATGCGATGCGCGCCCGCAGGGTCGGGAGCCATGGCGCGGAGAGGCCATAGAAGCGGTCGTCGAGGGCGTACCCGAGGCGGCGCGCGTCGGTCTGTTCGAAGGTGAGGAGGTAGCCGGCGAGGAACCGCTTCACGCGGTCGAGCTCGTCCTGGGTGAGCCCGCGCCGCGCCCACTGCTCGGTCTCGTGGAGCGCGGCGCGCACGGCGAAGAGCCGGTGCGACGGCTCCACGGGACGGATCCAGATCGTGAACTCCTGATGCGAGCGAGGGTGGTTCACGGCCGGCAGGGCGCTCCCGCTCGCCTGCACGAAGTGCTCGGGATAGGCGTAGTCGCCGTAGTTGAGGCCGCGGATCTCGCGCAACGCCTTGAAGAGGCGAAAGGCGGCGCCCTGGCGGTGCTCGCCCAGCGCCGAGACGGCCGCCACCAGGGCCGGGAAGTCGGGATCGCCCCGCTTGAGCTCCCAGGTGAAGCCCATGGAGATGGCGGTCGGCGTGGATGCCTTCTCCACCAGGACGAAGCGTGGCGCCCGGGTCGCGGGCGCGGGCAGGGGCGCCCGCTCGCTCCCTGCGGGAAGCGACCGAAGATCGGCCGCGATGCGCGCGGGTAGATCTCCCTCGTAGCCGCCGGCCGCCCCCACCATGAGGCGCGCCGACACGAAGGTGCGCCGCCAGGCATCCTTCACGTCCTCGAGCGTGATGCTCCGGAGGCCCTCCACGGTACCGTCAGTGAAGTGGCCGTACGGGTGACCCCCGTAGAGCATGAGCGAGAGGGTCTGCTTGGCGAGCTCCTCGTCGTCCTCGCTGCGAAGCCCCTTCTCGATCGCATCCACGGCGCGGCTCCGCAGCCGCTCGAAGTCCGCGGGGTCGAAGCGGGGGTGCAGCACCACGTCCTCCACGATGGGCAGGAGGCGCGGGAGCGCTTCCTTCGGGCAGCGCGCTGCGAAGACCACGGTCTCCTTGCCCGCGACGACGTCGAGCTCGGCCGCCATGGGGTAGAGCGCTCGAACGAGCTCGCTCGAGCTGAGCTGCTCCGTGCCCCCCTCGGTCATGATGGCGGCGGTGAGCGCGGTGAGCCCCTCCTTCCCCGGCGGATCGTCTGCCGCCCCGGTGAGGAAGAGGAGCCGCACGGCGACCGTCGGATGGCCCGGCGCGGGCAGTCCGACGGTCCTTGCGCTGGCGAGGAGCGGCGGCCCTGCGCGGGTTCCGATCTCGCCGCCGGGAGCTCGCGGCGACGCTCCGGCGCAGGCCGCCGCGAGGCACAGCAGGAGCAGTGGCGAGAGGTCCTTACGGAAGCTCGTCAACGGCTGCGCCGCGCAAGCTCCTCGCTCGCTCACGGCCCTTCGGCCTGCTCGCTGCGGGCCTGCAACAGGCGGCGCAGCCTGCTCGCTGGTCATGGCGCTCCTCCGTGAGCGCCGGTCCCCTCCCGTGCACAAGGAGGCATGGCCGCCGGCTTCGTCGCCACCACGACCGTCGTGCGGTTCGAGGGGACGAGCCAGCGCCGCGCGAATGCGGAGAGCGCCGCCGGCGTGACCCGCGCGACGCGCGCCATCACCGCGTCGAGGTAGCCTGGATCCCCGGTGAGCGCCGTGTAGTACGCCAGCCACACGCCGGTGCGGTAGGGCGTGTCCGTCTGCATGACGAGCGACGCGAGCACGTTCGCCTTCACGTCGGCGAGCAGGCGCGCGTCCACCTTCCCCGCGGTGGCCTCTGCGACGGCGCGGTCGACCGCGGCGCGCGCGGGGCCCTCCGCCCCGTCGCTCTTCAACACGAGCTCGTAACCGAAGGAGAAGGGATCGCGGTGCGGCTCGTACTCGCCCCCGATCTCCTCGACGAGGTGCCGCTCCAGGACGAGCTCGCGGTGGAGCGCCGAAGGCGACCCGAACAGGAGCGGCCAGAGGACGAGCTGCGCCGCCACGGCGTCCGGGTCCTCCGCGCCGGGTGTGTGCCAGCGCGAGGCGAAGCGGGTCAGGATGGGCGCCGGCCAGCCGAAGCGCCCCTCCCGCTCCTTCTCCTGCCGTGGTTCGGGCTGCACCGCGGCCGCCTCGCCCTTGCCCTGCCAGGGCCCGTAAGAGCGCCGCAAGGCCTCGAACACGCCCTGCTCGTCGAAGTCGCCGACCACCAGCACGAACGCGTTGTCGGGCCGGTAGAACCGGCGGTAGAACTCGAGCGAGTAGCGGTAGCCGTTCGCCATGCCGCGCACGTCCTTCTCGAAGCCGATGGTGGTGTGCCGGTACGAGTGGCGCGTGAAGGCGAGCTTGCGCGAAGCCTCCTCCACCTTGAAGTCGGGAGAGGAGAGGTCCTTGAGGAGCTCGCCCAGGACGGCGCGCCCCTCCACCTTGAAGTCGTCCTCCGAGTACGCGAGGTTCATGAAGCGGTCCGCCTCGAGCTCGATGAGGGTGGGGAGCGCCGCCGCCGCGCCGACGGCCCAGTAGGCGGTCACGTCGTCGTCGGTGAAGGCGTTCGTGTCGAGCCCCAGCGACTTCGTGATGCGCTCCCAGTCCTCGCCCGAGTGCGCATGCGTTCCACGATAGGTGAGGTGCTCGAAGAGGTGGGCGAAGCCGCTCCGTCCCGGCTCCACCTCGTTCCTGCTGCCGACCCGGAAGAAGGTGAAGTAGGCGGCGAGCCCGGGGGTGTCGCAGGGCACGAACACGATCTGGAGACCGTTGGGGAGCTCCCGCCGGTGGACGGGGTAGGGAAACGCTCCGGGCGGCGCCGCGGCCGTGATGGCGACGAGCGCGAGGGACAAGGCGGCGATCACGGTCACCTCCGACGGGGCCGAGGGTAGCCGCCCGACGGCAGGGTGCAAGGGGAGCGCACCTCACACCACATTCGAGTCCACCGGGGCCTTCGGCAGCTCGACTGCCTCAGACACGAGGACGGAGCGTTGCCAGCGTGGCTCCCCACCCGCCGCCCGCCTCGTCCGCGGTCCGGGAGTGGAGCACAGCCGGCGAGCGCGCGAGCAGGGTCTCCACGGTGCGCCGCAGCGCCCCAGTGCCCTTGCCGTGCACGATCCGCACCTCGAGGATGCCGCGCTCGCGGCACGCCTCGAGCCACTCCGTGACGAGGTCCTTCACCTCTTCCGGTCGGAAGGCGTGCAGGTCGAGGGTCCCGTCGATGGGGAGCTCCACGGGCTCGCTGTCGCCGGCTTCGTCGTCCGACATGCGGGAAGGATAACGTCCGGGGCTCGTGTCGCTCGGACCCTGGCCCGCGGCGAGCTTCTCTTCGCGGCCGGAACCACGAGTTCCCTGCCAGGACGCTGCGCTCCCGGCTCGTCCCGGGACAGCGTTCGCCCCGGGCGGTATACGTGACGCCTTGGACCTCACGAAGCACTTCGAGCGTCTCGCGGCGCTGCTCGTCGCCGAGCGCGAGGAGGAGCAGGCTCGCTTCTCGGAGGCGCGGAGCCGGCTCTCGCTCGCCGAACGCGAGGCGCGCGGGCTGGCGCTCGTGGACGTGGAGGCGGTGGAGGAGTCGGGCCTCGCCGGGCGGGCGCTCGTCACCTACGGGCGCGCGGACGGGCGCCCCCTCGGCGGAGCTCGCATCGGCGTGGGGAGCCTGGCGCGGGTGCAGCTCCGGCGCGATCCGCGCGAGGACGCGCCCCTGGGTGTCGTGGCGCGGCGCACTCGGGCGCGCCTGGCCGTCGCCTTCGACGAGCCCCCACCGGACTGGGCGACCGATGGTCGCGTGGTCCTGGAGCTCGAGCCCTCGCCGGTGACCTGGGAACGGCTCGTCGCGGGGCTGCGGCGCATGGCGGAGGCGAAGGAGGGGCGGCGCTGGCACGGCGTGCTGGGCGGTGCGGCTCTCCGCGTGGATCGAGAGGGCCCGGGGCGGGCTCATCCGGCTGCCCCGCTGCTCGCAACGCCGCTCAATCCGGAGCAGGAGCGCGCGCTCGACCTCGCCGACCGCTCTCTCGACATCGCGCTCGTCCACGGGCCTCCGGGCACGGGCAAGACGACCGTGCTGGTGGAGGTCGTCCGCCGAGCGGTGGCGCGCGGTGAGCGGGTCCTCGCCGCGGCACCCTCCAACCTGGCCGTGGACAACCTCCTCGAGCGGCTCGTCCGTGCCGGCGTGGACGGAGTGAGGGTGGGCCATCCGGCGCGCGTGCTCCCCGGGCTGCTGGCGCACACGCTCGAGGCGCGTGTCGCGTCCCACGAGTCGGCCCGCATCGCGCAGGGCCTGGTGGCGGAGGCGCTCGAGCTGCGGCGCGCCGCCCGCAAGCGCAAGGCGCGGCGGGGTCCCGGACGATTCAGCGAGGCGCGCGAGGCGGAGCGGGACGCGCGTGCGCTCCTGGCGGAGGCGCGCGCGCTCGAGGCTCGCGCCGAGGAGGACGTGCTCTCCAGCGCGCCGGTCGTCCTCGCCACGCTCACATCGCTCGACGGGCCGGCGCTGGGGCGCCGCCGCTTCGCGCTGGCGGTCGTGGACGAGGCGACGCAGGCGGTGGAGCCGGCGACCTACCTCGCGCTGCTGCGCGCGGATCGCGCGGTGCTGGCCGGCGACCACCTGCAGCTCCCTCCCACCGTGCTCTCGGCGGCGGCGCAGGCGGGAGGCCTCGGGCTGTCCCTCTTCGAGAGGCTCGCCGCCGCCGGCGCGGCGAAGGTCACGCTCGCCGAGCAGCACCGCATGAACGCGCGGATCATGCGCTACCCGTCGGAGGCGCTCTACGGAGGAGCGCTGCGGGCCCACCCTGCGGTCGCGGACCACGCGCTGGACGACGCGCCGCTCGAGGTGGTGGACACCTCCGGCCGCGGCTTCGAGGAGTCGACGCCCGACGGCTCCGATTCGAAGCAGAACGAGGGCGAGGCGGAGCTGGCGGCGGCGGAGGTGGAGCGGGTGCTCGCGCTCGGCGTGGCACCGGCCGACGTGGCGGTGATCGCGCCGTACGAGGCGCAGGTGCAGCGGCTCCGGCAGCTGCTCGCGGCGCGCCTCGAGGAGGGGCTCGAGGTGGACACGGTGGACGGGTTCCAGGGCCGGGAGAAGGACGCGGTCGTGGTCTCGCTCGTACGCTCCAACGAGGCGGGCGAGGTGGGCTTTCTCGGCGACGTGCGCCGGATGAACGTGGCGCTGACGCGCGCCCGGCGCAAGCTCGTGGTGGTGGGCGACGGCGCGACGGTGTCGCGTCACCCGTTCTACTCCGGGTTCTTCGACCACGCGCAGGCGGTGGGCGCGTGGCGGAGCGCGTGGGAGAGGTAACAGCAGGGGGCCCGCCTGCATCGCCGCGGGCGAGCACGCCGCCCCTTCAATGCTACAGTCGCGCGTCGAGGGTGCCCGATGAGGAACTTCAACAAGGTCCTGGCAGCTGCCGTCGTCGCGGTCTTCGTGGTGATCTGCGCCGTGGTGCTGCTCCGGCGACAGGCTGGGCCCGGACCGGAGCCGGGGGTGCCCTCGACCCCGCCTGCCTCGTCGTCGTCCGAGCTGATCACGCTCCTCCTCTCGAG
>Ga0299915_10002776_pt1 | contig 12741 bp, 7 predicted proteins | sample RVTome_13_FD_200263 | JGI IMG/M metagenome (GOLD analysis project Ga0299915, IMG submission 200263) | Soil microbial communities from uranium-contaminated site in the Upper Colorado River Basin, Wyoming, United States - RVT92D227 (version 2) ...
CCGAGAGCTTCGGGTCCTTGGCGTTGAAGGTCGTTTCCTCGGCGATGACCTTCTCGTCGCTGGCGTAATTTGAGCCGACAAAGTAACCGTCCGTCGTCCGCCACACGCGCTGGTTCTTGAGGCCGAGCTCGAGGCGGGAGATCTCGTTCGTCTTGATATCGCCGACGAGCCAGTCGTTGGCGTAGGCGCCGTTGTTGCCGGCGCTCATGATGCGGATGAAGTCGTCGATCGACGCGGCGTACTGGGCGGCCTTCCGGGCCCGCATGAACTCGGGCGTCCCATCCTCGTTGAAGCCTTTATACTGGGAGATCGTCGTCTCGGTGTAGACGAGGCCGGCGCTGTTGATGACGAAGTCGTCGCCGCTATGGATATAGCCGGGCAGGCAGTCCATCAGGATGCGGTTCCCCTGGGCCGGAACGATGTCGGCGATGACGCGCCAGCGCTCGCCGATGATGTATTCGACCCAGCTGTTGTGGGCCATGACGATCTTTCCGTCCGCCGTGTAACTCCCCGTGGCGATGAAGGCGCTGCAATAGGAGGGGGCTTTGTTGTCACCGGCGCCCGGCAGGGCCTTGCCGGCCAGCCAGGGGATGTAGTACCAGGCTATCTCGATCCAGCCGTTGAGGGCCGTGATGTCGGCGCGGTCATAAGCGGCCGCAGGGAGGCGGGCCTTGAGCCCGGCGGCGATGCCCTCGATCTCTTCCTGATACTCGGGCTCGAGCTTCGGCCAGAAGAGCCGCGCGGCCGTATCGCGATAGAAGTCCCAGTTGCGGCCGGTGCCCTTTTCGGCATAGAAGGCGAACGTCCGGAGGAGGTCGTCGATCTCGGCGGCCAGGTGCCAGCCGTGCTGAAAACCGACCTCGCGCGGCGTTCCCTCGAGATGAACAAAGGCCCAGCCGTTGGCGTCCTGACGGGCGGAGTTTTTGAGCTCTGCGGGGGCCGGCGGTTCCTGTTTTTTCGCGCAAGCGAGGGGGAAAACTAGGACTACTGCGCAAACCACAACCGCGGGGATGAGGATCCTTTTTTTCATGCGGCGGCTCCTTCGACCAAACTGGGATCGCCTTGAGACTATATATCGAGCTCCGTTTCCATGCAAGCCGGGGGGGCGGTCGTCGACGCCCCGCGGTCATGGCGACAGGATTCTCCGCCCGACGGGCGGCGTTTCGGCCGGCCGGCGGGCAAGAAAGGCCTTGCCCTGACCTCGCCGCGTGTTCTACAATCAGGAACAGAATAGCCGAGAAAGGGGTCGCCCCCCGGCGGGTTGCGGGCCGGGCCATTATTTACGCCGCTTTGAGGCCCCTCATCTTAAAGAGGGAGGGCGAGATGACAAGCTTTCTGGGGAGCTCGTCAGTGGCCATTATTCGCTGGGTCGCGCGAATTCTTGGCACCGTGATCGGTCTTATGGCGCTCTTCGGGGTGGTCGAGGCGCTCACGTACCACCTTGAGCGGACGTCGGAGATCACGACGCCCGGCGTTCTGGTCTGGGTCGGATTCCTCCTGATCCTCTTGGGTTGTGTCGTCGGTTGGTTCAAGGAGCTTGCGGGCTCGCTTCTGATCCTCGGGGGAGTCGTGCTCCTGGTCGCGATCGCCCTGCTGACTCCCAGCGAGTTCAGGAATGCGTGGATCCTCAGCATTCCGGCTCTTCCCGGCCTTCTTTATCTTTACGTCGGCCTAGCGCGCAGGAAAAAGTAGCGCCTCGAAGCGCATTTCCTTTGAGAGGAGGGCCGGATGACAGAACCCATGGATGAGCCGTTGCCCGAGAGGGCCCGCGGGATTGCCCGCGTTTTGGGGACGCTCGTCGGGCTCTTCATGCTCATGGAGTTCTTAGAAGGGCTCGGGTACCTCAGGCAGCTCGATACCTCTGGCATTGTGCTTCGGGGCGGATTCTTCCTGGTCTTCGCGGGCTGCCTCGTCGGCTGGTTCAAGGAGCTCGTGGGCGCGCTCCTGATTCTGAGCGGGACCGTGGTCATCGGCGTGGTGAGCGCACGGACTTCCTTACCCTTCTGGGTGCTCATCATCCCGGCGCTGGTCGGCTTTCTTTATCTTTTCAGCCGCATCGGAACAAGGAAGAAATAGAGCTTCCGCGGGCTGCGCCTCCCGACTGCTAAGGACCTTCGGCCGAGGTGCCGTCACGCGACGAGGGAATGAACTGAAAGGAGGGCGTAATGACAAGTTTCCTGGGGAGGCCGTCAGTTTCGGGGATTCGCTGGATCGCGCGGATCTTGGGCACGCTTCTCGGGCTCTTCTTGCTCGCCGAATTTATTGAATGGGTCACGGGGACCAGGCCGCCGGCCGCGCTCCGCGATTATCTCGTCGCCGTCGGGTGGGTCCTGATCATTTTGGGTTTCGTCGCCGGCTGGTTCAAGGAGCTCGCGGCGTCCCCTCTCGTCCTGGGCGGAACCGCGCTCGTTTCCGTCATCGCGCTCCTGCCCCCCGGCAGGGAGTGGCCTTGGCCGATCTTCATCGTCACGGCCATTCTCGGCTTTCTCTTTCTCTACGTCCACCTGGCTGCCAAGAAAAGATAGCGTCTCGGCGGTCTGCACTTCTGCGCCTAGTCACAGGCTAGAGAATAGGCGCCGAGGTTTCCAAGTCTCCCCGCGGGTCTTTCTATCCGAATCTTCCGGTCGCCTTCACCGGTTAGGATTAATCCCCTTTCTGCCGTAAAATATGGCCGGCGGAGGCTACAGGCGGACGTATGGTCGACAAGAAGGACGAGAAATCAGGTCCTCGGGGCAAGGAAGCCGCGGGCCGTGATTCCGCTTCGTCGCGAGAGGCCGCCAAGCTCCCGCCCGCGAAAGAGGCCCGCCTCCGCCTCAGACGCATCCAAGCGCTCCAGCCGCGGGCCATGCTCTCCGACTCGGCCCTGGTCTCGCGGCGTCTGGATCTCCTCGAACGGAAATACCGGGCCAGGACCCCGGACACGGACCTCCTCCGGGAACTCGGCGACCTCGAGAAAAAGCTCCAGGGATCCGCCCGCATCCGCGAGCGGCGCGCCCGCATTCGTCCGGCCGTCTCCTATCCCCGCGAGCTCCCCATCACGGCCCGCAAGGACGAGATCGTCGAGGCCCTGCGAGAGAACCGCGTCGTCATCATCTCGGGCGAGACGGGCTGCGGGAAGAGCACCCAGATCCCAAAAATGTGTTTGGAGGCGGGCCGCGGGGTCGCCGGCCGGATCGCCTGCACCCAGCCGCGCCGCATCGCGGCGGTGACCATCGCCCACCGCATCGCCGACGAGCTCCGCGAGCCCCTCGGCCGTTCGATCGGGTACAAGATCCGCTTCCAGGACCGGACCTCGCCGGACGCTTACATCAAGGTCATGACGGACGGGATGCTCCTAGCCGAGACCCAGGGCGACCGCCGGCTCACCGAGTATGACACCCTGCTCATCGACGAAGCCCACGAGCGGAGCCTCAACATCGACTTCCTCCTCGGCATCGCCCGGACGCTCCTCGACACGCGCCCCGAGCTCTCGCTCATCATCACCTCGGCGACGCTCGACATCGAGAAATTTCAGGCCGCTTTTCCCGGCGCTCCGGTCATCGAAGTGAGCGGCCGGACCTATCCCGTCGAGGTCAAGTACCGGCCGCCGACGGAAGAAGACCCTGAGGACTGGGACTATGTCGACCACGCCGTCCGGGCCGTCGCCTATCTCTGGCGCGAGAAGCCGGCCGGCGACATCCTGATCTTCATGCCCACCGAACAGGACATTATGGAAACCATCCAGCGGCTGGAAGGCCGGAAGTACCCGGCGACGACCATCCTGCCGCTCTTCTCGCGGCTCCCCGCGGCCCAGCAAGGCCGTGTCTACTCGGTTGAAGGGCCGAAGATCGTCGTCGCCACGAACGTCGCCGAGACTTCGTTGACGATCCCCGGGATCAAGTACGTCGTGGACACGGGGTTGGCCCGCATCTCGCAATATCAGCCGGGGAGCCATATCAACGCCCTCCCCGTGCGGCCCATCTCGCAGGCCAGCGCCGACCAGCGCCAAGGCCGTTGCGGCCGCGTCCAGGCCGGGCTGTGCGTCCGCCTCTATTCCGAGAAGGACTATCGGGACCGGCCCGCGTTCACCCCCCCCGAGATCCTGCGCTCGGACCTGGCCGAGGTTGCGCTCCGCATGCTCGACCTGCGGCTGGGCGACCCTCTCGCTTTCCCCTTCATCGACCGGCCGACCTCCCGCGCCGTGCGCGCCGGCTACGAGACGCTTTTCGAGCTCGGTGCCATTCGCCGAGATGAACGCGAGGCGTGGGCCCTGACGGACATCGGACGGTCCATGGCCCGGATGCCGCTCGACCCGCGCGTCAGCCGCATGCTCCTCGAGGCCGCCCGCACGGGGTGTGTGCGCGAAGTGGCCGTCATCGCCGCCGCCCTCAGCATCCGCGACCCGCGCGAACGTCCGCCCGACCAGGCGGCCAAGGCCGATGAGGCCCACGTCCGCTTCCGGCATCCCGACTCCGATTTTTTGACGCTGCTCAACGTTTGGGATCGCTTCGACGACGACCTTCCGGCGCACGCGTCCCAAGGCCAGCGCCGCCGCTGGTGCCACGAGCATTTCATCTCCTTTGTGCGGATCCGCGAGTGGCAGCTTCTCCACGACGAGATCTTGGCCGTCCTGGCCGACCACCGCCTGCCCCTCGGCCGCCGGGAGCGGGCCGATCTCTCGCCCGGACTCTATGCGGCCGTCCATCGCGCCATCCTGACCGGCTTCCTGGCCAATATCGCCGCGCATAAAGAAAAGAGCCTCTACAACGCGGCCAAGAACCGGGAAGCGATGGTCTTCCCCGGCTCGACGCTCTTCGGCCGGCCGCCGGGCTGGATCGTCGCGGCCGAGATGGTCCTCACGTCGCGCCTCTTCGCGCGGACGGCGGCCCGCATCGACCCCGGGTGGCTCGAAGAGCTGGGGGGCGAGCTGTGCCGCCGGACCTACAGCGAGCCTGCGTGGGACCGGCTGCGCGGCGAGGTCGTGGCCAAGGAGAGGGTGACGCTTTTCGGGCTGGAAATCGTGCGCGACCGGCGGGTCTCATACGGCCGTATCAACCCCGAGGAGGCCCACGCCATTTTCGTCCGGGAGGCGCTCATCGAGGGTGAGGTCGACCGTCCGCCGGCCTTCCTGCGGCACAACCTCGCCCTGCAGAAGAAGGCGGCCGATATGGAGGACAAGCTCCGGCGTCGCGACATCATGGTGGCCGAGGACCGGATCGCCGCTTTTTACGACGAGAAACTGCCCGGTGTCGCGGACCTGCGGACGCTCGAGAAGCTCATCCGCGACCATGGCGACGAGTTCCTCAAGCTGGAGGAGGCCGGCCTTCTCAATTACCGGCCCGACCCGGCCGCGCTCGACAATTTCCCGGACCGCGTCGAGGTCGGCGGCCGCGAATTCCGGGCGGAGTACGTGTTCGCGCCGGGAACGGAAGAAGACGGGCTGACGCTCAAGGTCCCGCTGGACCTCCTGGCGACGGTCCCCGGCGAGAGGCTCGAGTGGGGTGTCGCCGGCCTGCTCCGTCCCAAGGTCGAAGCCATGGTCCGCGGGCTCGAGAAGCGCTACCGGAAGCTCCTGACCCCGGCGGCCGAGGCGGCGGCCGTGATCGCCCACGAGATGGAGAGCCGCCTGGAGAGGGAGGAGGGGTCGCTCTCCGAGGCGGTCGCTGACTTCGTGAAGGCGAGGTTTCGAGTCGATATCCCGGCCTCGGCCTGGGCCAAGGCGGATATCCCGAACCACCTGAAGATCCGCGTTGCCGTGCTCGACCCGGCGGGCAAGGTCGTGGTGGCCGGGCGGGACCTCGAAGTCGTGAAAATGAAGGTCGGCGCGGCCGACGCGGCTCCGGCCAAGATGGAATCGCCGGCCTGGAAGAAAGCCCAGGAAAAGTGGGAGCGGGAAAAGGTCACGGCCTGGGATCTTGGGACGCTCCCGGAAAGCATAACGATCGCGACCGGACTCAGCGCCTATCCGGCGCTCGCGGCGGGGGAGGCGGGGGTCGGCCTGCGGCTCTTTCCGACGCTCGAGGAGGCGACGAAGGCCCACCGAGCCGGCGTCTCGGCGCTCCTCAGGGCGAAGTACGCCAAGGACCTGGACTTTGTCCGGCGCTACCACCGGATCCCCGCGGACTATGAGCGGCCGGCTCTTTATTTCGGCGGTCGAGCTGCGGTGGAAAAAGCCGTGGAAGCGGCGCTCGTCCGCGAGGTGTTCGTCCGGGACATACGGACAGAGGAGGAGTTCCGGGCCTACGAGATGACAGTGGGACGGGCGCTCATGGAGAAGGGCCACGCCCTGACCCAGGCCGCGCTCAGGGTTATGGACGGCTATCAGAAAGTTAGCGCCGAGCTACAGAAGCCCGGCTCAGCGAAGCCGGCGGGCGTATCCGCAGTTGAAGTGCAGGCGATGAAGAAGGAGAGTCGACCGTCCTGGGAGGCTTTGGGCGCGGCGGCCGAAAGGCTCAGAGCAAGACAAGGGGACTTCGTCGCGCCGACGTTCAAGGAACAGGTCGCTGCGGACTTGGAAATTCTCGTTCCGCGGAACTTCCTCGAGGTCTACTCCCTTGAACGTCTCGTCCATATCCCGCGCTACCTCGAGGCGCTCAAGATCCGGCTGGCGCGCGCGCGGGTCGACCCGGAGAAAGACCGCCATAAATGGGCCCAGGTCGAGCCTTTTGCCCTGACCTACGAGCGCCTGAGGAGGCGCTTAGCGCCGGTTGAGCGTCCGGGCCAGAGCGAGGGCGCAGCCGGCCGGGACACCGGGCCTGCGGCTCCTCCGGGCGAACTCGGGCTCCTGGCTAGGCGTCGCGCGACACAGCAGGGGAAAACCGGGCCCGCCGCGTCACCCGAGAAGTTGGCCGCGCTCGAGGAGTTGCGCTGGATGATCGAGGAGTTCAAGGTGGCCCTTTTCGCGCCGGAGGTTAAGACGGCGCATCCCATTTCGACCGTCCGGCTGGCGCGGAAGGCCAAAGACATCGAGGGGCCGGATTGAGAGGAGTTTCCCCGGTGAAGAGAAAGCAGCGTGACTTTAACTGGACCGTCGCCGCGATCAGTCTCATTATTCTGGGCTCCCCCGTCCTTCCGGCGGTGCGGCCGGTGTCCCCGTGGACATGCCCGACGACCTCCCGGCCCGCCCCCGCGGAACCCAGGATCCGGGTCCTCGTCGATCCGCGGCTCGAATTGATGAGCGTCGTCTTCCGGCTGGCCGGGAATCCCGAATACAACCGGGGCAGCGTCGCTTCCTATGTCGCCGATGTCGAACGGCATTTCGGCCGTTTCAAAGCCCACGCCGCCGTCGCCCGCGTCCAGTCCCTGCGCGCCTCGCGCGGTATCAGCTATAACGCGCCGATCAGCCTGGCGGTCTACCTCTCGGACGCCGAGACACTCGCCGAGCGTGCGCCCCTTGACCCGCTCCCCCCGCGCGTCGACGAACGCTGGAGGCCGGCCGACGCCCGCGCCTTTCTGGCGGACCTGAGGTCCTTTGTCCGCGAGACGGACTTTATGTCCTTCTTCAGGGCTCATAAGTCACTCTATCAAGCGGCCGTCAACCGCCTCAACGCCGTCCTCGGGGAGGGCCGGGTCGTCGAATGGTTCGACGGTTTCTTCGGCGGCCGGCCCGGGGCTGATTTCGTTATCGCCCTCGGGATGCTCAACGGGGGCGCGAGCTATGGCGCGAGCGCCCGGTTCGAGGACGGCCGCGAGGAGATCTACTCGGTCCTGGGCATCTGGATGCTGGATGGAACTGGACAGCCGAAGTTCGATAAAGGGATCCTCTCTACGATCGCCCACGAGTTCTGCCATTCGTACACGAACCCTCTGGTCGATAAGCACACGGCCGAACTCAAGGCCGCCGGCGAAAAGATCTTCCCTTATGTCGCGGAGGAGCTGAGGCGCCAGGCTTATGGCGACTGGCTGACGATGATGTACGAATCCCTCGTCCGGGCTTGCGGCGTGCGCTATACGCTGTCTCTCGACGGACGGCAGGCCGCGGCCATGGAGGCCAAGTCCAACCGTGACAAGCGCTTCCTCTGGACGGGGGAATTGGCCGACCTTCTCGGCGAATATGAGGAGCAGCGGGAGAAGTACCCGACCCTCGACGCTTTCTTTCCGCGGATCGCGGACTTTTTCAACGGCTACAGCGGCCGCGTCGAGAGGGACCTCGCGGCCCTGGACGAGGAGAAGCGGAAGGAGATGGAGGCGCTCAAGGAGAAATCGCCCAAGATCATCACCCTCGTCCCGGGCAACGGCGCGCGGGATGTCGACCCGGGCCTCGAGGCCATCGTCGTCACCTTTGACCGGCCGATGATGGGCGGCAACATCGCGGTGATGATCTTAGACCAAAGCAAGTTCCCCAAAACGCCCGGTAGGGCGGCTTATAACGCGACCCGGACCGTGCTGAGGATCCCGGTGACGCTCGAACCGGGCCGGGAGTACGTTTTGGGTCTCAACGGCGAGGGCCACCTGGTCATGAAGGACGACCTGGGCCATCCGCTCGTCCCGTTCGTCATCAAGTTCAGAACAAGAAAATAGATCGGGACGGATATCTGGCAGGAATTTCAGGTCCGATACGCGGTTTGAATACGTCCTGCGCAGGCGCGGTTTTCAGCGCTCGATCCGGACCCCTTTCCCGGGGTCGGCATCCATATCGAACGTGACCCGCGTGCCGTCCGCGTAGGTGAAGCGCTGGACCCGGACGTTCCCGGCCACGAATTCATGGCTCAAGAGCTCGACGAGAGCCAGCCGTTCGCTGATCCCGGCGACGGTCCGGACGCGCGCGAGCTCCTCGTCGGTCGGCTCGATGGAGAGGTAGGGGAGGCCGGCGTGCCCGAGGGCGTAATAAAAGCCCAGGTCGCTCTCCGGGATCCCCCACGCGCCTTTGCTCAGCGACCACGGCAGGAACAGCGCGTCGTGATACACCAGGCTGAACAGGGGGATGGGGATCCCTATGGCCGGCCCCTGCCCCGGGTTGGGGTCGAGGGCGTGCGGGCCGTGGTGGACCAGGTCGAGATGGGGGATGGCCCAATCCGCCGGCTCCTCCGAGCTGACGACGCCGCCGAATGAACGGATGAAGTCAAGGCCTTCGGCGCGGTAGGCCAGCGATTCGGCGCGCGTCACGGGATGCTCCGGGCTGTAGCATTCGTCGCCCGGAACGACGGCGAAGACGTCGAGGTAGGCCCCGCGCACCCGAACCCCCCGCCGCAGGAGCTCGCCGAAATTCCGGCGGACATAGCCCGGGGCCTGGCTGGAGCAGAGGATGGACTGCTTGCCGCCGTACCAGGTAGCGTGGGCGGGGCGGCTCCCATCGAGCTCGATGATTGTCTGCCGCGGGTCATAGGACGGAGCATCCAGATAGTAATCGCGGTACTGGTCGTGGACGGCAAAGACATAGCCGAGCTCTTCGCAGGCGTCGGCAAAGCGCTTCAGCCCGTCCCAGCCGCCGGCCTCCGCGTTGGGCGGGAGAATGTCCGGATGAAGGTTGTCGTACCCGCGGACGCCCCAGCCGTCCAGATGGATATAGGCCCGCTTGACACCGCGGGCGGCGAGCTGTCGCAGCTGGGCGATGCGCTCGTCGAAGGTCACGAGCTGGTCGTTGGCGGCCGGGTCGTCTTTCCGGAAGTAACTTGAATCGGGCTGGATATGGTAGAGGATGCTCGTATGGATGACCGGCGAACCGACGAGGCTCGCCACGAGGGGGTTGCGGGCTATCTTTTCCTTGAGCGAGACGAAGTTCCCGGCGGCGATGACATGACGGCGATAGCGTTTGGCGAGGGCGACGTAATCTCCTTTATCGAGGAAGGCGAAGCGGACGCGGCGTGGATAAGACCAGCGGCCGAGAGAATGGAGCCAGCGGACATCGGCCCGTGTCGGGCCGCCCGCAAGATGCTCGAAACGGACCCCCGCGTCCGCGGGCGTCTCTAAAAGGACGATGAAGGCGGCGTCGCCCTGTTCGTGCCCCCACCACGGCATATAAAGGCCGCGGCCGTAGGAAATCGGGTCGTAGAGCACAACTTTCTTCGGCCAGTCCTTCGGCAGGAGCATCCCCTGCATGAAAGGGACGACCGTATGGTCGAAGGCTTCGGGTGCGGGCGAAGGAGGAAAGACGAGCTCGCGGACGCGGGCGGCCCCGTCCGAAGCGATGATGCGGAACACGAGCTCCTCTTCGGGGCCCTCGAGTCCGAGGAAGATCTGGATGGAGAGGTCGAGCGGCGCGCGCCCGGACGGCAGGATGACCGCCGGAGGAGGAGGGGGCGGGACCTGTTGAGAGTCCGGCTCAGCAGGGGGCTCGGATTCCCGCTGTGTCGTCGCCGAAGGAATCAGCACGCGCGGGCTCGAATTTGTCGCGGGCATCCCAGAGGCTTCGCCGATCGCGGGACCGGGCTTTTTTTCGCCTGAACTCCCCGGGCCCGAGCGGGGAACCTGATATCCGCTGAGGGTGATCTTGAGGCCGGCGAGGGTACCCGTTCTATAGGGCTCGATCTGCTTGTCCTCGGCGTCGGCTAACCGCAGGGCGAAAACCGCCGCCCTGCTCACGTCGGGCATTCTGTCCGTCGGGCTGCCCGCTTTTTGGGGCGGGCTGACCGTCGGAGGCTCCGCGGGCCTTTTTTTAACGGGCTCGACCATCGGCCGGACGAGGTCGGGCGGGCCGCCTTTGATAGGCCTTTCGACGGCCACGGTCAGGTCGCCGGAGCTCGAGGGGAGAAAGCGCCACGTATGATCGCCCGCGACGACCGTCAGGCGCAGGTCGGCCGGGTCAAGCTCGACGGTGGTCCGCACGCCGCGGATAAGCCGGCGGCCGTCCTCGGTCGCGATACGGATGCCGTCGACGTTCCACGGAGCTTGAGGCGCCGCGGCGCGGACATCGCGAGCCGGGCCGGGGTCTCCGGCCCTCGCGGCCGGGTCGCAGATGAACCTGCCCTTAAAAAGGCCGCAGACACTTCCGGCCTCGCATGGCGGGCCGATGAGCCTTGTCGCGGCCGACCCGAGGACGAGAGTCGCCATAATGGCGATGGCCGTGAGGATGACCTGGACGAGCTCGACCCTCTTTTTCATGGCGACCTCCGCGCGCGAGAATCTCCTCCGCGACATCCTATTCCTACCATATTTCAGCGCCAGCCGGCCACCTCAAGGGGACGAGGACCAGCCGGGGCTTGGAAAATCGATGTCTGGAAAAGGCCCCCCGAATTCACATAGAATAGGTCCACGAATCCTAGACTCGAGGAGGGAGAACATGTGGCAATCCCGCTGGCTCAAGGTCACCCTGACGATCGTCGTGGCCGCCGTCATGCTCGGCGCGGCCGAGGATAAAACCTTCAACGGACTGGGCCTCGGCCTGGGCAGCCTCAGCCGCCTTTCGAAGGCCCAGACCCGCTCCATCAGCCCCGAGAACTTCACGGGCGAGAAAGGGAAGGCGGGGATGTCGGTCGACGGGCCGGCCATGAGAGCCGCCCGCGACCTCGGCCAGGGCTGGAAGATTTCGCCCTATGTCCGGGTCCAGCCGAAGGAGACCTTCGTCATGGCCGACGTCAAGGGTGAGGGCGCCATCCAACAGATTTGGCTGACCCCGGCCGGCAGCTGGCGCTTCGCCATCCTCCGCTTCTACTGGGACGGCGAGACCGAGCCGTCGATCGAATGCCCGGTCGGCGATTTCTTCGCCTGCGGCTGGGGCCAGTATGCCCAAGTCTCGTCGCTCCCCGTCTGCGTCAATCCCGGCAGCGCGTTCAATTGCTATTGGGAAATGCCCTTCCGCAAAGGCTTTAAGGTGACGATCGAGAACATCGCCGACAAGCCGCGCGAAGGCGAAACGGCCACGAACATTTTCACCGTCTACTACCAGATCAACTACACCCTGACCGACATCCCCGACGACGCGGCCTATTTCCACGCCCAGTTCCGGCGCGTGAATCCGCTCCCTTATAAGGATGTCTATACGATCGTCGACGGCGTGAATGGCTGGGGCCACTACGTCGGGACCTACCTGGCCTGGGGCGTCAATAACAACGGCTGGTGGGGCGAGGGCGAGATCAAGTTCTACATGGACGGCGACTCGCAGTTTCCGACGATCGCCGGTACGGGCACGGAGGATTATTTTTGCGGCTCCTACGATTTCGACGCCAAGGCGCCTGACGGGACGATCCAGTATAAGGAATTCACGACGCCCTATACCGGCCTGGCGCAGGTCATCCGTGGAGACGGCCACTACCAGGTCCAGCAGCGCTTCGGAATGTACCGCTGGCACATCATGGACCCCATCCGCTTCGAGAAAGACCTCAAGGTGACCATTCAGGCTCTCGGCTGGCGCTCGGGCGGCCGCTATCTTCCGCTCCAGGACGATATCGCCTCGGTCGCTTACTGGTATCAGCAGGAGCCGCATGCGAAGTTCCCCAAGCTCCCGGACAAGGATTATCTGGAGATCATCTGAAGCGGGGACATGGTCGTCCATAATCCGAAAGGGGGTTCAAGCGCCCAGCCCCGAATCGCTCCGCTTCTTCCTTTAAACAAAGGAGATTAGATCGATGAGGGCCAAGCAGAGTTCCGGATCCTCCCTGCTTCGGGGTGGCCGGATTCTCCCGATGATTCTGGGGCTCTTGTCCGTCGGTTCGCTGAGCGTCGCCGGGGCCCAGGCGCCGCGCGTCAATCGAGAGCGCATCCTGGCCCGGCTCGACGCTTTGGCCCTCGTCGGTCGGACGCCCGAAGGCGGAGTCAGTCGGGTGGCGTTCAGCGAAGCCGACATCGCCGGCCGTGAGCATATCTTGAAACTGATGAAAACGGCCG
>Ga0299915_10002777_pt1 | contig 12738 bp, 8 predicted proteins | sample RVTome_13_FD_200263 | JGI IMG/M metagenome (GOLD analysis project Ga0299915, IMG submission 200263) | Soil microbial communities from uranium-contaminated site in the Upper Colorado River Basin, Wyoming, United States - RVT92D227 (version 2) ...
GAACCAGATCAGATTCTTGGCGTACCAGGGCAGGGCCACCAGCGCGGCGGGCAGCCCCAATGCGAGGGCATCCCGAACCAGCCCCGGCCATCCCCGCCGCCGGTCATGCCACACCACGGCCAGGCCAAGCACTGCCAGCCCCGCCAGGCCAAGATACTTGCTGCCAGCCGCGAATCCGCTGAGCAATCCGGCCAGGACAAGCCAGCGAGGCTTGTGGTCGGACACCCAGAGCAAGACGGCGAAGAGCGCCAGGAACTCGAAGACGCTCCACCCCATATCGATATACGCGAAGGCCGACCAGATCGGGAGGGTGGGCACGCCGAGCAGGATCGCCATGGCGACCCAGCCGGGGCGCTCTCCGACGAATCGTCTCCCGGCCATCAGAGTGGCGAGGACCAGGAGCGCGCCGGTGGCGAGGTGTAGGAGCTTGGCGAAGACCTCGTCTCCGAAGACCAGGCCGGCGCCATAGATCCCTTCCAAGAGGAAGGGTCCGTTCACATACCAGTTGTCGGAATCCCGGACGAAGCCCCCCGCCGCCAACATCTCGCGCGGCCCGACCAGGTGATACATCAACCCGTCGTAATCCCATGCCGGACCGAGCGCGTGAACCAGAGCCGGAAGAGAGATCGCAATCGAGAGACAGGCGACCAGCCGAGTGTAACCGTCACCCGCCTGCCATGCCTGCTTCCCCGCATCCCTCAGCCGTTGCGGAAGGCGGCTCAGGTCGCTCCAGCCTGGTCCTACCAGGAGCGCCAGACCCAGGAGGCTCAACCACAAGGGGACGGGCCGATATGCACCAGCCAGGGCAAGTAGAGCGAAGACAACCCCGATTCCCCCTATTCCGAGGACTGCCGCGAGGACCCAAGACTCCAGCGGAGTGAGGGCGGGCAGCGCCAGGGAGACCAGGATTCTGCGCCCGGCGAAGGCGGCGATCAGCAGGACGGCGGCCGTCAGGCCGAGGGACAGGAGGCTATCGCGCAGGGCAGCCGCGCCGCCAACGTCGAGGCCTCGTTGAGGCCAGGCGGAGCGCGCTGCGACGAGCAGGCTGAGGAGCAACACTCCCCCCAGTCGATCCAAGGTCGCTGACATGGACCATCGAGGCGGCGTCCGCATGGCGTGCGATTCTACATCAAGGGTGCCTCACGCGAAACGCGGCAGCCCGCCGATCGGCGGGCCGCCGCGTCCGACCTCGCGACTTCAGTCTGCCTGCGCCTGCAAGCGCAGCTCAGGCGCCGGTCGCTTCGAGCGCAGGATCGCCCAGACCAGGATCGCCAGCAGTGCGGCCGCCGAGAGCCATCCGGCCGCTCCCATGACGCGATACTGGACGACGATGGGGGCGATGATGACCGAGACCAGGTTCACGACCTTGATCATGGGATTGAGCGCCGGGCCGGCGGTGTCCTTCATCGGATCGCCGACGGTGTCTCCGACGACACCGGCCTTGTGGCGCTCCGAACCCTTACCGAGGTTGTTGGCCGGCTCACGCGGTTCATCTTCGATCAGCTTCTTGGCATTATCCCAGGCGCCGCCGGCATTGTTCATGAACACTGCCAGCAGTTGCCCGGAGAGGATCAACCCAGCCAGGAATCCTCCCAGCGCCTCGACCTGCAACACCAGGCCGACCAGGATCGGCGTCACGATTCCCAGCAGCCCGAGGCCCACCAGCTCTTTCTGCGCCGCGGCAGTCGAGATCTCGACGGCCTGCCGATAGTCCGGCGGGATCTTGCCTTCCAGAACCCCAAGCCGGAACTGGCGCCGCACTTCGAGCACGATCAGCGACGAGGCTCGGCTGACGGCCTGGATGGCGAAGGAGGAGAACAACCAGGGCAGGGCGCCGCCGATCAGCATGCCGACGAAGACCTGGGGGACATCGATACGGATGCCCAGCGACGAGATGCGCAGCGCCTCGGGGACGCCCATTGTCTCCTGCGCCCGGGAGACATCGACCAGGAATGACCCGAAGAGCGAAACGGCGGCAATGACCGCCGATCCGATCGCCACGCCCTTGGTGATGGCCTTGGTCGTATTCCCGACCGCGTCCAGGTCAGCCATGATCTTGCGCGCCGACTCCGTCGCGGCGTCCTTCATGCCGGACCACGACATCTCTCCAATACCGTTGGCGTTGTCGGAGATCGGGCCGAAGGAGTCCATAGCCACGTTGTTGCCGGTCAGTGTCAGCATGCCGATGCCGGTCATCGCCACGCCATAGAGGATGAATGAGACGCGCTGGACATCATTCAGGCCGGGAATGGTCCCGAAGATGCCGATGGAGGCGGCGATCGTCAGGGCGATGACGAGGGCCGACCAGACGGTGGACTCGTAGCCCACTGCGATCCCTTGCAGGATCAAGGTGGCGGGGCCGGTGTCGGCGGCCTTCCGGATCTCGCGGACCGGGGCGCCTTCGGTGCCCGTGAAGTACTCGGTCAGCCGGTCGATCACGATCGCCAGGAGGACGCCGACGGCGACGGCCAGGGGCGTGCGCCACCAGCCGCCCCACGCGTCCATCTCCGGCCGGTTGAGGTAGAAGAAGCCGGCGCCGAAGAACAGGGCGGCGGAGATGGCGGCCGACGATAGGAAGCCGCGGAAGATGGCGGCCATGGCGTTGCCACTGCCACCCGGGCCGCCTCGCACGGCGTACGTTCCGATGATCGAAGAAAGCACACCGATGCCGCGCACGATCAGCGGGTAGATGATCCATTCCATCCGGCCCGTGATGTGCCACAAGGCCAAACCCAGGATCAGTCCGGCGACGATCGTGACCTCGTAGCTCTCAAAGATGTCGGCTGCCATACCGGCACAGTCGCCGACGTTGTCTCCCACCAGGTCGGCCACCACGGCCGGGTTGCGCGGGTCGTCTTCGGGGATCCCGGCTTCCACCTTGCCGACCAGGTCGGCACCGACATCGGCCGCTTTGGTAAAGATGCCTCCGCCGACACGCATGAACAGGGCGATCAACGTCCCGCCGAAGCCGAAACCCAGCAGGGCATCGGGGGCGGCGATCCCCAGGCCGATGAAGATCGTGGTGCCGCCGAGCAGCCCCAGCCCGTCGGTCAGCATGCCGGTGATTGTCCCGGCGCGGTAGGCGATGCGCAGGGCGTCAGCGAAGGAACGCCGAGAGGCGGAGGCCACGCGCACGTTGGCCTGTACCGCCATGCGCATGCCGATCTGCCCGACGGTCAGGCTGAATCCGGCGCCCATGATGAACGCCACGGCCCGCGCCAGCCCGATCGTCAGGCGGATATCCGCCTCGCGCATGCCCTGGAAACGCAAGAGTGCCTCCGGGGTGGGAGGCACGACGTAGACCGAGAAGAAGAGCGCAATCGTGAGGAGGGCAATCATGGGTAGGATCGATTTCAGCTGGCGCCGCAGGTAGGCGTCCGCCCCATCCCGGATGGCGCCCCAGACCTCCTGCATCCGGGCAGTGCCGCAGTCTTCCCGCAGGATCTGGTTTCGCAGGAAGACGGCGTACAGCAGCCCCAGAATCGCCACGCAGAACACGCTCCAGATGGCGATCTGCTCGAAGCTGGTCAGTCCCTGCATCGGGCTTCTCCTCTTATATCAACGAACTTGGGGGGGAATGCGGACGTGATTCTACAGGTCGTGCCTTGGTGCGTCAAGCAAGGACCTGCGCCATCCCGCGATCTCCGCCTTGCAGGCAGAATCGCCCCGCGGCCGCCGGCGCCGGGCCGGAATGAGCGTTCCATGAGAAAGAAATGCACTGCTTGACTCAGCCTCTTCCATTTCTGTATAGTGTTCTGGGTACGGAAGAAAACCCACTCGACTGAGAGCACACCCCCCGGCGGGCTGTTGTGCTCTTTTGTTCGCCCCCCCGCCCAGGATCGGCATGACAGGGAGCAGCCACAGGCGACCCATGATTCAAGTTGAAGGCTTGACCAAGCACTACGGCCAACGCGTGGCCATCCAGGGGTTGGATTTCCATGCCAGCGCCGGCGAGATCCTTGGCTTCCTCGGCCCGAACGGTGCGGGGAAGACGACGACCATGCGAATCCTGACGGGCTACCTCCCTCCGAGCTCCGGCACAGCCCGGCTGGCCGGCTTCGATGTCGTGGAGGAGTCGCTGGAGGTTCGCCGCCGGGTCGGCTACCTGCCTGAGACGGTCCCCCTGTATCCCGAGCTCTCGGTCACCGAATATCTGGCGTATATGGGCACCTTGCGCCGGGTGGGCGAACTGGAGAAACGCATCCGGGAGGTGCTGGAACAGGTGCGCCTGACCGACCGGGCGGAGAGCTTCATCGGCAACCTGTCGAAGGGATTGCGGCAGCGGGTCGGCCTGGCGCAGGCGCTGCTCCATCGCCCACCGATTCTGATCCTCGACGAGCCGACGATCGGCCTCGACCCGGCGCAGATCATCGAGGTGCGCAAGATCATCCAGGAGCTGGGTCAGGAACGGACGGTTCTGCTTTCCACGCACATCCTGACCGAGGCTCAGCAAGTCTGCCACCGGGTGCTGATCATCAACCAGGGTGTCATCGTGGCCGAGGACTCCCCGGCCAACCTGCAGGCACAATTGGCCGGCGCGGAACGGGTGCGTGTCCAGGTCCGTGCCGAGACGGCGGAGGTTGTGGCTCTACTTCGCTCACTCCCGGGCGTCGCCGGTGTGGCCGCCGGCCGCCAGGAGGGCGAGGTGCTCGTCTCCAGCGCTCCGGGCCAGGACGTCCGGCCGGCGTTGGCGCGCCGGATCGTGGAGGCGGGGATGGACCTGCAGCAACTGGCGGCCGAAGGGATCAGCCTGGAGGAGGTCTTCCTGCAGCTGACCCACGATGAGGTCGATAGCCGCGGGGAGGGGGATGAGCATGCGTAATATCTGGGTGATCGCCTCCCGAGAGTTGCGCCACTACTTCATCTCTCCCATCGCGTACGCGCTGGCCACCATGCTCTTCCTGATCCTGGGGGGCATCTTCTTCATCAATATCTACTTCGGTCTGCAATCCGGGCAGATCTCCCCGGATGGACGACTCGTGATCGGGCCGATGGTCACGATCCTGCTCTTCGTCACGCCGGCGCTGACCATGCGCCTGGTGGCGGACGAGTACCGCATGGGGACGATGGAGCTCCTGCTGACGGCGCCGGTCCGGGACTCGGAACTCATCTTGGGCAAGTGGCTGGGTTCCTTTGGTTTCGTGGCCTGCCTGCTCCTGGTGACCCTGGTCTACCCCCTGATCCTGCACCGCATGACGAGCCCTGGAGTCGACCAGGGTGCCCTGATCACCTCCTACGCCGGTCTGCTGCTGATGGTGGCGGCCATGCTCGCCATCGGCGTGCTGGTCTCCGCCCTCTTCAAGAATCCGCTGGCCGCCTTCTTCATCACGCTGGGAGTCCTGCTGCTTCTATGGATCGTCGGCGGCCTGGGCGGCGGGACAGGTCTGGGCAGCGACATCGCCCGCCACCTGAGCTTCGTCGATCATTTCTACAACAACTTCTACCGCGGCATCCTGCACCTGACGGACGCCGTCTACTATCTGGGGATGACGGCCATCGCCCTATTCCTCGGGATCCAGGTCATCCAGGCGCGGAGGTGGAGCTGATGAACCGCTCACGCCTGGCGCCCTTCGCCTTCCTGCTCGCCCTGGCCGGCCTGACGGTGGCATTTGTCTGGTACGTCCTCTATCGCCAGATGGACGAAGTCGTCCGGATCGCCCTGGCCTCCGCCGTCTTGCTGGCGGCCGCCGGGGTGTTGCTCGACCCCGAACGGATGAGGAAGATCTTCAGCGGACGGCAGGCACGCTACGGCAGCAACGCTTTCTTGCTGTCCTTGGCCTGCCTCGGTATCGTCGGAGTGCTCTACTACTTCGCCCAGGCCAATCCACAGCAAGTGGACCTGACCGAGGACAAGGAATACACCCTGGCACCGGAATCCCTGCTCCTGCTCGATCAGATCAAGGAGCCGGTGAAGGTCCTGGGATTCTTCACTCCCGAGAACAGCGGGCAGCGAGACGCGCTGCGCCCCTTGCTGGAGCAATATCGCCAGAAGAGCCAAGGCATGCTCACCTACACCTTTGTGGACCCTCGCGCCGATCCGGTTCAGGCGGATCGCTACGGGGTCACGCGGGACGGCATGCTGGTCGTCCTCTCGGGCGAGAACTCGGAAGCCGTGTCGTATGCCACCGAGGAAGAAATCAGCGGGGCGATCGTGCGTCTCACCAACCCGGGAGAGAAGAAAGTCTACTTCCTGGTCGGTCATGGGGAGCGGGATATCAACTCGACCGAGTCGGCTGGCTACAGTCAGGTGCGGCAAGCCCTCGAGTCGAAGAACTACGGCGTGGCCGAACTCAATCTGCTGCAGACTCCAGCGATCCCGCAGGACGCGCTGGCGCTGGTCGTCGCCGGACCGACCCGCGCCCTTTCAGCGGCGGAGACGGCCGCCATCTCGGCCTACCTGGAGCAGGGTGGGGCCTTGGTGGCGCTCATCGAGCCGCGGGCAGTCACCAAGCTGGGGGAGGCGGCCGATCCCCTGGCGGAGTATCTGGAGCGGGTGTGGAGCATCCGCCTGGACGAGGACCTGATCGTTGACCTCAACTCGACGATGCCGCTGGCCGGGATTGCCGACAAGTACAACGATCACCCGATCACCCATCGGATGTACAACAATGCGACGTATTTCCCCACGGCTCGCAGCCTGACCCTTGCGACTCCGTCCCAGTCCACGCTGACGGTCACCTGGCTGGTCAAGACCGGGGCCAACTCCTGGGGCGAGACCGATGCTTCCGCCATCCAGTCGGGCCAGGGCTTGAAATACGATGAGGGCCAGGATGTCGCCGGTCCGATGGATCTGGCGGCTGCGGCGGAGAACTTCGTGACCAAATCTCGCGTGGTGGTCCTGGGCGACTCGGATTTCGGGAGCAATGCCGAGTATTTCGGTTTGGGCAATGGCGATCTGGCCATCAACACCATCGACTGGGCCGCGCGGCAGGAGAGCTTGATCAGCTTGACGCCCAAGCAGCAGACGCCGCGTTTCGTCACGCCTCCCACGACGGAGATGATCGGGTTGATCTTCCTGATCACCCTGATCTTGATCCCGGGCACCGTCGTCGCAGTCGGCTTCATGGTGTGGTGGGGGCGCAGAAAGCGCGTCTGAGGCTGGCCATGATTCGCCGTACAACTTGGATCGCCCTGGTTCTTCTGGCCGCCCTGATTGCCCTGGCTGTCTGGTGGTCGCGCCGCTCGGGGGAGGGGGAAGCGGCGCTTCCGGCGGGCACGCCTTTGCCCTCCCCGGTGTGGGAGCTCACCTCGGACCAGATCCTGTCCTTGCGGGTCGAGTCGCCGGGCGAGGCCAAGGTCCTGGAACTGGTCCGGGATCCGCAGGCGGGATGGCGCATGACCAGCCCGGTCCACGAAGCCGCAGATGCCGCCCGGGTGGAGTCGGCGGTCACCTGGCTGGCCTCGCCGCAGGTCCGCGCCGAGCTGCCGGCCACCGAAGACTTGTCTCCCTTCGGGCTGCAAACCCCGGCCTATCGCTTGACGATCCAGACCCGCGAGGGAGCGGAGTACGCGATCGAGGTAGGCAGGACCATTCCAACCGGAGGGCTGATGTATGTACGCTCCCCGGCGCGCTCGGGCGTCTTGATGGTGAGTGAGTATGGCGTCCGAGATGTCCTCGATCTATATGACTCACTCCCCTATGCCGCCACGGCCCTGCCGCAGTTGGAGACGACCTTCGTCGCCCCCGGCCCGGCTACTGCAGAGGCTGGAATGGAAACGGCGACACCCGGGGCAATCAACACGCCAACGCCCTGAATGAGACGCGGGGCGGGCAGGAAGGAGTGCCTGCCTCTCTCGCGGAACCCCAGGAATTGTGTTGCGTTAACACTGGTGGCGTAATCTCGAACAGGGCAGGCGAATTCGAATCCGTGAGCTAGCTCGGCCGGCGATTGCCTTGGCCGTTGAAAGGCAGTATTCTGAAGACATCCATGGCAAAGAAGCGCTCCGCGGAAGACAAGCCCAAGCCTCGAGCGAAACCAAGAGCCAAGGCGGAACCCGGTCAGCTGCCATTCCCTCCGGCCACGGAGGAAGCGCAGCTGCTCGAGCCGTCCCCGGATGAGTCGCCCGCGCCGGAAGATGAAAACCCCGCCATCGAGCAGCTGATCGAGATCGGCAAGGAGCGGGGCTATGTCACGATCGACGACATCCTCGGCTTCTTCCCGGAAGCCGAGCGGGACATCGATCAGCTCGAGGAGACCTATGCCGCGCTCCTGGCAGCCGGCGTTACCTATCTGGACGAGGTCTCCGAAGGCGAGGACCTGACCGACGAGGAGGGCCCCGAAGAGGACGTGACGCCGGAAGGCGACGACTTGATGCATGTCGACGCCGACGACACCGTCGGGCTGTACCTCAAGGAAGTCGGGCGAGTCCCGCTGCTGACGGCCGAGCAGGAAGTCTCGCTGGCCAAGCGCATCGAACGCGGCCGCAAGGCGCGCGAGGAACTGGCCGCCGGACCGGTGACCATGCGCCGGCGCAGCGAGCTGCGCATGCTGATCGAGGACGGCTGGGCGGCCCGCGAACATCTCATCACCGCCAACTCGCGGCTGGTCATCAGTGTCGCCAAGAAATACATGGGGCGCGGTGTTCCTTTCCTGGACCTGATCCAGGAGGGCAACATCGGCCTGATACGGGCGGCCAAGAAGTTCGACTACCGGCGCGGCCACAAGTTTTCGACGTATGCCACCTGGTGGATCCGCCAGGCGGTGACGCGGGCGATCGCCGATCAGGGACGCACGATTCGCGTACCGGTTCACATGGGCGACCAGATCAACAAACTGTTGCGTGTTTCACACCAGCTGACGCAGCGCTACGGCCGCGACCCGTCCACCGACGAGCTGGCCGATGCCCTGGAGGTCACGCCCAAGAAGGTCGAGAACATGATCCAGGTGGCGCGCCGGCCTCTCTCGCTGGAGACGCCGACGGACGAAGAGGAAGATTCGGTCCTGGGTGATTTCATTCAGGACGAGGAATCACCTGCGCCGGCCGAGACGGTGACCCAGAACCTGCTGCGCGAGCACTTGCAGGAAGTGCTCAACAACCTGCCGCCGCGCGAGGTCCGTATCCTGCAGCTGCGATACGGCTTGCTGGATGGCCAGAGCTACACGCTGGAAGAGGTCGGGCGGAAGATGGGCGTCACGCGTGAGCGTGTTCGGCAGATCGAGGCCCAGGCGCTCAGCCGTTTGCGCCATCCGAGCCATCGGCGCAAGCTGGCGGACTATCTAAGAGAATAGCCCCCTGGCTGTTGTGCCCCACCGGAGCAGGCCAGCGCACCCAGCGCTGGCCTGCTTTCACGTTGTGTCTGTAGCGGACGGAGCAGGTTGGGTCGCAGGCTGGCCCGCGGACGTGGCTGCAAAGCGACGCAAGCCGGGTAGCGCGGTCGCTCCATAGGCGGCCCACAGGCAGGCGAGCGGGACCAGGGGAAGAAGATAGCGCTGATAAGGCAGTGGGACAGCCAGCCATAGGCCGGCGGCCTGCAAAAGCATTGCCAGTAGGACCAACCCAAGGTCCCTCCGGCGCGCCGGATCGGTGGAGCGCATGCGCCAGACCGCCAGGCCCGCACCGACGAGGGTCAGAGCAAGCAGCAGGCCCCCGCCCACCAGGCCGCGCAGGAGATGGTTCCATGGATTGGCCAGGTAGGCCTGCGCGGCGGATCCCGTTTCCGCGGCGTAGTTCCCCGACTCCGCCAGCTGGGGCGGCGCGATGAAAAGCTCATCGAGCAGTACCGCCAGACGAAGGCCAGGCTTCCCGAGGACCATCCCCGGCTGTAAGGCATCCAGGTTCCTACGTTGTTGTTCGACGAACGCCTGACGCGCCTCGAGCATCGCCCCCACCGCACGGAAAGGCGCCCGCCAAAGAAACGGGTTGAGTATCCAACTGACGCTGACCGCCACCAACAAGAAGATAAGCAGATTGAGTACCGCGCGGCGGATGGGTAGCATACCCGACTTCGACCACACGACAGACAGGCAAGCCGCCGGAAGCAGGATGCCGGTGGATTGTTTCGACCAGAGCGCCAGGGCGAAGCCTAATCCGGCGAGCCAAGGGCGGCGGTCCCCCGCCAGCATCCCCACAATAGCGAGTGTCATGGCGAAAGAAAGCGCTCCTTCCGCCATGGCCCGCCGCGTATGGAGCAGGACCAATGCATTCGTCCCGAAGAGCAGCACCGCCGCCAAGCCTGTCCACCGATTGTGCAGTCGCAGGCCGCTCCAGTACAGCAGCCCCAGGGACAACGGATAAAAGGCGGCGCTGGCAAACCTGGCGGCCAGCAAGAGGCGCAGGGTCGGCAGCGCTCCGCGTCGCTCATTCTCCGCCCACGTCTGAGACCAATTCCAGTCGACCTGGACGTTCGAGGGTTCGAAGCCGGCGATCCGGCGGCCGATGCCGAGCAGGTATTTGGCCAGCGGGGCGTTCAGCGCCCGGTAGGTCATCTCCGCCGACGGCGGGCTGTCGGGTTCCCAGGCAAGCTCCAAGGGACGCGTCAGGAGCGCCTCGAAATCGCGGCTCTGGAAAAGCCAGGAGGTCTCATCGGGGTGGAAAGGAACGCCTGCTACGCCGGCAAGATAGAAGAGGCTCAGCAGGGCGGCCAGGCAAGCGAAAACGCCGTGCTCTCGCCAGAGAGTCCTCATGGGGCCGCCGTCCGGTGAAAGATGAGCATCCCGCGGCTGCCGTAGATCTCGGTTGGCACCGTCTCCTCAAGTCGATAGGCCGATAGAAACGCGTTGTCCTCGAGGAGCGTTCGGCGGCCGTACACCTCCAGCAGGACGACCCAATCCGGTCGCTGCTCCAGAATCAGCTCCGCCGGGATGGCATAGTTGATGACGTAGCGATCCTCGGGCAAGGGGTAGAAGCGGGTGGCCTCGGGACTGATCAGGCCAACCGTATCCAGGATACGAGCCTGAGTCACGTAGCCCAATGCGCCGATGTCCCCTGCCGCGATCCGGTCGCCGGGGACGAGATGCGATCGCAATCCCTGAGCTACCCGCGTGTAGAGTTCCTCCAGCTGGATGTAGGCCATCAATGGAGCGGGGCGGCTTGGGCCGTGGTCGGGTCGAAGTGTCCAGCCGCCGAGGGTGAGCGCCAGGGCCAGCCCCATGCCGAGGCCCAACACCCAGGGTCGACGCAGGTCTCCAGCGATTCGATCGATCCCAAAGAAGATCCCCGTCATGTAGATCGGCAGGGGGGGTGTGAGATACCAGCGGAAGAGCAGCGGGTTGGCGAGAGCGTAAGCGGCGAAGTAGGCCAGGGGATAGACGAAGATGGCCCAGGTGGAGGCATTGCGCCGGATCGCCGTGAGCATACCGAGGGTGAAGAGAATCGGGTAGAGAAAGAAACCGACGATCGTGGCAGCCGATCCAAAGGTCAGATGTTCGACGAAGGGGGTGGCGTAGTGCTGGAGCAGCCGGATGAGGGCTGCATTGCGCGGCAGATCGTACGCCACGGCTTTGGCGGCGACGCTGTGCGGCAGAGGGGATCCATAGAACGCGGAAGCTGCCGCCGCCCATAGGAGCAGGGGTGCGGCGAAGACGCCCGCGGCCAGCAGCGCCGGGCGGACCTGACCGGCAGATCGCGGCGGCCGCAGCGCAAGACGCACCTCCTCCACGACGAGCGGCAGGAGGAAGAGCAGCGCATCGGGACGCACGAGGACCGCCAGCGCGCCCAGGAGCGAAAGCAAGATGAGGCGTCTGCGAAGATGCGCCAGAAAGCAGGCCGTCGCCAGGAGGACCAGCAGGCTGGTCTCCATGCCGCCGATGGCGAAGGTCACCGACCAGGGGGCAATGGCCCAGACAGCCGCCGCAGCCCAGCCGGCGCGCGGGTGGCCGAGCTCGGTTGCCAAGGCGATGAGCAGCAAGCAAGTGCCCGCATCGGCCAGGGCGTTGACGATCAAAGCCAGCGTGGGGAAGGGCGCGTGTGTCCCTCCTGTCAACCCCCCGAGGCCTGCCATGAGCGCGGCGTAGAGCGGGGTGGTCGTCCCCAGTACGGGTTCGCCGGGGTTGTAGACCAGCCCGTTGCCTGCCAGCAAGTTCTGCGCGTAGCGAAAGGTGATGTAGGCGTCGTCGATGGTACGCGCGCCCGGGAGAATCCGGGCGAAGAGCGCCAGGCCGGCGATGCTGCAGGCGAGAAGGACCATCCCGCGCCGTTGCACGGAATGATTATACTGATGCGTGTGACCGAAGGAAGCTGCGCTGCCGGCCGATCCGTGCTGCTGACCGCCCTCGGATGCGCGGCGCTTTCCCTCATTCCGAAGGCCGTTCTCCTTCTTTCCGGCGCGACGCCGTTCAATTCGGACGAAGCGGTCGTGGCGCTCATGGCGCGTCACATCCTGGCCGGAGAACGGCCGGCCTTCTTCTATGGCCAGGCATATATGGGGAGCCTGGACGCGTTCCTGGTAGCGGCGGCCTTCGGCGTCCTCGGTCAAAAAGTTGCGATCCTGCGCATGGTGCAGGCGGGATTGTATTCCCTGTCGGTCATGCTGGGCGTTCTGATCGCCCAGCGGATACACGGAGATCTGCGGCTCTCGGCCTTCGCCGGGGTGTTGCTGGCGGTTCCATCGGTCAACACCACGCTCTACACGAGCGTCAGTCTGGGCGGGTATGGAGAGGTGCTCGTGCTGGGCGCCTTGCTGCTCCTGCTGGCGCTTCGGCTCGCCGGCGGGCGGAGCGGCGGTTTGAGCTTCGCGGCGTGGGGCTTCGCGGCGGCGTTGGGATTCTGGGCCTTCGCCTTGAGCCTGGTGTTCAGCCT
>Ga0299915_10002779_pt1 | contig 12735 bp, 12 predicted proteins | sample RVTome_13_FD_200263 | JGI IMG/M metagenome (GOLD analysis project Ga0299915, IMG submission 200263) | Soil microbial communities from uranium-contaminated site in the Upper Colorado River Basin, Wyoming, United States - RVT92D227 (version 2) ...
TGCTGGCAGAGTGCACAATCCTTTAGCGTCATTCTATCGGTTCAGGCCCAGTCGACAAAAAGGGTTATAATCCGGCCAGTGAGTTACGGGAACGCCATTTTGGCAGACACGCTCTATTGAAGGAAGAGGAGAGGTGTAACCAAAGGGTGATGCCCAACTGCGGTGGAGTCCCCTCCACCCCTTTTTTCTATTCAAAGCTTAGCATGCGCTTGAGAGCTGCCCATAATTGTTCAAACGACGCAATCGGAAAACCAGGAATCAGGCTTTCTTCGTCTCGCGGGTCTTCACTCTCAGCCCCTTGTAGCCGCACTTCCTGCATCGAGTTGCGCGAATCGCATTCCTCGCGTTGCAATTCATGCAGATCTTCTTGACGAGATTCCTCGCCTCTGCTTCAGGAAACCTAGCCATCTAAGACCCTCTGGCGCCTCAAAGAGGCTTGCCGTATATAACTGTTGTGCAACTGAGCCAGAGGATGCGATTCGTCACGCGGGCATGCTGGCATCACTTGAGTTTCTTGCCCTCATGAGCAAAATGAGCTAACAGAGCCTCGAGCTGGATTCTCTCGCTCGCTCCCGAGACCATCCTGAACTCGACCTCGCCAACGCGGTCCACGAGTCTGACCTTGGAATCCTCGCTGACCGGCAGGTCGAACACGGCTCTGTGAATCCCGGCCACGATATCCTCTCCCGAGAGTCCATGGCGTGCGATGAGGTCGTCCAGCTTTGACCTCGCAGCCGTGAAGTTGCCGTTAAGGGCCGTCATCAAGAGGTCCTGGATCTCCGAGGGCCTGATATTCTCAGTGGATTCGAAGACCGTGTCCTGGTCAACCCTCCTACCGAGCGAGGATGCGACTTGCATTATGTTGGTTGCCTTCCTCAGGTCGCCCCCCGCGAGTTCGCATATAGCATCGAATCCCTCCTCGGCAACATCGATGTGTTCCCCGGCAGCAATACGCTTGAGGTATGACTTGACTTCCGGCTGTCCAAGGGGCCGGAACCTGAAGACCGCACACCTGGATTGGATTGGTTCGATTATCTTCGATGAATAGTTGCAGGACAAGACGAACCTGCACGTCTGTGTATAGCGCTCCATAGTCCTTCTGAGAGCGGCCTGAGCGTCCGATGTGAGTGAATCCGCTTCGTCCAAGAAGATGATCTTGAAATCGGAGACGCCAATCGAAGCTGCCCTGGCGAAGTCCTTGATCTTGCCTCGGACGATGTCTATGCCTCTCTCGTCGGAGGCATTGAGCTCTATGAGGTTGTCCCGCCACTCATCGCCATAGAGTTCGCGAGCGAGGGCAATCGCACACGTCGTCTTTCCGGACCCCGCGGGTCCTGCGAAAAGCATGTGGGGCATACTCCTCGTTTTGGCATACGCCGCCAAGCGCTCGACTATGCTTTTCTGTCCTATGACATCGGAGAGCCGTCGCGGCCTGTATTTCTCGACCCAGACGTCCTGCATGTAGCCCCTAATCTCTCGAATGCGATATCCTTACTAATAGTTATTCACAGGGTGCCAGAACGCGCGCCGTGAGAGATCTCTGACGGTAAACCAATAAATATCTCGTCGCAGCATCATCCGCCCGTGAGCAGCTGCGACAAGTGCAGGGGAAAGGCCATAGTACACATCAAATACAGCGGGGCGCACCTCTGCAAGACTCACTTCTCGGACTTTGTGGAGAAACGAGTGAGGCACGAGCTGAGAAAGCAGATGGACCTCAAAGGCGGCGAGAGGATTGCCATCGCAGTGTCCGGAGGCAAGGATAGCACGGTCACACAGCACATCGTGCACAAGATCTTGGGGCCGCGCAGGAGCATGGATCTCTGCGCCATAACTGTCGACGAAGGGATCGGTGGTTACAGGGAATCTAGCATACCACTGGTTGCGAAGAACTCAAGTCATCTGGGTATGGAACATATCGTCGTATCCTTCGAGGATCTCTACGGAATCACGATCGATGAGATTGCCCGGACCGAACACGGGCTCGCGACGTGCAGTTTCTGCGGTGTTATGAGAAGACGGGCGATGAACCTTGCCGCGAAGGACTGGAGGGCGACGCATCTCGCGACGGGGCTCAATCTCGATGACACCTGTCAATCAATACTCATGAGCTTCGCGAGAGGTGACATCGAGCGACTCGCCAGGCTCGGACCCCACAGGAAGGTTCAGAAAGGACTGGTCCCAAGGATTCAGCCTCTGCGATCGATTCCGGAATCCGAGTCCACCCTGTATGCTGTCGCCAACGAGCTGGAATATCACGACCTCGAGTGCCCGTACGCCCCCGAGGCCCTCAGGAATCAGTACAGGACGGTGATATCTCAGCTTGAGGACAAATCGCCTGGGACACGGCACTCCATGCTCAAGAGTTACGACTCGATCCTTCCAGCGCTGTCGAAGATGTTCCCCCCTTCTGCGCTGAGGACATGCTCCTGCGGAGAGCCGACTAACTCGGACAAATGCAAAGCATGCGAGTTCGTTGAGAGGGTGGAGCGCGAGCGTCTCACCTGAGAGAACCGTGTTCGAACCACGCGCCGCAGTTCTTGCACACGGCATCCTTCTGCGAGGCTTTCGCACCGCAGACTGGACAGGTCTTGAAAGCAAGTGTCCTCTCATGATGATGCGAAGTCCTTTCCGCAGCGGGCGCCGGTGAATAACCGACCGAATCGTCCGCGGTCACCTGGAAGGCCACCTTGGACATCCTCGAGAGCGATGCCCCGGACACCTTCTGCTTCGCGACAAGCTTCTTCCGGGCTACCTCCTCGTCTCTCAACGCCCTAGCCTCAGACTTCTGTTGTCTTTCTTTCTCTTCCAAGTAGGCCTTGTGAGTGGTGTATGTTGAGACGACCAGAAGACCCTTCAGCGAGATACCGAAGAGCATGATCAGGACAATCTTGCTCATGTCGAAGTGCACGACATAGCCGCCATACTGGAAGGTTGCCACGCCACCGCCCATTATCACATACATCCAGAGACATACGAAGGCCAGGGCTGACAGGCCAAAGAGCAACCTCTTGAAAGTGCCAGGTTTGTTAGCGGATTCCAAAGTGCTCGCTGCGGTGATCATCCCGCCGAAGAAGATTATGTACAGCCCTATCTGTGGCATGAAGGCTGTCGTCAGGTCTGGGTAGTTGGTCGTGATTAGGTCGATCAACACAATCGGAATCACGACGAATCTGATCGCCTCTGTGAAGGCGGTCCACACTGCGTCAGAGAGGCGATTCCTCTGGCTCACGGGATCCCCCCCAAGAGCGATGGGGCTTGGATCTCGATTGTCTTATGAATCGTGAACTCGGCCACAGTGATTCGGATGTCGATGAAGTACATTGTCGGGGGATCAGGCACAAGGAGACCGGATGGGTCGATGGCGAGATTGACAACGCCCGTGTGATTGCCTCCGAGCGTGACACCCGTAGTTCCCTGTCCCAGGAGTGTCGAGTTCCCGCGGATCGATAGCTCAACCGAAGCTGGGGAGAACGGAGCGAGCATGTCCGATGTGTCCAGCCAGTATGTGATATTCAGCGAATCAGGGGCTTCGCCAAAAGGAGTCGACGTGCTCCCCCAAGTATACTCGGAAACCCCGTAATCCCTGATTAGTGCGTCCCATGGCACATTCACTCGGTACTCGGCCTCGAACTTGACAAGTTCCCCGGTGTAGAGACATGACACTCCAAGATAGAATCTCAGCAAGTCGTCATTCAATACCATCCACTGGGCCCCTGAATTGAACAGCCCGAGCAGGTCGAACTGGAAGTCAAGAACCGAGGACGTTACCTGCCCCGCGGGTATGTCTCCAATTACGATCACCTGATCAGCCAATTGATATCGTGTGTCATTCGTCACGGTGTAGTTCAGGACCAGATTCTTGACATCGTAGAACCCGCCGTTGTCGATCGAATAAGGTGCGCTGACATGAACTACCCCACCATCATAGGTCCATGTGATCTCCGTCGAGGACGGAAGGTCGACATTGAATTGTCCGCTCGGAAACGGCCAAATGCTCGTGAACGCCAATGCGACGATGGCGAAGTTGACCAAGCCAATGGCCAGCTGCAACAACCTTATCCTGGCAACCATTTGGTTCTACGCATGGCTAATCAAGATGTGTCATAATAAACATAGAGCCGCCACTATCATCAGAGATTCCCATCGTAGACGGGGTAATCGTAAGCCTCCTCGCCCTCGAAGAAGCAATAGTGGACCTTCGTGAAATCGCGCTTAAGCTTCACGACATCGGGCAAGACCTGTCCTGGAGGCTCCTCTTTGACGGCGACGCGTGCGATTAGCTCGGCCACCTCAGCCATGTGGTTCTCCTTCATACCAATCCTGGTCAACTCCTGCGACCCTATTCTGATGCCAGAAGGCTTCACAGGATCCGAATCCCAGGGAAGCAGATTCTTGTTGAGTATTATATTGGATGCTTCGAGCACCTTTGCGACCTTAGCCCCGCCGTGATACTGTTCCACGTCGACGACTATTGTGTGAGATTCTGTGAACCCGAGGTGCTCGCACAGCACATCCATGCCGCGCTCGAACAAGCCCTGGCCAAGAGCCTTCGCGTTCCGGATGGTCTGGTCCGCATAGGCCGCTCCGAACTCCTTGGTCTCTGCGAGCGTGACCGCGAGCGCGGCGACAGCGTGCAGATGGTGATTGCTGGTGACTCCGGGGAAGACACCTCGCCTCAAAGCCGTTTCGATGCTCTCTCTCGGGAGGTCCGAGAGGATTATGCCATGCTGCGGACCCGGGAGGGTTTTGTGGGTGCTCCCAGAGACGACATCGATTCCCTGACGCATCGGATCCTGGAACCTCTTGCCCGCGATCAGGCCTAGCACGTGAGCACCGTCGTACCATGCGGCGCACCCCACCTCAGCGAACACATCGCGAATCTCATCAAGTGGCGTCGGGAAGAGATAGACCGATTGGCCAAAGAGGGCGACCTTCGGCTTCACCTCCCGAATGAGCCTCTTGGTCCCCTCGACCTCGATATTCATGTTCTTCTCGTCAAACGGGTAATTGAATATCTTGATGCCTCGCACACCCGCAGCGCCGATCTTGGCGTGAGATATGTGACCACCGTCGGAGGTCGCCACAGTCGTCATCTTGTCACGGGTCTTGGTCAAAGCGGCGAGCACAGCAACGTTGGAGACGGTTCCCGATGTAGGGCGCACGTCCGCGAATTTGCAGGAGAACACCTCGTGAGCCAATTGCTCGCAGAGCGCCTCAATCTGATCGACGTATATGTTCCCCTGATAGTACCTCTTGAACGGGAGGCCCTCTGCGTACCTGTTGTGCAGGTCCGAGTTCATCACTTCCCGAGCGGCAGGGCTCATTACATTCTCAGAAGCAATCAGTGGGAGCGAGTCCTTGAACCACGCGTTGTGCTTGCGAGTCAGGTCCCTAACAGACTGCGCCAACTCTCTCGGTGAAGGCACGAGTGTGGGGAAAGAATCAGAGATTAAAAACATATGCACGATGGACGAACAAACGGTCGGATCTGCCGTCGCGAGACGGTCCAGTTTCGAAGGAGGAGTCCGTCGAGGAAGGCGGAGATTGAAGACAATCCTGTTGGTGGTTCCACAGGTTGCAGTGGAAACGCAGGTCGATAACCTGCAGGTAACCTATTTATAGAATGTATGACATTTTGTCATACAAGGCACCGCGATCACGATGACGCACAAGAGCGCAAGACTGAACATCAGAATGCCAGACGAGGACCTTCAGGAACTCGAGGCAATTCGCGAGCGCACAGGCCTCCAGACTGTCTCCGATGTAGTCAGGCAGGCAATCGCGTCATACCTGCATGATGAGGCCGCTACCTGGAACGCTGACAAGATCAGCGCAGTTGTTCCCGCCGCGCTAATGGATGATGTTGAGATGTTCATAGCCAGCGGCGATGCGACAGATGTGTCTCAGGCAGTGACGCTCGCATTGTCGGGATGGGTCGAGGACAGGAAGCGCTACTACATGGAAGGCAAAGAAGCACTCCGTCAGAAGGTCACACATGCGATTGACGAACGCGATACGAGAAAAGGGATGGCTCGGACCGCGTCCAGAATGAGAGTCCAGTAGATCCACACAACAACACTGTGGGGACGGATGCCTTAACAACGCAGTCGCGGACGCTCTCGCGCCCGCAACATGACGAACGAAGGGAAGGAAGGGCTACAAAGCCCAGATGGGATGGGAAACCTCAGAGAGGGCAAGGGCCCTCTCAATGCACTTTTTTCACTCAACACCTTGACACGTCGAAGACTGACGCAGGCATATGCGCTACTTTTTCGACAATACGCTCTTCAGCTCATCGATGGGCTCGTTCGTGGAAGGGTCCTCATTCCTCAAGAGACCCAGGTAGACGCTCACGTAGTCGCCCATGATTATCAATGAGAACATCTTCGCAATTGGGCTCAGCCCAAGGGCGCTGACAGAATACACGTGTGTGACCCTGCCCAACATGTCCTTCGTCACGGCAATCCGTTTGTTCATGGGTCTGCTCTTGGTCTCGTGCTCCAGGAACACTGGGGCGAAGTTCTTGCTCCTGGCGTCCTTCATCCATCCAACGATCTCATTGTGATCCATCTCTGGCAGCTCGGAACTGTGCGCGATCACCTTTGAGTTCTCATTGAGCTGGTTGGCCCAACGCTTCGCGACCGGCCGGGAGACGCCGTAACCCACGACAACCGGAACGCACGCGAAGAGCTCGTGAGCGAGCATCTTGGCCGGATTGTCGGACGTCTGGACCGACTGCCTGCAATATGCAATGGTCCGCCTCATCACCTTGACGGCTTCCTCCAGCTGCTTGTCGACGCTGACAATCCCCGAGCGCTCGAGTATGCCCAGCATCGCGCCGAATATGTAGCCGATGGTCGCCCTTGGGACCATCCCGGGAGGGATCTTTGCGACAGGGACGCCGACGGCCTCGCTCATCTTGACAAGCTGACCACCTGAGGTGATCGTGACGATCTTGGCCCGCCTCTTCCTGGCCTCCTCGAACATGCTGATGCTCTCCTCAGTGTTCCCCGAATAGCTGGCGACAATCACCAGCGAATCCTTGCTCACACACGTCGGAAGAGAGTAGGAGCTGCACACAATACACGGGACCTCCGATTCGGAAGCCAACCACTCCGCGAGAAGATGGCCACCGATCGCAGAGCCGCCCATCCCGCAAACCACGATGTCTCTGGGAGTGAATCTCGGAAGCCCTGCCACCCGCCCTCTACGGAGGCCGTCTGATAGGTGTTCAGGAAGGTTCTCGATCGCGCCCAGCATGTCTTTCTGGTCAAGAGACCTCAGCTTGTCTTCCGAATCCAACATACTGCACTCGCATTGGCTTGTTACTATAAATCCATACTCGGCGGCTTTGCGGATAGCTGTAGAAACGCTCTAATACAAATCCGTGATTCTGCCTCATGTAACTCTGTTAAGCTCGGGAGCTAAACCTAGGAGGAGAGGACTTGATGAAGAGTGATTCAACTGCGCAAGCTGGACAGGCTTCGCTCGATGGTGCCATTATTGCCCAAGGAATCGTCAAAACCTATGATACTGGCAAGGTCAAGGTCGACGCTCTTCGGGGCGTGAATCTGACGGTGAGAAGGGGAGAGATGGTCGCCATCATGGGTCCATCTGGCTGCGGCAAGACGACACTTCTGAATTGCATGTCTGGGCTCGACGATCTGAGTGCGGGGGAAGTCCTCATCAACGGGAAACCGCTCTCCCAGATGAAGGACCGTGAGAGGACAAGATACCGCGCTGAGAAGATCGGTTTCATCTTCCAGGCGTACAACCTGCTCCCGGTGCTCACCTCGGCTGAGAACGTGGAGCTGCCGCTGCTCCTGGGCGGCAGGAGCCCGAAGGATGCAAGGAGGCTCGCTCTCGAGGCGCTGAAGGCGGTTGGCCTCGAGGAATGGAACACTCACAAGCCCTCCGAACTCTCAGGTGGCCAGCAGCAGAGGGTGACAATCGCGAGGTCCTTGGTCAACAGGCCAGAAATCGTGTTCGGGGACGAACCCACGGGCAACCTAGATAGCGAATCTTCCAAGGACATCATGCAGCTGCTCCGCAAGCTGAACAAGGAGAATAAGCAGACATTCATCATCGTCACCCACGACTACAATGTTGGACGGATGGCAGACAAGATAATCATGATGAAGGACGGGCTCATAGAGAAGGAGTTCGCCTGCGCACCGTACTGAGGTCATCGACATGAATGGACTTCAGCAGCTTGCGATCCTCGTGGCAGTCGTTCTCGTAGTGGTCGGCGTATTGGCAGTTCGCCGACGCGTGTTTGCTCGAATGGCAATTAGAAGCATCTCGAGGAGGAAGAAGTACTCAGTGATAGTCGTGTGCGGTCTGCTGATCGCGACCGCAATGATATCGGGATCTCTTGTTGCAGGGGACACACTCGACTACATAATCGCCAGGGATGTAATGACCAGCACCGAGGAAGTTGATGTCGTGGTCTACGCCCACAACGAGACTGGGGAGGAGACTTACTTCAACTCCAGCATCGCATCGTCGGTGGCGGCGAACGTCAGCTCCGGTGCGTTGTCCCACATAGACAAGGCGTCAGGCGCCATAAGGGAGGTCCTTGCTGTCAAGAATCTCCGTACGGGCAAGACTTTCGCCAGGGCCGGTCTTTTCGGGTTCGATGTGGGCAACTCCGTTAACGCTCTCGTCAACTCCGACGGAACGGCCGTTGCTTCCGAGGATGTTTCGAACGGAATGGTCGTCGTTAATTCCGATCTTGCGGACGAAGTTGACGCCCTGGCGGGAGACTCGATCCTGGGAATCACAAATGTAGGGATTCCTGTAGTATTCCAGGTGTCATGGGTAGCCAAGGATACGGGTTTGGCCAACTGGGGTGGGTCGGCCTACGTCTACGCTGACTTGACCTACGTCCAGCAGGCAGTAGTTGGAAAACCAGGAATGATCAACAGGATAGATGTCTCATGTCTCGGCTCGGAGAACAAAGGATACAAGGTGAGCGATGAGGCCATAGCAGAACTCAAGCAGATCAACCCTACAGAACCAGACTTCCAGTACGACCCGATAAAGAAGGACGGTCTTGAGCAAGCGAAGTCCGTCTCCGACATGATGTCCCAGCTACTCATGCTCATGAGCTCCTTCGCGATCATCGCAGGCGCGGCACTCATAGTCAACATTTTCGTCATGCTCGCAGAGGAGAGGAAGGCTGAGATGGGAATATCGAGGGCCATCGGAATGCAGAGAGGAGACCTCACTCAGACATTCATGTATGAGGGTGTGGTCTACGCGCTGGCCGCCTCTGGCGTCGGCGCGTTCGCAGGTCTCGGGATCGCAGCGGTCGTCATGTCCGGAGCGATGACTATCATTTCTGGCGAGGGACTCCGGTTCACTCTCAACTGGGAGTGGGCAAGTCTCGGCATCGCTGCATGCGCTGGGTTCCTGATAACGATGCTTACTGTTGTGGTAGCTTCGTGGCGAGTGAGCAAGCTCAACATCGTTCGAGCAATCCGAGACATACCAGAGCCGACATCGACCCGGACCAGAAGGCGCTACCTCGCGCTAGGAATCGCAGGGATCGTGTTTGGAGTCATCGCCACAGCCATCGGGATGGCGCAGGATGAGTCCGCGGGAATAAGCTCAGGACCATCGATGCTTGTTCTGGGACTGGCTCTGGTAATTGGCAGGTTTGTCAACCTCCGAATACCACTTTCCATCGCCAGCGCATTTGTCGTGTTCTACATGTTCGATCCCTTCAATCTCGCTGGACAACTCTTCGGACCCTCCGAGGGAGGGATGGAGATGTTCCTCGTGTCCGGACTCGTTCTGGTCAGCGGTTGCGTGATATTCGTGATGGTCAACAGCGACCTCTTGCTCAACGCTCTACTGATTATTTTCGGCCGGAGACGATCGATGCTACCAGTGTTCAGGATCGCGATCAGCTACCCGATGAACAAGAAGTTTCGGACCGGTTTGACCGTGTTCATGTTCGCACTGATAATGTTCACGGTCATCGTCATAGCTATGATCGCGTCATTCCAACGCGAGAGCGTCGAGAAGACCACCGAACAATTGTCCGGGGGATTCGAGATACTTGGTTTCTCGATGCTAGAGATACCTGCCGAAAACCTGACGGCTGGATTAGAGCTGGTCAATCAGAGCCTCGGTGCGGGAACAATCGAGTCCTATGACGTAGCGGCCAATGGATATGCTACTTTGAATGTATCTGGCCAGGATGAATTCGATTATCCTCTCATAGGCTTCAGCGACCGAATGATCTCCGAGGCGAGGTACTCGCTGATGAAACGCGCTCCGCAGTACGCGACGGATGCGGATGCCTGGAACGCCCTGCTGAGCAATCACAGCCTGGTGATAATGGACGGCGGGGTTGTCCCCTCGCAGTTCGGACCGACCACTTTCAACGCCATAAGTATCGAGGTCGGAGACGTCGTGAATGTACGGACGCCCTTTGGCACGGAGGCCAGCGTGGCCGTCGTCGGCATAATGGACCAGTACTTCAGTGCTGGGATGTACTGCTCCCATGAATTCCTCCACTCGTTCGACCCACTCGCCAAGGACACCAGCTTCTACTTCGAGACGGCGCCACCTGCAGGAATCGCAGACGCGGATGTCTCACAGAAAGTGGAGCAACTGTTTGTGGAATATGGTCTGACCACATTCGTCGTGAGGGACACCGTCGAAGAGGCCATGACGATGGTCGCCTCAGTCATGCAATTGATGGAGATATTCCTCGGCATGGGCTTGATTGTTGGAATCGCGGGACTGGGAATAATCACGATCAGGAATGTGGCCGAGCGGAGGCAGGAGATCGGCGTGATGAGGGCGATCGGCTACCAGAGGGACATGATACTGAAGGCATTCCTCTTGGAGACCTCCTTCATGTCGCTGCTGGGCATAATGGTCGGCACTCTCATGGGCCTAGGTATCTCGTACACCATCTTCGAATGGGGCGGGTTCTCGAAGATGTCGGTGTTCGTGATTCCTTGGGGCGAAATACTAATCGTCCTCGCGATAGCTTTTGCCATCACTCTGGCCGCGACCTTGCCCCCGTCACGCAGAGCAGCCAGACTGGCTCCCGCTGAGGCTTTAAGAAGAGTGGACTAGATACCTTTCAGTTGGTAGCTACACCACTCTAAATATGTTTCAGCGGTCATGCTCACGCTGATGGCTTCAGCTGCCGTGCTACAAGCCCTCCAGGAATTGAGGGAGGGGCGATTAGTCCTCGTCTATGACGCGGACGGCCGAGAGGAGGAGACGGACATGGTCATCGCCTCCGAACGCGTCACTCAGGCCGCCATCAGAGCACTTCGGAAGGACGCGGGGGGCCTTATCTGCACGACCGCGGACACCGGCATCCAGGAAGCTCTGGGACTGCCGTTTCTCTCAGAGCTGTTTCTCGGAATGGTCGAGCACTATCCCGTGATGGGGAAGTTGATCCCGAACGACATACCTTATGATGTCAAGTCCGCGTTCGGCATCACGATCAATCACCGCAAAACCTTCACTGGAATAACCGACGAGGACCGTGCTCTCACAATAACCGAGTTCGCCAAACTTGCTGGGAAGGCACTTACGACCGAAGATGGCTGGGCAAAGCAGGAGTTCGGGAAGAACTTCCGCGCACCTGGACACATTCACCTTCTCAATACGTCGAAGAAGATCCTCGAGACTAGGTTTGGCCACACTGAGCTCGCGACCGCTCTCGTTATCATGGCGGGGATGGTTCCGTCCGCGACCGTGTGCGAGATGATGGGAGACGATGGCAAGGCGCTCTCCAAAGCGAAGGCAAGAACGTACGCTGAGAAGATGGGCTATGTCTTCCTCGAAGGGGCCGAGGTCATCGAAGCTTGGAGAGAGCTTCAGAAAAGGTGAGTTCCCATGGTTCGCGTGATGGCGACGGGCGTGTTCGACATAATTCACCTAGGGCATCTGCACTATCTCGAGGAATCGAAGAGGCTCGGGGACGAGCTCGTGGTCGTTGTTGCGACAGACACCACCGTCAGGCGAAGAAAGCACGAACCCATCACACCGGAGAAGATGAGGCTGGAGCTTGTGGCATCGCTGAAACCTGTGGACAAGGCAGTCCTCGGACGAGAGGGTGGCGACATGTTCGACATCGTGAAGGAGATCCGACCGGACATCATCACCATTGGATACGACCAGCCATTCGATGAAATGAAGCTCGAGGAGGAGCTGAAGAAGCGCAAGATCATGGTCCAAGTCGTGAGGATGCCGCACCTTGACCACGATCTCGACGGGACGCGCAAGATCATCCAGAAGATAATCGAATTCCATGAGGTCCAGAGGAAGCTCGCGGGGGTCGAGAAGAGATGAAACGGATAGGTGTGGTCGACACGACCTTCGCGAGAGCCAACATGGGCGGTTTCGCGGTCGACGAGCTCAAGAAGACGGGGACGGGCTTCAAGATCGAGCGCAGGACAGTCCCTGGCGTCAAGGACCTGCCCGTGGGCGCCAAGAGACTCATTGAGGAAGCAGGATGCGACATAGTGATCGCTTTGGGCATGCCTGGCAGAGAGGAGATAGACAAAGTCTGCGCACACGAGGCATCCACCGGGCTCATCCAAGTTCAACTGATAACGAACAAACACATAGTCGAGGTATTCGTGCACGAGGACGAGGCCAAGAATGACAAGGAGCTTGCTTGGCTGGCCGAGAGAAGGGCGAGGGAGCACGCGGTGAACGCGTTCGACCTCCTGTTCCGGCCGGAGAAACTCGTCA
>Ga0299915_10002780_pt1 | contig 12735 bp, 9 predicted proteins | sample RVTome_13_FD_200263 | JGI IMG/M metagenome (GOLD analysis project Ga0299915, IMG submission 200263) | Soil microbial communities from uranium-contaminated site in the Upper Colorado River Basin, Wyoming, United States - RVT92D227 (version 2) ...
TGGATCTGGAGTCAGGAAATATCTTCAGTCGGGTTGGGAAATTCATCCCCCAGGCAGTCCCTCTTTTTATTTACGCTATCCGCCACACCAATTTTCTGGCGATGGCTCTGGAATCAAAAGGATTCAGCCCTGAATCAAAACGCACCCTCTACTATGAGCCCCAAATGCGAGGTATAGATTATATGGTGCTTGTCCTCCTCGTGGTAATCCTTGCCCTATTACTTTACATGCGCTTGGGACTACACCTTGGCGCGATCATCCCAGGTCGTTTATAGTGCAATCGATTTCCATATGGAATGATGCCTGCCTGTCGGCAGACAGGGAATGTTGGAATCATGGAATAATGAGTTATAATGATAACAGGTTGCCCTCCCACCTTTCCCCTCTTCCCTTAGGGGAGAGGGCGGGGTGAGGGGAGTGCCAGGATGAATGCTAAATTACTCTGATGGAGAAAAAATGACGAAAGAGCATTCGCTTTATTTGAAACCAACAGCCATTATCGACAGCGATCATAAGAGTATCCGAGATTTTGCAATCAAGAGTATAGGTGGGAGTACGGAGCCTATTGAGATCGCTGTAAAGCTTTACCTTGCCGTACGCGACGGCATCTTTTATGACCCTTATTCTCCTTTCTATATGCCTGAACATTTTCGTGCGAGCTATGTGCTTAAACGTGGTAGAAGTTTCTGTGTGCCCAAGGCTTCCCTTCTCTGTGGTTTGGGAAGAGCCTGTGGTATTCCCTCCCGGGTTGGTTTGGCTGATGTCCGCAATCATCTTGCCACCAAGCAGCTCATTGAATTCATAGGGAGTGACCTTTTTGTTTATCACGGTTTTGTAGAATTTTATCTGGAGGGGAAATGGGTAAAAGCCACACCGGCTTTCAACAGCGATCTTTGCAAAAGGCATCATGTCCCACCTCTTGAATTTAATGGTCGTGAGGATTCTCTTTTCCAGGCTTATAATTCACAAAACCAAAAGTTTATGGAATATATCGCCTTTCACGGAGTTTATGCCGATATTCCTGTGGATCAGATTGTTGTTGCATGGGAAAAAGCTTATGGGAAGGATCGTGTCAGGAATTGGATAAAAAGGTTCGAAGAAGCGGAGGGTCGCAGCCTCTCTGACTTTGAAAGGGAAGAGGTTTTGGAGGAATAAACAGATTAAAATCCTTGAAATCTTACCCTGAATCAGGTATGGTGAGGTTACGAAAGGGAGGGGAATTCAGATGTCCCAAAAAAAGATTTCAGAGATTATAAAACTGGTTGAATTCCTCAATGGAGAGGTAAAAGAGGTCTCAAAAAGATTAAGCCGTGTGACACCGAAAGAAGTAAGTGAAAAATTAGGGGCCTTAGCCCTTCTCAGAGAGAAGATCCTTAACCTTCAAGTTGACCTTCCCCAAGACATAGAGAAAAAACTTTCGGAACTCTACCCCTCCATCGATAAAATCAAGCAAAAACCCTCCTAAAATTCGGATTTCGGATTGCGGATTTCGGAATCAAATTTACTGTCTAAATCCTTTTATATTCCGCATTCCGCATTCTACATTCCGCAATCTAATAAAAGGCAAGGCTGGCAAAGGTGACAACGGATTGGGTCTCCGGAGTAAATGCCTGGCCATACTTGAGAAGTTTACCCTCCTTGGCTTCAAGGGTTTTCAACATTGCATAAATAGCCGGAAAACCGCAGATTCTTTTCCGATCTCTTTCTCTCGAAATCAATGAAAAGAATCCCTCTCCATCCATTTTCTCCGCATATTCCAACATCTCCTGGTCTTCTTGAGATAGGACCCTGAGACCGTACTCACTGACGCCTTCACGATCCCCAAATTGAAGGCCCATGTGAGCAAGATCTGCACTGGCAATATAACAAACCTCTCTTCCAAGGGATGAGACCGCCTCCTTCAAGGCTTCGATGAACTGCCGGATGGGTTCAAGTTCCATGGGTGAAATTCTCTGTTCAATTGCCTCATGAAATGATCCGCTCAGGATGGGGACAATCTTCAGAGGAATGGGCTCTGGGTAAAGGTGCCGTAGAAAGACGCACTGAAACTCAACGGAATGTTCACTTCGGTGGACTCCTTCATCTTTAAAGAGGTCGTTAGGACATCGGGATTGGATCGCATCCACCAATTCCTTATCCACATTCAAAGTGCCGAGAGGTGTGATGAAATCCTTCCGGGTGAGGCAGAATGGATTTTTCATGGGAGTGTGGGCCGTTCCAAAGATGACAAAGCAATGAGAAGAATTCTTCTCCCATATCTCTCGGTGGGCAAAGGCATAACAGAATCCTCCCCTTTGAAAATCAATGTGGGGTGCAACTACTCCCTTTAATCCATTTATACCCTTCTTCTCTCCAAGGGGTTCTGGGCCATTCGCTCCACTAAAATAACCTTCGAGTTGAACTTTTAACCGTTCGGGATCTTCCTCATAACTCTTTCCAGCAAAGGCGGCTTCTCGAAATGGAGACTTCTTAAAGCTTTCCTCTTTCTGTCTCAATGCCTCTTGAAATCGTTCCCCTTCGAGAAAGAGAGCTTCGTCCAATTGGGTGATGATCTCCTGCAGCTTTTCTGTATAAAGAAACTCTCCAAACCTTCTCATATATTCAGCCTGGATATCTAAGATCGAATGTTGACCATCAAAAAGGGAGACAATGAAATAAAGAGGGGGAGACAAAAAAAGGGCTTTTCCGCTGATGTTCTGTGGATCCTGAAGACAGAGCATAGCCTGTCCAGAACTCTGGACTGGAAAAATATTGATACTTCTGAGTTTGGGATAATCCACAGATTGCCTCAGATTGAAACTGCAAGTCAACCCTGAGCGCGCCTTTATCCCTGCTCTGTAGATCAGGGCTTGAGGTGCAGTCGAAGGGTCCAGGCAAACTAAAGAAAGGGGGAATTTTTTTGGGTGTTTAACTAACCGGAACGCTAAAGGTCTCTCGTTCTGCGCTCAATGGCTCTGTATGTTTCAGCGCCAGTTCGATGGCCTCATCCATTCTCTGGATATATTCGAAATTCATCTGATTTCGAATATGCTCAGGGATTTCCTCCAGGTCTTTTTCGTTCTTCTTCGGAAGGATGATCGTCCTAATCCCGGCCCGCATTCCTGCCAGGACCTTCTCCTTAATCCCCCCCACAGGAAGGACCAAACCCCTCAAGGTGATCTCGCCGGTCATGGCGACATCATTTCGAACAGGCTTATTGGTCAAAAGGGAGGTCAGCGCCACAAACATGGTGATTCCAGCCGAAGGCCCATCCTTTGGAATGGCGCCCGCCGGGACGTGAATGTGGATATCATTCTTTTCAAAGAAGTCCTCTTCGATACCGAGTTCTTTCGATTTGGATCGGACATAGGCCAAAGCAGCCTGGGCGGACTCCTTCATGACATCTCCCAATTGCCCTGTCAAGGTCAACCCCTTCTCTCCCCTCATCTTCGTCGCTTCCACAAAGATGATGTCCCCTCCTGTTGGCGTCCAGGCCAGACCCGTCGCCACACCGGGATTAGAGGTACGCTCCGCCAATTCAAGGAAGAATTTGACCGGTCCTAAATATTTATGCAAGTTGTCTGGAACGATGACCACTTTCTCCTTGATCTCCCGCGCGACATCCTTGGCCACCCCTCGGCAGATGGTCGCTATCTCCCTCTCCAAATTTCTGACCCCTGCTTCTCGTGTGTAAGAACTGATGATGGTCTGAATGGCCGCATCCTGAAATTCAATGAACTCTGAACTCAACCCGTGCTCGTTGATCTGTTTGGGAATTAAAAAATCTTTGGCGATCATCACCTTCTGTTCTTCGCTATAGCCCGGAAGCTCGAGGGTTTCCATTCGATCCCTGAGGGCAGGAGGGATGGGATCGAGCACATTCGCAGTGGTGATGAACATCACCTTCTGGAGATCAAACGGGACATCGATATAGTGATCCGAGAAGGAGAAGTTCTGTTCTGGATCCAACACCTCGAGAAGCGCGGAGGAGGGGTCTCCTCGAAAGTCCATTCCGATCTTATCCACTTCGTCCAGCATGAAGACCGGGTTATTCGATCCTGCCTTTTTGATCCATTGAATGATCCGACCGGGCAGAGCCCCCACATAGGTTCGGCGATGCCCTCTGATTTCGGCTTCATCTCGGACTCCACCCAAAGAGATCCGAATGAATTTACGTCCCATGGTTCGAGCAATTGACCTTCCGAGTGAGGTCTTTCCTACTCCCGGAGGGCCAACAAAACAAAGGATCGGTCCTTTCATATCCGCCTTCAGTTTTCTAACCGCCAGGTATTCTAAAATCCGTTTCTTCACCTTTTCCAAATCATAATGGTCTTCATCTAAGATCTTTTGGGCATTATCAATATCAAGATTATCCTCTGTGGTTTCAGACCACGGAAGTTCTGCCAACCAATCCAAATAGGTTCTGGCCACGGTATATTCTGCCGAGGCAGGAGGAATCTTGGCCAAGCGATCTAACTCCTTTTCCGCGGCCGCCAAGGCCTCGGGTGGCATCTTGGCCTTTTTAATCTTCTCTTTGAGTTCCTTGATCTCTGTGGAATGTTCATCCAATTCTCCCAACTCTTTCTTAATCGCCTTTAATTGTTCTCGGAGATAATACTCCCTTTGGGTTCGATCCATATCTTCCTTGACCTGCGATTGGATCTTATTCCCCAATTCCAATACCTGAACCTCTTTATTGAGGAAGAGATGAACTTTGGTCAGGCGTTCTCGAATATCGAAGGTTTCCAGAATCCCCTGTTTCTCAGTGGTCGAAATATTGAGGTTCGAGGCAATCAAGTCGGCGAGGATAGAGGGTGACTTGATATTAGAGACCATTGTCCCTAATTCACTCGTGAGGTAAGGAGCCAACTCTACGGCCCTTTGGAAGAGGTTCTTCAAATTCATCATGAGAGCCTCTATCTCCACTCCTTGTGCCAATCCTTCATCGATCACTTCACTCCTTGCCTTGAAATAGGGTTCTCGCTGAATGTATTCTTTCACCTTCACCCTCGAGACCCCTTGGACGATGACTCGTTGGCTTCCGTCCAGTTCCCGAATCATCCTCAAAATCAGCGCGGCAACTCCCACTGAATAAAGGTCGATTTCTTTAGGATCTTCAATCTCAGACCTCTTTTGCGTGATGACGCCGATAATACGATCGGAATCCATTGCATCGTCGATCAATTTTACTGACTTTTTCCTGCCGACCATGATGGGCAGTATCAAATCGGGGTAAAGTACTGTTCCTCTTAATGGAAGTATGGGAAGCTCTTCAGGGACAAGGACCTTGTCATCTTTCCCCTTCTCATCTCGATCAGCACCCCCCCTTGGTAAAAATATCATCTTATCCTCCTTATGAAATAAACCTGTTAAACTCATAACCATAACATAATCATTATTGTCTCGACTGTCAATGTTGCCTATCCCGTTAATCTTAAAAGATTTTAAATTTCAATAACCAAATCCCAAATAAATTCCAATTATCCAATTTCTAATAACCAAAACTTAACATTTGTTTTTTAAATTTTGGTCATTCCTGCCTGCCGGCAGGCAGGGATATTTGGTTATTATTTGATTATTGGGATTTGGAATTTGGTTATTATCAAAAAGGCCCTCCGCTATAAGGTTTTTCACAAATATTACAAACTCCTTTTTCATTGATGGTGCCGATGCAATTTCCATCACTGCATAATTTTCGTTCAGATAAATCGGTCTCCCCCGTTATCGGATTTCCACACCAACAACAATAACGGCTTTTCGCAGGTATCTCTCCTCCACATTCTGAACAGGAAGAAAAAGCTATTAGGTAACCACAATGGGGGCACTCCATTTACTCCTCCTCAACATGAAGACTTTTTATAAAACGATCAATATCCCGTTTGTTTCGCCTCAGTTCGTAAATGAGCTTCTTTGTCCCCTCATCTGGGAAAAGGCGATTTAAATCATATCCTTTTTCGGGAAAGAGGGCGTTGAGATCGATCTCCCTCTTCTTCTCCTCTTCCTGGTCAATTTTCTGGGATAGCTCGTCCTTCTCTTCCATAAACCTCTCTCCCTATATAGGACAGCCATCCCATTTTGTCAACTCCGCATTAATCTTAATTTTCGATTAAGATTAATGAGTTCGGAGTAGTTAGTTCGCCTGCCTGCCGCAGGCAGGGAGTTTTTAGTTTAAAGACTCCGAACTCCTAGCTCATTACTCCGAACTTCATTTAGGCCCTACCATACTGAAGCTGATAAAGTCTGAAATAGATGCCTTTTTGTGCCATTAATTCTGTATGGGTTCCGATTTCCCGAACCCTCCCTTTATGGAGAACGACGATCCGATCAGCATTCTGGATGGTGGAAAGTCGGTGAGCGATGACGATCGCTGTCCTTCCCTTTAGTAAACGGGCTAGTCCTTCTTGAATTAACCGTTCCGTTTCAGGATCGACATGAGAGGTCGCCTCGTCGAGGACGAGGATTTTTGGATTGATGGACAAGGCCCTTGCAAACGCTAACAACTGCCTCTCCCCAGCCGATAACGACTCCCCTCCCTCCCCCACCTTTGTACGATATCCATTGGGTAACCGTTGAATAAGCTTTTCTGCATTAACCACCCGCGCCACTTCTCTCACTTTTTCTTCATCGATCTTCCGATCCCCCAATCGAATATTCTCCTCAATATCTCCAGCAAAAAGAAAGGTATCTTGCATCACCAGTCCGATTTGTGACCGGAGTTGAGAGAGATCCTTCTCTCGAATATCGACCCCATCGAGAAGAATAGCGCCTTCCTCCACTTCATAGAATCGTTCAAGGAGGTGCAGCAAGGAGGTCTTTCCGGCTCCAGTGGCGCCAACAATGGCCACTGTCTCACCCTGTCTCACAGAGAAAGAAACATCCTTTAGGACTTTATCTTCTCCATTATAAGAGAAGGAGACATGGTGGAATTCAATGTTGCCCTTCATCTCTTCTCTTTCGTGGAAGAAAGGTTTTGAAATCTTTTGACCCTCGTCGAGCAATGAGAATATCCTCTCGAGAGAGGCCATTGCCGATTGTAGGATATTATATTTCTCAGAAAGGTCTCGAATGGGCTGAAAGAACATCCGAATATAGGAAAGAAAAGCAACCAGAACCCCAAGGGTGATCATTTGCTGAATAACCTTTCCCCCTCCATACCATAGGAGAAGGCCGATCGCTCCTGAACTCAGGATTTCAACGAGGGGGACAAAAAAGGCATAAATGGAGATCTGTTTCATGTTCGCCAAATAATGTCCCTTGTTTACTTTCTCAAATCGCCGGCTATTCTCCTTTTCCCTTTGAAAGAGTTGGACTACCTTGATGCCTGAGAAATTTTCGTGAAAAAAAGAATTCATTTGGGCGATCTTCAAACGGATTTCCCGAAACGCATCTCTGGCTCGATGGCTGAAGAAAAGGGTCGTGACAAAGATCAGGGGAATAACAGAAAAGGAGACCAAAGCGAGCTCCCGGTTAAGATGAAGGAGAAGGATGATGATCCCGATCACCAGAAGAATATCTTTGATAAGGTTAATAAGAACAGAAGTGAACATTTCATGGACATTCTGGATATCGTTCGTCAATCGGGTCACCAACCTTCCCACCGGATTCTTATCAAAAAAGGAGACGGGTAGGTCTTGGAGATGGGAGAAGACCTTCATCCGGAGGTCGTGCATCATCTTTTGGCCTGCCACCTCCATGGCATAGACCTGAGAGAAATTTAATCCAAAATTGATGATCAGAATGAAAACAACGAAGAATGCGATCTGGAAAACCCCTTCTACGTCCCTCCCTCTCAAGACGAGGAGGTCCTCCTTTTTCAATTCTTTCATGCGATCAAAGGAAATGAACCAGTGAGGACCGCTTCGCTCAAATAAAGAAGGATATTTTCTTAAGATGACTTCTTCCTCTTGTTTTTGGGGGACAAAAAGATAATATCGATTCTCCGTGAGGAAACCAGATTTCTGAAAAAGGGCCATCTCTTTTCGGTCCATCGCCCGCAATACATCCGGGGATAGAACAAATTTCCCTTTCTCCTTTTTAGGAATAAGTGCCTGAGCATATTGACTCCGGAAACGCTGTTCCTCTGGCGAGCCATCTTCTTTCAGGACGACCTCCCTTGCTGCAACAACGATGTAGCGGTCGATTGTTTCTTTGGTCAAATAGGGAATGAGGAGGTCTAACCCCGCCATGATCAAAACAAAGAGGAGAGAAAGAACCATCAGTGCCCAATAAGGCCTGAGAAATCCCCCCAACCTGGCCATGAGTTTCAGGTCGTAGGGCTTCCCTAATTTACCCTCTTCCATATAGCCGAAATCAGTGTACATAAAAGAAACTCATCAGTTCGGAGTTTAGAGTTCGGAGTTAGGAGTTCTCCCATTCATTTTCTAAGATTCCAGTCCTTCAGGTCATTCTGCATTCATCTATTCTGAAGGTTATTGAAAAACTCTTAAATTTTTGAAATCAAATCTTTCATTATTCATCTTCAACTCTCCGAACCCCGAACTCCGAACTATTATTCTCCTTTTCCAGTTCTTCCTCCAATTGTCTCTGCCAATAGAGTTCGGTATAGATCCCTCCCTTGGAAAGAAGGGTGTTGTGGTCCCCCATCTCCGCCACCCTTCCCTCTTCAAGAACAATAATCCGATTTGCTCTTCGGAGAGGAGCGATTCGATGGGTGATGAGAATGCTGGTCTTCCCCTGGAGAAACTTCTCCAATCCCTCCAGAATCCGTTCTTCTGTTTGGATGTCCACCGAGGAGAGAGCATCATCCAAGACGAAGATGGGCGGATTTATAAGAATGGCTCGGGCAATCGCAATCCTTTGCCTCTGTCCACCGGACAAGGTGATCCCTTTCTCCCCAATCACCATATTCATCCCTTCCGGAAATTCCATAATCTCATCGTAAATCTGAGCAAGCCTCGCCGCCTCTTCGATCTCTTTGTCTGTCGCATCAAGTTTGCCAAAGGCAATGTTCTCACGAATCGTATCTGAAAAGAGGAAGGTATCTTGCGGCACATACCCGATGGATCTCCTCAAAACCTCAATAGGTATCTTATGAATTTCAATCTCATCAATGAATAGATAACCTTTGGGAGGCTCTAAAACCCTCATCACCACATTGCAGAAGATCGTCTTTCCTGACCCCGTCCTTCCAACAATGACCATTCTCTCTCCCTCCTTGATAGTGAGATGAATGTCTTGAAGAAGAGGATTTCCTCCGTTTCCTGGAGAAAAGGTGAGACCTCTCATCTCAATTCTCCCTTTCAACAGGCCTGATCGAATGACATCTGAAGAATCGAATATTTCTGGAGTCTCTTCAAAGATTCGATTTAAACGGTCCATAGAAGCGCCGCCTCGTTGGATCACATTAATCGCCCAACCCAGAGCCATCATTGGCCAGGCGAGTAGCCCGAGATAGCTCATGAAGGCCACAAAATCACCTGTGGAGATCGACTGAAAGATCGTCAACTTTCCACCCAGGTAGAGGACGATAGCCATGGAGAGATTGGAGAAGAAAAGGATGATAGGGAAAAACATCCCCCACACCTTTGTCACACTCAAATTATTCTGGATATAATCCCGGCTCAGATGAGAGAGTTTCTCCCTCTCCCTCTCTTCCAGAACATAGGCTTTGATCACTCGGATACCTGCAATGGCCTCCCTCACCCTCTCGGTGAGCGAAGCGAAGGTCTTCTGAAGGATCTCGAAACGGTGGTGGATCGACCGGCTGAAGAGGAGTGTGATCAGCGTAATCAGTGGCATGGGAAGGATGGCGAAAAGGGTTAACTTGGGGTGGATGTAAATCATAAAAAAGATCGTCAGCACTCCTAGGATGATCGTATCCATCAAAAACACCACTCCCAACGACAGGGACATCCGGACGGCATCGATGTCATTGGTAGCATGGGCCATCAGGTCCCCTACTTTGGTGTGAGAAAAATAAGAAGGGGAGAGGGTTTGAAGATGGGTAAAGAGACGGTCTCTGAGTGCCTTTTCGATTCGACGAGCCGCCCCCAGGAGAAAATACCTCCAGACATATCGAAAACCACCAATGCCTAATGCCAGGAGCAGGACTTCTAATCCATAAAGGAGAAGGCTGGAAGGAGAGAGGGTGCCCAAAGTGAGATCATCGACAGCGTATTTGATGACCCTTGGGATGAAGAGTTGGAGGACATCCACAATGAGCAGAGCGATGAGCCCGCTCAGGATCCGCCATCGGTTCTCAATAAAATTATTTTTAAGAGTTTTAAACGCCCTCATCCGTCCCTCTTGCCAATGGTTTTTAATTTAATAAACCTCACTCCACAAAGTCAACCCTAATGCTTTTTGGACTTTTTTCAGAGACCTTAAATTCTTAACTTGACAACCTTTGTGGATTTTGTGAAACTAAATCCTTAAATAAACCTTTTTGAGATTTTATGACCGATTTGAAAGCGGCAACCCCAATTCTTCAAAAAAAGTTGGATGGGATACCCGAAGGTCTTCCTCCTGAAGAGGTCGAGCGCCTTCAAAAGCTCCAAGCGAAGCTAACTAATTTCCTCCTACACTTAATACAGGCTTTTCTCAGAACTGGATATTACACACCAGACCACCCTGAATCAGCACGAGCCAAGGAAGGACTCTACCAACAATTTAACATCCTTTTTGAAGCGGAGGACGAACTTACCTTTCTCGTTAGGGAAGAACAGGAACAGAAGGAGATCTTGGTGGAGGGCCTCCTCCCAGAGGCACAGAAATTAAGTCGAATGATGATAAAAGGGATGGGAGAACTCTATGTCCCAAAATTCGCTCAATATCTGGAACGCAAAGACCTCATCAGTCTCACACTGAAAAGCCGAATGGGACAAACGGAATTCGCCCGATTCGTTGATATCATGAGCGATCCATCCCTGGTAGATACCCGTCGAAAACAGGACAAGGAGAAGTTTACCCAGGCCCTTTTAAGTCGGGGGATCCTCAACATCTCCTATATCTTTAATGAAGAACTCCTCGCCCCGGAAAGGGAGATGCCCTGGAGAGCTCGCCTCACCCTTTCGAGAATGAGGAAGGATCTTAAAATGATCCCTCTTTTCCAAAAAATGTTGAAACAAGAGATTCATGACCTTCAAAGAAATCTCCTCCGGGATGCCCTTCGACCGAATCGACAATCCGACCTTCTCTGTGCCATCTTAAGAAATAGTGATCTCGCTGCTATCTCTGAAATCCGAGAAGAGATCATTGAGGACGAGATCATCGCTTTCTTACAAAAACAATTTCTCTTGGGCACATCTAAAATCTTTCTTCGTGAACACCTTGACCTTAAACAACTGAAGAAGGGGGATGCCTTGGAGAAAAAATCGGATCGATTGGTTAAAAAGGTCTCTCACCGATTGAACGAGGTGGGGACGAAGGAAGCAGAGAACATTCTCGAGGAATTCTTCCGAAACCAATTAATTGGTCTCGAAGATCTCACCCCAGCACTCAAAAACAAAATTTTGCTCGAGAGATTGACAGATAAATTTCTGAGTTACACGGATCAGTTTTTCCAACAACTCGATCAAGCCACAGAGAAAGAGAAATTCCTTAGTGTCGCCATTTCCTTTGTCAAGATCATTCCAGAACTGATCCGAAGAGACCGGTATCCAGAAATCCTCCGCATTCTGGAAACGCTGAAGAGACATTTTCATGAAAAAAGGATGTGGGCTCTCTTGGCAGGTCAGATCTTGGAGGAAATTGGAAAAGGACCGATTCCCTTCTTGCTTCAGGAAAAATTTTTATCCGGGAAAAAGGAGACTCGGATTGCAATCGTTCCCATCTTCGCCTCTCTTGAAGTCGGGGCGATCCCCCCCCTTCTCACCATTCTGAAGACCAGTGAGGATCAATGGGTGAGAAAAAATGCCTGCGAAGCCTTGATCCAGATCGGACCTGTTGCAGCCGTCCATCTCCTAAAAGAATTGAATCAGCAACAGACCTCTGTGGAAACAACCCGAGATATCCTCAGGGTTCTCGGAGAGATCAAATCTCGTGAGTGGAAGGCGCCCCTGATGGAGACCTTGAAGAGATATGCCTCTCACGAAAACCCCAAGCTGAAGGAACAGGCCCTTTACACCCTTTGTCAAATTGGAGGTTCCGAAGGAGAAGGAATTTTTCTTGTAAGTCTTTCTGATCCAGATTTAGACGTTCAAAAGAGGGCGATATGGTGTCTCGGGATGATTAAAAGCACCAAGGGCATTGAAAAAATGATGGGGATGCTCAAACAAATATCTGCAGCTCCATCTCCGCAAATGGATCAACTCGAAACTCAAATCTATTATGCCTTCGGCACCTCTGGAAACCTGACTGTAGAAGGAAAAACTCTGGAACAGATACTTCTCGAAGTATTGGAGAAAAGGGGGCTGAAAAAATGGTGGGATCCCTTTCGGAAGAATCTTCTCAAAGATAGTTCTCTGGGAGCCATCTGCGATGCCTTGGGAAAGATCGGGACCAAGGAATCAGTCCAAGCCCTGAACAAATTAGAGAAATCCGTTAAAAGTCCCCTGATCCCAAAAGTAAAAGAAGCTTTAAAGAAGATTGGAGAGCGGACAGCCCTTTCAAAACATCAACGTTGAACCAATCAGGACTCGTCTCAAAATCTATTTGTAAACCCCGTTAGAAGGTCTTCGATCTTCTAACGGAAGGGCTCACAGGGGGATTTAAACCCCGTGCTTGCTCCAAAAAGAATTTTATCTTCATCCTCGCTACAAAATGCGGGGCTTTCTAACGGGGTAAACAATGAATTAA
>Ga0299915_10002782_pt1 | contig 12724 bp, 11 predicted proteins | sample RVTome_13_FD_200263 | JGI IMG/M metagenome (GOLD analysis project Ga0299915, IMG submission 200263) | Soil microbial communities from uranium-contaminated site in the Upper Colorado River Basin, Wyoming, United States - RVT92D227 (version 2) ...
GTTCTGGAGACGCAGATAAATTAGATCCAGCAGATGTAACAGATCAGGAATCTACTTCTAGAACTGATAGTATATTTGAAAGTCTTGTAGAATATAAAGAAGGTAGCACGGAGATACAACCTGGTCTAGCTACTTCATGGGATATATCAGAAGATGGATTAAATATTACCTTCAATTTGAGAGAGGGTGTTAAGTTCCATGATGGAACTGATTTTAATGCTGATGCTGTTGTTTTTTCATTCGAACGACAGTACAATACAAGTCATCCATACAATCAATATGGTGAGTGGGCTTATTGGGGATACATGTTCAGTGACATAGAGGAAGTTAAAAAAATTGACAATTATACAGTTAATATTGTTTTAAACAAACCAAATGCTGCCATGATGACCAGCTTAGCAATGTTTACTGTTGCAATTGTAAGCCCTACCAATGCGGAACTATGGAAAGAAGATGCATTCAAACATCCTGTTGGAACAGGCCCTTTTAAATTTGTTGAATGGATAAAAGACGATCACATTACTCTAGAAGCAAATAAAGATTATTGGCGTGGAGCCCCAAAAATAGATAAATTGATATTTAGAGTAATTACAGATCCCTCTTCAAGACTACTTGCGATACAAGCAGGTGAAATTCAAGGGATGGAATTCCCAGACCCAGCAAGTTTTTCTTCAATTAATGCCGATAGCGATCTGGAGCTTCTGACACAACCTGGTATGAATGTTGGTTATTTAGCACTAAATTGTGGTTATGGATATAATGATACTAATAAAAATGGTGTACGTGATTTAGATGAACCATGGGTGAGAACTCCAGGATATTTTGAACCATTTACAAATAAGTCAGTAAGACAAGCCATTAATTATGCTATTAATAAAACTTCAATCGTTGAAAATCTCTACAAAGGGACAGCAATTGTTGCAAAAAATGGAATGCCGCCATTTATGCTTGGATATAATGATGCAATTGTCGATTATCCGTATAATCCAACCAAAGCAAGAGAACTTTTAGCCGAAGCAGGTTATCCTAATGGTTTTACCACAACATTATGGGTAATGCCCGTAAGTAGACCGTATATGTTTGACCCATCAAAGATCGGAGAGGCAATTCAAAGCTATCTAGCTGATGTGAATATAGATGTGGATATTTATCAGATAGATTGGTCGACATATCTAGAAAAGACTCAAGCTGGAGAACATCCAATGTGTCTTTTGGGTTGGACTGGTGATAACGGAGATCCTGATAACTTTATGAACGTGCTTTATGGTGAAAATCAATGTACTTTAGGAACTGCTGGAAACGTAGCGTTTTATAACAATACAGAGGTACAAAGTTTATTATCTGCTGCATTACAAACGTATGTTGTTACAGAAAGAGCGCAACTATATGAAGAATCTCAGGTAATCATTCACGAAGATGCACCATTTGTCTATTTAGCACATGCAAACCAAGCTGTTGTTTTTTCATCGAATGTACATGGATTTGTTTTAAATCCAACAGCTCGTTATTTCTTCTATCCTGTTGAAATGTCGTAATAAAAATTAGTAATTCTTCGCAAAACCAAGTACAAGAAGATGAAAAATAGAGGTATAAGAAAAATATTCTAAAGATGAGAAATGAAATGGTACATAATTAAAAGGCTCCTGCAGATAATACCAGTTATACTCGGAGTTACCATTATAGCATTTGCGTTAATACATCTAGCTCCCGGCGATCCTGCAAGAACGATGCTTGGACAACATGCAACCGAAACAGAGATTAACGAGATAAGAGAAAAATATGGTTTAGATAAACCTCTATATGTTCAATATTTTGTATGGCTTGGTGACGTTCTACAAGGTGATCTTGGTCGTTCTATTTTAACTCATGAACAAGTTGCAACAGAAATTGGAGCACGATTTCCAAATACAATCGAACTTGCTATAGCCGCAATGATCTTTGCAATTATTATTGGTGGACTTGCAGGCATTATTTCTGCAACCAAACAATACTCAATAACAGATTATACAGTTATGGGTGTGGCACTTTTTGGTATATCAATGCCTGTTTTTTGGCTTGGAATCATGCTAATGATGATATTTGGGGTTACCTTAGGTTGGCTTCCCATAGGTGGACGAATAGATCTTCTTATTCCATTTAACCGCGTAACAGGCTTCATGGTATTTGACAGTATAATCACGGGTAATGGTACTGCATTGATTAGTGTCCTTCGTCATCTGATTCTTCCAGCGATTGCTTTAGGAACAATTCCCATGGCAATTATTGCAAGGGTAACAAGATCGAGCATGCTTGAAGTACTTAGACAAGATTTTATCAGAACTGAAAGAGCAAAGGGATTAACCGAAAGAAAGGTAATTTATAAACACGCAATTAGAAACGCGATGGTTCCTGTAATTACAGTAATCGGATTGAATTTTGGTTTGCTACTATCAGGGGCAATTTTAACGGAAACCATATTTTCGTGGCCAGGAGTAGGTCGACTAGTTGTTAATGCAGTATACGCTAGAGATTATCCTCTTGTTATAGGTTGTATCCTTGTGTTTGCCCTTGTTTTCGTCATCGTCAATCTGGTAACAGATATCCTATACACATTTATCGATCCAAGAATCCATTATGAATAGGTGGAGAATGAAAAGAGAGACAAAAACCCATGAATTAATCAGACGATTTCGATACAACAAATCAGCGGTTTTTGGTCTAATTCTTATCTTAATTCTAGTATTCTTAGCAATTTTTGCACCCTTTATTGCACCACATGATCCAACACCTTCACCACCCCAACTTGAAAATAGTCTAAAACCAGGGTTTTGGAGTAATGAAAGCATACCAGGTTACCCCCTTGGAACTGATATGATGGGCAGAGACATATTAAGTAGAATCATACATGGGTCTAGAATTAGTTTAACTGTAGGTTTTATCGCTGTTGGCATAGCAACCGTTCTTGGTATTTTAATTGGGGTTGCTGCCGGTTATTATGGTGGATGGATAGATAGTATCCTTATGAGAATTACTGATATATTATTTGCTTTCCCATCGTTATTACTTGCTATTGTCATTGTTGCAGTAATAGGCCAAGGACTTGATAAAGCCATGATTGCAATTGGCATTGAGTATACTCCTCAAATGGCACGGGTAATGCGAGGCTCAGTTTTATACATTAAAGAGATGGAGTATATAGAAGCCCAAAAAGCGATTGGATCAAGTAATACAAGAATTATTTTTCGACATGTACTACCAAATAGCCTTTCACCAGTTATTGTTTATGGGACATTGATGATGGCAAGCGCAATTCTTGATGCAGCAGCACTTGGTTTCTTAGGATTAGGTGCCCAACCGCCAAGCCCGGAATGGGGTGCGATGCTCTCAGAAAGCCGTTTCTACATTGTAAGTGGTTCATGGTGGGCTGCAACATTTCCAGGTATTGCAATCGTCATTGCGGTTTTAGGACTTAATCTGTTAGGTGATGGCTTAAGAGATATTTTAGACCCTAGACTTAAAGAATAGGATAAAAAAATGACAGAGTTACTAAGAATTGAAGATCTCAAAACGTACTTTTTTACACATGAAGGAGTTGTCAAAGCAGTCGATGGGGTTAGTTTCACTATCAACAAAGGTGAAACTCTAGGTCTTGTTGGTGAATCAGGATGCGGAAAAAGCGTTACTGCATTATCTATCATGAGATTGATACAAAGTCCACCTGGAAAAATCGTGGGTGGAAAAATATGTTTCGAAGGGATTAATCTTTTAGAGTTGGAAGAAAAAGATATGAGGAAAATTCGAGGATGCAAAATATCTATGATTTTCCAGGAACCGATGACCTCGTTAGATCCGATGTTTACTATAGGTTCAGAGATCATGGAAGTTTTGAAACTTCATCAGAATTTAAGAAAGGATGAAGCCAAAAAAAAGGCGATAGAATCCTTGTATAGGGTGCGGTTTCCGGATCCTGAAAAAAGAATAGATGACTACCCTCATGAACTATCTGGAGGTATGAGACAAAGAGTTATGATTGCCATGGCTTTATCGTGCAATCCTGCGCTTCTTATTGCAGATGAACCCACCACTGCCTTAGACGTAACCATACAAGCTCAGATTTTAAAACTGATCGATGATTTGAAGAAGGAATTCCACACCTCTGTTCTGTTGATTACTCATGATCTTGGTGTGATTGCAAAAACATGTGACAATGTTGCGTTAATGTATGCAGGATATATAGTTGAGTACACAGATATTTTTACATTCTTTCGTGAGCCATTGCATCCCTATGCAAAAGGATTAATGAAATCTATTCCTAGACTTGATTCGGAGATAAAAAAATTAGAAATAATTAAAGGTCTTGTACCCAATCTTCTAGATCTACCTTCTGGATGCCCATTCCATCCACGGTGTGATTTATGTTTTGAGCTGTGCACCGAAAAAATGCCTGAGCTGGTAAAAGTTGGGAAAAATCATCTGGTACGATGCCATCTAGTGGGAGGTAACAAATAAATGGAAAATTTGGTAGAAGTTAAGGATCTTAAAAAATACTTTTGGACGGGTGGTGGACCTTTTAAGAAAAAAGATGCTATTAAGGCCCTTGATAATGTAAGCTTTTATATAAAAAAGAAGGAAATTTTTGGTCTTGTTGGAGAATCTGGATGTGGTAAAACTACATGTGGAAAACTTATCTTAAGATTAATAGACCCCACGGCAGGTAATATCTATTTTGATGGTTGCAATATAACCAATTTAAAGCAAAAGAAGATGATAGAACTTAGAAAAAAAATGATGATTATCTATCAAGATCCGTATGGCTCTCTTGACCCAAGAATGACGATTGGAGCAGCGATTGGTGAACCTTTAGATGTACATAAATTATTTTCAACAAAAGAAGAAAAAGAAAATATGATCGTAGAACTGATGGAAAAGGTTGGATTGACACCCGATCAAATAAATAGATATCCTCATGAATTTAGCGGAGGACAAAGACAAAGGATAGGAATTGCAAGGGCTTTAGCGACAAATCCAATATTTTTAGTTGCTGATGAACCGGTATCAGCTTTGGATGTTTCTATTCAAGCTCAGATAATTAATTTGTTAAAGGATCTACAAAAGGACTTTGGACTATCTATTTTATTTATTACTCATGATTTAAGCGTGATAAAACATATAAGTGATAGAATTGCTGTAATGTATGCCGGAAAAATAGTGGAATTGGCATCAACCGACGAACTTTTTAAGAATCAAATTCATCCCTATACGAAAACATTAGTTTCAGCTATTCCGGTACCAAACCCCCTTTTGAGAACACAGGCTGCAGAATTGATAGGCGAAGTTCCTAGTTTGATTCATCCGCCATCAGGATGTCGATTTCATCCGAGATGTACAGAAGCAAACCCAGAATGTTCTAAAGTTGAACCGGAATTAAAAGAAATATCTAAGGGACATTTTGTTGCTTGTTTTAAAAAATAAAGTTAGTGAAAATAAAACTAGAGTAGATATTATAATTAACACATTGAACTATCCTTTTAGAACGAGAATTAAATAGAAAATTAGTTAAATAATATATATAATACAATTTTATACCTTTTATAATATATACAAGGGTATAAGAGGGATATAAGGTATGAGGAGAGACAATATAATTAATAAGAAGGCTGTTGTAGTTGCAATCATAATTTGTGCAATGACTATAATAATTTCTTTTAGTGGATGCGTACAACAAGAAGGCGAAAAACCTGAAATTAAAAATCCATCGATGATTGTAAGATATGACATTGGTGATGCAAAAACACTTGATCCAGCAGATGCTTATGATACTGGATCTTCTGAGCCAATCTTTCAGATCTATGATACACTCGTTACATATAGAGGAGATGACACGAAAACTTTCTATCCTTGTCTTGCCACAGATTGGACAGTATCTGATGACTCATTGACATGGATATTTAATTTACGTCATAATGTAAAATTTTCCAATGGAAATGATTTTACCGCAGAAGATGTTAAATATTCTTTCGATCGTGTTTTAACAATGGGAGCACCTGAATCAGGTGTAGACTGGATTCTTGCACAATGTATGGATACGAATAGTACCAAAGTTATTGATGAAGATACCGTTGAAATAACACTCACACAACCATATGGTGGATTTTTAGCTCTTTTGCCATATACAATAGGCGCGATTGTTGATAAGGACTATGTGGAGGCAAACGGTGGTGTTGTCGCAGGAGAAGAAAACGTGTGGATGAAAGAACACCCTATGGGAACCGGCCCTTATGCGCTTGACCATTGGACACGGGCAACGGAAATTGTCTTAAATAGAAACCCCACTTATTGGGGTGGCTGGGAAGGAAAACATCCTGAAAAAGTTGTTATAAAATATGCTGATGAGCCGGCAACACGAATTTTGGCGTTAAAGAATGGAGATGCTGATTTTACATATGTCCCATATGCAAACCTCGAGGATGTCATAGACGATAAAAGGATTGTTGTACACCCCTTCGACAGTTATGATGTTGGACTTATTGCAATAAACACGAAAGCGAGTAATAATATGTATTTAGCAGATGGCCAAGTACGAAAAGCATTAAGTTATGCGTTCGACTATGATACAGCGATTGAAACAGCCTGGAATGGATATGCAAGCAGACTGGCTGGAGCAATACCAAACGGGATGCCGTATTACAATACACAAAACAATGGTCAACCTTATTATAATTATAATTTAACAATAGCAGAACAAATACTTGACGATGCTGGATATCCTAAAGATTATGATTTAGACGGAACACTTTACCGGTTTAATGGGACTACCATGCGACTTTTCTATAATGCAGGAAACTCAGAACGAGAAATGATGTCGATGATTTTCCGAACAGCACTCGATGAAATCGGTATTCTCTCATCTATTATTGCAGAAGGATGGCCACAACTTCTGCATCGGATGTATACGACAGATGACTGGGATATGATGTTTATCGGATGGGGACCAGATTATAATGATCCTGATGACTATATCTCGCCCTTTATTGGTTCAGCTGATATCGGCCAAGATACATATAATACTGGATATATGAACGAAACCGTTGATGAGAAAATATTAGAAGGAAAATATTCAGCAGATACTGCAGTGAGAGCAGCGGCATATAAAACCGCATATGACATCTATATTCAAGAACCATCCATGATATTCCTCGTACAGCGACAATATATTCGACCATGGAGAGATTGGGTACAAAACTATTCATATAATCCAGTGCGTGAATGGTACTACTACGATTACTACAAAGCATACGAATAAAATCATTTCTTTCTTTTTTTTTAAATTATGAAGACATGGGAATTCATTGTTCGAAGACTGCTGCTTCTAATACCAGTAATTATCGGAGTTACTATTATTACATTTGTCGTATCTCATGTTATCCCAGCTGATCCAGCACGAGCCTTTGCTGGTGGACCAAAAGCACAACCAGATGTTATTGAACGAATCACAAAAGAACTTCATCTTGATGAGCCGATCTGGATCCAATATTTTTATTATTTAAATGATATCGTTCATTTAAATCTTGGAAAATCATATTTAGAAAGTCGACCTGTATCTGAGAGTCTTGCTCAATATTTTCCAGCGACGTTAGAACTAACCATATTTGCAATGTTAATGGCAATCCCTCTAGGGATAATTGGTGGAATTATTTCAGCGATACGACGAAATAAATTGTCAGATCATATAACACGAATTATTGCGATTGTTGGGTATTCTTTGCCGATTTTTTGGTTAGCACTAATGTTGCAATATATTTTTGCGTATCAAATACCGATTTTGCCATTGGAGGGGCGTTTGTCAATTGGAATGAACGCACCAATGTCTATTACAGGATTATATGTAATTGATAGTATTTTAACGGTGAATCTCAACACGTTAGGAGCTGCTTTATATCACCTAATCCTGCCTGCCTTCACATTAGGATTCGCAACACTTGCATTAATTCTTAGAATGACACGATCTAGTATGTTAGAAGTCATGGGGATGGATTATATTCGTACCGGCAGAGCAAAAGGATTATCGGAGCGAACTATTATTTATAGACATGCACTTAGAAACGCCTTGATACCAACAGTCACGGTCACCGGTCTAGCATTTGGTGGGCTTCTTGGAGGTGCTGTATTAACAGAAACGATTTTTAATTGGCCTGGTATGGGACGGTTTGCTGCAAACGCAGTTTTGGGTTTTGACTTCAATGCAGTTATGGGGTTTACGATTCTTGTTGCAATTATATATGTTGTTGCAAATCTCATTGTTGATATCCTTTATGCGATGATTGATCCACGAGTTAAACTTGGAGGTGGATAAGATACGACCCCATGTTAAAGTCGTTGATGATTTTTTAAAAAAACATGAATCAAAAATTAAAGATATGAGATTCATGGCTCATCTTTTCCGAAAAAGTCTCTTATCTATGATTGGATTAATATTAATCCTTATTTTGATAGTTGTTGCATTATTTGCACCATTTTTAGCAAATCAACATCCTTCCTATGTAAGAGTAAGCACTGATCAAGGGACAACTGTTATTGAAGAACGATGGGACATTGATTTTAGTCAATCATTACTACCTCCTAGCGCTGAACATTTATTTGGTACTGATGACTATGGACGTGACATCTTCAGCATGGTCATTTATGGATCTCAAACATCATTTCGAATTTGTATAATCGTTGTAGCTATATCAACCTTTATTGGAATTATACTAGGTGGTATTGCGGGCTATTTTGGTGGAATCATTGATGAAGTATTAATGAGAATCACAGATGTATTTCTTGCAGTACCTTACCTTATTTTAGCCATGGCAGTAGCAGCAGCATTAGGTCGAAGTATAGATCATATCATGGAAGCGATGATTATTGTCTGGTGGCCAACATATGCCCGTTTGATACGAGGTCAAGTTCTTGCAGTTCGTGAGCAACAGTTTGTTGAAGCAGCTCGAAGTGTTGGTGCAAGTAATTTTCGTATTCTCTTTAGGCATATATTTCCCAATTCATTAGCACCTTTACTTGTGGAAATCACATTAGATCTTGGAGCCGTGCTTCTGGTAGCTGCAGGACTAAGTTTTATTGGTTTGGGAGCATCTCCAGGAACTGCAGAATGGGGACTTATGATATCATCAGGTCGAATCCATATGTTCCATGCATGGTGGTACGTCACCTTCCCAGGTCTTGCAATACTTCTTGTTGTACTTGGATTCAATCTACTTGGTGATGGTCTAAGAGATGTAACAGATCCAAAATTGAGAAGGTGATATAACGGAAAACGAACCTTTACTTAGAATAAAAGATTTAAAAACCTATTTCTACACCTACGAAGGAATTGTTAGAGCACTTGAAGAAACAAGCTTTAATATTTGGAAAGGTGAAACATTCGGATTGATTGGAGAAACCGGCTGTGGAAAAAGTGTCACCGCATTATCTGTAATGAGATTGATTCCTGAACCTCCTGGAAAAATCATGAAGGGAAATATTATTTTCAAAGGAGAAGATCTACTTAAAAAAACAGAGAAAGAGATGCAGAAAATAAGGGGAAATGAAATCTCTATGATTTTCCAAGAGCCAATGACCGCACTAAATCCAGTTTATAGTGTTGGGCATCAGATTGCAGAGGTCATATTACTACATGAAGATTTTCCAGATATCAAAAAGGATGCACAATTTTACAATCTATGGAAAAAGCGAAAAATAAAAAAAGCAATACAAAAAAGAGCATTTGAAAGAGCAATTGATTCACTTGATATGGTGAGGATATCTGATCCAAAAAAAGTTGCACAACAATACCCACATGAACTAAGTGGAGGTATGAGACAAAGAGTTATGATAGCTATGATGCTTGCATGCAATCCGGACTTATTGATTGCTGATGAACCTACAACTGCACTTGATGTTACAGTCCAAGCACAGATTCTCGATCTTATGAAGGATCTACAAAAACGTGTGGGGACTGCGATTTGGCTGATTACTCATAATCTTGGTATTATCGCTGAGATGTGCGATCGGGTTGGTGTAATGTATGCAGGTTATATAGTTGAGATTGGAACAACAGAAAAAATATTTGATAATCCAGATCATCCATATACAAGAGGATTGATGCGAGCAATCCCGAAAATAACTGAAGAGCGAAAACGTTTGGAAATAATACCAGGGATTGTTCCGAATCTTATTGAACCACCTACAGGGTGTCGATTCCACCCAAGATGCAGATATTGTACAGATATATGCAAAGAATGTGATCCTCCTCTTAGAGAGGTTGAAAAAGATCATTGTGTTGCTTGTCATCATTATGAATACGTAAAATATTCAATTGCTTCAAAGGAGGAAGATGGTAGAGACTATTGTAAACGCGAATAATTTAAAAGAATACTTTCCTGTAAAACAAGGATTATTCTCATCTGCAAAGGATTACGTTAAAGCTGTAGATGATATAAACATAGAAATTAGAAAAGGGGAAACTTTTGGTCTTGTTGGTGAGTCAGGATGCGGAAAAACCACACTTGGTCGGGTACTTATCCATTTGATTCCACCAACTGCAGGTACACTTTGTTTTATGGGATCTGACCTTAATGCAATTACCAAATCAGAGCTAAGAAAACTTCGGCCACATATGCAAATTGTTTTTCAGGATCCCTCGTCTTCATTAAACCCTCGTATGACAATAAAAAAAATTATTGGTGAACCGTTGATAATAAACAAGAAGTTAAAAGGGGAGCCATTAAATGATAAGGTTCTTGAGTTGCTTAAGACAGTTGGGCTAGACGAACAACATCTATATCGGTACCCACATGAGTTTAGTGGTGGACAGAAACAACGAATTGGTGTAGCACGAGCACTAGCGCTAAATCCTGATTTCATAGTGCTTGATGAACCTACTTCATCACTTGATGTCTCTGTACAAGCTCAGATACTAAATTTGTTTAAAGATCTACAAGAAAAATTTGGACTTACTTATCTATTTATCACTCATGATCTAAGTGTAATAAAATATATTAGTGATCGAGTCGCAGTTATGTACGCAGGAAAAATTGTTGAAGTCGCACCTACTAAAGAAATATTCAGAGAACAATTACATCCGTATACTAAAGCATTACTTTCAGCTATACCTATTCCAAATCCAAAACTGAAAATAAGTCATATTCACTTGAAAGGAGAAGTCCCAAGTCTTATTAACCCGCCTGCAGGATGCAGGTTTCACCCACGATGCTCAGATTGTAAAATTATATGTAAAGAAACAGAACCTGTAATGAGAGAGGTTCATAAAGATCATTTTGTTGCTTGTCATCCTTAATAACATATTTTTTCCAAAAAATTATTAAAAAAAATAAATATCTAATATATTGTTACTAATGACAAAAAGAAAAAGTCGATTAGACCTACATGTAGAAAAAACAGAGGGATTTGTAAACTACCTATTAAAAAGAAGATACGAGAGTATACAAAGAAGTTTAACAAGACCATTATATCAAGAAGCTTTAAAGTGTTTATTTCTTGTAGTTGTTTTGCTTATTGATACATTAATTCCACTGCAGATCATTATAGATCTTCCTGATATAGTCAATATCGTGTTAGCTTTGTTTATATTAGTTATATTTTTGTATGTGGAAATGCGAATCTATAATATGCTATGGGGAAAAAATGGACGTTGGTCTCTTGAAAAGTATAAGAAAAACGCAGAGAAAATTAAAGATAATACAAATTGATAATTTTACTTCATTGAAGTAAAAACTAAAAAAAAGCTAAAATTATTTTAATATTTTATAGAAAAATCTTTAAAACCAATAGTTTGTTGTTTTTTAACAACTACGTTATCAACTTTTGCCATAGGTGGACCAACATGACACCAATTAACCATCTTTTTAATTATTTCTTCATCACCTTCAAACACTGCTTCTACAGAACCATTATAATTGTTTTTAACCCATCCATTTAAACCAAGTTCCTCAGCTTTTTGTTTTGCGCTTGCTCTAAACCATACTCCTTGAACTTGTCCAGAAATTACTACATGAACATTTAATTTCATAATTATTACACCTTATGGTTTAAATCTTAAAATAGTTCTAGGAAAAGGTATTGCGTCTTTAATATTATCAATACCACAAATCCATGCAACTACTCTTTCTACACCTAAACCATAACCAGAATGAGTTACAGAGCCATATCTTCTCAGATCAAAATACCATTGATAATTATCTACATTTTCACCCATTTCATCGAGTCTTTTTATCATTTCTTTTATATCTGTACTTCTTTGCGATCCACCAATTATTTCGCCATAACCCTCTGGTGCTATCATATCAAAACATAAAGCAGTTTTTTGGTCCTTTGGATCTTGTGGTTTATAAAATGCCATAATCTCAATAGGATAATTTGTAACAACAACTGGTGTTTCAAAATGTTTTGTAAGTTCATCTTCTTCAATTGTTCTAAGATCTTTTCCCCATTGAATATCCATTTTTGATTTTTCTTTTAGTATTTTCAATGCTTCAGTGTAAGTTATAGTGGGAAAATCAGAATTGGCGATACGATCTAATTTTTTAATATCCTGACCTAGTATCTCCAGCTCATGTTTATTATTATCCAAAACTTCTTTCAAAATAAATTTCACTTCATCTTTAGCTATCTCTGTTACATCTTGTAAATTTAGCCAAGCCGCTTCCATTTCGGCCATCCAAAACTCAGATAAATGGCGTGAGGTTTTTGA
>Ga0299915_10002783_pt1 | contig 12722 bp, 12 predicted proteins | sample RVTome_13_FD_200263 | JGI IMG/M metagenome (GOLD analysis project Ga0299915, IMG submission 200263) | Soil microbial communities from uranium-contaminated site in the Upper Colorado River Basin, Wyoming, United States - RVT92D227 (version 2) ...
ATAATTACCAATGAGTATGGCATGGTTTTCAAGAATGCAGGGCTGTATAACGAGTTTTTTCGTTTTCCGCTTGCTCACGCCGAAGTTGCCACAGATGTGGAAAAACACGACTGGTTTGACCCGCTTTCACCCGGCAGGTTTACGCATGCAGAAATAACCGTAAAGGAATACGGCGACAGGTTTGCCATCGTCGGCGACCTCGAAACCACGATATTTGAAACGGCATGGTATTTAACCGGACTGGAAAAACTGCTCACCGACCTGTTAATAGAGCCTCCCTACCTTAACCCCCTGCTGGATAAGATCATGCATATTAATCTGGAAACCGGGAAAAGGCTGATTGAGCTTGGTGCCGACATCATCTGGGCAGGAGATGATTTTGGTTCACAGAGCGGTATGATCATGGATCCGGAGACCTGGCGGAAGTTATTTAAACCCCGCATCAGGTATATATTTGAAGAATTCCGGAAAGTTAATCCGGTTGTAAAAATCGCCTGGCATTCCTGCGGCTCCCTGTTACCCATCATTCCCGATTTCATCGATATCGGGCTGGATATACTGAATCCGCTGCAGCCGTTGGCCAGGGGAATGGACCCGGAAAGTCTGGTACGTGAATGGGGGCGCGACCTGGTATTCTTTGGCGGCATTGACATTCAGGAACTGCTGCCCCATGGTCCGGCTGGCCGGATCAGGGATGAGGTAAAACGGAGGATTGAGATATTCGGCAGTTACCAGGGTTACATTGTGGCGCCTGCGCACAACATACAACCTGATACGCCGATGGAACACATCCTGGCCTTTTTTGAGGCGGTGAAGGAATTCAGGTATTGATTATAAGAATAAATGCTTAATTTATGTCCATTACAACGAAATAACAGGATGGATTTGAGCTTTTCTATGTGGGTATTGACCATTGTATGCGCTATCATGATCGGGATGGCCAAAACGATTTGGCGCGAACCGCAATATGGGGAATCCCAGGCAGCGTTATTTCGGTCATTCCGCTGAAGTCACCCTGTACCGGTGTAATGGTCATATTCCAGGCATCAATGATCTCCAGCTTCAACTTTACCTTTTCCGGCAGGTATAATCTCGCCATTGCCTGTTGGCTGTTTCCATAATAATAAAGATAAAACTCATTATCCTTGATCAGATGGGTTTCTTTATTCCAAATAGTGTGCAACGGATAAACACCTTCGGTTGGGGTTTCAGCCATAATTTTATGAAGAAAGGCAATCCTTTCGGGACTTTTTCCATGTAGCTTTCCCCCCTTTGACCACCACAGAATATTTTGCGGATGCAAATAGGTTTCGCCATGGGTACAATAGGCTCCCCGGCACCAGGATATCCAGAAACGGTTGACCATTTCTTCGGGAGTCAGGTTGCCCCAGTCGTTGGGGATATTGCCCTCATACAAACATTCATCAATGATCACAGGTTTTTTGTACAATTCCCGCCAGTCCTGAATATCCTGCAAATAAGCAGTCTGGATGCTTAAATGGGTAATCCATGGTTTGGAATGGTTATACCAGGCCATACCATTATGAATACTGCATAAATGTGTGTATGGATCATAAGCCTGAATCGTCCTGAAATACATTTCCCATTCTTCGTCGCTTTTTCCCATGATGTCGTATTCGTTTGCCATTGACCACCATACGTTGCGACAGGCAGCTTATTGATGTACACATCATAATTCTTAGGCATCACCGTCATGCGGATCTTATTGAATTTTGTTTTAGCCAGCGATGCAAGCGTTTGCTGCACCAGTTCTTCAGGCTGGTGCACCCAGGCATAACATGTGGTGCCAACCGGGTAGAAAGGAGTTTCGTCGGCATAGCCGAAATCAAATGTATTGCGGACTTTAACCGGTCCGTGATTATCCGGTGAATGCGGAGTGCAGGTAAAAGTCCCGCTCTTTGCGTTGAGTTCCTTGCTGCTGCTTTTTGTGGTGTATGTCCATATACCAGGATCGTCGGGCATAAAGCGTATTCTGTATATTCCATCTCCATCGTAGAATCCCTCACAGAAGCATGTTCTGTTTTTAAACTTAAAATCAGCACTTAATTGTACATCCTTAAATGGATTGTCCTTGGACGGACCTTTCAGCTCCAGTTCAAAAACTGAATATTGTTCAACTGTCCCGGCATGAATGCCCGCTGCAAACAACCAGAATAAAAATGATAGTTGTAAGGTTCTTTTCATAATCGGATGAGGTGTTTAAATTCAACTAATCCTGTCACGCATAAATAAAGCACTTTGAAAAAATGTTTTATCGCAATATACTATCAATACTGCATTTTACTCCTGCTTCAACCAAAGATGGTATGTTTTTAACTGATATGGGTTCAGTTCCACAGCAACAGAATTTCCGGAAACAGGTATTTCTGCAATATCTGTTTCCACATGCGATGCATACATGACTTTTTGAATGGGCCATGAAAAAGAACCGCTTACTATAACCGGCCGGGGCTCAAGGTTCCAAAATCTAATAGTCACTCCATCTTCTTCGCCGGGTTTCAACGTCCACAAAATAGCATTCGTATTGTCATTACTAAAGAATGAATATTTCTTCTCATTCCATTCTCCTCCTGCAAATACTTTTCCTGCACTGAAGGGATTTTGATGTTCGAGCGAAAACCGTATGGATTCAACCTGGTTAAAGGCCTGATTATGTGGAAGAATTGAAAAATGCTGATAGAACAGCGTATCGCCATCCTGTTTTATCATACCAAGGTTCTCATTCACCTGGCCGCCAATAAGGACATGTATGTCCGAAGAATTCATATCGAGAAACTGAGGTGTGCTGTTTCCCAATCTGAAGAATAAACAATCGGCATTAGATAGGGTAATACTTTCCTTTTCATTGCCAACATTCACAAAATGATTCAGGCTCAGATAATCATACCTTGCCATTTTATCTGCATAGTGACCACCTGCCGAAGCCAGTTTTGCCCTGATTACTGCACCAACCTCCTCGTGCCATACATCGGGCCTTTCAACATTAAAACTGAACGACCAATGCAACAAGCCATCGAAATTCTGCTGTATACTGTTCTCAAAGTCAATTCTTTTACTGTCAGCATAAAACGTAATAACACATGCGTGCTTCACAGGTAAACCCGAACGGCATAACAGTTTGATGTGCTGAGCACTTTTTTCCAGGATCTGGATATTTTCACCCTTCGCTTGTTCAGTTCCACCCAGGTCATTGATCCAGTCTTTCACCCATTCTTTCTTACTTTGTTTGTCAAACAGCGAAGAAATGGCACCGGATTTTGAGAGTCTCACCGTGTAAAAAGGCGTTTCCAATGTTAGCTGAGCAAATCTGAATACCTCTTTGTCAGTTTTTCCATCACTTTTTACTCCCTGAACCAGTTTATAACCTGTTGAAGGTATATTACGGATAAGAACCCTCAGGTATTTATCTTCTCCTTTGAAGATTTCAATTCCTTCCAACATTTCTTCGGTTACCAGATCCCGAACGGCGTTGGATTCTTTGTTGACCGGAATATCAACAAATCCGCTTCTTTCCCAGTTGAGCGCATTGAAAACAAAAGCAACATTATCCTGTACGCCTGCATTTATCTGTTTTCCCATTTCTCTTGCCGAGAACACATAAAGCGAGTCGGCATAATCCGAAACCTTTTTCTGCTGGTTGCGCATGTAAGTGGCAAAATCGTGCCGGGGGATGGGTCCGTCGGCAGTCCAGCCATGCAGGTTGTACATGCTGATACCGTATAAGAAACCCTGCTTAAGCGGCTCAAGGCTTTTGAGTTTGCTGTTGTCGCCCCGGGTAATAACTGCTGCCATTGCCTCAGCCGTACGAAGCTTTTCCATGGAACGCCTTAACTGCCCGCTTACCTCTGCCAGTGATGCAAGGTTTATGTCCCACTCATTACCATACGATAAGGTTACAGCCGGTAGGTCTTTGCCGTATTCTGATTCGAAATGTCTGAAGAAGTCAATCTGGTTGGATAAGTAAAGTTTAGTGCCGGGTTTTGTACGGTGACCTAAACCCCAGACCAGATCATATGAATAGTTGTGAATGTTGTCCCAGCCTTTGCCGAAAGCTCCGGCAATATTATACGGGTAACGTGTTGAGCCGCATAAAGTATCCATTTGTAGTACCGCCACGGTAGGTTCCAGCATTTCGCCATAACCACCCAATTCAGCATTCCAGCCATAATTCGAATACCATTTCATAAGGATTCGGCTGCCGTCCAATCCGGTGTACCAATAGATTTCGTGTTCCCTTGGTCCTACGGTATTCATTTTTGTGGCGCAGTTGCAAACACCCCGCCAGCTGTACCGGGCGCCCGAACCGGCCCAGAGCGAGGCCAACCCTAGCGGTATGGTGGGATTTTCCTGGCATATCGCCAGGTCGAGGTTTAAATCATAAGCCCGTTCCAGGTGCCCGCCATAATAAAAACTTCGCAACACCGACTCAAGGGTGGATGCGCCATAAACAGGCAGGGTAAAATTGAAGGGAACACTTGCCTGCTCATGTTTTATCTGTTCAATTATCCGGTTAAAGAATTCTTTTGATTCACGTTTTTCCATCATAAAGAGTGTCCAGGCAACATCGTAATTCCATTTGCTGCGGGCCTCGGGCACATTGGTCCGGGTTGATTCTCCAAGATTCAGGTAGAATCGGGCCATATCCAGGCTGTACTTATACCATTCTTCTTCGGTACCATTCCAGATCAGATCAGTATGGGTATCGTTGCCCAGGTACAGGTGCTTCAGCGGTTGTTGCGCAGCAATTTCAGGCAAACCGGCAAGTGTAATGAAAAGTACAACAGACAAAAGTTTCTTTCCGCTCAGACAAAATACACTGAATGCCAGACTGAGCGTAATAAATGTCCTTTTCATCTTTTTGGGATTAATGTTTGCTTGCTTTTGTTTATCTGATAAAGGTAAAAAAGAGCCCTTTCATTTTATCATAGAAACGATGAAATTGATTAAGTAAAATTGCGTTGGAAAAAAACTACCACGGTAAAGTAATAAACCATTTTAATAATTAACTTTTGAGTTCCAAACTGCACTAATTTTTTTAAGCCTACAACATTAAAATATCAATGACCATGAAAGCAATCGGATGGATCTTTATGCTGTTTTTATGTATCATTCAGCCGGCTGATGTTTTTTCGCAATCAGATGCTGGTAAATACCTGCTGGTCCGCGGGGACGATATCGGATCTTCCCATGCCGCCAATGTGGCCTGCATTGAATCGTTCCGGAACGGGATCATGCGATCGGTGGAACTCATGGTGCCCGGTCCCTGGTTCCCTGAAGCGGTCAGGCTACTGAACGAGAATCCCGGTCTCGATGTTGGCGTTCACCTCGTTATTACCAGCGAATGGAATGATTTCAAGTGGCGGCCGCTCACCTGCTGCCCCAGCCTGGTGGATAAAGACGGGTATTTTTACCCGATGATCTGGCAGCGGCCCGATTTTCCAGCAGGGACGTCCCTTAAAGATGCACCATGGAAGCTTGAGGAGATTGAAAAGGAATTCAGGGCGCAGATCGAAATGGCCAGAAAACATGTCCCGCAGGTAAGTCATGTGAATTGTCATATGGGCTGTGAAATCTGTGCTCCGGAAATAGCCGTCCTCGTAAAAAAGCTGGCTGTTGAATATAATCTCAACATTGATCCATTTACCATGGGATATAAATATATTCCATTCTGGACCAGTAATGATACTACAGCCGTACAGCGGATTACCACCACAGTCCGCACCCTGAAAAACATGAAACCCGGACGGTATTTCTTTATTGACCACCCCGGGATGGATACCCCGGAGATGCAGGCCATCTGGCACAAAGGTTATGAAAATGTAGCCGCCGACCGTGACGCAGTGACAAAGGTTTTTACCAGCACGGAAGTAATGGATATCATCCGTTCAAGGCAGATATTCCTGGTCAGCTATAAAGAAGTAAAATAAAAGCACCACATCATGAATAGATTCCATAGACAATCATTGCTAATGGTCCTGTTGATTAGCTGCCTATTAACGGCCGCTCAGGAATTCAGATTCCCCCTCTATACTGGCACAGTACCCAACTCAAAGAATACCGGTGGCCACGAAAAGGTCGAAATGCAGGATATTACCGTGATCAGCAACGTTCAGATTCCTGATATCGCAGTATACCTGCCCACAAAGCGCCTTGCCACCGGTCAGGCTGTGGTGATCTGTCCCGGTGGCAGTTACTGGATCCTGGCCTATGACCTGGAAGGTACGGATATCGCAAGGTACTTAAACTCCATTGGTGTGGCAGCCATCGTGCTGAAATACCGCCTTCCCACATACGGCAATTGTGTTGAACCTCACATGGCCCCTTTGATGGATGCACAGCGGGCCATGCGGCTCGTCCGGTTGAACGCTCCGAAATGGAACGGATGAGTTGCCGGCCCTATTTCATGATCCTGATATACCCGGTAATCTCCTTCACCGATACCTGCTCACATACAGGATCGCGTGAAGCTTTGCTGGGCAAGGACCCTGACCCGGATCTGGTGAGGTATTATTCAAACGAGCTTCAGGTGAAGGATGATTCACCTCCGGCCTTTATTGTTCATGCCGACGATGATGAAGGGGTACCGGTGGAGAACGCCATCCTCATGTACAAAGCCCTCCGGGCAAAAAATATCCGCGCTGAGATGCATATCCTCTCTGAAGGAGATCATGGCTTCGGATTAGGCGTGGGGAATGAGCATATCGCCAGCTGGAGTCATAATCTGCAGCTTTGGCTTGCCTGGCTGAACGGACAATGGCAGGTAAAATAATATCGGAATTATGCACAAAAAACAACTCTACCAATCCCTTTTAAAAGGCGTGAAACCTGTTGACAGGGTCTTTTTCCGCCCCATCCTGATGCATTTCGCTACCCGGTTCAATAACACATCTTACGGGAAGTTTGCATCTGATTATAAAACGCTGGTTGAAAGCAACATCAGGGCAATGGAATATTTTGACACGGATATGGTGAGTCTGATCTCGGATCCCTACCGCGAAACATCGGCCTTCGGAGCAAGAATAGAGTATGTAGATGAAGGCGTACCCCGTTGTCTCCATCATATTGTTGGCTCCATTGAGGATGTAAAAAACCTGCCGGACCCGGATGTATACAAATGTGAGCGGACACTTGACAGAATAAAAGGTGCGGAATATTTTCAGCAGTTGCTGAAAGGCACCGTGCCGGTGAGCGGCTGGGTGGAGGGCCCCCTGGCTGAGGCCTGCGACCTGGCAGGGGTTACCGAAATGATGATCTGGCTGATGACCGATCCCGATTTCACCAACCTGATCATGGATAAATGCATGGTGACTGCCAAAAAATTCGCCAAAGCCCAGGTGGAGGCAGGATGTGACCTGATCGGAATCGGTGATGCCATCTGTTCACAGATCGACCGGGAAACCTATGACCTGTTCGTTAAGCACAGACATGCCGACCTCATCACATACATCCATGAATGCGGTGCTTCCGTGAAGCTGCATATCTGCGGCGATACAACCCACCTGCTGGAATCATACAGGGACCTGAACGCTGATATCATTGATGTCGACTGGCAGGTGGATATTGACCATGCCAGGGAAATCCTTGGCCCCGGCGTGGTAATCGGCGGCAATATCAACCCGGTGCTGGTACAGGACAAAACGGAGAATGAAGTATATTCGCTGTCGAAAGCACTTGTCGATAAATACAAAGATCAGAAGTACTTACTGGCCGCCGGTTGCGAAATAACCGTACTAACTCCCCATGCAAATCTTATGGCCATGCGGAGGGCGTCGCTCCTGTAATTCGGTATCAGATAAATTTGGGATAGTCCGAAACGAGCAGGTGTAAAGGTTGTTCATCCTCAATAATGGCCGGGAACCGTCCCACCGATTCCAGGAACCGGTTGTCGGAGGTATCGTCATTTACGGCGCTTACCTCACCAACAAAAACCCTTCCTTTCCCTTTTTCACCATAAAACCTGTGATACATGCCCTGTTCGAGGCAAATGCTTTCGCCCGGTGCAAGCACTACCGAACCACCTGACGGAACGGTCCGCAGAACTCCGTCGATCTTGACACGGACAGGATTGCCGGATATTTTTTCCTGATCATCAGAGTCATAGAGCTCTATTACCAGGTTTCCGCCTCCCCGGTTAATGATGTCTTCCATTTTGCTCCAGTGAAAATGCGTAGGGGTCTCCTGCATTTCGTCGACGATCATAGCTTTCTCGGCATAGGTTTTCCTGTCCTTTTTCATGTTGCCGTTGCGCAGGGTGAAGAGTATCAAACCCCGTTTATGAAAGTCCCCGCTGCCGAAATCAGTGAGGTCCCACCCCAGCATGTTATCCACAATTTCACTGCAGGTGCTGTATTTCCCTTTCCAGTCTTCGGGCTTCCAGAAGGCCCAGGGAGGAAGACGGAAATTCATTTTGTCAAAGAAATTTAATGATTCCCTTATCAGCCGATTAATTTCGCTTCTTTTCATAAGGATGTTTTTAAGCATTATATATCACCTCAGGTTAATCCAAATCACCGATACCTTTACTCTGCCTGTATCAGAAGCACCAGGTCCTCCCCGGGTGGTGAAACAACACGTTGTACCGATTTTTCGGTAACTATCTTTTCTTTAATGAATTTACCGTTTCGCGGATCGAAGAATCTCACATTTAGCCAGTTTCTCGAAGTACTGAACAAGGACGCTGTGGTCGTTCTCGGCAAATCCGTCAACACTGAGTGCCTGCATCATTTCCATTACAGCACTGGTTAAGGGAAGCGGCACGCCTACCTGGTGACCGGTTTCGATGGCATTAGCAAGGTCTTTGATATGGAGCTTAAGTTTGAAGCCGGGCTTGAAATTCCGATCGAGGATCATGGGCGATTTGGCATTCATGACTGTGCTGCCTGCCAGTCCACCTTTTATGGCATCGAATACAAGCTGAGGATCCACGCCGGCCTTGGTGGCCAGGACATAGGCTTCAGAAATGGCTGCAATGTTAAGTGCCACCACGATCTGGTTCGCCAGCTTGGTGACATTGCCACTGCCCACTTCACCGGTGCGCACCACGCTTGTTCCCATGGTTTTCAGCAGGGGAACAACCGGTCCAAACTCAGCTTCGTCACATCCTACCATGATGGCCAGGGTGCCATCAACGGCTTTGGGTTCCCCTCCGCTCACGGGCGCATCGATGAATTTCACCCCCTTTTCGGCACACCGGCAGTGCATTTCCTTTGAAACAAGCGGGGCAATACTGCTCATGTCGATAATTACTGTGCCTTTGGCCGCTCCATCCAATATCCCTATTTTTCCGGTGATCACTTCAACTACCTCGGGTCCGTTCGGGAGCATGGTGATGATGGTTTTCACTTTCGCCGCAAGACTGGCCGGTGAATCCGCCGGAGCAGCTCCGGCTGCCACCAGTTCGTTTACCGCTTCTGCCACAACATCATAAACTACCAGCGCGTGGCCGGCTTTCATAAGGTTTCTGGCCATGGGCCTGCCCATGATACCAAGTCCGATAAATCCGATTGTCATGTTATCTGTTATTTACTTTTATGTTTTATTACCTCTTTAGCTTTCAAGACTATAGCCCCGGATGTGAGTCCGTAATATTCATACAGGGGTTCGGATTCGTTACTGGAACAGCCGAACTGATCTTGGATACCTAAAAATTCAACGGGAATTTTCTCATTCCGCAACGCTTCGGCAATGGCGGAACCCAGCCCGCCCACGATACTGTGCTCTTCGACGGTAAGCACGGCTCCGGTGACAGCGGCCAGCCTGACTATCTCAGCCCTGTCGAGCGGCTTAACGGTGGATACATTAACAACTGATGCCGATACACCTTCTAAACCGAGGATCTCTGCAGCTTTTAACGCCCTTTCAACCATTATGCCACAGGCAAAAATCGTAACATCCTTACCCTCCCGAACCGGATAAACCCGGCCGATCTCAAATGCATCGGATTCACCGGTTATATCAGACAGATCATTCCGGCTTGTCCGCATATATACAGGGCCGGTGTATGCTGCAATGGCTTCAGTGGCCCTTGCTGTCTGCAATCCATCGCAGGGAACAACCACGGTCATATTCGGCAATGCCCGCATGATGGCAATATCTTCCACGGTCTGGTGCGAAGAGCCATCTCCAAAATCACTCAAGCCTGCACTGGAACCTATGATCTTCACGTTCAGCGAGGCATTGCAAATGGCCTGCCTGACCTGGTCAAAGGTCCTGCTGGTGAGAAAAACGGCAAAGGAATTCACAAATGGTATTTTCCCGGTAAGCGACAGGCCTGCTGCCACACTCATCATATTCTGCTCGCCTATGCCCATCTCAAAATACTGCTCCGGAAGCTCATCTTCAATTTTACAGGTCATGGTCGACCTGCACAAATCAGCATCGAGGGCAACGATGTTCCTGTTGTTGCGGCAAAGTGAAAGCAGGGTCTTTCCGTATTCCTCCCTGGGATTATGCTGTGATTTCATGTTTATTCGTTGATTTTGGCATTTATTTCCACTATAGCCTGTTCCAATTGTTCCTTCGTCATCAGGTTGTTGTGAAAGGCAGCTGTGTTTTCGGCAAAACTCACCCCTTTCCCTTTAATGGTATGGGCAATGATCATTACCGGTTTGTCTGTGACTTCATCCGCTGCATTGAGGGCCGTTATGATCTCCTCCATGTTATGCCCGCCAATTTCCATTACATGCCACCCGAAAGCCTTCCATTTCTCTGCCAGTGAGCCTGTGTTGATACGGTCGCAGGTAAATCCCATGGCCTGAACCTTGTTGTGGTCGAGTATGGCTACCAGATTGCTTAACTTATAATGGGCCGCCACCATCCCGGCTTCCCAAACCTGTCCCTCGCCCATCTCACCGTCACCGAGGATCACATATACTCTCGACTGCTTCCCGTCCATCCGCAATCCGAGTGCCATGCCCACGCCAATGGACAATCCTTGACCCAGCGATCCCGTGTTGGCCTCAACTCCCGGGGTCTTAAGCATATCCGGATGTCCCTGCAGTATCGATCCCAGGTCCTTCAGGGTCTCAAAATGCTGTTTATCGAAATAGCCTGACTCTCCAAGAGCAGCGTATAGAATCGGACTTGAATGGCCCTTGGAAAGGATAAACCGGTCGCGGTCCTCCTGCCTCGGATTTTTTGGATCGTGTTTCATCTTATAGAAATAGAGGGCAGTCACCAGTTCGGCACACGACAGTGAACCTCCAAAATGGCCGCGGTACCCTGCACCGATCATATTCACCACGTTCCTTCGCAGCTTATGTGCTGTGTTTTCCAGTTGTTTTACATTCATATCCTTTTGATAAGATTATTTATCGACTATTAGTCCCATATATTTATCTGACACTGTCTTTACTTTCAGGTAATTCCTGCCAGTAGCCCTTCAGGAAGGCCAGTGAAGCCATGGCGTCGGATACATGGTCCACAGAATAGCCTTCGATGGAGATTCTGTGACAGTATATTATTTTTCTGAGTGCCGAAAAAAACTCAGCATATCCAGCGTCCTCATCCATTGATAATGGAAAAGTGCGTCCGGCCGGATTGGCAAAATGAACATGGTAAAGATCCCTGGAGGCTTTTAACAGGACCAAGGGAGACTCGTTTTCTTCTTTTAAATGGTAATAGTCGGCCAGCACCCTGATCTCAGGTAAATTAACCGCATGGCATAACCGCAAGGCTTCCTCCACCGAGTTAATGATGTTGCATTCGGCCCTCCTGAGTGGTTCAAGGGCAATGGTGATGTTGTTTTTCCGGGCAATTTTACTTAACAGATAACACAATTCCTGCAGTTGCAACCAGGCCTCTGCTAATGGAAAACCTTCCGGAACACTTTTTGCCTGGCCGCTGCCCAGCACTACAATGGAAGCACCCAGTTCGGCTGCTCTTCCCAGTGCCGTTTTCGCGTAGCCAGTAATTTCAGGCAGATGGACATCCGGACCGGTAAGCTTCAGGTACGGCGGGAAAAAGTTGTTGCAACATTCGCAGGGTATACCGGCTATATACAGGCTTTTGCGCACAGCTGCAAAAGAGGCATGGTCAAGCGCTGTTAAATGGGAAATGGACAGTTCGATGTAGTCATACCCCAGAGAGGCCAACAGGGGAGCTACTTCAACACCACCCAGGCCCGGGTCGTTAACCACCATGCTGCCACATAGTCCGATACGCATAATTAACTGTTGATAAGTTCACGCAAATAGGTAGCGGTACGTTTAGCACAGATGTCGGCATCTTCAGACTTCACCAGGTTCTGGCTCAGATAGCCGTTATAACCGATCAGCTTCAGCATGCCGATGAGCTGGGGGAAATCAACTACACCGTGACTGTTCCCGGCTGGCCAGCGGTCGGAATCGGTGAAGTGAAAATGCTTTACTATATTCCGGCAATAAATAATTTTCGAAATCATGTCATCATCTTCGAGGTACATGTGGTAAAGGTCGAGCAGCAGCCCCAGATTCGGCCGGTTAACCCGGTTGATGATATCCAGCCCGTCGTTGGTGCTGTTGATGAAATTGATCTCATACCGGTTGGTGGGTTCAAAATTAATACCCACCTTAAATTGTGCCGCATAATCGCACAAGCCCTGCAGGATCTCCCTGAACATGTCGCGGGTATAGGCTACCGGTTTTCCGTCAATGGCCGGTCCCCTGAAAATGCCGATATTGGCATAGCAGCCAAAGCGGGATGCAGCGCGGATGATGGATTTG
>Ga0299915_10002784_pt1 | contig 12722 bp, 8 predicted proteins | sample RVTome_13_FD_200263 | JGI IMG/M metagenome (GOLD analysis project Ga0299915, IMG submission 200263) | Soil microbial communities from uranium-contaminated site in the Upper Colorado River Basin, Wyoming, United States - RVT92D227 (version 2) ...
ACCGACTTCGTGGTCTCGCCGCGCTTGGCGGTGAGCTTCTCGAGGTCGGCGCGCGCCGCGTCGATCCTCCGCTTCAGCTCCCGGCGAGCTCGCTCCGCCTCGCGCGTCTCCGCTGCCGAGCCGGCCAGCTCTCCTCCCACGAAGGAGGCGAGCTGGGACAGCTCCTTCGCCGAGACGGCGCGGACCGCGAGGTTCTTCGCGCGCTCCTCGGAGTAGGTGGACCGGAGCGATTCCACGAACTTCGCCCGCTCGCGCGACGCGGAGAGGCGGTCATCGAGCGCGCGGTCCTCGTCCTGGAGCTGCTCGAGGCGGCGCTCTGCAGTCCGCGCCTCCTCCACCGCGGAAGAGACGCCCGTGACCCTCTCCACCGACACGCCGTGGAGATGGACCTTGCTCGCGCCACGTCCTTCCACCCGGAGGGAGTCGTCCTGGAGCTGGTCGGGCAAGCCCGTGAGGACGATGTGCGATTCGCCCGGCGGAACGTCCACCCGCGCGACGCGGGTGACGCGCGCGCTCGAGCGATAGACGGTGACCGCGTCGATGCGCGAGGGGACGGCGTGATCCGGGGCGCCGAGGGCGAGGAGTGGCGAAACCAAGGCTGCGAGCAGGGCGAGCGTGCGCATGAAGGCCTCCTGCCCGGTGGAACGTACGAGCGGGGGCGGGGATCTGAAAGCGCTGGCCGATTGACATGATCCTCGTGGGGCGGGGCCCCGCCGCAACGCGCCCGCGGCGGGGGACGAGCCCCCGCCCTACAGGAGCGCACGAGAGACGGGGAAAGGCGAGTCTGTCGCCGACTCCCAGCTACGGCGCCGCCCGGTGCGGCAACCCGACCAGGCCGCCCTCCGGGAGCTCCAGCTCCGGATGATCGGCACAGGCGATCCCGCATGCTCGGCAGCTGTCGAGCCGGCACTTCGGCGTCACCTTCGCGCCGAGGCCACGCCGGAGCTCGCGCGCGAGGAACGCCTTCGTGAGCCCCTGGTCGAGGAAGTCCCAGGGCAGCGCCTCCTCCAGGCCCACCCCGCGGGTGGCGAAGAACTCGGGATCGTGCGGCCAGCGCGAGAGGGCCTTGCGCAGGTCTCCTGCCGTCTCGCGGTGCGCCAGCTCGAGCAGGTCGGCGCAGCGCCGGTCGCCGCGCGAGAAGAGCGCCTGGAGCCACGCCTCGCGCGGGCTGAAGAGCTCCACGTCGATGCCCCGGGGGCGGAGCTCCTTCTCGAGGAGGCGGCGCTTCGCTTCCAGGCAACGACGGTCGGCCATGGGCGACCACTGGAACGGCGTCCAGGGTTTGGGGATGAAGGGATTCACCGACAGGGAGATGCGGCCCATGCAGCGGGTCCGCCGCGCGTGCGGGAGCATCACCTCCTCGCGGATGCGGAGGGCGAGGCGCGCCATCCCCGTCACGTCCTCGTCGTCCTCGGTGGGAAGCCCGCACATGAAGTACATCTTCACGTTCTTCATGCCCTGGGCGAGGGCGTGCTCCGCCGCCTGCACCACGAGATCGTCGGAGAAGTCCTTGTTGATGACGCGCCGCAGCCGCTCGGTGCCGGCCTCGGGTGCGATCGTGATCGACCGCTCGCCGCCCGCCGACATGCGGCGCGTGAGCTCGGGCGTGATGGCGTCCACGCGAAGCGACGAGGGGCTGAAGGTCCCGCCCTCGGTGCCGATCATGCAAGTGAGGGCGTCGAGGCCCGTGTAGTCGCTCGTGTCCGGCCCGACCAGGCCGATGCGGAGCCCCTGCGCGATACCCTTCCTCGCCTCTTCCTGGAGCCTGGCGAGGCCCACCTCGCGATAGGGTCGCTGCACGAAGCCGGCGGCGCAGAAGCGGCAACCCCACAGACAGCCGCGCGCCACCTCGGTCAGGTAGAGATCCCCGAACTGCGCGTCCGGCGAGTGAACCCCGCGCGAGGTGGCCACCGAGCGCAGATCGCGCACGTAGATCCTTCGCACCCGCGCCGGCGCTCCGTGCTGCGGCGCGAAGCGCGTAAGCCAGGCGCCACCCGGGGCGGCCGTGTCGCTGTACTCGAGATCGTACAGGGACGGCACGTACGCTCCCGGGAGCTGCGCCAGCTCGGCGAGCAAGCCCTCGCGTTCCTGGGCGCGCGCGCCGGCGTCCAGCAGCCGGTCGAGGAAGGGCCCGCACAGCTCCTCCCCTTCACCGACCAGGAAGAGGTCGAAGAAGGGCGCGAGCGGTTCCGGGTTGATCTGGACCGCGATACCCCCTCCCAGCACGAGCGGGTGGCGCGCGCCACGATCGCGAGCGCGCAGCGGCAGGCCGGCACGATCCAGGATCTCGAGGACGTGCAGGTAGTCCTCCTCGAACGAGAGCGAGAAGGCGATGGCGTCGAACTCGGTGAGCGGCCGGCCCGACTCGATGGTCAGCGGCCGTTCGCCCGGCTCCTCGGGCAGAAACGCCCGCTCGCACACCGCGCGCGGGTGGTCGTTGAACAGGCGGTAGACGGCGTGCATCCCGAGGTTGGCCATGCCGAGCCGGTACACGTTCGGGTAGACGAGCGCCAGGCAGAGCTTGCCGCCCCGGTCCTTGCGCACGACTCCCCGCTCGAGAGGTCCCGACCTGTGGTCCATCGGCCCCGCTACCTAAGGGAATCCGGGTGCGAAAGCCAGGCGGGCTGGACGATCTTCGAAAGGCCAGCGAGCGAAGGGCCGAGCCGGGGACGCACCATCGGGCGACGTCCATTTCCATACAGTGTGAGTAGCTCGCGCCGCGTCATCGGCCTCGAAACGCGCTGCGCCCGCCACTACAATCCCCCGTCCCGGTGGCAGGAGTGGAGGAGCATGGACCGCTGGGCGCGGGACCGATGAAACCGCCTCGCTACCTCGATCTCGATCCGCACGGCCGCGTCGTCCCCCAAGACGACGGGGTGCGCCGGCTCCTCGCCGACCGCGCCGGGCGCTTCCTCCTCTTGCCGTCGGTGCCCGATCTGCTCGTGGCGCGCCGGACGCCAGCGGCGGGGGGCGCCGCGCCGCGCCCGCGCTGCGTCCTGTCAGGCGACCTCTCCGCCTTCCCCATCGGCGACTTCATCGCCTTCATCCACCAGTCCCGGCTCTCGGGCTTGCTCACGGTCAGCTCCGCCGGGGTCGATCGAGCCGTCGCCTTCCAGGACGGCGAGGTGCGTGGCGCGACCTCCCAGGCGGTCGGCGAGCGCGTGGGCGAGGTCGCGCTCCGGCTCGGGTACCTGCGAGAGGAGCAGCTCGCCGAGACCGTGGCCTCGGCCCGGGACAGGCTGTTCGGCAAGGTCCTCGTCGAGAAGGGCTTCCTCTCGCCCTCCGATCTCTGGAAGTGCCTGCACGAGCAGGTGGCCGGCGTGTTCCACGCCATCCTGCTCGTTCGCGAAGGTGTGTTCGCGATGGTGGACGAGCCGGACGCCGACCTGGGGATGCCGCTCTCCGTGAATACGCAGTCGCTGCTCATGGACGGGATCCGTCGCATCGACGAGATGAGCCTGTTCCGGGCCCGCATCCCGGGACCTCAGGCGTTCCTGCGGCGCCGCGAGCCGCGGGTGCCCATCACGCTCAGACCGACCGAGCAGTCGCTCCTCGAGCTCGTGGATGGCCGCAGGCGGGTCTCCGACATCGCCCAGGGCGCGCACCTGTCCGAGTTCGACGCGACGAAGGTCCTCTATCACCTGGCCGAGGCCGGGTACCTCGAGGCCGTGAGCGGTCCCTCGGCGACGCCCGACCTCTCCGAGGCCGAGCGCCTGGGGTCGATCGCGTCGGGCATGAACGAGATCCTGCGCCAGGTCGCCGGCGCGCTCGCCGGTCGAGGCGGGCTCGAGGGTCTCCTGTCCGCCGTCCGGGGATTCCTCACCGAGCCGGCGAGCCGCTTCGCGCCGATCTTCAGGATGGTCGTGCCCGGCAAGGACGGCGCGCTCGACCAGGCCTCGGTGCTCGGAAATCTCTCGATGCTCAAGGGCGCCACGCTCGGCAAGCTCGAGTCCTCGGGCGACCCGGCGCGCCTGCTCTTCGAGGCGCTCCGCGAGGTCATGTTCTTCTACCTGTTCCAGACGGCCGGGCGGTTGCCGCGAGAGATCGACGATCGGCTCGCGGGGGACGTGAAGAGCAAGTTCCAGGCGCTGGAGGGACTGCTGTCATGATGCGTCTGCCGTGCGTCACCGCCGAGCTCCCCGGCTCAGGGGGCCGGGTGAAGAGCTCGCCCGAGGACTTCAGGGTGGACGAGATCCCGGCCTACCTTCCGCAGGGCAAGGGGCCGCACCTGTGGCTGCGGGTGGAGAAGCGCAACCGCACCACCCGTGACGTGTCGCGGGCGCTGGCGCTGGCGCTGGGCGTCCCGGACCGCGAGGTCGGCCACGCCGGCATGAAGGACCGCGCCGCCGTCACGACGCAGTGGCTCTCCCTGCCCTCGGCGCGCGACCCGGATCCCGCTTCTCTGGAGGGGGACGGCTACCGCGTGCTCGAGTGCTCGCGCCACCAGAACAAGCTCCGGACCGGCCACCTGCGCGGGAACCGGTTCGCCATAGCGGTCCGGGGCGGCGACCTCGAGCGCGCCCGCGCCTGCGCCGAAGCGCTGCGGGAGCGCGGTCTCGCCAACTACTTCGGGGAGCAGCGCTTCGGGTCCGAGGGCAAGAACGCCGACCTCGGACGCGCGCTGCTCCTCGGGCGCCTGCAGGAGCCGGAGGTGCGGCGGGCGGCGCGCGATCGGTTCTTGCGCCGGCTCGTCCTCTCTGCGTGGCAGTCGCGGGTGTTCAACGCCTGGCTCGCCGAGCGGCTCGCGGACGGCCTCTTCGCGGTGGCCCTGACGGGCGACGTCCTGAAGAAGCTCGACTCGGGCGGGATCTTCCTCTGCGAGGATCCCGCGCTCGACCTCGCGCGCATCGCGGCGTTCGAGATCTCTCCGTCGGGCCCCATGTTCGGGCACAAGCTGAAGGCGGCGGCCGGCGAGGCGCTGGCGCGGGAAGAGCGGTTGCTCGTCGCGGAGGGCGTCACCATGGCGGACCTCGCGCGTGGCGGCGGTGAGACCGAGGGGACCCGCCGTGCGGGCCGCATTCCCGTCGCGATCGAGCTCGACGCCATCGAGGACGGTTATCGCGCCACCTTCGAGCTGCCCAAGGGATCGTACGCGACCGTGGTCATGCGGGAGCTGACGAAGGAGGGAGAGATCGACCTCGGCGAAGTGGCGGAGTGATGGCGTCGATCACACGCGTCGAGCCTGCTGGTTCTACGGGACGCGCGAGTCCCTACTGCACCTTCGCCACGCAGCCCTGGTGCGCGAGCGCGAGGTCCATGGCCGCCTCGTAGACGCGGAGGGCATCGGGCGCCACGAGCTGCCGGCTCTCGTCGTACCAGCCGGTCACGAACTGCTTCTCGACACCGCGTTGCCGCAGCACGATCGCGAGCGTGGTCGAGATCTGGTCGCAGCAGCCGGTCGGATTGTCCGGAAGGAAGTAGCGGGGCCGCCATCGCTCGGGCCGGGCCCGCCGCACGGCGCTCTCGATCCTCGCCAGGGCCGCGCGCTCCAACCTCACCTCGCACCGCGTGCCTGCCGGCGTGACCACCTCCAGGTCGCCACCCGACCGGATCTTCGCCGCGCCGGCTCCACGGCCCGCCAGGCCGCCGTGCGTGGCCACCTCGATCCGCCAAGGAACGGCCGCCCCACCGCCGCGGGCAGCTGCGATCGCCGCGATCGCGATGAGGAGCGCGCGCATGTGCCGTCTTTACCCGAACGTGGCTGGCGGCCGCCAGTGCTCACGCGCTGGCAGCTCTCATGGCACCGCTGGCAGCTCTCATGGCACCGCTGGCAGCTCTCATGGCACCGGTTGACATGATCCTCTACAGAAACGCGGCTCACGCCTCCCTGAACGGCCCCTCTTGGGCATCCCACCAGCATCCGCCCTTGACTCAGGGGTCGACATCGCCTGCACTGGGTCGCGGTGCTTTTTCCAAGAGAGGGGGCCCGTGGCCGAGCTCTTCGTCGTGAACGGGATCTGCGCCGGGACGGTCTTCTTCCTCCCCGACGTGCCTACCGTCCTCGGTCGCTCGCCCGAGAGCCACGTCCAGGTCGCGGATCCGTGGATCTCGAGCATGCACGCCCTGTTCGAGCGGCGGGGAGAGCAGCTCTGGGTCGTCGACCTCGACAGCCGGAACGGCACCTTCGTGGACGACCAGCGCGTCCACGAGGCGCCCGTCGGGCCGGGGACGAAGTTCCGCTTCGGCAAGACGAGCGCCGAGCTGCGCTCCAGGCCGGAAGCGGTCGAGCCGCAGGGCATCCTCTCCGACCAGCGCACCATCATCCGTTACGTGGCCGACATCGTCGCGGACGCCGCGTCGCCCGTCTTGAGCGACGTTCTCCACCCGCAGCCGTCGCATCCCACCGAGGCGCGCCGAGAGGCGCGGACAGGCACGGGCACGGACCGTCGCCACGCCGCCGTCCTCAACGAGATCGGACGGGCGCTCCTGGGCGCGAACGGGCTCTCGGAGGCGCTGGCGCGGCTCCTGCGGGCTCTGGCGGACGCCACAGGGGCGGAGCGGTCCGGGGTTCTGCTCATGGACGATCGCGGCCAGATGAAACCGCTCGTGTCCGAGCCGCCCGACCGGCCCCCCGGCTTCTCGGCGACAGTGGTGGAAGCGACCCTGCGCAGTCGCGCGGGCATCCTCACCCTCGACGCGCAACAGGACACGCGTTTCTCCCAGAGCGAGTCCATCATCGCGCAGGGCATCCGCTCCTTCATCAGCGCGCCCATCTGGGCCGACAACCGGATCCTGGGCGTCCTGCTGCTCGAACGCGGGATCGCCTTCCCGTTCACCGCGAATGACCTCGAGCTCGCGACGCTGGCCGGCTTCCAGGCGGCGCTGGCGGTGGAGCGGGTCCGCATCGGTGAACGCGAGCGGGCCGCCGACGATGTCCGCTGGCGACTGGCGCGGCATCTCGACGAGGCCGTGGCGGCGCCGCTGCTCGCGGCCGATGCGGGCGGCGTCGACGTGCTCCAGCCGGTGCTCCAGGAGGCCGTGGCGGTGCTGGCGGTGGCGCTCGACGGGTTCGCGCAGCTCGCCGCCGCGCGGCCTCCCACCGAGGCTGCCGAGCGCGCCCTCGCGCTTCAGCGCGCTCTCGCCCAGGCTGCGCAAGCGGAGGGGGCGGCCGTGGATCTGCGCCTCGACGGCGGCGTGCTCGTCGTCTTCGATCTGCCCATCGCCCGGCAGGATTCCCTGGCGCGGGCGCAACGGTGTGCGGCCGCGCTGCTCGGGCGCACGGTGGAGCTCGAGGGTACGCGCGCGCCGCCGCGGCTGACCATACGGATGGGCTTTGCAGTCGGGCGTGCGCTGCTCGGCAACTTCGGATCAGCGGATCGCCCCGAGCTCAGGGCGATGGGGGAGGTGGTGGACCTGGCGCTCCGCCGTGCAGGGGAGGCCACGCCCGGGACGGCGGCGCCTGAGCTGGAGAGCGCGCCCACCGAGACCCACCCCTCGCGAGGCGGGTGAGCCAAGGGCGGCCGACCGCCGCGCCCCAGGACACCTTGCGCGGCGCGGCGCGAGCGAGTAGGGTGCGCGGGACTTCGAGGTAATCCGGGGCTTTGCGGCCAAAGTGGCCCAGCCTGGGCTGCCTTGGGCCGGACGATGCAGCTCGACCTCCGCGATGCTTCCCGGTTTCTTGGTGTGGACGAAGGCACCCTGTATCGATGGGCGCGCCGCGACGAGATCCCTGCCCGGCTCGTCCACGATCAATACCGCTTCGATCACATCGACCTCCTCGAGTTCGCGTCGGCCCGAGGCATAAAGGTGTCCCCCGAGATGCTGGTCGAGCCGCATGCGCGCGGCCAGGCCATGCCCAGCCTCTCGGAAGCGGTGCGCGCGGGCGGCGTCCATCATGACGTCCCGGGCGTCGACAAGGCGACCGTGCTTCGGGCGGTCGTGGACCTCCTGCCGCTGCCGGGCAACGTGGACCCCGGCTTTCTCTACCAGATGCTCCTGGCCCGCGAGCAGCTCGGCTCGACCGGCTTCGGGCACGGCATCGCGATACCGCACGCGCGCGACCCCGTCGTCTTGCGCGTGGTCGCGCCCGCGGTGGCCGTGTCGTACCTCGCGGCACCGGTGGACTTCGAGGCGATCGACGGCAAGCCGGTCCACACCTTGTTCACCATGGTGTCGCCCTCGGTGCGCGTACACCTGCACCTGCTCGCCCTGCTCGCCACCGCGCTCCGCGACCTCGACGTGCTGACCGCGGTCGCGGCGCGCGTCCCGGAGCCGGAGCTGATCGAGGCGCTGGCTCGGGTAGAGGCCTCGCTGCCGCAGCGACGCGGCGGTGGGGCGGGAGAAGAGAAGGCGTGATCCTCCACATCGGCTCGCTCTGCGTGCTCGTCCTGGGCGGGCTCGCCGCCTTGGCGTTGGCCCGCCGGCCGCAGCTCGCGATCGTCGCCGCGAGCGGCAGCGCCGTCCTCGGAAGCGCGCTCGGCCTGGCCTCGGCGATCGCCGTGCTCGTGGGTCGCCCCTTCGCCGTGGCGCTGCCGTGGAGCGCGCCTCACGCCGCCCTCAGCATCGGCCTCGACCCGCTGTCGGCGTTCTTCGAGGCGGCGCTCTTCGCGCTCGCCATCCCGGCCGTCCTCTTCGGCGCGACCTACATGCGGCCGCACCTCGGGCGGCGGCGCGCGCTCCCTGCCTTCCTCTTCTTCCAGAACCTGCTCATCGCCTCCATCGCGCTCGTCTTCTCGGCGCGGCAGGCAGTGCTCTTCCTGGTCGCATGGGAGGTGATGGCGGTGGCGTCGTTCCTCCTCGTCACCTTCGAGCACGAGGACGAGGAGGTGCGTGGCGCAGGGTTCGTCTACCTCGTCGCGTCGCACCTCGGGACGGCGTTCCTGTTCGCGCTCTTCATGCTGCTCGGGCGGGAGGCAGGCTCGTTCGAGTTCGGGGCCTTCGACGCGCTGCGGGCCTCGCCAGCGGTTCCGGCCGCGCTCCTCTTCGGGCTCGCGCTGGTCGGCTTCGGGACCAAGGCCGGTCTCGTCCCGCTGCACGTCTGGCTCCCGGAGGCGCACCCGGCCGCGCCCAGCCACGTCTCGGCGCTCCTCTCGGGCGTGATGATCAAGACCGGGCTCTACGGCATCGTGCGGGTGCTCTCGTGGCTCCCACCCGCGCCCGCCGGCTTCGGGATCGTCCTCGCCGTGATCGGGCTCGGGGGGGCGCTCGCCGCCATCACGCTCGCGCTGGGGCAGCGCGATCTCAAGCGCGCCCTCGCCTACTCCAGCGTGGAGAACGTGGGCATCATCGCGCTGGCGATGGGGCTGGGGGTGGCGGCGGCGGCGCACGGCGAGCGAATCGTCGCGGCGCTCGCCTGGTCGGGAGCGCTCCTGCACGTGTGGAACCACGCCATGATGAAGGGCCTCGCGTTCATGGGCGCGGGCGCCATCGCGCACGCGGCGCACACGCGGGACGTCGAGCGGATGGGCGGGCTCCTGGCGCGGCTGCCCCGCACGGGCGTCCTCCTCCTCGTCGGGCTGGCCGCGCTCTCGGCGCTCCCGCCGCTCAACGGCTTCGCCTCCGAGTGGCTCATCTACATGGGCCTCTTGCAGACGGCGACGGCCGCGCCAGGCGGCTTCTCGCTCCTCGGCTGGCTCGCCATGGCGACGCTGGCGCTGGTGGGCGGCGTCGCGGCCATCGGGTTCGCGCGGATCGGCGGGATCGCGCTCCTGGGAACGCCGCGCAGCCCTGGCGCCGAACGGGCGCACGAGCCACCGCGCGGGATGTGGGGCCCGCTCGCCGCGCTCGCCGCCGCGTGCGCCCTCCTCGGCCTCTTCCCCGATCTCGCGCTCCGGCTGGCGCTCCCCGCCGTCGCCCAGGCCAGCGGAACGGCGGTGCCGGAGCTGGAAGAAGGCCTCGCGCCCGCCCTTCACGCGCTGGCCGTCCCCATGCGTGTCGGCGCCGCCTGCCTGGTCGTCCTGGCGATCGCGCTGGTATTCCTCGCTCGGCGGGCCCGCGCGCGCCGCGAGGTGACGGCCAGCGAGACGTGGGGCTGTGGTTACAGCAGGCCCACCGCGCGCATGCAGTACACGGGCGCCTCCTTCGGCCAGCTCTTCCTGGCCGGACTCGCGCCCCGCGCGTTCCAGCCGCGCGGCGCCATCGTGCCCCCGGCTGGCGTCCTGCCCGGTCGCTCCACCGCCGGCTTCGAGCTCCGCGACCCGGCCCGCGCGAGGATCTTCGACCCGCTCTTCCGCGCCATCGCCGAGCGCGCGAACCGGATGCGGAATTACCAGGCGCAGCGGTTGAACCTCCAGCTCCTCTTCACGCTCGCCACGCTCCTCGTCCTCGTGGCGCTGCTCGTCTTGCGCGCGCCATGAGCGAGCAGACCGCGCCGCCCATTGCAGGCCCGCAGCGAGTAGGCCGAAGGGCCGTAAACGAGCGAGGAGCTTGCGGCGGCGTGGCCGGTGAGGCTCCGACGGCTTCGCCGGCGGAGGGGGGCGAAGGCCCCATTGAGATTGACGAGCTCACCGAGCGTAGCGAGGTACTCCCATGAGCCTCGCCCTGGTCATCGCCGGCGTCGCGCTCGCCGCTGTCTCCGGGGTGGTGGCGCTGGCGTTTCGCGGCGACCCGGCGGCAGCGCAGCGGGCCGCCTGCGCCGCGCTCGTCACGGCTGCCGCGCTCGGGATCGCGGGCGCGCTATGGGTGCTCGCGCTCGGCGGCGCCGTGGAGTTCCACGCCCGGTGGAGCCCGCCCGGCGCGTCGCTCGCGCTCCAGCTCGACGCCCTCTCCGCGCTCTTCCTCCTGCCGATCTTCGGGATCCCGGCCGCGGGGTCGGTGTACGGTCTCGCCTATTTTCCCCAGGCGGCGCGCGGCGGACAGGCGCGCCGGCTGCAGATCTTCTACGGCCTCGTCACCGCCGCGATGGCGCTCGTCGCGCTGGCCGCGAACGCGATGCTGTTCCTCGTCGCCTGGGAGGTGATGGCCCTGTGCGGCTTCCTCCTCGTGCTCACGGAGCACGAGAAGAAGGCGGCGCAGCGGGCCGCCTTCGTGTACCTCACCGCCACGCACGTGGGCACGCTGGCGCTCTTCGCGCTCTTCTCGCTGCTCGGCAATGCCGCGGGCTCCTTCGACTTCGCGCGGATGGCGAGCGCGGGGCTGGCGCCGGGAGCGGGGATCTTCGCCCTCATGCTCCTCGGCTTCGGGCTCAAGGCCGGCCTCATGCCCTTCCACTTCTGGCTCCCCGGGGCGCACGCGGCCGCGCCCAGCCACGTCTCGGCGGTCATGTCCGGGGTGCTCCTCAAGACCGGCATCTACGGCATCCTGCGCGTGAGCGGCCTCTTCGCCTCGCCGCCGCTGTGGTGGGGGCTCGCGCTGCTGGCCCTGGGCTGCGCGTCGGCGGTGCTCGGCGTCGCCTTCGCCCTGGCGCAGCACGACCTCAAGCGCCTGCTCGCCTACCACTCGGTCGAGAACGTGGGCATCATCGCCATGGGCGTCGGCCTGGCGCTGGTCGGCCGCGCCGTCGGAGATCCCGCCCTCGTGCTGCTCGGGTTCGGGGGCGCTGGCTTGCACGTCGTCAACCACGCCCTCTTCAAGTCGCTGCTCTTCCTCGGCGCGGGTGCGGTGGACCACGCCTGTGGCACGCGGGAGATCGACCTCCTCGGTGGGCTGGCGCGGAGGATGCCGCTCACGGCGGGTCTGTTCCTGGTCGCCGCGGTGGCGATCAGCGGGCTCCCCCCGCTGAACGGCTTCGTCTCCGAGTGGCTCGTCTATCTCGGCTCGCTGCGCGCGCTCTCCTCGGCTTCACCCTTCGTCGCGTGGGCAGCGACCGCCGCGCCGGTGCTCGCGCTCGTCGGTGGCCTCGCGGCCGCGTGCTTCGCCAAGGTGGTCGGGACCGTTTTCCTGGGGGTGCCCCGGTCCGACCGCGGGGCGACCGCCCACGAGCCGGCGCGCGCCATGCTCGGGCCGATGGCGCTCATCGCGGCGGCCTGCGCCTTCATCGGCCTGTTTCCCGCGGCGGTCGTGCCCGCCCTGGGCCGCGCCGCCGCGGCGTGGGCCCGGCTCGCGCCCGATGCCCTTGCCGCACCGGGGCGCAGCGCGGCCGCGTCGGCCGGAGCGATCACGGCCTCGGCTGCCCTCCTGCTCTTCCTGGCGGGCGCGCTCGCCGCCTGGCGCTATCGGCGCACGCGCGACGCCGCCGAATCGGAGACGTGGGGCTGCGGCTTCGCCCGCCCCACCGCCCGGATGCAGTACACGGGCTCGTCCTTCGCGGAGATGCTGACGCTCCGCTTCGGCTGGGCCTTCTTCCCGCGCGCCCACGTCGAGCCGCCGCGTGGCCCCTTCCCGCAGCACGCCGCCTTCAGCTCGCACGTGCCCGACACGGTGCTCGACGTGGCGATCGTCCCCGTCTGGCGAACCACCGCCTGGGGAGCGGGATGGCTCCGGACCCTCCACCGCGGACAGGTCCAGGCTCAGGCGCTCCTGGTGTGCCTCACGCTGATCGCTCTGCTCGTCTGGCGGTTCCTCTGGTGGTGAGCTCATGGCCGTGAACCTCCTCTCCTTCGTCTACCTGGCGCTGTTCCTCACGCTGCCGCCGCTGCTCCTGGGCGTGGTGAACCGGGTCAAGTCGCTCTTCGCCGGTCGGCAGGGCCCGCCGCTGTGGCAGCTCTACGCTGATCTACGGCGGCTCGCGCGCAAGGGCGCGGTCTACAGCCGAACCACCACGTGGGTGTTCCGCGCAGGGCCGGTCGTCGGGCTCGCCGCGGTGGCCACCGCCGGCCTCCTCATGGCCTTCGGGGGCGCGCCCG
>Ga0299915_10002787_pt1 | contig 12704 bp, 19 predicted proteins | sample RVTome_13_FD_200263 | JGI IMG/M metagenome (GOLD analysis project Ga0299915, IMG submission 200263) | Soil microbial communities from uranium-contaminated site in the Upper Colorado River Basin, Wyoming, United States - RVT92D227 (version 2) ...
AAAACTGTTGAGGGGGCCAAGGACGATTCCTTCTCCCTCTTCGGGGGAGAGCCCCTCCTCGCGCCGCTCGAGACCCTCGAGGCGCTCTGGTCGTGGGGGCTCGTGCGCTACAAGAGGAACGGGGTCCAGACCGGCGGCCGTCCGATCAGGGAGGAGCACTACGAGCTGTTCCGGAAGTACAAGGTCAACGTCGCCTTCTCGATCGACGGCCCCGGAGCCCTGAACGACGCCCGCGTAGCCGGGAACCTCGAACAGACGCGGGCCGCCACGGAGTCCTCGATAGCCGCGCTCGAGCGGTGTGTCCGGGAGAAGTTGTGCAGCGCGGTCATCGTCACGATCAACCGGCACAACGCCACGGAGGACCGCCTCCCCCTCCTGGTGGACTGGGTCAGGAAGCTGACCTCGATTGGGGTCACGTGCCTCAACTTCCATAACCTCGAGGTCGACGGCCCCGGCCGGCTCGTCGCGCTCTCCACCGAGGAGAACGTTCGCGCGTTCCTTCGGCTCTGGGACCTCCTCCCGGAGCTCAGGGGGATCACCTACGCGCAGCCGTTCAACGACATCCTTGCGCTCCTCCGCGGGAAGGACGCGTGGAAGTGGAACGACGGGACCCCCGGCGGGGTCGGGTGCACCTGGACGGGGTGCGACCCGCTCACGACGCCCTCGGTCTACGGGGTCGAGGCGGACGGGTCCCGTTTGCTCTGCTCGCGGGTCCACAAGACGAGGACGGCCTGGACGCCGGCCCCTTCCGGCCCGCTCTTCAGGCAGCTTGCGCTCCGCGAGACCCCCCAGGAGGACGGCGGCTGTAAGGGCTGCCGACAGATGATCACGTGCAAGGGGCAGTGCCCCGGGACTGCGATCGGGGGGGACTGGAGGAAGCGGAGTCGGGACTGCGCGTTCTGGCGCGCCCTGCTCGAGGAGGGCGAGCGCCGGCTCCTCTCCGTCGGGGAGACGCCGGTGACCCTCCGGGGGGACAGGGACAAGATCGAGGAGCGCATGGCGGAGTGGTGGGCCGCGGGCCGCCCGGTCCGGATTGCCACCGTGCTCTCCGGGGACCGCCCCAACGGAGAGTACCACGGGGACCACGAGGACCACAAGGACCACGAGGACGCGGCCCTGGCCGTCCCCTACGTCGCGGGGCAGGAGGAGGTCAAGTGAGCGCGCTCGGGCGGGAGTGGGCCCGCGGTCCTCAGTTTGCGTCTGAGGCAGACCGTCGGAAGTGGGAGCCCGTCCTCCGCGCCGCGGCTGCGCTCTGGGACCAGCTCGAGGTCCTCTCCGTCGCGTCGGGCGTGAGGCCCTCCGCGCTCCTCTACATGACCCCGGAGGAGATCGTTCGCTCCTCCTCGGAGGCGGCCGAGAACGCGTTCGACGTCGTCCCCCTCCAGCTCTGCGGGAACAAGATCCGGGCCGCCGTCTGCCCTGCCCCGCTCCGCCGCGTCTGGACCGCGGCCTGGAAGATGAAGGACGACTCCGCGATTGGGCGGCTCCTCGGCTTCCCGGACTGCTGCGTTCGACACTTCGGAGAGACGTGGGCCCGGGGTACCACGGACACGGTAACTCCCATGGCCACGGTAGAGGGGCCGCCGGAGGCGAACGTCATGCTCCGGCACCTCGGAGTCCGTCTGGTCCCGCATCTGCCCTGCTCCGCCTCCTGTCCGGTGACGGTCGCCTTCGGGGAACGGATCGCGGCGGCCGGGGTCGCCGCCGGTCTGGACCTCGAGCCCCTGTACCGGGTCCTCCGGCTCCCGGTGAGTTACAGCTCCGTCCACGGCGTTGCGATCACCGAGACGCCGCACTTCAGGGTCCTCTCTGGGACGGACCAGAGCGCGGAGGTCCGCTCCGCCTCCCGATCGGCCGTTCCGTCCCCGGAGCCGAAGAGCTGTGAGGACAACGGGTTCAGCTCCGATTTGGCGATGCGCGTCTCGCACGCGATCCTCCTCCAGGCGCTCGAGATGCGCGGCGATGCCGCCCCGGAGTCTGCCCTGGATCTCGGCGCCGGGGACGGCGCACTCCTCGACCTTCTCCGGGGGGAGAGCCGCTCCGCCTCCTGGGTCGGTGTGGAGCAGGACCGGGGCCGAGCGGACCGAGGTCGCCAGAGACACCCGGGCGTCCTCCTCCACAACCAGACGATCCAGGAGTGGGCGGTCGCCGGGGGACACCACGAACGGAACTACGACGTCGCGCTTATCACTCCGGGACGGCTCCTTGAGATGGCCCCGGAGGACGCGGCCCGCGTCAGGGAGGTCCTCTCCCGCGTGGCGGTTAGACTCCTCGTCTACACTTACGGTGACGGCGGGGACCTTAGCGCGCTCTGCGCGCGCGCGGGAGTCGAGATCGTCGGGACCGTCGTCGGGAAGGAACGCGGCGCGCAGGCCGCGGAAGGGAGAATATAGAAAATGGCTTGGACTCCTCCGCGCGACTGGACTTCCGGAGAGACGGTGACCTCGACTACGATGAACACCCACGTAAGGGACAACCTCAACACGCTCGCCATCTTCTCGCGCGGGGGGACGTTCGTCAACCCGAACGGGATCACCGCCGCGATCAACATCATCGTCTGGTACGCGACCCTGGCCTGTACGGTCACGAACGTCCGCGGCTACCGGGTCGGTGGGACGGGCGCGACGATCAACGCCCGGAAGAACGGCTCGAGCAACCACCTCGCGAGCGCGCTCTCCCTCACGAGCGCGGACGCGTGGATGGACGGCGGGGCGGTCCAGAACACCGCCCTCGCCCCGGGGGACAAGCTCGAGATCATGGTCGTCAGCGTGGCCGACTCTCCCACCCAGGTTGCGATCGAAGTCGACCTGGTGCTCGCGTAGCCATGCCGGCGTTCACTCTCGAGGCTACGGCGGAGGGGGCCAACACGGCGTGGACCGCCTCTGCCGGGACAAAGGTGAATTGCGTCTCCGACGCGGACGACGGGACGTACATCTACATCTCCGGCGCCTCGAGCCCGGGCCGCCAGTCCTTCGCCGCGCAGGACCTCCCCGCCGACGCCGTGGGGATCACGGCGCCCGTGACGTGCAACGCCCGCGGGAAGGACGGGACCTCAACCGCCGACCTCATCTACTCCCACTTCAGGTACGGCGGGGGGAACTACGAGGACGGTACGGGGTGGAATTTCTCGACCTCGGTAGCGGCCTACGCGCGCGACTGGGCGACGGGACCGGGAGGCGGGGCCTGGACCATCGCGATGTTGAACGCGTGCGAGATCGGGGTCTACCGCGCGGGGAGCACCAATACGGTCTGGGTTACGAAGTACAACGTGACCGGGAACTACATCCAGGCGGGCGCCTGCTTCCTCCCGATTTGGTCGCTCCTCCTCCCGCTCCTCGGGGCCGGTATCGCGCTCCCCTACATGCCGCGGATCGCCCTCGAGATGGGCCGCCGGCCGCTCGCCCCCGGGCTCTGCCGCGTCCGCTTCCGGCCCGACGAGTACGCTTCCGCTCTCCGCTCCCTCCGGGACTGGAGGCGCCCCGCCTTCGCCTTTCTGGGGGCTCCGGCTCTCGTTTAAACATTTCTTCGTAAAACAAAGGACTTAGCCGGGCGACCCCCTGGCGACCCCCGGCTCCGGGGCCTAGATTGGGGGTATGGAAAAGGACCCCATCGCCCGGCTCCTGATCGTCCTCGTACTCTTCTCCCTCGCCTGCGGCGGCCGCGGCCCGACCTCCCCGGAGGTCCCGGACGCGCCGGCCCCCGCGGCGCCGGCGCCGCGCCCGGAGGTCTGGGTGGTCTGGGGGCAGAGCAACGCGCTGGGGTGCGCAGAGGGACCCGGCTACTCCGGGGGTCCGGGCGTCGAGGCGTGGGGCCCGACCGGCTGGGTCCCGGCGGAGGAGCCGCTCCCCTTCATGGACCCCTTCTCGAGCGCCAAACTCTCTTGCGAGTCCGGCTGGGCCGTCAAGGCCGCGAACCTCTCCGGGAGACCGATCCGCCTCACGGGCCACGCGCACGTAGCGAAGCCCGTCTCCTGGTGGCTCAAGGACCCCGGCCGCCTCCTCTCCAACCTCTCGGACGCCCGCGACGCCCGCTGGCTCATAGCGTACCAGGGGGAGTCTGACGCGGAGCGCCGCTCTACGACCTGGGTCCGCGACTTCTCCCAGCTGGTCGCTCTGGTACGCGGAGCTACGAACCCGGAGCTCAGGGTCCTGGTGGTCGGGCTCGGAGACGAACCCTCTACGTCCGGCCGGAACCTCTGGAACAACCTCCGCGCGCAGCAGCGCGCCTACGCGGACGGAGACCCCCTCTCGGCGTACACCTCCGCGGAGGGGCTCCCGACACAGGAGGACGAGGTCCACCTCACCAGAGAGGGATACTCCGACCTCGCCCGGAGGGTTGCGGCTCTGGCCCGGTAGGGGGCTACCCGAAACATTTTCTACGAATGCAAAGGACTTAGCCGGCCCGGGGGCCTGGCGCGGAAGACCCGCACAGCCTAGATTGGAAGGGGAGGATGAGGAATGGCACTTCAGGGGCTCAAAGCGGAAGACAAACAGAACGCCCCGGCCCCCGCGTCCCGGGCGCTCCGCCTGGCTCTCACGCTCAAGGACTTGGGGCGGGAGCACGGGAACCAGAAGCTGACGGACCTCGCCGCGCGCGTCCGCGCGGAGCTGGTCGGCCGCGGGCCAGACCTCGAGGAGCACTACGTCCACGCCGTAATGGACCTGGCGGCCGCCGCTCTGGCGCCGCGGGAGGGGTGAGATGAGGATGCGGAGCCGGAGCTGGAAGGGGACGGAGCTGACGGAGGAGCAGAAGGCGGCGAGGGACCTCGAGCGCCGGCGGGAGCGCTACCGCCGCGCGCAGGTCCAGGGGACCACGCTGGAGGAGGCGCTTGCGAAAGCCCGCGCCGTCCTCGACGAGTCCGGGCTCCGCGGGCTCCGCCCCGCCCACGACTCCGCGGTCGGAGGGTACGTCGACCGGGAGTGGGAGCGCGGCTGGGGCATAGGGTGCCGGGTCAGCGTCCGCCTCGAGCTCGACTTCGGGGCGCGTTTGGTCAACCCGGACGAGCCCCGGGAGGCGGTCCTCTTCTACCGGCCCAAGGTGGAAGTCGGGTGGTCCTCCACGGGGCGGGACGTCGCCACGGCGCGCGCCGCGGTCAGACTCTACGCGGACGTCACGGACCTCGCGGCGGAGGTCCAGGCCGTCCTGGAGGAGCGTCCGATCCGCAAGGCGGAGTCCCTGGTCCCCGCGCAGATGACCCCGACAGAAGAGAAGGCGCTGGACGCGGTCGGAGAGGCAACGAAGTGACCCGGTTCAGGCTCTCCTCCTGGGATGCGGCTCTCCTCCTGTTAGTTGTCATGATCCTCCTCTCGGCCGCGGTCGGGTACGGCGGGGAGTCAGCGGCCCGGAGCGCCAAGCCCGGGGTCCCGGTCCTCACGGTCGGGCCCCGCATGGCGATGTCGGGCGGGAGCGGCCTGGCGGTCATCCGCGTCCGGGTCGAGATCCCCCGGCCAACGCCCGAGATGTTCTGCCCCCGGGTCGAGCTCACCGTCATCGGGCGTCCGCTCTGCGACGCGCGCCAGGAGACGGAAGGGGGCCGCGCCGCGTGCGACGACTACGTCGAGGGGGTCGAGGCTTTCCACGAGGTCCAGGAGGCGGACTGTCCTCCCTGGTCGGACGAGGAGGTCGTAGTCGTCTCCCCGCCTCCGCCCCAGGGAGACGGGGGCGGGTGGTTCCCGGCGACGCGGGACGTCCCCTTCGTATGGCCGTACATCGGGCAGAAGCGAATCGGGATGGGACCCGGGGAGTGGACGGTCCGGGTGGTCGTGACGCAAGGAAAGACGCGCTTCGTTCTGGAAGGTCGGACGACGGTTCACTGAGGAGGGCGTGATGAAGAGACAGAAGGGACAGAAGACGCGGACCCCCGGCGGTCGGAAGCGGCAGCGCAAGACGTTCGGGCGCCTGGCGTTTTCCTGCCTCGCCAAGAACGTCCCGGAGGGGGCGGTCGCCGCGAACGCGGAGCTCACGGAGAAGATGGCGGCCGGACGCGCGGAGGGCGGGTGGTTCCCGGACTCCAACGTCGCGGTCCCCGGTCCCACGTTCATCTCGGTCCAGGCGCGGATCCAGGCGGAGGAGCGCGCCGCGCGGAAAGAGGTCGTCGGAGAGGAGGTCTAGCGTGGGCAACAAGGTCTCGCGGTCCGTCCGGGTCCTGATCGAGCGGCACCGCGCCAGGAAGCCCCACCCCGACCGCCCGCTCGACGCGGCGAGGGAGGACAACCACGCGTTCAGGCACGCGGAGAAGAAGGTCCGGCGCCAGCGCCACGAGGAGCTGATGGCGCGGCAGGCGGAGGAGAAGGCGGCCCGGGAGGCAGAGCAGGAGAAGGCGGCCCGGGAGGCAGAGCAGGAGAAGGCGGCCCGGGACGCGGCCGCACTCAGGGACCTATCCGACGGCGTCACCGGCGCCATCGACCAGGGGCGCGCGGAGGCTACCGAGCGCCTGACCCCCCTGGAGGTCTCCGAATGAGCCCCCGCAGACAGAGGTGCGCCGGCTGCGGTCGGCGGACCCGCTCCCTGCTCCGCCGGTGCCCCTCCTGCCGGGAGGACGCCCGGCTCGAGGCCCGGCTCGCGCGGCAGACGGGATACCGCGCTCGCCCGTTCCTCCTCGTCACGGCGGAGCTGTTCAACGCGATACTCTCCCGGATCGACGCGCTAGAGAGGAGGCGCAGATGACCTGGACAACGCCGGCGACGTGCGGCGAGGTGGTCGACGAACTGGTGGCCGTCCGCAAAGCCCTCGAGCTCGAGCGCGTGACCCCTCAGGGCGTCTTTCGACTGCGCAGACGCCCGGGCCAGTTGTCCGGGTGTGCCCCGGCGTCACCCCAGGACTTCTCTCTCGCGGCCGCAATCCTACGAGAGCGCACGAAGGTCTGCCGGATCCCGGAAGGGAAGGCGGCCCTTCTGCGGGTCGCCGACTTCCTCGAGCTCCAGGTGGCCGAGCGACTCGGATCGGGACGTCCGGCCACCCTCAAGACGGAGTGGGTTGCCCCCGGCCGGGGGGAGACGGTGAGCCAGCTCCTCTCGATGTTCAACGACGATCCCCGTCCGACGGACCAGACGCGCACGTCCCTGTCCTTTGTTCGGCCCGGACCCCCCCTCCAGTTCGATCTTGTGCGGGGGCGCGAGGCTCTCCGCCGGGTCGGGGTGGAGGTCTAGGTGCGGGCCTCCCACTTTTGGTCCGTCGTCGTCGGGTCGTTCCTGATGGCGGAGGTCCTCTCCGTCCGGGGGGACCTCGACGTGCTCCCGGAGGTCCGCCGGCCGGCGCCGGAGCCGGCGGCCCCGGACGCCTGGGCGGCCCCGGACGCCTGGGCGGCCCTGCTCGAGGCGGACGCGGAGGTCCTCTCCCAGCTCGCCACGGCGGAGGACCCCCGGGCGGCCGCCGCGGTCGTCTGGGTGGTCCTGAACCGGGGCGGCTGCCAGGTGGCCCCCCTCCGCTGCCGGCGGCCGGTCCTCGAGGTCGTCCGGCAGAGGCGACAGTTCGGAACCTGCCGGGGGGGTCGGTGGACCTCGTCCTGGACCCCCCGCGCGTCTTCCTCCGCCCGGGTCTCCGCGGAGGTCCGTGCGGTCATCCAGGGACTCGTGGCAGACCCTACCGGGGGCGCAACCCACTTCCACCGGGTCGGGACCTGGACGCCCCCCTGGGCCCCCGCCCCCCGGCTCTGGACCGTCTTGGGCTCCCACGCGTTCTACAAGACCCCGGCGAAGATATTTTCCAAAACAAAGGACTTAGCGGGCCGGAGGGGTGGCGTAGTTTAAACGCGCGACCTAAATTAGAGGCATGGACAGCAACCGGCGAGCGGCGCGCAAGGCGGACGCGGGCAGGCCGCTCTCCGTGGCGGCGATCGACGTCGCGGTCCAGGAGGACAAGGTCATGAAAGACCCCTGCGGGAACGAGATCAAGCCCGGCGACCCGGAGTACGGGAAGCCCCAGTACGATACGCGGGAGGCGTGGCTCCGGGCCGCCGCGGAGCGGACTGGCCGGCTCCTTGCGGCCGCCGGCCCCGCGACGGTCCCGGCGTTCCACGTCTCCGTCGGATTCCCGAAGGGGCACCACGGCCGGGGTCGGGCGATCGGCCAGTGCTGGCCCGGGGAGCGGAGCGCGGACGGCGCCTGCCACGTCTTCGTCTGCCCCACGCTCGGCTCCGCCGCGGAGGTCCTCCACGTCCTCCTCCACGAGCAGGTCCACGCCACCGTCGGGTGCGCGGAGGGGCACAGGGGGGCGTTTTCCAAGACGGCGAAGGCGGTCGGACTCCAGAAGCCTTGGACCGCCACGACCCCCGGCCCGGAGCTCAAGGCCAAGCTGGACGGGATCCAGGAGGAGCTGGGAGCCTATCCCCACTCCGCCCTGGCGGTCCCGGTCCGCGGCCTGAAGGGCTCCCGGCTCCGGCTCTGGGAGTGCGGTTGCGGGGTCAAGGTCCGGGTGGCGTCTGACGACTTCAGGGCTACCTGCGGGCGGTGCGAGGAGGAGTTCAAGGAGCGGGCCCACGAGGGGGTCCTCTCCCCGGAGAGGCGTCTCAGAACGTGATCGACGCGGGAGGTTTCTGATGAGAGACCAGGACAGGACGCTGAGCCCGGCCCGGCGGATGACCGCCGCGGAGTGGCGCCGGGAGGCGGAGCGCCGGGTCGAGCTCGACCTCCTGTACAGCGCGCTCGAGATCCGGCTCCGCCTGGCGGAGATCGAGCACCAGCTCCGGCTCAGGGAGATGTACGCCCGGCTCGAGGCGCACCTCCGCCGTCTGGACGTCGAAGCGGAGATCGAGGACGCGGTCACCCGGGCGGTCGCGGGGCACTGGGTCTCGATCCCGGCGTCCGCGGACGACTTCCGCAGGTCCGTCGAGGACTTCTACCGGGAGGGCGTCCGATGACCCCCCGCTGCCACACCTGCGAGGCGGAGGTCCGCGGCGGCCGCGGAGGGTACGACCACCTGACGGGCCGCTGGGACTGCGGCGCCGCGGTCTGCTACCCCGCGGACGCGACCCGGCGCGCGCCGGTCCTCGAGGTCACCGGGGGCGTCCCGGTGATCCGCCGGGTCCGGGGGGCGTACGGGCTCGAGGCGGGACGCCGCGGGCGTCTGGTCCCCGGAGGACCCACCGTTGTGGTAGACCGCGTGACAGAGGGGGCCGCCTACGTCCACAAGGTCTACGACCCCCCGCTCGTCAAGGAGTTCGGGAGGGAGGACGTCGACGCGGCCGTCCCCGCGCTCCTCTCCGCCCTGGAGGACGGGACCCCCGACGAGGCGTACCGGGCCGCCCGCGCGGCTGGTCGCGCGGCGGGGGCGTACCGGGCGATCAAGGTGACGCGCGGCCCAGTCGAGCCGGGGATCTCGAGGATGTCCTTCCTCTACCCCGCCCCGCCGGCGCCGGAAGGGGCAGAGTGAAACCCGGCCGCTATCAAGGGAAGATCGCGGAGCTGCGGGCCGCCGCGGGCGGCCGCTGCGTCTGGTGCGGGGTCCCGGACCTCCCCGGAGACCTCCTCGAGTTTGCCCACCTGCCAGGGAAGCCGACCGGTCTGGAAGGGCGCGATCGCGGGCTCCCCAACCGGTACTACGACGTCAAGAAGAATCCGGACTCGTACGTCCTCCTCTGCCGGGAGCACCACACGGCGCTCGACGGGAGGGGGACGCGGTCGGCCCGCTATCAGGACTTCGGCACGAAGAGGCTAGAGGAGGTGGCCGCATGAGAGAAGGAAGGGCCGTGAGGCGCCCTTTGGTACAAGACCCCGCGACGGGTTACTGGCACGAGGAGGAGGAGTCGACCGCGGCCTTGAGCTCCGCGGCCTCGCTCCGGCTCGGGGAGCACCAGCTGAACATGCTCCGGACTCCGCACAACAAGACCTCAGAGCGGCTCCGACAGATCATCGCCGCCGAGGTCGCGCGGCTGAGGGGAGAGAGATGAAACGAGACGGCCGGCGGATTTTCAAGGGCGTACCGACGAACGGTCCCGGAAAAGAGAAGTGCGTCGCGGCGATGGCCCGGTTTTTCGGGGCCGAACCGAAACAGGGCCGCTGGGTTGGGACGCTGGGAGACCCGGGCGGAAGGGGGGCGGACTACCTGCGGCACGTAGGCCAGGCGGCCGCGTTGGGCTTTCACGCCCCGGCAATCGTGTTCGCGGAGATCGAGACGAAGACGGCCCGCGCGATACGATCATGCGGAAGGAGGCTTGGGAGTCCGGCGGAGGCTTACCAAGGGGACGTGTTCGCGGTCGCGCTTGGCATTGACGACGTGGCGTTCCTAGACTTCGACCTCACGGAGCACATATCGGAGTCCCTCATCCGCAAGGTCGCGCGAACCGTAGTGGCTACGGGCGCCACGTACTTCACCCTGACGTTCACGCAGAAGGGAAACGAAAAGGTAATGAGGGACATCGACGAGTGGGGCTCCCGACTCGGGGTCCCCCCGACCCAAAACTCCAAAAGCAAGACGAGGTCCTGGCGCAAGAAGGAAGGCCAGCATCGCGATAACGACCGACGGCCGCACGCTTCACAACACTCCATCGCTAGGATCGCGTTCGCCCGGGCGTTGCCCGGCTGGGAATTCGAGGACGTCGGATATCTGGGCACCAGGTCCGTGAAGCCCGGGCGCCGTAGGTCGGGGACTCCTATGATTTGCGTCCTGGGTAAACTGGCCAAGCCCGGGGTATAATGAGCAGGAAACGGGAGGAATAGGATGGCTGAGGATCCCTTCAGGGTCCGGGAGGACCGCGCGGGCCGTCGGTTCCTGGTCCTGCCCCACCCGTCCGGCCGATGCCACGCTTGGAACGACCCCGCGGCCGTGGGCCGCGCGCGGGCGGGCCTCGCCAAGCTGACGCGTTCCTGATGGCAAAGAAGACGGCGGTCCAGGTCCCCCTCTTCGACCTCGGCCCGGAGGAGTGGGAGGAGCACTGGCGGTCGATGCCAGAGTTCGACCAGAGGGACCTCACCTCCTACGACTCCGTCGCGATCAACTTCGCGGAGGGGGACGTCCACGTCCACTTCGAGACGCCGGCGGACAAGCGCGCGTTCGAGCTCCGGCTCTCCGCCGCGGTACGGGAGGCGGGGGGCAAGCCTCCCCGCGTCCTCGGGCGGGATTGGTTCGGGAAGATCGTAGAGCAGCGGATCAACCCAGCGACCCGGTCCGTCTGGTATCCGGAGGCTGAGATCGGTCACTTCGCCGGGAAGTGGTACGCGGGGACGGACCCCGCGGTCCCGCGCGTCCCGCGCTTCCCCGTCTTCGTCCCGACGAAGGGCCGCTGGGGGTCCAACTATACCGTCACCCAGCTGGCCCGCATCGGGGTGCCCTTCCGCGCGGTCGTCGAGGCGCAAGAGGCGGAGGCGTACGCCCGTTCTGGGATCCCCGAGGACCGGCTGCTCGTGGTGCCCCACCGGGACAAGGGGCTGGTTGTCACTCGCAACTGGATATGGGACCGCGCGCGGGAGGAAGGGCACCGGTACTTCTGGACAATGGACGACAACATCGGTGGGTCTGGAAAGACACCGGGATTCTACCGGCTCAACAAAAACCTCAAGACGCCCGTCTCCGACGGAACGATGCTCTGGGCGATCGAGCAGTTCGCGCTCCGGTACTCGAACCTTCCCGTCTGCGGGATGAACTACTTCATGTTCGCGAGCCGAAAGACGAAGATGCCCCCGCTCTACCTGAACACCCGGGTCTACTCGAACATGCTCATCGAGACCGACTACCGGGACCCTTGGGGGAAGCCTTACCGAAACGAGGGCTTCTACAACGACGACACGGACCTCTGCCTCCGGGTCCTCAAGGACGGCGGATGCACGGCCCTGTTCAACGCGTTCCTGATCCTCAAGAGCACCACGATGACGGTCAGGGGCGGGATGACGTCCCACTACCAGAGGGTGGACGTCAAGCCGGAGTGGCGCTCCCTGGCGGAGCGCGTCCGCGGTCTGTACCAGGACCCGGAGGACGACGCGGAGGACGAGGACCGGCTCGCGGACGGACGGTGGCGGATGGCCGCGGAGCTGGCGGAGAAGCATCGTGACGTCACTCGTATCTCCCACAAGTGGAACCGATGGCAGCACCACGTCGACTACTCGCGTTGGACGCGCGTCGGGAGGACCGGGAACCGGCTCCGGCTCCGGGAGGGGGCGGAGGTCCCCGCGGGGACGAACGACTTCGGGATGGTCCTCTCCGGGACGGGGCAGCGGGACGCCGTCGGGCCCGCGGAGCCCCTCCCCGAGGCGCCTGACGGTGTGTCTCTGGGCGCGAAGGGGAACTCCCCCTTCGCCCGGAACCGGCTCCGCCCCGGGCTCGAGGTCCCGGAGGGCGCGGACGAGTACGGTATGGAGCTGCGGAAGATCGAGGGGCCGGCGGAGCCGGAGCCGGAGGAGCCCGCGCCCGCGGCACATAAGCCGGTCACGTTCACCTTCAAGACGTCCGGCCCCGTCGGCCCGATGCCAGGGGTCCAGACGTCCCTGTCGGAGGCGATGGAGCGGGCGCGGCCCGTCCCGGACGGATGGCGGCCGGACGAGCCCCCGGACCTCCGCGCGTGGGGCGTCCGGGAGATCGCCCTGGACTTCGAGACGACCGGGCTCCGGTGGTGGGCAGGGGACCGCCCGATCGGGGCCGCGGTGGCCTGGGTCGGGGAGGGCGGCCGCGTCGAGGCCCGGTACCTTCCGTGGGGGCACCGCGGCGGGAACCTGGACGAGGGGGCCGTCAAGCGGTGGTTCCACGACCAGCTCCCCGGTCTGACGATCAAGAAC
>Ga0299915_10002788_pt1 | contig 12701 bp, 9 predicted proteins | sample RVTome_13_FD_200263 | JGI IMG/M metagenome (GOLD analysis project Ga0299915, IMG submission 200263) | Soil microbial communities from uranium-contaminated site in the Upper Colorado River Basin, Wyoming, United States - RVT92D227 (version 2) ...
GGTCTTGGACTAAAAGACGTAAGGCATGTCCATTTTGAGAGCGGTGGTGCTGCCATTGCAGCCCTGGCAGGGAAGCATGTCGATTTTACTGTCGCCATCACAACAAACGCTCTGCCTTTAGTCCGGGCCGGAAAACTCAAACCCCTCCTCGTTATTGCCGACGAAAGAGACAAGGCTTTTCCTCAAGTGCCCATTCCGAACGAACTGGGCTATAAATTTACCGCTATTTCTGGTATTGATGGAGTTGCAGGGCCACCCAATCTGCCGATTGAGAATGTAAAGATTCTGGAAGAGGCTTTTGCCAAGGCAGCCGCTGATCCTGAGTTTTTAAAGTGGGCTGAAAAGGCAGGGATGAGTATTATTCCGATGGATCACAAAAAGTATCGTCTGGTGGTGGAAGATACTATCAAAGAGGTGGAAAAACATAAGGAGTTTTTTATCTCAAAATAAATGGGACCGCTGTAAGACTGAGGTCAAGGTCAAGGTTAAGGTTAAGTATGAATTTCTCCTTAACCTTAACCTCATCGTTAGCCTTAACTTTTAATAAACGGGCAAAGGAGAAGATGATGACTCTTATCCTGAACAACGAGGAAATCGAAAAGATCTTGACCATGGAAGCCTGTCTGGAGGTTCTGGAACATCTCTACCGAGAATATGGTCAGGGTAGAACCGTCGATCTCCCTCGATCTGATGCGGTTGTTCCTTCCTCGACTGATTACACCGTTTATGCCTTGAAAACGATGAGCGGGTGCGTCCCCTATTTCGGAAAGGCGGCGATTCGCCTTAATTCAGACACCATCCAACATCCTACGATTGATGGAATCAAAAGAAGGGTCAAGGTTCCGGCAGCCTCCGGCGGGAAGTGGGTTGGCCTGGTCCTTCTTTTTGATATGAACAGTGGAGAACCTGTGGCCATCTTTCCTGACGGTGTGGTCCAGAGGATGAGGGTGGCGGCCACCAATGGGCTGGGTGCAAAATATCTCTCGAGAAAAGATTCCAGGATTTTGGCTCTGATCGGCTCTGGATGGCAGGCAGGCTCCCAGGCGATGGCCTTCTCCGCCGTGAGAGATCTTAAAGAAATCCGGGTCTACAGTCCGAATAAAGAGCACAGAGAATCTTTCTGTAAAGAGATGGAGCCGAAACTGAAAGTGAAAATGATCCCTGCAACCAGCACAGCGATGGCCATTGATGAAGCTGATATCATCGCCTCTGCTACGAGCTCGATGGTTCCCGTGCTCAAGAAGGAGTGGTTGAAACCAGGGATTCATGTCAGTGCGATCAAGGTCCAGGAGGTTAGCTGGGAGGTCATTACAGGTTGCAATGTTTTTTTTCTCCACAGCAACCGGTTCCTCAAACAGACCAACTATCTTATGGAAAGTGAAAAAAGATCTTACATTGAGGTGGAAAAGGGCTGGTGGGTTGAGAAAGCAGAGGAAATCCTTGTGAACAAGAGGTTTCCTGATCTTGGAGATCTTGTCACAGGGAAATTTCCTGGACGAACGAGCGCAGACCAGACCACCGGATTTTTAAATAGTTTGGGGTTGGGGATCCAGTTTGCCGCTGTCGGAGCCAAGGTGTATGAAATGGCATTGGAAAAGGGGCTGGGTCGGGAAATCCCAACGGACTGGTTCCTGGAGACCGTTCACCCTTGAAGAATAAATAGGCTAAGGTTGAGGCCAAGCTAAATTCTTAGACAAAGGAGAGACTTATGGACTTAAAGATTACTCCCATTATTCACGGCAGTCTGATGTTTGAATTTAAAGGTCTTATCATCCATGTTGATCCTGCCTCGAGAACGGATTATAGTTCCTATCCAAAGGCGGATTTAATCCTTCTCACCCATCATCACCAGGACCATGTGGAGGAGGACCTCATTAAGAGACTGAAGAAACCGAACACGATCATTGTGGGCACGCAACTTCTCAAGGGGATGTTTCCTGAGGTCGTCGTGATGAAGAATGGAGAAACGAAAGAGTTCCTTGGTTTTTCCGTAGAAGCCTTTCCAATGTATAATCTGGTGAGAGAGCGAAGCCCGGGCGTGAAATTTCATACCAAGGGAGAAGGGAATGCTTACATCATCAATTTTGATAAGACCCGGGTATACGTGGCAGGGGATACGGAATGTATCCCCGAGATGGAAGGACTGAAGAATATCGACATCGCATTTATCCCCATGAACCTGCCTTATACCATGCCGCCAGAAGAGGCGGCCGAATGTGTGAAGGTTTTTAAACCCAAGGTGGTGTATCCTTACCACCAGGGGGATTCGGATCCAAAGGTCTTTGCACGGTATCTTGAAGGCACCGGAATCGAGGTGAGGGTACTCGACCTTCCCTAATGGAGAAAAAATAAAGAGCGGTGAACCATGAAGAAAGATGGTCAAGAGATAAGATCATATTGTGCTCTCTGTCAATCCTTATGCCCCATTGTCTGCCGTGTTGAAGACGACAAGCTTGTGAAAATAGAAAGAGATAAGGACCACCCGCATTCCACTCCGCTTTGTCCCAAAGGTTTGGCAGGGCCTGAACTGGTCGAGGATAGCCAGAGGTTGAAATACCCATTGAAGCGGACTCGACCAAAGGGAGACCCTGATCCCGGATGGGAGAGAATCTCATGGGATGAGGCCATGTCCACCATAGCCTCGAGGTTAAATGAGATTAAGAGAGCGCACGGCGCTCATTCTGTCATTTTCAGTCGGCCTGGCCCTGGAGGGTCTCCTGCTAAGGAATATGCTGACTGGGTTGTCAGGTTGGCTTATGCCTATGGTTCCCCCAATACCATTGCAACCGGTCATGTCTGTCAGTGGCACCGTGATACAGGGTCGAAATATACCTATGGGGATGAAACTGTTCCCGAAGCTGACTATGAACATACAGCCCTTCTCTTAATCTGGGGACATAATCCTTACACCAGTATCCGTTGCAATGTCCGGGATACGAACCTGGCCAGAAACAAGGGTGCGAAACTGGTTGTCATCGATCCCCGATACACCCAATTAGCTCAAAAGGCAGATTTATGGCTTCAGGTCCGGCCTGGAACAGATGGAGCCCTCATCCTGGGATTGATCCATCTTTTGATCGAAAAAAGACTTTATGATGAATCCTTTGTTAAGGAATGGACCAATGCACCTTTCCTTGTCAGAAGTGACACAGGAAACTTGTTAACAGCCAGTGACCTGGGGATGGGTCCTGACCGTGAAGGATATCTGGTCAGGGATAAAAGAGGAGAAACCCTGGCCCTTTATGACCAACGCCTCTTCTCCTATGAAAATCCTGACATTGAACCAGAACTCCAGGGAACCTTCACCCTAACCCTTTCTTCGGGCCAGCAGGTTGAAGCCCGGCCTGTTTTTCAACTTTTAAAAGATATGGTTGCGTCCTATACCCCTAATTATGTCGAATCAGTCACCTCTGTTCCTGTGGAGAAGGTGAGAACACTCTCCGAATATCTGGGTAAAATAAAACCGGCCAGTTACTATTCTTATAATGGATTGGAACAGCACACCAATGCCATGCAGACGAACCGGGCATTATGCCTCCTTTACGCCCTTACCGGGAATATCGATCAACCAGGAGGAAATATATTTTACCCATCTATTCCTGAATCGAAGATACGTGATTCCAAGCTCCTCCCATTGGAAATACATCGAAAAAGACTCGGTTATGAAAAGAGACCTTTGGGACCCGCAGGGCTTCCAAATTCATCTGTCCAGGCCTATGAGGTTTTCGAGTCGATTCTTTCGGAGAAACCCTATCCTGTGAAAGGCCTGGTGGCCTTTGGAGGAAATATCTTAACGGCTAACAGCCATAGTCTCATTGGCCGGAAAGCATTAAGCCAGCTTGACTTTTACGTTCAGACGGATCTCTTCATGACCCCTTCGGCAGAGCTTGCGGACCTGGTCTTGCCTGCCTCGACATTTTATGAGGCCTCCCATCTCAGGCTGGGCTTTCCTAATTTATTTTCATCGCGAAGAAGGATACAGTACAGGCCAAGGGTGATCCCTCCTCCATTCGAGGCAAGATCGGATATGGAGACCCTCTTCGATTTAGCCAGCCGTTTAGGATTGGGAGACCAGTTCTGGAATGGAAATGTGGAGGAGGCATTCAACAGTCAGCTGAAGCCTCTTGGCTTGGATTTTGAAAAATTAAAGAAGACTCCCGGAGGGATATCCATCGATCTAACGTTGGAGCAGAAGAAATACAGCAAGACCGATCCCAAAACAGGGACCCCAAAGGGATTTAAGACGCCCTCGAGGAAGATCGAGATCTTCTCCCAACGTTTCAAGGATTATGGTTATGATCCCCTTCCTCTCTACCAGGAGCCCTTGATCAGTCCGGTGAGTCAGAAGGACCTTTCGGAAAAATATCCGCTGATCCTGACCTGTTCAAAGCTTCTCCAATTCTGTCATGGTCAGCATCGTTCCATCCCTTCTTTACGGAGGGCTGTCCCTCATCCCTTTGTGGAAATTCATCCTGAGACTGCCCGAACTTTGAAGGTGATGGAGGGTGAATGGGTTTCTGTGGAGAGCCCTGAGGGAAAGATCAGAGTGAAAGCTAAATTGACCGAAGGTATTGCTCCCAATACAGTTTGCGTCCAGCATGGATGGTGGCAATCCTGCCCGGAGCTTCATCTTCCAGGATATGATCCTTACTCCTCCGAAGGAGCCAATGCCAATCTTCTTTATTCTACTCAGTATATTGATAACATATCCGGTTCGGTCCCCTATAAAGCCTATCTCTGTAAGGTCAGCAAGATTTCGAGCGGGTAGAACCGATATCCCTTCTCTCCCAAAAGGGGGCAAGAGAAATTCAAGATGAAGGAAGAAGAAAAAAACGATCCCTGGAAAAGTCGATATGAGACTTTTACCCGTCTTTACAGAGGAAGAAGCGATGTCATCGCACAGCAGGAGGAGGATGGACCTTATCTTCCTGTTGAAGGAGAAGGGTTCACCTTTGAAAGGTTTATCGATCATGTCCATCTGAGACAGACTTATGCCATTTATAATCTGGACGATTTAAAGAGGGTTCATTTCGGACTCTTCGATATCGATGTGTTTCCACGAAATCAGGAGTGGCCAAGATTGCTTTCAGGGATCGAGGAAAAGAGGAAAGAAACACTCCGGATCATGAAGGTCTTATTGGATATGGGATTAAAACGTCAGCAACTATTGCTGGAGTTTCCAACGGTTGGTTTTCACCTTCTCCTTTTTTTCAAGGATCCTGTGGAGGCCAAGTGGCTCAAGGGGTTCATGCAAACCGTTTTGGATCAGTGTCATCTTTCTCCTATCCCTTTTTATCCTAAGAAGGTGGAGGAGAACCGATGGGGAGATCGGGTTCAGTTGCCCTTGAGGATAAATCGGAATACCTCCAGGCGATCGAATTTCATCCGAGACCTGGAGTGTTTTGACCCTGAGCATTATGATCCGAACCCAGATTTTTCTATCCTGGATGGAATCGAACTCATTGACCGCGAATGGGTGGATCAGTGGGTCCGTAAAGAATAAGCCGGAAATCGTTTTGATGTTTGTCCAAACGGTTTTCTAATACAAACGCATTAAATAAGATGCTGAACCGAGTTCAGCATGACAAGAAAAAGCCTGTCATTCCGAACTTGTTTCGGAATCTCGATTTTGAGAATGACAATAAATTAATTGTGTTTGCACTAACCCAACGAGGAGGAGTTTGATGAGCAAAGATCTACCGAGTTTTATTGCATCGATGGAGAAGAAGAGACCAGGATCGGTCATCCGGGTGAAAGAGAGGATCAATCCGAATCAATTTGAAACAATCGCCTTTTTAAAGCATCTCGATTTACACGGCGTTGAAAAGATGGTCCTCTTTGAGGACGTCCTGACCCTTAATGGTCGGCCTTCACCCTTTCCCCTCTTTTATAATCCCTTTGTGACCCGACAATTTTGTGCGGATGCCCTCGGTATGGGCGATCTGAAATCGAATATGGATTTGAGTATTGAGTTTGCCAAAAGAGAACTCCTGCAGGGAGAATTAAAGACCATCGATCGAGGGAAGGCACCCTGTAAGGAGGTTGTCCTCAAGGGTCCGAAAGCAGACTTGAACATCCTTCCCATTCCCATGCACCATAAGGGCGATGTCGGTCCTTATTTGACCATGCTCTGTGTCATCAAGGGCGTTCACCAGGAATTTTATGATATCACCTTCACCAAGAATATGTATTATGGACCCCAGAAGATGAGCATCTCAGCACACCATCATCACCATCTGAGGACGATCATTGAGGAAAATGAAAAAGAGAATAGAAGAACCCCTGTGATCATCATCCTCGGACACCATCCCGCTTTTGACCTTTCCACCTGTTGCATGACTCCCTATGGGAATGATGATTATTCGACAGCAGCCGCATTCCTTCAGGAACCCCTCCGTCTCACTCCTTCGGAGACCTGGGGTAAGGATTTTCTGGTTCCTGCAGATTCAGAAATTATCATCGAAGGAGAGATTCCTCCTCATATTGTTGAATCACAGAATCCATTCGGTGAGATACTGGGCTACTATCAACCGGAGATGAAGGTTCCGGTCATTGAAGTCACAGCCATCACCCATCGGAAAAAGGGTGTCATGCAAGATATCTATCCTGCCCAGATGGACCACTGGAACCTGGGAGGGATACCCAAGGAGGGAAGTGTTTTTAATATGATCAAGAGGAATGTGCCCGGAATAAAGGCCATCCATCTTCCTCCATCGGGCTGCGGCCGGGTGATCTGCTATATCTCGATGAAAAAAGAGTTTCAGAATGAACCCCGGAAAGCAGCCATGCAAGCCTTTGTTGAAATGCCCAACCTCAAATTGGCTATCGTGGTGGATGACGATATCGATGTCTTTAATGAACGAGAGGTGATGTGGGCGGTGGGGACACGGACTCACTGGGACAAGGACCTGGAGGTCATCCGGAATGTCCAGAATTTTCGCGGTTGGCTGGGAGATGCGGTGGCCCTGATTGATGCCACCCAACCTCCTGTGAAAGATTTCCCTGAGCGAAATGAAATAGATCTGGATTCATTCAACCGGATGGATGTGAGCAAATACGTCAGGAAGGAGAAATGATGAAAGAAAAATTTATCAGAACAGAGGCCTTGTTTAAATTGGCACTCCTGGCCTTTTTCGGGGTCCTCTACCTTCTTTCCATTTCCTATCCGGATAAATCGAGGCAGTTTCCTCAGCTCATCGCCGTTTTCACCCTGATCATACTTTCGATTTCCCTATTCATTGACTTCACCCAAAGGAGAACTGATGCCGGAGAAATATCCGAGGTCGATGACACCGAACTGAAGGTCATTGACAAGGAGACCAAGAGGGCAAGGAAGAAGAGGTTTTGGCAGGCGTGGGGAGTCATCCTGTTTTCTGTGGCCATCGGTTTCATAGGGGGATTTCTCTTTACCGCCCTCTTTTTATTTGTGGGTTCTGCTCTCCTCTTTGGAGAAAGAAAAAACGTATTTAAAAATTCGGTCATTGCCGTTTTCATAACGATCTTCGTCTATATTTTATTCCAGTGGGTGATGAAGGTCCCTCTGCTCGAGAGTATTCTCTGGTAGTTTTTTCTTAAAAAGGGGGAGATTGTTTAATGGATGTTTCTGAGATTGTGGTTCAAGCCATCGCATTTGTTTTCCAGTGGCAGAATTTACTCGCTCTCATAGCCGGGATGATTTACGGAATTATTATCGGAGTGCTTCCGGGCCTTGGCCCTTCGGCCGGCATGGCCCTGGCTCTCCCCCTGATCTTAAAATGGCATCCGGCCACAGCCCTCATCTTTATGGGATCCTTATATAAGTGCAGCAACTATGGGGGATCCATCACCGCCATTTTGGTCAACACACCCGGTGATGCATCCAATGCCGCAACGATCCTGGATGGTTTTCCGATGTGCGAAAAGGGAAAGGGAGGTGTGGCGTTGGCCATCAGCGCCACTGCTGCCATGGTGGGGGGAACGATCGGAATGATCTGCCTTGTTTTTTCTGCTCCTTTTCTGGCTGAATTTGCTTTAAGATTTGGACCAGCCGAATACTTCTTAACTGCCCTCCTTGCCCTCTCGATCATCGCCGCAGTGGTTCAGGGGGCCACTCTCAATGGGATCATCGCCGCCGGGTTGGGTCTGATGCTCTCCACGGTCGGTTTCGATGTGATCACAGGACATCTCCGTTTCACCTTTGGTTGGACACCGATTGAGGATGGCATTCCCCTGATCCAGGCTTTGGTAGGACTTTTCGCAGTAACCCAGGCCTTATGCCTGGCCGAGAGCGCGGAATCCATCTCCCGGATTGGTAAACTGGCCGGGGGCTTCTGGGAAGGGGTGGTGACTTACTTCAGGCATCCCTATACCATTATCCGGTCTGCAGTGATGGGCCTTTTTATCGGCATCCTCCCTGCGGTGGGTCAGAGTTCTTCGGGCCTCCTCGCATGGGCTGAAGCCAAACGGGAGTCGAAACATCCTGAAACCTTCGGCAAGGGAGAACCGGAAGGGTTGATTGCCTCAGAGACTTCAACCAATGCTTGTATGCCTGGCGATCTGGTTTGCACGATTGCATTGGGGATTCCAGGAAGCGTGGGAGCGGCTATCTTTTTAGGAGTCATGATTATCTTTGGAGTCATCCCAGGTCCGCTCGTCTTTACGGAAAAGGCTGACATCATTTATAGTTTTTTCATCGCCCTGATTCTGACTTCGTTTCTCCTCTTCTTTTTGGGCATGACGGTGGCACGGCATTTCGCAGTGGTGACGCTTCTACCCAATGAGATTATTGTTCCGATGATTCTGGTGATCAGTCTGCTTGGGAGTTTTGCAATCCGTAATTTGATGTCCGATATCATCATCAGCCTTGCATTTGGAGTTCTGGGATACATCATGCTGAGGGGAAAGTTTCCACTGGTCCCACTTCTCTTAGGACTGGTGCTCGGAGAAATGGTGGAAAGTAATTACCATCGTGCGTTGATGATTTCAGGCGGGTCCTATTCCATCTTTTTTTCCTCAACCATTTCCAAGGTTTTAATCGTTCTAACCATTCTCTCTTTTGCAGCGCCCTATTTAGGGCCGGCGTGGGGAGCCATCATTCAAAAAATGAAAGGAGGAAAGAAAAATGTCTAAGAGTTCAGCAAACGTATTGATCATCGTCCTAATCACTGTTGTAGGTATATTTTCCGCCATTCCATTTGTGCAGAGTGCAGATTTTCCGAGAAAACCAGTTAGAATTATTGCCTGTGCTGCCGCCGGGGGTGGTGAGGATACCGAAGCTCGGGGGATTGCCCCCTATCTTGAAAAGTTTCTGGGGGTCAATATCATGGTTGAAAATCAACCGGGGGCAGGGGGGAAGATTGCCTTTGAAAAATTTCAGAGGACAGAACCGGACGGCTATTCTCTCATCACCTATACTTTTCCAAAGAGCATCATTATTGAGCATATGGATAAGGTGGGCTATCGAACCAGGGATTATACTTCGATTTTCGCCTGGTCCCGTTCCAATCAGCTCTTGGTCGTACACGCTGAAACCTGGAAGACCTTCGATGATTTTTTAAAAGCAGCAAAATCTAAAACCTTATCAGGAGGCCTTTCAGGAAGGGGCAGCACCACTCATCTTGCCGGACTGGTTGCAGTGGATGAACTCGGGATAAAGGTGAACTGGGTTCCCTACGAAGGTGCTGCCGGTAGTGTGGCTGCTCTCGCCGGGAAACATCTTGATTTCACGATCTGCCTGGCCACCTCTGCCCTTCCTCTCATTCAAGCAGGAAAATTAAGACCCTTACTTATGTTTAGCGATAAGCGGGATCCCTATTTCCCGGATGTTCCCATCCCAAAGGACCTGGGGTTTGACATCACTTCCCTTCCGGCGATCCGCGGGGTGCAGGCGCCTCCCAATACTCCAGCCTCCATTGTGAAGATAGTGGAAGAGGCCTGTGACAAAGCCATCAAAGAACCCGCTTTTGTCGAATTCGCGAAAAAAAGAAAGATGGTTATTCATCCTTTAAAGGCACAGGAGTTTGCGAAGGTTGTATTGGAGACTTATCCCAAAGTGGAGAAGTTCAAAGAGATGTTCAAGGAGTGATGGGCATGTGCCACTGGATTCTGCTCTATGGACGGGGTCCAGTGGCACCTCCATGCAGTGTCTTAGTAATCACTTTACGATCCGTTCGTTATGAGCCCTCCGGCTCACCGCCCGTCCTGAGGCTCTCGAAGGATGAACGGTGAGCTAGGGGAAAGGCCTGTCAAATACCGGCCAGGCGGGGAAAGGAACTCCTCAATATAGTTCACCCTTCAACCGTTCGACAAGCTCAGGGCGAAGGAGGTATGTCAAGAACGTGTTGGATTCACCCCATTAGAATCTCGGAGATGAACAAAACAGTAATATGGAAGTTATTCTGGCATTGGTCACAGCCATCTCATTTGGGTTTGACCATTTTTTCATTCGGAAAGGGCTGATTGGAGCTCCCCATCCCCTCCTTCCCGCATTTATTACTTTGACGGTTAACTTTCTTTTTTTCCTGATCCTCTCCCTGATATTTGTCCCGATCCGTTTTTTAAAATTAGAGTGGGTATACCTTTTTGTCATCGCGGGCATTCTTGCCCCGGGTTGTGCCCGGGCCTTCGCCTATAAAAGCCTTGAAACCTTAGGGATGTCTATTACGACACCGATTGTTAATTCAGAGACCTTTTTCTCTGTCACATTGGCTTTCCTTTTTTTAAATGAACCGATGAATCCGCCAATGGTTGTCGGAATCTTGAGTGTGGGGTGCGGACTCGTTTTACTGGGTTATGAGACTGGACAAGAAAACAAGAAAGATATTTCAAAAAAAATTCGCTATCGATATCTTTTTTACCCCATCGCCGCTGCTATCTTCTATGGTGTTTCGGTCTTTTTCCGGAAACTCGGACTCAATTTAGTCCATTCACCTATTCTCGGGGCGGTTTTTACATCGGGAACGTCGTGGGTGATTTTAGCCATCCTTTTAACAACGAGTGGTAACACCAAGAGGTTGTTTCAGATTAATACTCAAAGTTTAATTTATTTTTTAATCGGTGGAGGGGCAACCTGTATCGCATGGCTTTCTCTTTTTTATGCGCTCCAGATCGGCCGGGTAAGCATTGTGATCCCTATTGCCAGCAGCTATTCTTTCTTTACCCTATTTCTTAGCTATCTCCTGCTGCGTCAGGTGGAACGAGTCAGCGTTAAGATTGTTGTGGCAACGATTTGCATCATCGGTGGGATTGTTATACTGTCTCTCTTCAAGTAGACCAATCCCTCAATCATTTTTTTATCCTCTTTTCTTTAACCCTTCTTCTTCAGCGCTTCGAGAATCTTATCCGGTGTGATGGGCAGATCCTTGATCCTGACGCCAATGGCATTGGCAATGGCATTGGCAATGGCGGCGGCCGTGGGCACGGAAGCGGGTTCCCCGACTGCCTTTGCACCAAATGGTCCAGGCTCAAAAAAAGCTTCTACAAGATGGGCTTCCAGTGGGACCATGTCCAAGGTCGATGGAATCTTGTAGCTCAGGAATGACGGGTTGATCGTCTTCCCATTTTCCCGAATCAGATCTTCGTAGAGGGTGAAGCCCAATCCCATACTCAAACCCCCTTCGATCTGATGGATGCAGTTGGCTGGATTGATCGCCGTTCCAACGTCGTGAGCAGCCACCACCCGCAACACCTCCACTTTTCCTGTAAGGGGATCGATCTCCACCTCTGCTCCTTGCGCACAATACATCCAGAAGATGGAACTGAACGTGAAGTATTCTCCTTCGGGAATGTTACCTTCGCTGTCTGGAGGGGGTAGGTCCTTCTCGATGCTGGGGTAAAAAAATCCCCGGCCCAGGATGCTTCCGCTGGGGCCGTATTTCCGCCGCAGCACCTGGCCGATCGGGATTGCCGTCTCCGGTTTCCCCAGGAGCTGAACCTTTCCCTCCCGGATCACCAGTTCCTGAACGGGAGCTTTCATCTGCTGGCTGGCGATCTGGAAGATCTGCTCCTTGGCGTCGGTTGCAGCCATCCGAATGGCGTTGCCCATATGAAAAGTGGTTCGACTGGAGGTTGTAGACTCGTCAAAGGGGGTAAAGGCTGTGTCTGGAGATGCCTTGGATACGCTCGACAAAGGCACTCCCATCTCCTCTGCAGCGATTTGGCAGAGGATGGTCTCTGCTCCCTGGCCCACCTCCGAAGAACTGCTCAGCAACTCAATGGTCCCATCTTCATTCACCTTGAGAAAAGCGGCTGAAGGGAATGGGGTTTTAATGAACCTTTCACCAAATGCGATTCCTTTCCCACGATAAGGGGCAGAGGACGGTTTTTCCCATTCAATCTCTTCGGCAACCTTTTTAAGACAGGTCTTGAGGGTGACATCGTGGAGAACCTGGCCGTTGGTATGAAGCGAGCCCTCATCGTATGCCCCCTTGAGCCTGATCTTCAACGGATCGAGGCCCAACCTCTCTGCAATCATGTCCATTTGTGACTCATAGGCCCAAGCTGTTTGAGGGCCGCTATATCCTCGCAGGGCTCCGGCTACCTGATTGTTTGTATAAATGCAATAACTATCAATGCTGACATGGGGAATATCGTAGACGCCAGCTGAGGAGGCGCCACCCATGCGGGAAACCGTTGGGCCCTTTTCTGCATAAGCCCCTGTGTCCCAGAGGCAGGTGACCTGACGGGCTACGATGGTGCCATCCTTCTTGACCCCAGTCTTAAGG
>Ga0299915_10002789_pt1 | contig 12698 bp, 8 predicted proteins | sample RVTome_13_FD_200263 | JGI IMG/M metagenome (GOLD analysis project Ga0299915, IMG submission 200263) | Soil microbial communities from uranium-contaminated site in the Upper Colorado River Basin, Wyoming, United States - RVT92D227 (version 2) ...
TCGCCCCGGTACATCGGATGCTGCACTACGTGACGAAGAACGCGAGTGGGGCCATCCAAGTGGACGAGGTGGTGACCGATCCGGGCACGCGCGACACGTATCTCGTCAAGTCGTTGGTCGAGGAGGCCATCACTTCGAGTCAACTGGAGGGTGCCTCCACGACCAGAGCCGCTGCGAAGGAGATGCTCCAGCACGGCCGGAAGCCCCGCGACCGTAGCGAGCAGATGATCTTCAACAACTACCGGGCGATGGAGTTCGTGCGTCCGGTGAATGACGCGCCGCTGACGTCATCGATCGTCCTTGAGCTGCACCGACTCCTGACCGAGGGAACGCTCGACGACCCGACCGCCGCTGGTCGGCTGCGCCGCCCCGACGAGGAGATCGTCGTGGCTGATCCGTTCGGTGTCCGCCTCCATACGCCCCCGCCGGCCGACATGCTGCCGAGGAGGCTCGAGGACCTGTGCGTGTTCGCCAATTCGTACCGGGAGGACGAGAAGGAGACCTTCCTCGATCCGGTCATCAGGGCCATCCTGCTGCACTTCTGGCTCGCCTACGACCACCCGTTCGTCGACGGCAATGGCCGGACGGCGCGCGCGCTGTTCTACTGGTCGCTCGCGGTGCAGGGGTACTGGCTCGCGGAGTTCATCTCGATCTCGCGGATCCTCAAGAAGGCCCCGGCGCGCTACGCTGAGGCCTTCCTCTATGTCGAGACCGATGACGACGATGTCACCTATTTCCTGCTTCATCAGCTGCGTGTAACCGAGCGCGCGATTGGAGCCCTGCACGACTATCTCGTCATCAAGGAGCGGGAAGTCAGGGAGACGGAGCGGGTGCTTCGCAGTTCCTCTCTGGCGACGGCAGCGTTCAACCACCGGCAGTTGGCGCTGCTGAACCACGCCCTGAAGCACAGGGGTTTCTCCTACACGTTCGCATCTCACCTTCGCTCGCATCGTGTGACGTATCAGACTGCGCGGACGGACCTGTTGGCGCTCGAGCGAGCGGGCCTTCTGGAGCGGTTGGTCCGGGGCCGAACCTTCCTGTTCGTGGCCCCGCCCGACTTCAGGGCTCGCCTCGACGGCATTGCCCGACCGTGATCTTGGTGGCCACCGGCGTGAGCCAACAGCGGTGTAGCTGGCCAGCGCGCCTTGAGAATCCCCGAGCTGGCGGCGAACTTCCAGCGCATCCGGCGCCGTAGCCAAGTGGTAAGGCAGAGGTCTGCAAAACCTCCATTCGGCGGTTCAAATCCGCCCGGCGCCTCTCGGAAGGGCCCCCTGTCGCGGGGCCTTTCGTGTCCCCGGGATAGGCCCGGCCCACCCCAGCGCTTTCCTAACACCGGCTTCGCGCCTTCGAAGGCCTTCCTAACGTCCCTCGCCATACAGTGCGCTCACAGGCGGCCGATCGGCCGCGCGCCGGAGGTGTGGGATGGGCGACCTGATCTACGTCCTCCTGATCGTCGTCTTCTACGGTCTGATGATGGTGTACGTCTCCTGGTGCAGGCGACTCGGCAAGGGCGTGGGGCCCGAGGAACGCCCGTGAACGCCGAGAGCCTCGTGGCCGGCCTCCTCGCCGTCGCGGTCCTGGCGTACCTCGTCTACACGCTCGTCCTTCCCGAGAAGCTCTGAGCGCGAACCGGGCCCCGCCCGGCGATCCCCATGACCACGAACGGCTGGCTCCAGATCCTCCTCTTCGCGGCGGCGGTCATCGCCGTCACGAAGCCGCTCGGCCTGTACCTGTCGCGGGTCTACGACGGCTCCGTGCGTTGGCTCGCGCCCCTCGAGCGGGCGATCTTCCGCCTTTGCGGCGTGGACCCCGGGGACGACCAGCATTGGACCCGGTACGCTACCGGGCTCCTCCTCTTCAGCGCCGTATCGATGCTGGTGACCTACGCCGTGTTGCGGCTGCAGGCGCACCTCCCCCTGAACCCGTTCCACCGCGGCGCCGTGCCCTCCCGCCAGGCGTTCGAGACGGCGGCTGCATTCGCCACCAACACCGATTGGCAGTCGTATGCGGGCGAGCGGGTGATGTCGTATCTCTCGCAGGCCACGCAGCTCGCCTTTCAGAACTTCACCTCCGCGGCGAGCGGCGTCGCCGTCGCCGTGGCGTTGGCGCGCGGCCTCTCCCGTCGCTCGGACGGGCACGTCGGCAACTTCTGGGTGGATCTGGTGCGAGGGACGCTGTACGTCTTCCTGCCTCTGTCCTTCATCCTGGCGCTACTCTTCGTCCAGCAGGGCGTGATCCAGAACTTCCACCCGTACGTTTCCGCCACCACGGTGGAAGGCGCGCGGCAGGTCCTGGCGATGGGGCCGGTGGCCAGCCAGGAGGCCATCAAACAGCTGGGCACCAACGGGGGCGGGTTCTTCAACGCCAACGCCGCGCACCCGTTCGGGAACCCGACGCCGTGGTCCAACTTCCTCTCGATGGTCGCCATCTTGGCCATCCCGGCCGGCCTCACCTACACCTTCGGCCGGATGGTGAAGAACCAGCGCCACGGCTGGGCGCTGTGGGTGGCGATGTTCGTGCTGTTCCTGGGTGGCGTGACGACGGCCTATTGGGCGGAGGCGCGCGGGAACCCCATCCACGCGACCCGCGGGGTGGACGTCGCCGCGTCGGCGGCCAACCCGGGCGGCAACATGGAGGGGAAGGAGGTGCGGTTCGGGATCGCGAACTCGGCGCTCTACGCGACCGTCACCACCGACGCCTCCTGCGGCGCCGTCAACAGCATGCACGACTCGTTCACGCCGATCGGCGGCCTCGTGCCGCTCGTGAACATCCAGCTCGGCGAGCTGATCTTCGGCGGTGTGGGCTCGGGCCTGTACGGGATGCTGGTGATGGCGATCCTCACCGTCTTCATCGCCGGACTGATGGTGGGCCGGACGCCGGAGTACCTCGGGAAGAAGATCCAGAGCCGCGAAGTCCGGATGGCCATGCTCTACGTCCTGATCTTCCCGGCGGTGATCCTCGTGTTCACCGCCGCATCGGTCGTGCTCCCCGCCGGCCTCAGGGGGCCCGCCAACGCCGGGCCGCACGGGCTATCCGAGATCCTCTACGCCTTCACGTCGGTCACCGGCAACAACGGCAGCGCCTTCGCCGGCCTCACCGGGAGCACCACGTACTACAACACGATGCTGGGACTGGGGACGCTGTTCGCGCGCTTCGCGATGATGGTGCCGGTCCTGGCCCTGGCGGGGTTCCTCGCCGAGCGGCGGACCGTCCCCGAGTCGCCGGGGACGTTCCCCGTCACCACGCCACTGTTCGTCGTGCTGCTCATCGGGGTGATCCTGATCGTGGGCGCCCTCACCTTCTTCCCGGCGCTCGCGCTCGGCCCGCTGGTGGAGCACCTGCTGATGGGCGCCGGGAGGCTCTTCTAGATGGCGCCCCTCGAGCGGCCGCTCTTCGACCCGCCGATCGTGCGGGGCGCGGTGGGCGACGCGTTCCGGAAGCTGGATCCCCGCCACATGGTCCGGAACCCGGTGATGTTCGTGGTGCTCCTCGGGAGCGTGCTGACGACGCTGATCCTGGCCCGCGACATCGCCGAGGGGCGTGGCGCGGTCGGCTTCACCCTCCAGATCGCCCTTTGGCTCTGGTTCACGGTGCTGTTCGCGAACTTCGCGGAGGCGATGGCCGAGGGGCGTGGCAAGGCGCAGGCGGACGCGCTGCGCCGCTCGCGGACCCTCTCCACGGCGAAGCTGCTCCGGGACCCCCGGGACCGCGCCAGGACCGAGGCGGTGCCGGCCGACCGGCTGAAGAGGGGGGACGTGGTGTCGGTGACGCCGGGGGACCTGATTCCCGGCGACGGCGAGGTGATCGAAGGCGTGGCGTCGGTGGACGAGTCGGCGGTCACGGGCGAGTCCGCGCCGGTGATCCGCGAGTCGGGGGGCGACCGCTCCGCCGTGACGGGCGGCACCAAGGTGCTGTCGGACTACCTGGTCGTCCGCATCACGGCCAATCCGGGCGAGACCTTCCTCGACCGGATGATCGGCCTGGTCGAAGGCGCCAAGCGGCAGAAGACGCCCAACGAGATCGCCCTGATCATCCTCCTGTCGGGGCTGACCATCGTCTTCCTGCTCGCCGTGGTGACGCTGCAGCCGTTCGCGAGCTACTCCGGCGGGGCGGTCCCGATCCCGATCCTCGTCGCGCTGCTCGTCTGCCTCATCCCCACGACCATCGGCGGGCTCCTCTCGGCCATCGGGATCGCCGGGATGGACCGGATGATCCAGCACAACGTCATCGCGATGAGCGGGCGCGCCGTGGAGGCCGCCGGGGACGTTGACACGCTGCTCCTCGACAAGACCGGGACCATCACCCTCGGCAACCGCCAGGCCGTGGCGTTCGTCCCCGCCGAGGGGGTCTCGGTCGAGGCGCTCGCCGACGCCGCGCAGCTCGCATCCTTCGCCGACGAGACGCCGGAGGGGCGGAGCATCGTGGTCCTCGCGAAGACCGCGCACGGCCTGCGCGAGCGGGACATCCGGGCCCTTGGCGCGCGGTTCATCCCCTTCAGCGCCCACACCCGCATCAGCGGCGTGGACTTCGACGGTCGCCGGGTCCGGAAGGGGGCCGGGGACGCGATCGAGGCGTTCGTGGCCGGGCAGGGAGGCGCGCTGTCGGCGGCGGTCCGCGACTCGACCGAGCGGATCGCGCGCGAAGGAGGGACGCCGCTCGTGGTGGCCGACGGGCCGCGCGCCCTGGGCGTCGTGCACCTCAAGGACATCGTGAAGGGGGGCATCCGCGAGCGGTTCGCGGAGCTGCGCCGGATGGGGATCAAGACGGTGATGATCACCGGCGACAATCCCCTCACCGCCGCCGCCGTCGCTGCCGAGGCGGGCGTGGACGACTTCCTGGCCCAGGCGCGGCCCGAGGACAAGATGGCGCTCATCAAGCGCGAGCAGGCGGGCGGCCGCCTGGTGGCGATGACGGGGGACGGGACGAACGACGCGCCGGCGCTGGCCCAGGCCGACGTCGCCGTCGCGATGCACACCGGCACCCAGGCGGCGAAGGAGGCGGGCAACCTCATCGACCTCGACTCCAACCCCACCAAGCTCATCGAGGTGGTGGAGATCGGGAAGCAGCTGCTGATCACCCGTGGCGCGCTGACGACCTTCTCCGTCGCCAACGACGTGGCCAAGTACTTCGCCATCGTCCCGGCGATGTTCGTGACGACCTATCCCGCCCTGCAGGCCCTCAACGTCATGCGCCTGCACTCGGCCCAGTCCGCGATCCTCGCCAGCGTGATCTTCAACGCCCTCATCATCATCGCGCTCATCCCGCTGGCGCTGCGCGGCGTGCGGTGGCGGCCGGCGCCGGCCGCGGAGATCCTGCGCCGCAACCTCTGGGTCTACGGCGTGGGCGGGCTCGTCGTCCCGTTCGCGGGGATCAAGGCCATCGACGTGCTCATCACCGCCTTCCATCTGGTGTGACGGTGCTCAAGGGCCAGCTCCGCCCCGCGCTCGCCGTGACGGCCGTGCTGATGATGGTCACCGGCATCGTGTACCCCGGGGTCGTGACGGCCGTCGCGCGGCTCCTCTTCCCGCGCCAGGCGAGCGGCTCGCTGATCGTCGTGGACGGCCGGGTCGTGGGGAGCGCGCTGATCGGCCAGCGGTTCGCGGGAGCGGCGTACTTCCACTCACGCCCGTCCGCGGCGGGGGCCGGCTACGACGGCACGCTCTCGGGCGGGTCGAACCTCGGGCCGACCAGCGCCAAGCTGGCCGACACGCTGATCGCGCAGGCGGTGGACAGCGCGGTGCGGCTGGAGGGCGCGGTGCAGGGGCGGATCCCGTCCGACCTCGTGACGCGGTCGGGGTCGGGGCTCGATCCGCACATCTCGCCGGCCAGCGCGGAGCTGCAGGCGGCGCGCGTGGCGCGTGCTCGCGGGCTCGCCGCCGCGCGGGTCCGGCAGTTGGTGGCCCGCCACACGGAGGCGAGGCAGTTCGGCGTGCTCGGCGAGCGGCGCGTGAACGTCCTGCTCCTCAACCTGGCGCTCGACAGCCTCCGGCAGTCCCACGCCCGTCGGTGAGCCGGCAGTCCAACCCGGACGCGTGGGTGGCGGCCGTCCGCCGCTGCCGCGCGCGCCCACCTCGAGGTTCGTGATGCGTGAACGGCTCGTCGTCCTGTGCATCCTGGGCTTGAGCCCGCTGGCCCCCGCGGCGGCCAGCGCCCAGGCGCCCGCCCCCGAGGAGGGCCCCTCGGCAAGAGCGCCCTTCGCCTTCGCCGACTTCACCTGGCTCCAGGGCAACCCGCGCCAGACGAGGTCGGTTCTCGACTCGCGGTACTTCACCGGCGAGTTCCGGCTGGATGCGACGTACATCGGCTCGTTCAACCACCCGCGCGACCACACCCTGGTCGGGACGAGCGAGAGCGGGAGGACGGCCGAGATCCAGGTCCAGCAACTCGGGATCGGCGGCGACTTCCACACCGAGCACGCCCGCGGTCGGCTGATGACGCAATTCGGCATGTACTCGACGATGACGCCCCGCAACGACGCCAGCCCCTCCCTCGGCCAGTGGAACCTCGCCGACGCGTACCGCTACGTCTCGGAGGCGTACGGCGGCTACCACTGGAACACGTGGAGCGGGATCAACCTGGACGCCGGCATCTTCATGTCGTATGTGGGCCTGTTCGGGTACTACAACTTCGACAACTGGGCGTACCAGCCGTCGTACGTCTCGTCCAACACGCCGTGGTTCTTCAACGGGCTCCGGCTGCAGATCTTCCCGAGCGACAAGCTGAAGATCGAGCCGTGGCTCATCAACGGCTGGCAGTCGTACGGCATGTTCAACGAGAGTCCCGGCTTCGGTATGCAGGTCCAGTGGCGGCCGACGGGTTCCCTGTCGGTGCTGTCGAACAACTACTACGGTCACGACGGGCTCGGCATTCCGGGGCGCGCGCGGGTGCACACCGACAACAGCGTCCAGGTCAAGTACCTCGACCGGCCGAATCGCCTCCTCGACAAGGGCGCGTTCTCCCTCACGGTGGACGCGGGGTGCGAGAACGGGGGCGGCGTCAGCTGCGCCGGCTCGTCGCTGGGGCCCAAGCAGAGCTTCCTGGGATTCATGTTCTACAATCGTCTCTGGTTCGCCCATGACCGGTATGCGGTCACCTTGGGCGGCGGCGCGATGTCGAACCCCGGCCGCTACCTCGTGCTGATGCCGCCGATCAACGGCGCGACGGCCGCCTCCGGAACACCGTACTTCACTCAGAACCCCGGGGACCGGTTCACGGCCTGGGACGCCTCCGCCACGTTGGACTACATGCCCGACGAGTTCGTCACCTTCCGGATGGAGTTCGACTACCGCCACGCCAGCGTGCCGTACTTCGCCGGACCCGGGGGGGTCACGCCTCCCGGCGGCAACGCCGGTGCGCCCGGCTCGGTCGTCGCCGGCTGGACCCCCGACCTGCGCCGGTCGGAGAGCCGGATCGTCCTCGCGCTGCTGGTCAAGCTCTGAGCGGTGGGGCGTCCCACGCGCGGTGCGAGGTGGAGAACCCGCCGGCACCCCTCACCCGGCCCGCCGTCCGACGTTAGATATCGCGCATGACCGAGCACCGCCCGGACCCCGAGGCCCTGCTCGCCAGGGTGCGCGAGGCGGAGCGTCAGTCGCGCCGCGGCCGCCTCAAGATCTTCTTCGGCGCCTCCCCGGGCGTGGGGAAGACCTACGCGATGCTGGAGGCGGGCCGCGCCCGCGTCCGCGAGGGCGTGGACGTGGTCGCGGGCGTGGTCGAGACCCACGGCCGGCCCGAGACCGCCGCGCTGCTCGAGGATCTCCCCGCGCTGCCGAAGCGCCACGTCGAGTACCGGGGCATCACGCTCCGGGAGTTCGACCTCGACGCCGCGCTGGCGCGGCGGCCCGGCCTGCTGCTGGTGGACGAGCTGGCGCACGCCAACGCGCCCGGCTCGCGCCACGCCAAGCGCTGGCAGGACGTCGAGGAGCTGCTCGACGCCGGCATCAGCGTCTACACCACCCTGAACGTCCAGCACCTCGAGAGCCTGAACGACGTGGTGGCCCGGATCACCGGGATCACCGTCCGCGAGACGCTGCCGGACGCCGTCTTCGACGAGGCGGACGGGCTGGAGCTGGCCGACCTGGCCGCCGAGGACCTTCTGGAGCGGCTGCGCCAGGGCAAGGTGTACGTCTCGGACCAGGCGGCGGCCGCGGTCGAGCGGTTCTTCCGCAAGGGCAATCTCATCGCGCTGCGGGAGCTGGCGCTGCGCCGCGCGGCGGAGCGCGTGGACGCGCAGATGCGCGGCTACATGCGGGATTCCGGGATCCGCGCCGTCTGGCCGGCGGGCGAGCGGCTCCTCGTCTGCATCGGCCCCAACCCCGACGGGGCCCGCCTCGTCCGGGCGGGGAAGCGGATGGCGGCGGGGCTCCGGTGCGAGTGGCGGGTGGTGTACGTGGAGCGGCCGGGCCAGGCCATATCGGCCGCGGAGCGGGACGCGCTCGTCGCGAACCTCCAGCTCGCCGAGTCGCTCGGCGCCGGGACCGCGACCCTCGCGGGGCTGGACGCCGCCGCCGAGATCCTGGCCTACGCCCGCGACCAGAACGCCACCAAGATCGTGGTGGGGAAGCCCACCCATCCGCGGTGGCGCGACCTGCTCGTCGGCTCCCTGCTCGACAAGCTGGTGCGCGGCAGCGGCGACGTGGACGTGTACGTCATCACCGGCGAGGCGGAGGAGCCGGCGCGGCCGCGGGCGGCGGCCGTCCGGCGCTCGCCGCCGGCGGAGTACGCCCGTGCCGCCGCCGTCATCGCGGCGTGCACGGCGGTGGCGGCGGGCGTGTCCCGGCTGCTGTCGGTGACCGACGTGGCGATGGTGTACCTCCTCGGCGTGGGCCTGGCGGCGGCGCGCTACGGGAAGGGGCCCTCGCTCGCCGCGGCGCTCCTGGGCATCGGCGCGTTCGACTTCTTCTTCGTCCCGCCGTTCTACACGTTCTCGGTCGCCCACGCGCGCTACCTCCTCACCTTCGCGGTGATGCTGGTCGTGGCGCTGGCGATCAGCGCCCTCGCCCATCGCCTGCGCGCGCAGGCGGAGACGGCGCGGGAACGCGAGCGGCGCACCGCCGCGCTGTACGCGATGAGCCGCGACCTCGCCGCGACCCGAGGTCCGGCGGACGTGGTGGCCGTCGCCGCCCGGCACCTGGCCACCACCTTCCGGGCTCCGGTCCAGATCCTCCTGCCGGACGGCTCGGGGCGCGTGGAGATCCCGGTCGGCGCGCCGCCGGCCTTCCCGATGGACGAGAAGGAACGCAGCGTCGCGCAATGGGTGTTCGACCGGGGCCGGGCGGCGGGAGCGTCCACGGACACGCTCCCTGGGGCGGAGGGGCTGTACGTGCCCCTCGCCGGAGCCGCCGGCCCCGTCGGGGTGGCTGGCGTGCGGGCGAAGGACGCAAGGCGCTTCCAGGACCCCGGCACGATGCGGCTGCTCGAGACGTTCGCCGGCCAGGCGGCGCTCGCGGTCGAGCGGGTGCGCCTGGCCGAGCGGGCGCAGCAGGAGCAGGTCGAGGCGGAAGCGGAGCGGCTGCGCACGGCGCTCCTGAGCTCGCTCTCGCACGACATGCGCACACCCCTCGGCGCCATCACCGGCGCGGCCAGCAGCCTGATGGAGGACCGGGGAGCTCTCACCGAGCCGGCGCGGCGCGACCTCCTGCGCTCGATCCTGGACGAGTCCCAGCGGATGAACCGGCTCATCGGGAACCTGCTGGACATGATCCGCCTCGAGACGGGGGCGCTCGAGGTGCAGCGCGAGTGGCAGCCGCTGGAGGAGGTGGTCGGCGTCGCGCTGATCCGGCTGGAGGAGCGGCTCCGGGAGCATCGGGTCGAGGTCCGGCTCCCGCCCGACCTGCCTCTCGCCAACATCGACGGGCTGCTCATCGAGCAGGTGTTCGTGAACCTCCTCGAGAACGCGGTGAAGTACACGCCCGCGGGCTCGACGATCGAGATCGGCGCCGCCGCGGGCGAGGGTGGCCTGGTGGTGGACGTCGCCGACCGTGGCCCCGGTCTGCCGCCGGGCGAGGAGGCACGTGTGTTCGACAGGTTCTACCGGCTCCCGGGGACCGGTGGGGCGGGCGGAGTCGGGCTCGGCCTCACCATCTGCCGGGGCATCGTCACGGCGCACGGCGGGCGGACCTGGGCCGAGAACCGCGACGGTGGCGGTACCGTGTTCCGCTTCACGCTGCCGCTGGTGGGCACGCCCCCGTCCCTCGGCGCCGAGGCGACCGATGCCTGAGCCGACGGGCGGCGTCCGGCCGCTGGTGCTGGTCATCGAGGACGAGCCGCCGATGCAGCACTTTCTGCGGACGGCGCTCGAGAGCCACGACTACCTCTATGTCAGCGCGGCGAGCGCGCGCGAGGGGCTGGCCCAGGCCACCGGCCGCAACCCCGACGCCATCCTCCTCGATCTCGGCCTCCCCGACATGGACGGGCTGGAGGTCACGCGCCGGATCCGGGAGTGGGCCTCGACGCCGATCATCGTCATCTCGGCGCGCGGGAAGGAGCAGGACAAGGTGGCCGCGCTCGACGCCGGCGCCGACGACTACCTGACGAAGCCGTTCGGCCTGGCGGAGCTGCTGGCCCGGTTGCGGGTGGCGTTGCGCCATGCCGCACGCGTGGCGGGTGCGCAGGAGGAGCCGGTCTTCGAGGTGGGGGAGCTGCGGGTGGATCTCGCGCGCCGCCGGGTCTTCGCCGGAGGGGCCGAGGTCCACCTCACCCGGACCGAGTACCGGCTGCTGACGACCCTTGTCCGCCACGCCGGGAAGGTGCTCACCCACCGACAGCTGCTGAAGGAGGTCTGGGGCGTACACACCGCGGAGCAGACGGCGAACCTCCGGGTCTACATGACGCAGCTCCGCCACAAGCTCGAACGCGCACCGGCCCAGCCACGGTATCTCATCACCGAACCCGGCGTCGGCTATCGGCTGAGGGACGAGTAACGCCCCGGCGAAACCCTCCGGCCGGCGGGGCCGTCTAAGCTGCTAGATTGGCTCAGTCCCCCCTGGAGGCCCGATGAAGCGCTCGCTCGTCCTGCTTGCCCTCGCCGCCCTGCCGTCCGTCGCCCTGGCCCAGGCGCCGGCGCCCCAGCAGGCGCCGACGGACTTCACCCCGCTCTACACGAAGCAGGAGATCCAGATCCGGATGCGGGACGGCGTCCGGCTCTTCACGGCGATCTACGCGCCGCGGGACACGGCGCAGCAGCATCCCGTCCTGATGGTCCGCACGCCGTACAGCTCGGGCCCGTACGGTGCGGACCGCTTCCCGGGCTTCTTCCGCAACTCCACCATCCCGGCGTTCAGCACCTACCTGCGCGCCGACTACATCTTCGTCTTCCAAGACGTGCGCGGCCGCTGGATGTCCGAGGGCGAATTCATGGATGTCCGCCCCTACGTCGAGCACAAGACGTCGAACCGCGACGTTGACGAGACCAGCGACACGTACGACACCGTCGAGTGGCTCATCCACAACGTGGCGGGGAACAACGGCCGCGTCGGCGTGCGCGGCACGTCGTACCCCGGGTTCTACGCCTCGATGGCGGCCATCGACGCGCACCCGGCGGTCAGGGCCGTCTCGCCGCAGGCGCCGGTCACTGAGTGGATGGGCGGCGACGACTTCTTCCACAACGGCGCGCTGCTCCTCCCGCACGCCTTCGACTTCTTCGCCGGTTTCGGCCGGGCCCGGCCCCAACCCACGACGCAGGGCGCACCGGGCATCGACCACGGCACCCCCGACGGCTACGAGTTCTTCCTCGAGCGCCTCGGCGCCCTGTCCAACGCCAACCCGCGCTTCTTCCACGACAGCATCGAGTTCTGGAACCAGATAGCCCAGCACCCCACCTGGGACTCCTTCTGGCAGGCGCGCAGCGCGCGGCCGTGGCTGCGGAACCTCCGCCCCGCGGTGCTGTGGGTGGGCGGCTGGTTCGACACCGAGAACTCCTGGGGCGCCCTCAACGCCTACGCCGCCGCGGAGCGGCAGAGCCCCGGCGCGGTGAACCGCCTGGTGATGGGCCCGTGGTCGCACGGCCAGTGGAACGGCGTGCGCGGGGACTCCCTCGGCGGGATGGCCTGGGGCTCGATGACGGCGCAGTTCTTCAATGACAGCCTCGAGGCCCCGTTCTTCAACCACTACCTGCTCGACGGACAGCCGGCGCCGCGGGCCTACGAGGCCGCGGTCTTCAACTCCGGCGCCAACGTCTGGCGCTTCCTCGACGCCTGGCCGCCGCGCGGCACCACGTCCACCAGCGTCTACCTCTGCGCGAACGGCGCCCTGGCCTTCGAGGCCCCGGCCGAGCGCGCTGCCGCCTTCGACGAATACGTGAGCGATCCCGCGCGGCCGGTGCCGTACACCGCGGAGATCACGCACTGGTACAACAACGGCTTCATGGTCGAGGACCAGCGCTTCGCCTCGCGGCGTCCCGACGTGCTCGTCTACCGCACCGAGGCGCTCACGGCGGACCTCGTAGTGGCGGGTCCCATCGACGTGGACTTCGTCGTCTCGACGTCAGGCACCGACAGCGACTGGATCGTGAAGGTGATCGACGTCTTCCCCGACAGCGGCACCGGCGGCACGGCGCGCGCCCGCGCGCGGACCGGGGACTACCAGATGCTGGTCCGCGGCGACGTGCTCCGAGGGAAGTTCCGCAACTCCATGAGTCACCCCGAAACATTCGCGCCGAACGCCGCCACGCCGATCCGGTTCCGGATGAACGACATCTTCCA
>Ga0299915_10002790_pt1 | contig 12698 bp, 13 predicted proteins | sample RVTome_13_FD_200263 | JGI IMG/M metagenome (GOLD analysis project Ga0299915, IMG submission 200263) | Soil microbial communities from uranium-contaminated site in the Upper Colorado River Basin, Wyoming, United States - RVT92D227 (version 2) ...
TAATATCAACATCTTCAGAAGTTCTATTTCTTCCAAAAAGAATCGCAACATAGCCACTTACAATAACGTATTTAACATGTTTTTCAAGGATACGAATAAAATCTAAAACAAATTCATCTAATTTTGAAAGAGTTTTATCTTTAATTACGATGCAATCCTTAGTATATTTATAATCCATAAATGCCCTAATTCAGTATAGTTGATTATATTTTAACACCTTCGCAAAACTTACATCTAAAATATTAACAATTCACAAAATTTATACGAACTTAATGCCACTCTCAGTAATTGCTATATCTTGAGGTTTTAAGGTATGTCTTGTACTACGCATTTTACGTATGGTTAATTTACGTCGATCCATAGTTGTATCTAAATCCAAATAAATAATCCCATCCGCTAAAAACTCAGAAATAGTATCTCTGGAAAAATTACATTTTTCACCAGACACCTCTGAAGTAATTAATGCTGTACAATTATTTTGACCAAAAATGCTCATAATCCTTCTAACATGCATACGAGTTGCAGGAATTGAACCAGCTGGATATTTCTTAGTTTCACTTGAATAATCAGAAGGGACAATCTCATGAATACTGCTAGCCCAAACAGGAACTTCAGATACAGGTGTAATAGAATCAAGTACAATTCTGGAATAATTTCCTGACCTGACTTCTTCTTCCATATCTTTATAAATGCTGCTGTTGTCCAAATCCAGATATATGAACTTTATTTTACCAGTTTCCATCCAAGATCTGAAATCAAATCCCAACTCTTTTGCCTGTTTTACAACATTAGCAACCCGCTCATCAGATGTTACAAAAAGGCATTTTTCACCACTATTCAACCCTTCCCATAAATAGTGGTAACACAAAATCGTTTTACCTGAGCCAGGTGTGCCAGAAACCAGTGTTATACTATTACTTGGTAAACCACCAGATAAAAGTTTATCAAGGTCATCAATTCCAGTTGAAATCCTATTGATAGAATTATTTTTTAAATTAATACCTTCATTAAAACTATCCATTTTACTTCCTGTTCTCATCAAATCCCACTCCTAATTCTACCTTTATTTTCTTAATAAGTAATTTATTTAAATAATTTCCTGTATGCTTAATGAATTAAATTGTTAAAAAAATAGATATAGGACGTCTAAGTTTTTTACCACCTAATTACTATGTTAGATATCTCGATATTAGACGGTTATGTAGATGAACCAACATGCCTAGGTGTGCCTCCTTATATAAGTCCATATCCTAGATATATAGCTGGTGCGATTTGGAAATTCGACAGTTCTATAAAAATAGATTATATAACAATAGATCAACTCAGAAAAAATTCTTCTTTTCTAAATATTTTAAATAAATCTGAACTAATAATCACTATCGCCGGAACATCTGTACCTGGTAAATACTTAGGAGGCATTCCAGCAAATCCATATGAACTGGTAAAAATACTAAATAATGTACCCAAACCAATCAAGATTTTATGTGGACCTGCTGCAAGATATGGTTTTGGAATTTCAGGAGGTAAAAAGACAAAAGAAATAGATTTTGTAAAAAACACTTTTGATTTGATTGTCAAAGGCGATGGAGAAACAATCATATATAATCTTTTAGAAAATAAACTGAATATAAACAAAGTTGACAATACCCGATGCAGAAAAAACGCATCATCTATTAAAGATTTTGCAATAAAAGGCGCAAAAATTGTAAATCAACATCCAGATTACCCAACCCATTTAATAACAGAAATAGAAACTTATAGAGGATGCCCAAGAACTATTGTCGGAGGCTGCTCTTTTTGCAGCGAACCCTCAAAAGGTTTACCAGATTTTAGAGCAGAAAAAGATATTGTTGATGAAATAAAAGCTTTGTATGAAGTCGGAGTAAGACATTTTAGAATTGGAAACCAACCATGTATTTTTTCTTATAAGGCAAAAGATTCAGGTAAGCAAGAATTCCCAAAACCAAATCCAGATGCTCTAGAAAAACTCTTCAGAGGCATTAGAAATGTTGCTTTAGATTTAAAAACATTACATATAGATAATGCTAATCCTGGGATACTTGCTAGATATCCCAGTGAATCTAAATCTATTGCAAAAACAATAATAAAATACCATACACCTGGAGATGTTGCTGCATTTGGGCTCGAAAGTGTTGATCCGATTGTAATAAAACAAAACAATCTAAAAGCATCTAGCCAAGATGCATTTGACGCTATTAAATTATTAAACGAAGTTGGTTCGACCGTAGGATACAATGGTATGCCTGAACTATTACCAGGGTTAAATTTTGTTTTTGGACTAAAAGGAGAAACAAAAGAAACCTATAAACTAGATTATGAATTTTTAAAAAAGATACTTGAAAACAAACTACTACTAAGAAGAATAAACCTTCGACAAGTAATACCAATACCAAATACTCCAATGTTTGAAGTTGGAACAAAAATTATAAACAAAAATAAAAAATTTTTTAAAAATTTCAAAAGAAAAATACAAACAGAAATAAACCAACCTATGCTAAAGTTAGTTATTCCAATGAATGCTTTGCTTAAAGATGTTTATACAGAAACATACGAAGGAAAACTAACATTTGGAAGACAAATGGGTAGTTACCCGATTTTAATTGGTATACCTGGAATTTATCCTTTAAATAATTTTTATGATGTAAAAGTAATAGATTATGGATTTAGATCAATTACAGCTATACCTTATCCATTAGATATAAACAATGCTTCACGACAAACAATAGAGGCAATCCCTGGAATAGGCAAGAAAAGAGCAAACAGAATTATGTTAAAAAGACCTTTTAAGGATAATGAAGAATTATTAAACGCTCTGGATGGAAAAGAAATTTATCAAGAGATTAAAAAATATTTACCAAAAAAGTTATAGATTATCCTATTTTTTTTAAAATAATTGACGTTTTTCTATCTTATATCTTTAAATATCTTTTTTGTATTACTTATCAAATTTACTCTGGTTAATTAAATTGACGATAAAATAAAAAAAAGATCAATATATAGGGGGTTTACAATGCAAGATAAAAATTTTGAGGAGTTTCAGGAGAAAATTCAGTATTTTTTTAGTGACAAAGAGTTGTTAAAGCATGCATTAACGCACAAAACCTATGCATTTGAGGCTAAAATTCCTGTAGAATACAATGAGAGACTTGAACTTTTAGGTGACAGCATACTTAGTTTTGTTGTAGCTGAACAGTTATATAAAAGCAACAAATATTTTACAGAAGGAGAACTAACTAGAAGAAGATCTATTCTTGTAAATAATGATTTTTTGGCAACAAAAGCAAAAGATCTGGACTTGGGAAAATATCTACTTTTAGGTAAAGGGGAAATTAAACAAAATGGTGATAAAAATCCTACAAACCTTGCAAATGCTTTAGAAGCGATTATAGGTTCAATTTACCTTGATTCAGATATCCAAAAAACAAGAAGATTTATTTTAGAAAATATTTATAACGAGAACTTTGAGTTTTAATTAATATTTATTAATTAAATTTAAGATTATTCAATACTAAATTAGGAAAGTTTAAATAAAATAACAGCATATATTAATTAACAATAGTTAATATAATAGGGGGTTTAAAAGTTGAGAAAAACTTTACCATTCTTTGTGGTAGGAATTTTAGTCCTAAGTGGACTAGGGGCTGTTGCTACAATAGATGATGATTTAAATTTTGAGCAGACTACTATTACCTTTAGTCAACCTATTGTAAAAAATGAAGAACAATATATTTCAGTTACACTTAATGAGGCAAACTCTTATTTGATGAACCAAGGAAAACCAATGTTACCAAGTTACGATCAATCTTTTAAATATCCATTTGGAACAAAAATAAAAAGTGTTATAATAACACCAAAAAACATTCAAGAGATAAGCCTTACAAAAAAGATTTCACCAACACCTAAAATGGTTCAGGTTGGACAAAAAGTTGAGATAAACTCAGATCTAGTAGATTATGGAGACGAACCTTATCCAGAAAACTGGTTTGTTTATAAAACATTTAGTGGTATAGATGGACAAGAAAGAAAAACTATTGTAAAAATAGAAACATATCCTATTAAGTATTTTCCTAATGAAAATAAGATACAATGGGCAAGTACTTTTGACATAAATATTGAATATGAAACACCAATTGCACCAGTAACCTATAATGCGGATTACTCATTTGTGATTCTAACACCTTCAGAATTCAGCAGTCAGTTATCATCACTAGTAAATTATAAAATAAGCAAAGGAGTTACAACAAAATCAGTAACATTAACTGAAATAAATAGCGGTGCTTATTTCCCTGCCACAGGTCGTGATGACCAAGAAAAGATTAAATACTTTATTAAAAACGCAATTGAAGATTGGGCAACAAGCAATGTTCTTTTGGTTGGTAGTGCTACAAAATTCCCAGTGCGATTAACACATGTTTTCATTGAAGATGATCCGTATTATGGTGATGAACAATTTGTCAGTGATCTTTACTATGCAGATATTTATGATGGTGATGGTAATTTTAGTAGTTGGGATACAAATGATAATGATATATTTGGAGAATACGATTGGAATAATCAATATGATGATGTTGATCTTCATCCAGATATAAACATGGGTAGATGGGCATGCAGAAGTACTAGTGATGTAACAGCCTGTGTAGATAAGGATATTACATATGAAACAGACCAGGCATATCAACAAAGTTGGTTTTTGGATTTAGTTACATGTGGTGGAGATTCATTTCCTGGTGATACAAATGCTGTGGATGAGGGTGAGTATGTTAATCAAAAAGTTATAGATTTAATGACCGGGTTTATAGGAAATAAATTATGGGCATCAAACGGTAAATTATCAGGTTATACACCAACTGGAGTAAACAGTATAAAAAATGCAATTGATGCTGGTTGTGGATTTGTTGATTTTTCAGGTCATGGAAACACAAACATTTGGGCGACACATCCACATGAGAATGAAGGTACTTGGTTACCAACACCTTATCCTCCAGGTGGTATTTGGAGCGCTAATATTCAAACACTTTCAAATGGAGATAAATTACCAATTGTCACAGTAGAAGCTTGTTCAACAGCAAAGTTCAATGTCGATCAAAATTGTTTCAATTGGGCATTTATGTATAACGCTAATGGAGGCGCGATTGGAACATTTGGTGCCACTGGAATTGGTTATGGTTATATTGGAACTGGAGTTACACAAGGATTAATTGGTAAAATTGGTTTAGATACTTTTAGAGCTTACAAAACAAATCTTGCACAAACATATGGTGAGATGTGGTCAAAATGTCTTGACAGATACATAAAAGTTAGCATGAACGATGGTGATTATAAAACAGTGGAGGAATGGCAACCTTTTGGCGATCCAACGATTGCAATTGCTGAGGAGTCAAATCCACCATCAACACCAACCAAACCATATGGACCTCCAAATGGCAATCCTGGTGTATCATATACATACAGTACCTCTGCAACTGATCCAAATGGAGACAAGGTTTATTATATGTTTGACTGGGACGACGGAACAACAAGTGGTTGGATAGGACCATATACTAGCGGTGCTACAGGTCAAGCCTCAAAAACCTGGAACAAAGAAGGTACTTATTCAATTAAAGCTGTTGCAAAAGATACACATGGTAAACTAAGTGCATGGTCAGAAAATATAAGTGTAGTAATTCCAAGATCTAGAACTAGGAATACAGGTATTACACAAGGAACTTTTTATGCAGAAATGGGAGTAACAGGAAATCAACAACCAACAATTATCCTTAATGGACAGTATAGAATAAGAGTAAGATACACTATTTTTGGTGGAATTGCCACATATGAAAACCTTGAAAAACGATTCAGAGGAATATTCTTCAACAACTTTTTTACAATAAAAGTACCTATTGGAGAAAGAACAATAACAATCTTCGGTAGATGTGTATTTGATGAAAATCATGAGACATTTACAGGACAATGGAGAACCAGACCAAATAGCCTAAATGGTTGGATTAATGGAGAACTAAACCCAAATTAAACCCTAAAAAATACAATAAACAAAAATAGTTTCATCGTTAAATCTACAATCTGATACAATCTTAGCCTTTAATCTATACTTTGATAGATAAAGGTCTATTTTTTTTCTATTTGAAAGAGAACTGAAAACAAAATAAGCTTTACCATTATCATTTATATATTTTTTTAAACCCTCGATAAACTTTTTAGTTAAACTAAGACCGTCTATTCCACCATTTGTTGCAATATCAAACCATCCGGATCCGCCGACAAGTTCATTTTTTTTGGTAGGTAGATATGGAGGATTAAATATTATAACATCAAATTTTTCGTCATCTTTGATTTTAGAAAAAAGATCAGATTTCCTAATTTCAAATCCACCTTTAATAAAGGATTTATTTTTAATATAATTTCGTTTAGTTAATGCTAATGCATATGGGTTAATATCTGTACAAACAACATTAGCCCCCAAACTTGCGCATTGGAGAGATATTAACCCACAACCTGTACCAATTTCAAGAACTTTATCTCCTGGTTTTATTTGGATAGACTCAAGTAGTAAAAAGGTATCTTCAGCAGGTTCATAAACCTCAGGGTGCAATTCAATTATTAAATTATTGTAGTGAAAAATTTTAGATAATATATTTTTTTTCAATGTGGTTTTAATATTATTATATGTTTTAATAACTCTTCTCTATTATTCCCTATTTAAATCAAAAAAATAGTATTAAATAAACTTTAAATATAGATAACTATATAATATTAAATTTTATAATATGTTTAGTAACAAAGTGGAAAATTAATGCTAAATAAATCAATTATTCATGCAATCATCTTTTTTACAATGATTTTAATAATAAATCCTATTGTGATATCTACCAATGATAAAATAATGGACCAAAATAATTATTATACTTTAAAAACATTTAATGATCAAAAAATTGTAGATGCAATAGAGATGGTTAATGAGTCCTTATTAAAGCAATATCTTAATGAACTTGTATCATTCGGTCCAAGAAAAACAGGAAATTATGGTTGCGAACAAGCAGCAGAATTTATTTATAATAAATTTCAACAAATAGGATTGGAAACAAGATATCAAGACTGGGAAACACGAAGTAATACTTTACCATTTAAACTTTATAAAAGTCAAAATATTGAAGGGATTTATAAAAGCAATAATACGACAAATAAAGATGTATTGGTTTTTAATGCCCATTATGATTCAATTAATATTTCACCTGGAGCAAATGATGATGGATCTGGTGTTGCTGCTGTACTTACAGCAGCCTATGTTCTTAGTAAATTTGAATTTAATCGTACTATAAAATTTGTTACATTTTCAGGTGAAGAGACAGGATTACTTGGTAGTAAAAATTATGTAAAAGAAATATATGAAAAAAACGAAGATATCCTTGTTGAATTTAATGCAGATATGATAGGATATGCAGAAACTGTTCAGGGAGGTAAAAATGTATCATTATCCGCAACCCAAGATGCTAATTGGATTATTGATGAAATAATAAATGTTAATCAAAACTATAACATCAATCTTAATATTAAGCATGGATGGAAAATAACTCCTGGAGGACCTAGAATAGGTAGTGATTATCATGATTTTGTCCTTTATGGATATGAGGCAATAGCATTCTGGCAGGATGAGTTTAATAGAGACTATTTCCATTCGCCTAATGATACAATAGATCATATTAATTTCAGTTATCTGACAAATATGACAAAACTTATAGTTGGATCACTAGCATATTTAGCAGATTTTGAAGTAAATTATCCAGGAATTAGGATTGTAACACCAAAACACGGAAGATTGTATTTTGAAAATAGAACAATTAAGGAATTTAAATATGACAAAAATTTAGTAATAAATGACATACTAATAGATACCAATGTAAAACAGGGAGATTCGCCTATTAGTTATGCCGAATTTTATTATAATGGTAAAAAAGTTTTTAATGATACGGAGGCACCTTATCAATATAGATTAGATAAATTTTCTATATTCAAACATAATGTAAAAGTCGTGGTATATGATGAAAAAGGTAGAGCAGCAAGTGACGAGATAAAGTTTTTTTATATAAATATTTTAAAAAGACATTAAAAATATTATTTAATTATTTATCAATCAACACTATTATAAAAATATTCATTATACTTGTTTTCTGGTTTTAAAATGAAAATAGCACTTGTATCTATAAGACCAAATGTTTTGGATAAGCAATCAAATATAAAAAAAATGGAGAAATACATAAAAAAAATAAAAGCAGATTTCTATGTTTTTGGAGAATTATCATTAACAGGTTATTCACTAAAAGATGAATTCAGAGATACTGCTGAAGATATCAATGGCATATCAATTAAAAAAATAAAAAAATTGGCAGAAAAAAATAAATGTTATATTGTTTTTGGAATGCCTCTAAAAGATGAAAATGTAGAAGGTTTAATTCATAATTCAGCTTTATTAGTACATCCAGATGGGAAATTAGATTTTTATAACAAATGGTTTTTAACCACATTTGGTCCTTTTGAAGAAAAAATTTTTTATGATGAAGGGGAAAATCTTCAGATTTGTGATACAAAATTTGGTAAAATTGGTTTAATTATTTGTTATGACCTATTTTTTCCAGAATTGTGTAAACTCTACTCGATGCAAGGTGCTAATATCATTATTTGCATATCCGCCTCACCTTCGACTACCAGGAAATATTTTGAAACACTGCTACCAGCTAGAGCCATTGAAAACACAGTTTTTATGGTATTTGTGAATTTAGTTGGTACTCAAGAGGATCTAGTATTCTGGGGTGGGGCTCAAGTGTACGATCCTTTAGCAAATTTATTAGTAAAGGCACCTTATTTTAAAGAAAGTATTACAACTTGTGAAATTGATTTAAATTATATTAAAATCGCAAGAGCAAATCGACCAGTATTAAGAGACACAAGGCCTGATATATACAATGATCTTTATGTTGTTTCACGCACTCATTCTAAACCAAAAATAAAGTAGATGTTAAAATTTATGTAATATCCTGAAATTAGTTTCTCCTGGTTTTCAAATACCATAAATTCATCACACATTTTTCTTATTTTCCCTCATTTTATCAATAAAAGCCTGATAGGGTGTTCTCAGATGTCCATTTTCAAGACTGGAATGAGGTCTTTCAAAGTTATAATAGTACACAGTTTCATCCCAATTTGTGAAGTGTTTTCTTAGTTGTTGTATGGTTTGTCCAGCTCGTTCTACTTTTCCATTAGATTGTGGATGTTTCACCCTGGCTTTGATATGTAGGATTTTATATCGTTTCAATAGTTGTTGAAACATATTTTGTTGTGGATCTGGACAGGTTTCACGTGGTAGTGATGTGAATTGTGTCCCGTGGTCTGTCATCATCTGTTTAGGAGTGCCATAGTTGTTTACTGCTTGGTTAAGAACCAGGTTTGTGTTCTTCATATTGGCATTGGAGAACACACCGTATCCTGTTATGAGTCTTGATGCATCATCCTCAAAGAGTATGATCTGTTCCCTTGTTTGTTCGAACCAGTCTGCATGCCAGAGACTGTTGCTGTATCGTCTTTCATAGCGGATCCATTTTCTTCTTTTTTGTTTATGTGGTTCATCTTTTGCAAGTCCCTCTTGTTTGAGGATTTTATGGATCCTATTGTGTCCTATGTGGATTCCTTTTTCATCCAGTATTTTTTCTAATGTTACTGCACTTAATGGATGATGTTGTCTTGTTTCTAGTACGATTTTCTTTTCCTCTTCAGAGATAAGTCTGGGTTTCCTCCCAGATTTTTTAGGATATGGGTATCTATGTATTTTGTGAAAGTAATGATGTAGTTCTCTTGCCCATTGAGGTGTTATATCCATTGTTTTAGCGATTCTATATACAGATTTTTGTTCTTTGTCGATCTCTGTGATTATCCATTTGACTTTTCTCTGATTCAGCTTTTTCATATATGCTGAATCATCTTTGTTATTTTCTAGAAGAAAGTAATTTCGGGATAAGACACGTTGACTAATAATCAGATAACTTTTTATAGTTGTAGTTTTAACTATCGATATATTTATATAATATTAATGACAAATATTAACATGCCTAGAAAAATTGATGAAGATTTGATATCTTTCGTCAGTTAATGGGGAGGCGAATTGGAGGTATTTGATATCAACAAAAAACCACCTCTATTTCTAGGCAATTTATTTTGTCCAGAATAAATAGATTTAATTTAATTGTCAAAGTGTTTTCTTAATTGTTCTAGAAGCTCTCTTTCATCATCAGTCAGATACTCCATTTCTAGAGTTGATACTTCTATCATTCTATCAACCATATATTGGCAGAGATGCCAGCGGAAAGGATGAGATACTGGCATATCCCCCATATCATACGTCTATCTAAAATTAGGAAGGTTGCTTATTGTTTATATAGTTGAGAAAGAGGTAATTGGAAGTATTGATTTTGTTGTATATGATGGAATCAGTTTTCCATATCCTGTGAAAGACACATATAGGCCATCAATCTAACAGGAGTAAACCAATATTTTTTACCAGTAAAAGCGAGTTCAAATCTCGTATTGTCTGATAGATGCAAGGATGACTAAAAAAATAGATTTACAGATAGCGTACGAAGGTACATCTGCACCTGCATAGGCAGATGATTATCCATGAGAGGGCTACTTTTATTAGCGGGTAAAGCATTTGTTTTTATTGCCAAGCTGATGGGATGCAGGATGAAGAGGAAACAGTTACTTCTCCAGATATACTGAGACCTCTTGTTATACGGTCACTACGGAGAAACAACGTCAGGAAAAAGATTGCAGAGTATCTTTTCGATATCTGCCCAAATGGCAGTTATACTTCAAAGATTGCATATAATGTCAAAACAACCCCAACAAATGTAATTGGTGCCATCAGAGGAATGAATTCGAGATATAAGGATGATGCATCACTTATCGGTTTGAACATCGTTGAACAAGTTGATGCCAGAAAAAACCTTAAGGTTTACAAGCTCACTGATTTCGGAAAGGAAATAATCGAATCAATGAAAAATAGAAGATAAAGATTTTTTTATACTTTCAAAACTTTCTATAACAACTTCATAAGAATAGAACGATGTTGTTTGTCTGATGGATGTGAGGATGATTGAATATACTAATTTTCTAATGGAATAGTAATCTGCGTTTGTATCTTTTGGTTAGTCACTCTTTTTGCATTTAGAATGTCTTGTTTTTTCAAGGAAATAATCTATCCATGCCGCTCTAACACTTGGTATCGTCTCCCGTTCTATCAGCTTTAATATATCCTTTAGTTCTTTTGTCGTCGCCAGTTTTTTAAGCGCTGAAAAACTAGTCCAGGTGTCTTCTTTAACTGGAGAAGCTTTTGGGTGAAATAGGTTTCTTAGCCAAGATTTTTGTTTCTTCTTTTTATCATGTGTCATTGTAATAGACCTTTTTAAGATAGCAACTATCTGTTATAAAATGATTTCTCTTATACACTTGTAAAATTATATTTTATTGAGTATAATGCATTAGGGTGATATGTGTAAACAAATCTACCCTGGATTTATTCTACGTAAAGCATTTAAAAGCATTTATATGGTAAGATATAATCTTGGAATGGGAATACAGCCAAAGACAGTCAAAGGTGTCTAATGGGAGGTAAAATATATTATGGCAGAAGAAACAACAGAAAAGGGAACAGCAGAAAAAATAAGAACTGATGAAAACGTGATATACGTTGGAAGGAAACCACCGATGAGCTATGTACTAGCAGTTGTTACACAGTTCAATACTAGTGGTTCAGATGAGGTTGTAATAAAAGCAAGGGGCAGATCAATAAGTACAGCAGTAGATACTGCAGAAATAACTAGAAATAGGTTTGTTACAGACGCAAAAATCAAAGACATAAAAATCGGAACTGAAAGTATGACCAATGAAGAAGGCAGAACATCGAATGTATCTTCAATTGAAATAATTTTAACAACTAAAAAGAAGGGTAAATAGTTAAAATTATAATACTATTGGATAATGTCTATACCTAGTTTTTCAATACCTTTTTATCCGAGTAGTTCAGATTTTTATATTCCTTTTTTTTTCTCATAGACAAGTATAGGATTGGTTTTTGCATTAGTATTGACTATTGAATTTTGCAAAAGAAAGAAGATAATCTTTACTTACGTAAAAGTCTTAATGAAGAAAGCTCCTTTGATAATTTATTAACAGCTAATAATACATCTTCTGTCTTTCTTGCACCTGCACATACTATTTTACCAGAACCAAACAACAGCATGGCTACCTTGGGTTCTTTGAACCTATAAACCAAGCCGGGGAACTGCTCAGGCTCATATTCCACATTTTCTAAACCAAGAGCCATAGCTACTTCGCTAAGATTAAGTTCTCCTCCTAGATCAGACGTGGCCACTATATTCTGGATGACCATCTCAGGGTTTTTATATATATTTACACTTATCTTTTCTAGTTTCTCTGATATTATCTTTATGGTAGTCCTTATATCCTCTATAGTTTTTGCACCAGTACAGTTAGCCGCTCCACTTCCAAAGAGGAGCGTAGCTGTCTTCGGATTATTTAACCGATAAACCAATCCCGGGAACTGTTCTGGTTCATATTCTGCGTCTTCTAACGATTGTGCTATCACATCTAAATCTAATTTTTCTGCGAAT
>Ga0299915_10002791_pt1 | contig 12697 bp, 13 predicted proteins | sample RVTome_13_FD_200263 | JGI IMG/M metagenome (GOLD analysis project Ga0299915, IMG submission 200263) | Soil microbial communities from uranium-contaminated site in the Upper Colorado River Basin, Wyoming, United States - RVT92D227 (version 2) ...
CGGGCTCAAAGGCCGGTTCGGGCCCGGCCCCACCGGTTAAAAGACCTCGGATTCGTCCTCGACGGAGAACCCGTCCTCGAGGTCCTCGCCCTCCTCTTCGTCCTCGTCCTCGTCCAGGTCCTTGTCGCCGTTATTCTCAAGCAGAGCCTCGCCGTCGTCCTCCTTGCGCTCCTCGAGGGCCTCGTCGAATTCGTCGCGGTCCTCGAAGCGGCGGATCGTGTTGGCGGCGGCGTCGCTGTAGCAGAGCTCGAGGTAGTCCTCTTCGACGATGCAGAAGACGGACTTGGAGTGGCCCGTCTGGAGGTTGCCGACGGTCTCGACGATCTCGGCGTTCTTCGACTTCTTGATCGCGTCGAGCGTCAGCCAGCTCGTGACTTCCAATTCTTCCATGACGCGCGCTCCTACAGACATAAATATGCATTTTTCGGCGCTTGTCAAGGGGGATGGCCGGGGCGCCGCGGGCGCGCCGCAGCCCGGCCGCGCGGCGCCTTGACAGCCTCTCGCCGGGGGTCTTTAATAGATAGGATATCCGCGACGGGAGGTTCGTCCGATGCGTTGGGAACAGTTCACGGTCATGTCCCAAGAAGCCATCCAGAAGGCCCAGGGCCTGGCCGAGGAGAATGGCCATCAGGAGATCCGGCCCGAGCACCTGCTCGCGAGCTTCATCAGTCAGGACGAGAACATCGTCAACGCCATCCTGGCCAAGATCGGCGCGCCGGCGGCGAAGATCCGCGCGGACGTCGAAGCCGCGCTCGGCCGCCTGCCCAAGGTCAGTGGAGCGGGGGAGTCGACCCTTGGCCCGGCCCTCCGGCAGATCCTCGACGCGGCCCGCAAGGAGGCCGAACAGCTCAAGGACGAATATGTCTCGACCGAGCACCTCTTCCTGGCCATGCTCAAGGACGCGAAGAACGAGGCCTCCCGGATCCTGCGGGCCAACGGCGTCGACGAGGACGCGGTCCTCAAGGCCCTGGCCGCCGTCCGCGGCTCGGCACGGGTGACCGACCCGGAGCCCGAGGGCAAGTACCAGGTCCTCGAGAAGTACACCCGCGACCTGACGGCCCTGGCCCGCCAGGGCAAGATCGACCCCGTGATCGGGCGGGAGGACGAGATCCGCCGGGTCATCCAAGTTCTGTCGCGGCGGACCAAGAACAACCCCGTCCTCATCGGCGAGGCCGGCGTCGGCAAGACGGCCGTCGTCGAGGGCCTGGCCCAGCGCATCGCCAACGGCGACGTGCCCCAATCACTCAAGAACAAGCGCCTGCTCGCCCTCGATATGGGCGCCCTCGTCGCCGGGACGAAGTTCCGGGGCGAGTTCGAGGACCGGCTCAAGGCCCTGCTCAAGGAGATCGGCGAGTCGGGCGGGGACATCGTCCTCTTCATCGACGAGCTCCACACGATCATCGGCGCCGGCGCGGCCGAGGGCGCGATCGACGCCTCGAACATGCTCAAGCCGGCCCTGGCCCGGGGCGAGCTCCGCTGCGTTGGCGCGACGACCCTCAACGAGTACAAGAAGCACATCGAGAAGGACGCCGCGCTGGAGCGGCGCTTTCAGCAGGTCTACGTCGACGAGCCGACGGTCGAGGAGACGATCTCGATCCTCCGCGGCATCAAGGAGAAGTACGAGGTCCACCACGGCGTCAAGATCAAGGACTCGGCCCTGGTCGCGGCGGCGACCCTCTCGTCGCGCTACATCACGAACCGGTTCCTGCCGGACAAGGCCATCGACCTCGTCGACGAGGCCGCCTCGCGCATCCGCATCCAGATCGACAGCCTGCCCGAGGAGCTCGACGAGCTCGACCGCCGGACCCTCCAGCTCGAGATCGAGCGGCAGGCCCTGAAGAAGGAGAAGGACCCGGCCTCGAAGGAGCGGCTGGCGGGGATCGAGGAGGAGCTGGCCAACATCAAGGAGAAAGCCTCGGCTTTGCGCGGCCGCTGGCAGAAGGAGAAGGAGACGATCGAGGCGGCCGGCAAGCTCAAGGAGCAGCAGGACGCCCTCCGGATCGAGGAACAGAACGCCGAGCGGCGCGGCGACCTCGAGAAGGCGGCCGAGATCCGCTACGGAAAGCTCATCGCCGTCCAGAAGCAGATGAACAAGGCCGCGGCGGAGCTGGCCGCCCTCCAATCCAAGGGCCGGATGCTCAAGGAGGAGGTCGACGAGGAGGATATCGCCCAGGTCGTCTCCAAGTGGACGGGCATCCCCGTGGCCAAGATGCTCGAGGGCGAGGTCGACCGGCTCATCCGCATGGAGGACATCCTCGGCAAGCGCGTCGTCGGGCAGGAGACGGCCATCCAGGCCGTCGCGGCCACGGTGCGGCGGTCGAGGGCCGGGATCCAGGAGGCGGGACGGCCCATCGGCTCGTTCATCTTCCTCGGCCCGACAGGCGTCGGCAAGACCGAGCTGGCCCGGGCCCTGGCCGAGTTCCTCTTCGACGACGAGAAGGCCATGGTCCGGCTGGACATGTCCGAATATATGGAAAAGCACACCGTCAGCCGGCTCATCGGCGCGCCGCCGGGCTACGTCGGCTACGAGGAGGGCGGACAGCTGACCGAGGCGGTGAAAAGACGGCCCTACTCGCTCGTCCTCCTCGACGAGATCGAGAAGGCCCACGCCGACGTCTTCAACGTCCTCCTCCAGATCCTCGAGGACGGCCGGCTGACCGACGGCAAGGGCCGCACGGTCGACTTCAAGAACACGCTCGTTATCATGACCTCGAACCTCGGGAGCCAGGTCATCAAAGAGCTCAGCCGCGACTACGCGGCCATGGAGAAAGAAGTGCGCAAGGTCATCGAGGCCCACTTCAAGCCCGAGTTCCTCAACCGCATCGACGAGGCCATCATCTTCAAGCCGTTGGCGAAGAGCGCCATCCTCGAGATCGTCGGGCTGCAGCTCGACCTCCTGGGGAAACGGCTGGCCGAACGCAAGATCGGCCTGGAGGTGACGAAAGAGGCCAAGGAGCTCCTGGCCGAGCGCGGCTTCGACCCGGTCTACGGCGCCCGGCCGCTCAAGCGGACGATCCAACGGGACGTCCAGAACCCTCTGGCCATGAAGATCCTGGCCGGGGAGTTCGGGGAAGGGGACACGGTTAAGATCGGCGTCGACAAAGCGGGCGAGCTCGAGTTTGCCAAGAAATAACCGGCGGCGCGGCCGGGACGTGTCATGCCGTACCTAGGTGGAAGAAAAGATGTCCTCTCACGTCATAGAGTTAGGTGATCAAATCGGGGAGAGGGGACGCCCGATAATGGGAGAAGAATCTCGAAACAGCGATGATAAATGGAAAGCCCCTTAATATCCGGAGATAACTCACATGTCTAAAAGAACACCGATCCTCGTTCTGGCCGCCGTCCTCGCCCTGGCCTCGCTTGCCGCCGCCAACGGACTCAATCTCAACGGTTTGGGGACTAGGGCCCAGGCGATGGGCGGCGCCTTCGTCGGCGTTGCCGATGACTTCAGCGCCGTCTTCTGGAACCCGGCCGGCGCGGCGGGTTTCCGCAAGGAGATGTTCGGATTCTGCGCGACAGATCTCATCCCCCGGGCGACCTACAGCCAATGGCCGATCACTCTGGAGGTCCCGCGGATCGACGCCAAGACTCCGACCGCGCACTACCTCGGCTTCCTGGGCGCATACTACAGACCCATCGGCGAGAGGGTCGTTGTCGGCCTCGGCATCGGCACCCCTTCCTCGCAGGGGATCATCTGGGACGGCGCGGACTTCGCCGACATGCCCGGCGGCCCGGTCTATGACCGGTCACGCAAGACCGGCGTCTTCTCGTTCTCCCCGCTCGTGGCGGTGAAGCTCAACGAGTGGCTTTCCGTGGGGGCCACGCTCAACGTCAATCTCGGGACGTTCAACCTCAAGATGCCGGGCGGCAGCTGGCCCGTGGGCGAAGGGGGAGAGGACGTCGACGTCGGCCAGTACGAGGAGAACATGACCGGATGGGGGTTCGGGGCGACCCTCGGCGTGCTGGCCAAGCCTATTGACAAGCTCAGCATCGGCCTCGCCGTTCGGACGCCGTCGACCATTTCGTACAACGGCACGGCCCGGCTGTCCTACCTTTCGCTCTACGGCCTTCCCGATTCCTCCGCTCTCGAGCGCAAGATCACCTGGCCGCTTTGGATCGCCGGCGGCGTCTCGTTCCGGCCGGTCGAGCGCCTCCTCCTGAGCGCGGACGTCCAGTGGACCCAGTGGTCCAAGCTCGGCCAGATCAGGACCGAGTACCTGGAGCCGGCCTGGCCGGTTTTTGATTTCCCCATCTTCCCCCTGGGCAACTATTCCCTTTATCAGAAAGACGACACCCAGATCAGGCTCGGCGCGGAATACCTGCTGAGCGCCACGACCGCCCTTCGGGCCGGCTACTACAACGATCCGGCGCCGGGCCGGCCCGGCTTCGGGATGGCCGTCCTCTACCCCAGTCTCACGTTCAATGGTTTTTCCATCGGGGTCGGCAAAACGATCGGCGAGCTGCAGCTGGATTTCGGCCTGGAATACCTGGCCGGGGAAAAGAAGTTGAATGAATCCGGGATCGTCGGCACAGCCTATGGGATGAACATCGTCGTCCCTTCGGTCTCGATCCAGTATAAGTTCTAACCGTGAACGGAAGGCAGGGGCTCTCTTCCCTAGGAGAGAGGGGGCGCTTTGTCATTCCGGGGGAAAAAAGAAAAAATGGCTAGGGACGGAATTGAACCGCCGACGCAAGGATTTTCAGTCCTTCGCTCTACCAACTGAGCTACCTAGCCGTATCACAATCGCTCTAAGCGATTTTTTATCAACAACTTATAGCCACGAAAGCCCTCTTTCAGGCCTCCGAGGACGGACGGATTATAGCAAAACACCCGGCGCCTTTCAATCCCTTTGTTCATTTGCAGGAGCCCGACGGAAGTTCGCGCGGCGCCGTGCTGATGTTATAATAATGACGAGGAGGGACGGAACGTGAAATTCAATGTTATCTTAACGCCCGCGGAAGAAGGCGGCTATGTCGTGACGGTTCCGGCCCTCGAGGGATGCGTCACTCAGGGCGAAACGGAAAAGGAAGCCCTGAAGAACGCCAAGGAAGCCATCATCTGCTATCTGGAGGGCCTCGAGAAGGTCAACCAGATCAAGTCTAAGCCCAAGGCCGTCATCAAGGAGATCGAGGTCCACGTTTGAGCCGGACGTTCTCCGGGAAAGAGGTCGTCAAGGCCCTTCGTCGGATGGGCTACGTCGTCGATCATCAGCGCGGCAGCCACATCTTCCTGCACAACCTTGAAAAGAACATCTCCCTCGTTATCCCTCTTCATAAGGAGTTGAAGAAAGGGACGCTTCATGCGATTTTGAAAAGAGCGGGCCTGACGATCGAGGACCTCAAGGAGCTCGTCTAGGCTTCGAAGATCCTCCTCGAGCTCCGCGAGATCCTGAAGGCGATACGGAAGAGGCCTAATACGCTGTCGTGAAGAGGCGGGGGGGAATCAGAGCCCAACGAAGCGGCACTTCCTGATAACAATGAGGCCGTCGCTGGTTTCCTCTTTGAAATAGGCGCACCCCCCGGCGATCGTCATGGGGATTCTGGCCGGCTTGCCATCCTCGTTCTTAATCAAGGATTGTAGATAGAAGTTGTCAATATATCTCCCCTCGGCGTCAAAGACATCGAAGAGGATGCCTTTCTCCTCAGTGACGGTCCATGTTTGGACCCAGAGTCGGCCATCCACGATGTGGAGGGCGTAGATGTCAGGCCAGAACTCAGGGGCGGATGGACCGCTCCCGCGCGACGCCGAGACACCGCCGCTTCCGGTCCTTTTTTGCCGCGCATAAGGCCGCCGGAATCGAAGGACGACCGCCTTCTTGTCCCTGACAAAATTCTCGATCAGATATCCGGGTGAAGAGTTCAGGAAGAGGGAGTTGCCGTTGAGAGCGACAACTTGAAGCTGATTCCAGCTCGTCCAGCTGATCGCGCCCCCCGCTTCGACTTCCAAAAAAGCGGAGATCGAAAAGGACCCGATCCTCTCTTGGGAAGTGCCGTCCGGGGCGATTGCGACGATATCCCAGGGCACGTCTGTAAGGCCTGTTCCGCCCGCCGGATCGGGCCGGCCTGGCCCAAAGAGCAACAGGTTCGCGGAATCAGCCCAGACAAACCGCCCGGGGGGTGTGCCACCGCGGAGCGGGAATTCCTTAATAAGGTTCCCTTCAAAGTCGAAAATAAGGATCTTCGGCGGATTGCCTCTGAGGTATAACCGGTCTGGAGACACCCAAGTGTCGGTCAGAGACGTCAATTCCCCAGGACCTTGGCCTTTTTCAAAGAGATTCCGGACGAAGCGGCCTTTGGGATCGAACAGGAGGGCCTGCTCTTGGCCGTCCCTGAAGAAAATATCGCCACGCGGCGAAACGCGAATTGAGCTGGGGTTCTTGAAGAAGTAGCCAGCTCCTGTATCCTCTATCCGCAATTCCTCTTTCAGAGTGACGATCCGGCCGGCGTTCTTGGCAATCGGCTTGGCCGGATTCTCGATGATCTGTCCGAATCCTAGAGCACATACCAAGAGCAAGCCCGCGAGGATAATTAGACCGGTCCCAAGCCCTTTCTTCATTAGCAGCCCCTCTGCGACGGAACGACCATGAGGTTATGATAGGTCCGGCGGGCGACTCAATCAACTCTCTTAAAAGGAAGAAAAAGCACCTTGACCAAATCTTGACCAAACCATTGGAAAAGTCAATAAAATCCAGGACTCAGCGTGACGCGCCGATAAACGGTTTCTCCCTGGAAAATGGGTGTTTTCAGGGTTTTTATGGGGAGGGCGAAAAAGTCGCCGACTGAGCTACCTAGCCATATCACAATCGCTCTAAGCGATTTGTGGTCAACAACTTATGGCCACGAAGGCCATCTATAAGACCTCCGAGGACGGACGGATTATAGCAAAACACTCGGCGCCTTTCAATCCCCCGCATAAGCTCAGGACATCCGTGATACCGAGGCTTTCCTGTTCTTCTTCCAGCGACGATAATCCTCATCAGGGGTCAGCAAGTCCACAGGCGGGTGAGTACGGCCTGATCTTCTTCAAGTCCTTCTCCATCTCCCGCTTCTTCTGCTCCAGGTCGTAGTGGGCCTGGAGATTGAGCCAGAACTCCGGCGAGTTACCGAAGAAACGCGCCAAGCGAAGCGCGGTGCTTGCCGTGACGCTGCGCTTGCCCCGGATGATCTCGCTGATCCTCGTCTGGTCGATGTTCGCCCCCTTCGAAAGCCGGTAAGCCGAGATGCCCATCGGCTTGAGGAAATCCTCGGAGAGGATCTCTCCGGGGTGGATATTCGGGATCCTGTTCATTGTCCGCTCCCTTTAGTCATGATAGTCCGTGATCTCAACGTTGGCCGCGTTGCCGCTCCGCCATTCGAAGCAGATCCTCCATTGGTCGTTGACCGAGATGCTACACTGGCCCTTGCGGTCCCCTGATAACGCATGAAGCCGGTTCCCCGGCGGGACCCTGAGGTCTTCGAGGCTGATGGCCGCATGGAGGATCAGAAGCCTGCGCCTGGCCGTGCGCAGGACGTCGGGCGGGAACCGTCTGGAAACCTCTCCTTCCCATATCCTCTCGGTCTCCTTGTCCCTGAACGACACGATCACACGACTATGCTATTACATCAGAATAGTATTGTCAAACATTATTATGGCGGGTACGGGAGACCGCAGGTCGGTAGATGGAGCAGGATAATCCGCGGGCCATCGAGCTCCGCGAGGTGCTGAAAGAGATCTGCGAGCGGGACATCGCGTATTTAGCAGCCGAATTGAACGGTGTCCCGACGAGGAAGAATGAGACTTCGTCCCGACACTCCGATATCATCTTCAGTAACGATCCGGATAGGGAGGTTCGGGAAGCCCTCTCGGCATTTACTCAAGCTCTTCCCAGAACCCCGGGCCGCTCAGCGCGCAGGTCTTCGCTGACAGATCGGTGCTCATGCCGAACTCGTCTTACCCCCTGGCCGCGCTGGCCAGCGATCTAAAAGGCCAGATCTATGCCCTGGCGTGGGATCAAGTTGTCAAGCTAAGTCAAAGGGGGGAGCTCATTAAGCGCGTGGCTCTCAAAAAGGGCCAAGGGCCGGGAGAAGTCTAGAATTATGCCGCTGTCATGGTCCAGAGCTGGAGGCGGTGCATGTCCCCCTCAAATTGATTCGACCGGGTCGATATGTTATTCTGGCCGCTGGAGGAACCGGGCGCATGGACGAACAGGAGCTCAAGTCCCTTCTCCTCAGGGAGAATGCCGAATTTCGCCGGACCCACGACGACCATCAGGCCTGTGAAAAGGCCCTGGACACGATCCGGGGTAAATCCTACCTCACGCCCGCCGAGGCGGACGAGGAACGGGAGCTCAAGAAGAAAAAGCTCGCCCTCAAGGACCGGATGTACCGGCTGATGTCGGAATACGCCCGGACGCGTTGAGGACGCCGATGGCCCCGACCAAGCCCCGGAAGCCCCGTCTCGCGCTCGTCGGATCGGAAACGCTCCGGGGCAAGGAGATCCTCAGCGTCCTTGCCTCCAAGAAGTTCCCCGTCGCCTCGTTTGAGCTCTTCGACCCGGACGTCGAGGAAGAGTACAGCAAGCTCAGCCAGTTCCGGGACGAGGCCAAGGTCGTCCACGCCCTGACGCCGGCCGCCCTCGAGGGCCTCGACCTCGTCTTCCTGGCCGCCGACGCCGCGACCAACCTCCGCTACGGACGCCTCGCGGCCGAGAAGGATTACCGGGCGGTCGACCTCGGCGAGACCTTCAACGCCGACGCCAAGGTCCCGCTCGTCGTGGCCGGGATCAATGACGCCGGGATCCGGAAGGAACGCCCGCCGCTCGTCGCCAATCCCCACCCGGCCGCGATCGTCCTCGCGCATCTCCTGGCGACCCTCAGGGCCGGGTTCGGCGTCGCCCGGGCCGTCTCCGTCGTCCTCGAGCCCGCTTCGGCCTTCGCCGAGGAGGGGATCCGGGAGCTGGCCGAGCAGAGCACCGCGATGCTGGGCGGCGGGAACGCGTGCAACAGGGTTTTCCCTGACCCGCTTGCCTTCAACCTGCTCGCCCGGACCGGCAAGGCCGTGCGGAAAGGGGCCCCGCCCATCGAGACACGGATCGCCGCCGAGGTCCGCCGCGTCCTAGGCCCGGAAGAGGTCCCCATCTCCGTATCGGCGGTCCTCGTCCCCGTCTTCCACACCTACTCGATCATGACCCACGTCGAGCTCGCGCGGGAGGCCTCGGCCGCGGACCTCAAAGCCTGTTTCAAGGCCAACGACCTCTTCCAGATCGTGGCCCCGGGCGACGATGCCTCGATCTCGCCGAGGGGCGTCGCCGGCAAGGACCGCATTTACCTCGGCGAGATCAGGAAGGACCCGGCCCTCCCGAAGAGCTTCTGGCTCTGGGCCATCGCCGACAACCTGACCGTGGGCTCGGCTCTCAACGCCTACGGGATCGCCCGGGCCCTCGTCGGAGGGGCCTGAGCTTGCGCGCGCGACAGCGCGGATAACAGAGAGGAGCTCGCATCATGATCCTGGGGATGACCGGATTCGCCGAACGAAGCTTCGCCTCGCCCACTCTGCGTCTGAAGCTCAGCATCAAGACCCTCAACCACAGGTTCTTCGACTGGTCGTACAAGGGCGCTCCGATCGGAGAGGCCGAGAACCGCCTCCGGGCCCTCTGCCAACAGAGGATCCGGCGCGGCCGGGTCGAGGTCTACCTCGATCTCGTCTCCCTCAGCCCGGAGAGCTGGGATTTCACGCTCAACGAAGGCCTGCTCGAAAAGATCCTGGCCTCCCTCGACCGGGTGTCGCGGCGGACGGGACGCCGCCTCGAGGTCTCCCTCGACAGCCTGTTGCGCGTGCCCCAGCTCATCGAGGTCGGCCGCCGGGCCCTCGGGCCGAAAGAGACGGCCTTCCTCGAGCGGTCGTTCGCCCGGACCCTCGACGACGTCCTCGTCCTCAGGCGCCGCGAAGGCCAGGAGACGGGCCGGCAGCTCCGGGTCCACCTCGCCGCCGTGCGCCGCTTCGTCGCCAAGGCCGAGGCGCATTTCAAGCGCCAGCCGGCCCTGCTCAAGGCCAAGCTGAGGAAGCGCCTAGCCGAGCTCAACAGCGGCGCGCCGGTCGCCGAAGCCAAGTTGGCCGAGGAAGCCTCGTTCCTGGCCCAGCGCTACGACCTGGCCGAGGAGATCGGCCGGCTCAAGAACCACCTCGATTCGTTCGACGCGCTCCTGTCGCCCAAGCTCGGCGAGCCCGTCGGCCGCCAGCTCGACTTCCTGGCCCAGGAGCTCAACCGCGAGGCCAACACGCTGGCCTCGAAGTCCCAGGACGTCCGCATCACCCGGGAGAGCCTGGCCATCAAGAACGAGCTCGAGAGCATGCGCCAGCACGTCCAGAACGTCGAGTAGGGGAGAGGGGAGGAGGGGAGATGCTCTTCGTCATTAGCGGGCCATCGGGCTGCGGCAAATCGACGCTCATCAAGCGGGTGCGGCGGGCCCTCGGCGACCTGGAGTTCTCCGTCTCCCATACGACGCGTCCGCCCCGCCCCTCGGAGAAGGACGGCGTCGATTATCACTTCGTCTCCGCGCGCGTCTTCGAGCGCATGGTCCGCGAGGACCGGTTCCTCGAGCACGCCCGCGTCCACGGCCACCTCTACGGGACGTCCCGGAACGAGGTCGCGAGAAAGGGTCGCCGCTCCGACGTCGTCCTCGACATCGACGTCCAGGGCGCCCGCCAGGTTCGCCGCCGCGTCCCCGGCGCCGTCCTCGTCTTCATCATGCCGCCGGTCGCCGCGGAGCTCCGCCGCCGCCTCGAGAAGCGGAGCGAGGACAGCCCCCAGGCCGTCGCGCGCCGCCTGCGCAACGCCCGGGCCGAGGTCCGGGCCTACGGCGAGTTCGACTTCGTCGTCATCAACGACGAACTCGGCCGGGCCGCCGCCGACCTCAAGACTGTCATCACCGCCTGCCGCCGCCGCCCCGGCGCCATGGCCGGCCTCCTCGGGCCCATCCTCGGGAGCTTCCGGAAGGGCCGCGCATGAAGAAGACCGTCGCCCTGGGCGTTTCGTCATCCATCGGCATCTATAAGGCCTGCGAGATCCTGCGGGGATTCCAGAAGGCCGGCGTCGAGGTCCGGGTGGTCATGACGCCCAACGCCGCGCGGCTCATCTCGCCCCTGCTCTTCGGCAGCCTGGCCGGGACGCGTACGATCGTCGACCTTTTCGAGGAGCCGGAGGCGCGGACGATCCAGCATGTCGCTCTGGCCAAGGAGATCTCGCTCCTCTGCGTCGCCCCGGCCACGGCCAACGTCATCGCCAAGTTCGCCGGCGGCGTCGCCGACGACTTCCTGACGACGCTCTTCCTGGCCACCCGGGCGCCTGTCCTCGTCGCGCCGGCCATGAATGAGGCCATGGTCCTCCATCCGCGGACCCAGGCCAATATCGCCCGCCTCCGGGCCCTCGGGGTCGAGTTCGTCGAGCCGGCCAAAGGCTACCTCGCCTGCGGCGACGAAGGCTGGGGCCGGCTGGCCGAGCCCGAGGCGATCGTCCGGGAGGGGCTGAGGATCCTCGGACGAACGGAGAGCCTCAAGGGGAAGACCGTCCTGGTCACGGCCGGCCCGACCCGCGAGCCGCTCGATCCGGTCCGGTTCCTGTCCAACCCCTCGTCGGGCAAGATGGGCTACGAGCTCGCCCGCGAGGCCGTCGCCCGAGGCGCGAAGACGATCCTCGTCTCCGGCCCGACCTCCCTCCTTCCCCCGGCCGGGGCCCGGACCGAGCTCGTCGGCACGGCGGCAGAGATGGAGAAGGCCTGCCTGAAGGCCTTCCCCAAGGCGGACATCGTGGTCATGGCCGCCGCCGTCTCCGATTTCCGGTTCAAAGAAACGAGGGATAGAAAAGCGGCGAAGGGGGAGATCGGTCCCTCCCTGGCCGTCGAGAAGACGCCGGACATCCTGGCCGCCCTGGGCAAGATGAAAAAGCCCGGCCAGCTCCTCGTCGGCTTCGCGGCGGAGACCCACGACATCCTGGCCCACGCCCGCAGGAAGCTCGAAGCCAAGAACGCCGACCTCATGGTCGCCAACGCCGTCGGCGGCGGACGGGCCTTCGGGACGGACGACAACGCCGTCCGCATCATCGCCCGGAAGGGGCCCGTCCAGGAGACGGGCACGATGAGCAAGCGGGAGGCGAGCCGGGTCATCTTCGACCGCATCGAGGCCGAGCTTGAAAAAAAGCGCCGCTGACGTCTGGGAGGACCTCCGCAACCAGGTCGATTTCCTGGCCGAGGCCGGAGGCGGCTTCGTCCTTCGCCGGCCCGAGGACGACGCCCCGCTCGAGCCGGCGCCGGCCGCTTCGCCCGCCTCCGCGGGCCTGCCCCTTCTCACCGGCTGCCCGCCCCAAACGGCCGCGGAAAGGAAGGCCCTGGAGGAGATCGACGCTCAGGTCTGCGTCTGCAAGCTCTGCGTCCTCCACAAGTTCCGGACGCGCGCCGTCCCCGGCGAGGGCAACCGCTCGGCCGAGCTGATGTTCATCGGCGAGGGCCCCGGCCGCGATGAAGACGCCCAGGGCCGGCCGTTCGTCGGCCGGGCCGGACAGCTCCTCCGGAAGATCATCGCGGCCATGACCTTCCGTGAGGACGAGGTCTACATCACGAACATGGTCAAGTGCCGCCCGCCGGACAACCGCGTGCCCCATCACGAGGAGATCGAGACCTGCTCGCCCTATCTCGTCCGCCAGATCGAGCTCATCCGGCCGCGC
>Ga0299915_10002794_pt1 | contig 12689 bp, 11 predicted proteins | sample RVTome_13_FD_200263 | JGI IMG/M metagenome (GOLD analysis project Ga0299915, IMG submission 200263) | Soil microbial communities from uranium-contaminated site in the Upper Colorado River Basin, Wyoming, United States - RVT92D227 (version 2) ...
TGCAGGGCGGCGATCTGGTTCAGGTCCAACCCAAGGAACTGGGCGTAGTTGCGCAGGAGGCCCTTGCGCTGGATGCCGGACGCGAATCTGCTGTGATCATCCTGTTCCAGGGCTTCTATCTGCGCCTGCCTTATCCTGGTGTCCTCTTCCACCTCTGCGATGGACAGGCCTTTCTTCTCGCGGGCGTCCCGTAGTAGTTGGCCAAGTTCTCCCAATGTGTCCTCCGCTGGTGCTCGCGAGCCCGGGACTGTCAAGTCTTGGCTTCCGGACGTGTTCTTTTCTCGCGGCAGCCGCTAGATCTCTCTTCTGCCCTCCAGGGCGTGGGTCAGGGTCACCTCGTCTGCGTATTCAAGATCGCCGCCCATAGGCAAGCCGTGGGCCAGGCGGGTTACGCGAACTCCCAGCGGCGCCAACTGCCGGGAAATGTACATGGCTGTGGACTCGCCCTCAAGATTCGGATTCGTGGCCAGGATGACTTCCTCAACAGGTTTTCTGCGAAGACGTTCCACGAGTTCCGCAATTCTGAGATCCTCTGGTCCCACTCCATCCACGGGCGAGATCGCACCATGCAGGACATGGTACAGGCCATCGTACTGCCCCGTGCGTTCCACCGCCAGAACATCCAGTGGTTCCTCCACCACACAGAGAACGGCACGATTCCGCTGGCTATCGCCGCAAATGGGGCACGGACTTGCCTCAGCGATGTTGAAGCATACCGAACAGGTAACGACCATCTGCTGTAGCTCGCCTATCGCCTTGGCCAGGGCCTGGACTTGCGCCTGCGGGGAGCGAAGCAGATAGAAGGTCAAGCGCGAGGCTGTTTTTGGCCCGATGCCGGGCAAACGATTCAACTCCTCGATGAGGCGCTCTACGGATCGCGGGACAGATCGCATCCTACATCAAGCCCGGGATGCCCAATCCACCTGTCAGGCTGGCCAGGCTCCGCGTGGCAAGCTCACTGGCCTTGTCGGAGGCCTCGTTGACGGCGGCTATGACTAGATCCTGAAGCATCTCGGGGTCCTCAGGGTCAATCACGTCGGGCGAGATGCCGATGGACTGGAGTTTGTGGTGTCCCGTCATGACGACCGTCACCGCGCCACCGCCCACGGACACGCTCACGGTTTGCTCGGTCAGGGCTTCTTGTGCCTCCAGTACCCTGGTCTGAAGTTCCTGGATCTGCTTGAGGGGGCCTCCTCCCTGGCCTTTGAACTGAGGCTTTCTTCCTCTCGCCACTCTATTCACTCCTTCCTCATTACGTCTCTCTCTGAGTAAACACCGCGTGGTGTATCAGCCAGAGCGCGCTTCCTTCACTGAGGGTGGCCCCGCTGTCGTGAGCGCGCCCCGCTCACTGGATGGTGCCGATCTCGGCTCCCAGGTCGACAACGGCCTTCTTGATAACCGGATCCTCGGTGAGGCTGTCCAGATCGGTCTCCGCGGTGCCGGGTGCTGGCGTCTCGGGTGTCGTGACGCATTTGATGCGATACTGCTCTCCGAGCACTTCGCTGACCACCTGCTCCACCAACCTCTTGGCCTGATCGGACTCCAGCTGCTCCCTGTGAAATCTCGACTGAGCGCGGAGGGTGACCAGGTCGCCGTCGAGGGCGACGGGTGGACAAGATATGGCAATCGCCGCGACGTTCCTGCTACTGCGCTTGATGCCGGTCACAACCTCGCCCCATGCGCCCTGCAGGCCCTCCAGGCCCTGTGTAGAGCCCTCCCTGTTGGGACGGGGCGCACTCACCGGCGATGGCGTTTTCATCGGAGCGTGGGGTGGAGGGTCACTGGGCGCCACCGTGCGCTGCTGCTTGGCGATCGCCGACGGTTTGTTAGTCTCGGTGACCGATTCCGTGGGGTTGGTCTCGGCATCCAGTCCCTCACCAAGTAAGGCTTCCACAAAAGCCAATTCCAGCGGCAGCTGGGGTTGGGTTGAGCCCTTCACATCTAGCGCTGCCTCATTGAAGGCTTTGATGGTGCGTACCAGGCTGTTGAGGGAGAAGTGCTTCGCCTGGCGCTCCACCTCATTCTGCTGTTCGTCGGTCATGTCCGAAGGAGCACGTCCCGTCGTTTTCATCAGCAGGAGCCCGCGCAGGTAGCCCAGCAACTCCTTGTTCAGCTGACGTGGGTCTGCGCCATCTGCGATGGCATCGCCAATCTGATTCAGGCCCGCAGCCACGTCTCCGGTCGCCAGGTGATCCACGAGATCCTTGACCGCTTGAGAAGAGACGGTACCCAGCATGGTGCGCACCTGATCCAGCGTTATCTCAACCCCTCCATACGAGGCCAGTTGGTCCAGAAAGCTCTCGGCGTCGCGCATGCTGCCCGTGGATTGACGAGCGATGAGATCCAGGGCACCCTCGTGGACTTCCAGTCCCTCTTGAGCGGCAATCTCTCGTAGTCGGCCGATCATTGCCTTGAGCGCGATAGGGCGGAAGTCGAACCGCTGGCATCGTGAAAGCACCGTGCTTGGGATCTTGTGCGGCTCGGTGGTGGCCAGGACCAGGATGGCATGCTCGGGGGGTTCCTCGAGGGTCTTCAGCAAGGCATTGAAGGCCGAGGTCGAAAGCATATGCACTTCGTCGATGATGTAGAACTTGTATCTTGATTCAGAGGGAGAGAAGCTGATCTTGTCTCGCAGTTCTCGGATGTCATCAACACCTGTGTGTGAGGCAGCGTCTATCTCAATGAGATCGATGGCCCGACCCTCGTCAATGGCCTTGCACCGTTCGCAATCGTTGCATGGTTTGTCGTCACTATCGGCCAGACAGTTCACGGCCTTGGCCAGGATCCGCGCCATGGAGGTCTTTCCCGTTCCGCGCGGTCCGCTGAACAGGTAGGCGTGGACGATCCTGGAGGTGCTCACGGCATTGCTGAGAGTCCGTGTGACATGCTCCTGGTCAACAATTTCGTGAAAGGTTCGGGGCCGCCACTTGCGGTAGAATGCCTGCGACACGCTGAGTCTCCTCGGGCGAGTGATGGGTCCGGGGTCTGACATTGGTGGTGAGAGACCTCAACAGGGACCAGCGTCTAGTCTATCATCACCAGGCCAGAAGTGCAAGAAACGGGCTGTCGGATGCGGGCCGGTGAAGAGCTGCCATCCGGAGACGAGCGAGGCGGCTGAGCCCCGTGAGCGTAGGGGTCGAAGTCCGCGGCCCGATCACTCCAGCATGGTCACAGTGGGGTCTCCGTAGAGCACGAAGGAGGCCCAGGTTACGTCGTGAGGACGGGTTTCCTTGAGCTGCCACCTCGCCTGACGCAGGGCTTCACCCAGGCTCTTGCCTGAGAGGAGGTGTTCATAGAAGGTAGCGGCGAACTGGGCTGCTCCTTCGTCAAAAATCGGCCACAAGGTGCCTATGATTCCCAACGCCCCGCCCCTGATGAAGGACGAGGCCAGCCCCTCGGTCTCCGACGCGGTGTAGCTCACCTCACCCTCCCGCATCATCTCCCGTCCAGACTCGCAGGCGTTGAGCAGGACGAGGGGCCTTCCTCTCAAAGTGCGCTGGATGGTCTGCGCGATGAACACGTTTTGGCCGGCCAGAAGCAGGCCGCTTTCGTCGGGGTTCTCAACGTTGAAGTACGCGTGACCGGAGAAGTGAATGATGTCGTAGTTGCCTGACGCCAGGGCGCGGTGAAGCTTGAGCCCAGTGGCTTCCTCTCCGAGCCAGATGTCCACATCGGCGGCGGCTTCGCTGAGCCTGCTAGCGACCCAGTTCACCTCCGTCTCCGTCGCCGGAAGATCCCCGGTTGGATTGGCGATGAAGAGAAAGCGTAGCCTTTCGCCGCGTGTGTACTCGTTGCGACGAGGGAACTCACGCATCATGGGCATGCGTCCTACCGGGCAGCGCAGACATACGAACTCGTTCTCCGCGTACATTAGCTCCCAAGGGAGCTCCAGATCGTTGGAGGCGATCAGCAAGGGGTCACGGGCAGTGCTCAGGTGCTGCTGAATGGTGGTGGGCAAGAAGAGACGATACATGAGGTCTCCTAGCTCAGACAGGGAATCCACGGCCTCGGTGTCGGGCAGCTCAGGCATTCTGCCCCTCAGAGTGGCTTGAGCTCCGAACAGCAGATTAATGACGGTGGTCAGGTCGTCAATGGCCTTCCTCATGTCCAGCCTGTCGCTGCGCGCGACCTTGATGCTGCCTTGTATGGAGGAGGCATCCTGCCACCCAGTGCCCGAGACATTGAGTATGACGTTGTAGTTAGATACGCCCCCTGACTCCGGCATCCTGCTGAGCGAGAGTGTGGTCTTTCTCTGAACTAGCTTGGCGCTGGAGAGCTTGTCCTCGATTCTGGCCCGCAGTTCGTCGAGATCCTCCTCCTTGACCGCCTGAAGTGCATCTGACGCCTCACGCATCTTTCCCTGGGCTTTGAGTTCCTGCACTCGACCCAGCGTGGCTCCGATGTGGCTCAGCGCTTCGGTCTCGTCGCGAAGGGCCACGCCTTCCTGTTTGGCCTCCCTCATGTCCTGCACGAGGGCATCCGCTTTGGCTTGCATCCGCACCAAGGCCTGCGATAGTTGTTCTTCCGTGGCGAGCCGGGTCCGGACCTCCTGCGCAGCCTGGCTGGGATCCGATGCCTTGCTGAGCAGGTCCTCCAATTGGCGCGGGTTCTCCCACCTGGCGGTCGCTATGGCCTTGTCGAGCAGGCTGAGGTTGTTCTCGATGAGCGCTACTTGTGCGGCCCACTCCGAGCCCTCCAGACCAGACACACTCTGGTGCAGCGCGCCATACTCTTGCCGAAGACGTGCGGCCCGATCCAGAAGATCCCGGAGTCGCGCGTCTCCGTAGTACAGCTCAGGGAGTTCCTGGTGCAGCTTCTGAACCTGCTGGCGTATTGCTCTCAACTTTGCCTCGGTGTCACGAGGCCAGGCGGAGGCCACCGTCTGGAGTCTCTGCTCCAGGCCAGCCAGGGCCTCCAGCTGCCGATCAGCGCTGAGATGAGCAAAGCTCTCCAGGTTCTCGCGCAGGATCACGAGGCTCTCTCGTAAGGCGCCGCTCTCCTCAACGAGGCGTGCCTCCACAGTCTGCTTGTCTTCACGCTGCTTTGCCCTGGACCACCGGACCTGGTCCATGGTCTTCAAGTTGGCCTCCGCGGAGTCGGCGAGTTGACGTGCCCGCTTCAGATCACCCCGTTGCAGCATGTCTTGAGCCGTCGACAGTTGTCTGTGCACGAGCTGAAGTCTGCGCCCAACGGCCGGGGACTCCAGAACCTCGGCTGCCAGGTCCTGGTCGGTGCGGTCTAGCCTGGCTTGCAGGTCTGCCACCTCAGACTGCAATTGCCGTGCGAGACCCTCCATCTCCTGTTGCTCGCTCTGCGCGATGGCCAGGACGTTCCGCACAGCATTGATGTCCTTTTCTGCGGCAGCGCCGGTGAGGAGCGCACAGGATCTCTCGAAATGGCTCTGTTCGAGGGCGTTAGAGCCGGATGCCAGACGTGTCTCCAACCGCCCCATCGCCTTCTCCAGGCGGGAGGTATTCGCGTAGGTGAGCGAGGCCAGAGGCGCTCTGGCTTCTTCGATAACTGCAGCGATCGCGGCGCGGGCTCGCTCCGCCTGCTCGGCCGCCTTGTCGACTTCCTCTAGCCGGGCTGTCCCGGCCGACAACTCGCTGCTACTACGCTCGATCTCGGTCAGCAACTGACCGCCCCTCTCCATGTCGCCCGCTTCGAAGGCCTCCTGGGATGCCTGCAACAACCCCTCCAGATGGTCGAGGGTCGCCCTCTCGCGCTCCCCAACGGGGGGGGCGGGCATGGCGTAGAGAGTGAGACGCAGGGAAGACAGTTCGTCGCCGAGCTCTGCCAGTCGTTGTGCAGGATCGATGAGCCTGGCACCGCATCGGCGACAGAATCTCTTGGCCTCATCATTGACTGTGGCACAACGCCAACAGGTATTGCCGTCGGTCTCCGCCTGGGTCTCCTGCTTTTCAGGTTTGACCGTGCCTTGACCATGCTCGTGGACGGCTGCCAGAGCGGCTCCGCACCGGCGACAGAACTTGTCGGTCACAGGGTTGAGCGCTCCGCAGGAGGCACAAGGCTGCATCCTGTCGGCGACTTCGGAGCCGCACTTGGCGCAGAATCTGGCTTGCGATGGTGTCTCCGCACCGCAGACTGGACAGATCATCTTTCGTCGCGTGGTAGGCGCTGCAAGTGTGCCTGTCAGCCGGCCTGCCCTTTCTGAACATGGTCACCAGCGGGTCCGCCGGGACGCTGTCGCCTACACTAAGTGGCCTCTATGGCAACGCGGGCGATCTCACCTGGGCGCACGGTGATCTCCTCGGTGTAGAGTCGCCCGTCCACGTTTGTCTTGAGGAGGTATTCCCCTGCGGGTACGTCGCCCACCACGAAGTTCTCGAGCCATTCGTCGTCAGGATTAACGTCACTGGCGGCGTATGTCGTTGCGTCCTGCCAGCGCCGATCCGGAGTATCGCTGCGGTAGAGAGTGAGAGGGTGCTCGGCGATGCGTCGGCCCTCGCTGTCAACCAGGAGACCCACCACAGTGCCCTTGCCAGGTAGAGGGCGCAGCCAGAGTTCAGGGTTCCTGGTGTGTTCGTAGCTGTTCCGGCCCACCCGCACCTCAAAATGCAGATGGGGGCCGATGGCGACGCCGGTCATGCCCACCTCGCCGATGAGATCGCCTTCATTAACTGTCTGCAGGAAGCCAACATGCACTTTGGAGAGGTGTCCGTAGAGCACGTAGACTTTCTGGTCACGATACGGTTCATCGAGTTGGATGATCACCAGTTGGCCGTAGAAGTTCACACGTTCGCCACGCATGACCCGATGGTCTGTGCCGGCCACGATGACTCGCCCCTTGCCCGCGGCGAAGACCGGAGTGCCAAAGGGATTGGGGAAGTCGGCACCGCGATGGATGCGATACTTGCCCCTGGCAGTGGAACCATAGGGATAAAAACGGCTGGGCTCGTTTCCATCACCACTCCCGAACGGGCGGCCCAGCCATTGATGAATCTGAGGTTCGACCACCGTCGGCGTCGGAGTTTGAGTGGGGGTCGCGGTCGGAAGCGGAGTGAAGGTCGGCGCCTGGGTCGGGGTGTTCGTCGGAGTCGGAGTAGACGTGGAAGTGGGCTGGAGAATGGCAGCGAGCGTGCCCACAGGCCACGCGGAGAAGACCGCAAGGGCAAGCAGACAGGTCAACGTGATGGCGCTGGCCAGGAGGGCGAGGGCCAGCTTCCCAGTCTTCGAACCTCGCTGGTGATGCTCACCGGTCACAGGCACATTATATCACAGCCATGAGACGGCAAGCCATCCCCCGAGGGCCCCAGTGGAAAAAGGCCGGCGGCGGTCACACGCCTTGTAGACCGAGAACTGCTCCATTCCGTTGAGTCGGCATCTGGCGCGGCTGAAGAGCTTGCGACGTGCACGGCTTTGACGCAAGACTAGAAACACTGTAAAATATCCTGGCCTGCCGCAGGGGGGATAGATGAGAGTGAGTGGTTCAGTGGTCTCGCTGGAGGAAGCCTGTGAGTTGCGCAAAAAGGCAGCATCTAAGGGCAGGAAGGTGGTCTTCACCAATGGCTGCTTCGACCTGCTGCACTTGGGTCACATTCGTTACCTTAAGGAAGCCAGGCAGCATGGGGACCTCTTGATCGTCGGCGTAAATGACGATCAGTCCACTCGACATCTGAAGGGACGCGGGCGCCCCTACATGGTTCAGGAGGATCGGGCGGAGATTCTGGCGTCTCTGAGATGCGTCGACCTGGTGGTCATGTTCAGCGAGCGGACGGCGGAGAGGCTGGTAGAGTCACTGAGGCCCGATGTGTACGTCAAGGGCGGGGACTACAGTATGGAGGAACTGCCTGAGGCCAAGATCGTGACTGAGTACGGCGGAGAAGTGTTCCTCGCTCCGCTCGTACCGGGGTGCTCCACGACCGACCTGGTCTCGGCCATCCTGCAGTGGCATAGTGGAGAGGTGGAGTGACCTCCGGTGCTGCACCCGCGGCCGAGGCGTCTGATGAGTACACCGTGCCTGGGGAGAGCGAGCCCGGCGAGATAGCCCAGGCGGCTGTGATTGTGGCTCTCGGCAATGTTAGCAGCCGTTGCCTGGGACTGATTCGAGAGACGGTTATCTCGCACCTCTTTGGTGCGACAGGCATGGTCAGCGCCTTTCGCGTCGCCTCCATTGTGCCTACGATGATCTATGATCTGCTCGTCGGAGGCATGATCAGCGCCGCCCTGGTTCCCGTTTTCAGCGACTACGTGACCTCCATGAGGAGAGATGAACTCTGGCGGCTAGCCAGCGCGCTCTTCACTCTAGTCGCTGTTGCGCTTTCCGCAGTCGTCCTGATCCTGGAGGTCGCCGCTCCGGGCGTGTCGCGGCTGCTCGGAGGGGGCTTCGACTCGGCCTTGCTCTCGGAGACCACCAGGCTCATGAGGTTGATCATGCCTGCCCTGCTGTTCTTGGGTCTGGCTGGAGCAGCGACCGGCCTCCTGTACGCAGAGAAGCGGTTCGTATATCCCGCTTTCGGCGCCAGCGTTTTCAATGCTGGCATCGTGCTGGCGGCGCTGTTTCTTGGAAACAGGGTGGGCATCGCTAGTCTGTCCCTGGGAGTGCTTCTAGGCTCCGTTCTCCAGCTGGGAATCCAGTTGCCAGGGCTTCGGGGCCTGCGGTTCTCTTTCTCTCTGAATCTGGGCTACCCAGGGTTGAGGCGCATGGGCAGTCTTTACCTTCCTGTGGCGCTGGGTCTCATAGTCAGCCAGGTGGGCATCGCCATTGACCGGAACCTCGCATCGCGCACGGGAGAGCAGAGCATTGCCTGGATGCAGAACGCTACTACCCTCATCCAGTTTCCTCTGGGGCTGGTGGCAGTGGCTGTGTCCACGGCAGTGCTGCCCTCCCTTTCTAGGCTGGCCTCGTCGGCCGACATGGCTCGCTTCCGGAGGACTCTGGGCATGGCGCTTAGAGTCGTCATGCTGCTCATCATGCCGGCGACTGCTGGACTCCTGGTTCTGGCAACCCCAGTGATAGCCCTGATCTTCGAGCACGGAGCATTTGAGCCCTATGACACCGTTCGTACCGCCCAGGCTCTGCGTCTCTACCTGATCGGGCTTCCCTTCGCCGCCGTAGACCAACTCCTCATCTTCGCGTTCTATGCCAGAAAGGACACCAGGACCCCCGTGCTGGTGGGCGTGCTCGGAGTTCTCACCTACCTGATAGTGGCGTTGACGTTGATCACTCCTCTAGGCATGCTGGGTCTGGTCGTGGCTAGCTCGGTGCAGTTGAGCGTGCACGCGTTGGCTATGCTCTATCTGAGCCACCGGTACTTTGATGGCCTCCGAGGTCAGCGTTTGGGCGCGACAGCTGTCAAGGTGATAGTCGCGTCCGCCGTGACTGGCGTAGCGGTCTTGCTGGGTACGCCATGGCTTGCGGGATGGGCGGACTTGTTCGCGACCTGGGGTGAGCTTCTGATTGTGCTGGCTGGCGGCCTATTGGGGTTGCTGATATACGGCGTGATGGCCTGGATGCTTCGTGTGGAAGATGTGGGCTACCTCCGGAAGACAGTAGTAAACAAGCTGGCGTCCGGCCACGGGAGCACGTCGTCGTGAGGGTCATGGCAGGCGGGGACCGGTGCGGATGGACAACGCGTTGCCTGGGCGTGTCAGGCTGCACATAGCACAGGTGGATTGGCTTGACTTTTCCGCTCGTGACGCTATAATTTTACATAAGACTGAGAGATGGCTCGAAAGTCGTGCCATCAGAGGCTTGCTCTATGAGTGACGATTCTTCGCTTGACAATCTCAGCATCGAGGAATTGGAAGAGATCCTCCAGGCAAAGCGGCGGGCTCGAGCGCTGAAGCGGTTCCGACGGGTCGCAGATGGTGACACGGGAGAACCCAGTGCTTCCCTTGAGAGCTGCGAGAGGACAAGCAAGCGCTCTGGTGAGATCGGTGTTTCTGACGCGAGCGAACGGAAACCCCAGGCGGGGCGGATGCCTGCCTCCGGAACCAGGGTGATGCCGTCGGAGAATGCGACCGTACGCGAGGAGACTTCCTTCAAGGCGGTGAAGATCGTTCCAGAAAGCAGCGCAGTCGGCGGTGTGGTCTCCTTCGTGTCCAGGGCAAACAAGGGATTCTGGCGGAAAGGCGTCTCCAGACTACGCGACAGGATGTTGCTTCTCCTGGAGTTGGCTGCCCTGGCGGGTCTTATCTTCGTGGTTGTCAGTTCTCTGTCCGAGTTGCATGTCTTGAATCGGGAAGTTGCCGAAGCTCTCGAAACAGAACAGCGAACAACACCCGTTGTCACGCCCGCTACAGTGCTGCCAGGCGGCAGTCTTCCGCCGGCGTCGGAGGGTACTGTACCTGGCCAGCTTCGTCACCTGGTACAGCCCGGGGCTTCTATCCCCATTCCCACCCCTGGGCCTCAACAAGCATCCAGGATTGTCATTCCTGCCATCAACGTTGACGCGCCTGTGGTTCAGGGGGATGGCTGGGAGGAGTTGAAGATGGGGGCCGGCCAACGGTTAGGCACGGCGAACCCTGGCGAGAGAGGAAACGTGGTCATCTCTGGGCACAACGATGTGTACGGAGAGATATTCAGGTACCTTGAGGATCTCAACATCGGTGACGAGGCGACCATCTATGCGAGCGACACGCCGCACAAGTACCTCGTGGTCGCCAAGATGGTAGTTGAGCCCACGGAGGTCAGTCTCCTGGGGCCGACTCCCAATGCCACCCTTACGCTCATTACGTGCCACCCGTACATGATCGACTCGCAACGACTGGTGGTTATTGCCGAACTCGCCAATCAGTAGGTTGGAGGAAGAGAGAGAATGGCCAGGAAATCGCGCAGCGCGCGACGGAGGTCGGCGGTTAGAGATTCCACAAGAGCGGCGACCCGTCCTATGACGAGGGAGGGAAAGGTCGTTGACGCCGAAAGGCCTGTTGCCAGTTCGGCTGCGGAGTTCACTAGGCAATACGCCTATGTGTATGGCGATCTCAAGAGGATCGCCATCGTGGCAGGCACGTTGTTCGCTGGGCTAATTGCGCTCTCGTTCTTGATCCGCTAGTCCGCCGGATGTTGCCAGGAACGTCACAAGTCCGAACTGAATGATCAGGTGGACTGCCATGCACAGCCACAGGTTGGCTGTGAAGTAGTAGACGACGCCGATACTGAAGGCTGTGACTACAGTAGTCATTGCCTCCCCGTCCCGCCTGGCTGTGCTGACATCGCGACGGAATGCAGGATTGAGTCCCCACTCCGCCAGGATTAGCAGAAAGCCGGCGAACACCCCGTAGTAGTCCCCAAGGGCTCGGATCGTGGCGCCTCTGTAGAAAGCCCAGTGCATCTCGAGGTAGAGGACCTCGAGGACGATGAGGCCCCAGCCCCAAGGTGCTGCAAGAACCCTGCGCTGTAACGCGTACGGCACGTACGGTGTGCCATGGTCTGTTTCGTGGACGACCAGAAGGAAATGCCGCCAACTCCACAGCAGGAGGGTGAGGGTCCCCACTCCGAGCGCGAGCCCCAGGGCTAGTTCGCTGGTCCAGTCTGGCTGGAACCAGTCAGTGCCCCACATGCCCATCAGAATCGGGCTGGTGACTCCCCGCGAAAGAGCCAGGTAGGGGATGCAGAGGTAGTAGAGGAAACGCAGAGCTTGAGACAGCCACAGGCCATGGGGCCAGCTGTCCAGTGCTGTCAAGTAGCGGCTGAGGCGGCTCGATGAGGTACGGCGAAGGCGCTGCCATACATTGACGCCGAGGCCGTAGATGAGCACGGAACCCAGCACCCAGAGCACCAACTCGAGCCTGTAGTCAAACAAGGCCTGCAGCATTTCAAGGATCGAGAGTGGCCGCTGGTGGATCGGCGGCTGTCGAATGAACGTGGAACCGCACTACTGGAGTTCCTCCTGGCCGCTCATGGGAGCGGTGAGGGTGACCGTGGTCCCCTGCAATGGCTGTGACTCTATGGTCAGTCGGCCGTTGATCAGCCTTGCCCGCTCACGCATGTTGACCAGCCCCAGGCTGCTTCGCGCCTCGTAGGAACTCTCCACTTCGGCCACATCGAAGCCGTGGCCATCGTCTCTGACCTGGGCGAAGAGCTCGCCATTGCGACTCTCGAGGTTCACCCAGATGTGCTGTGGATCAGCGTGCTTCTTGGCGTTGTTGATCGCCTCCTCCACGATGAAGAAGGTCGCACCTTCCACCAGAGGAGCCGGGCGCTTCTCAAGGCCCACGGCGTTAACCTGAACTTCGATGTTGTCAGTCTGCTGGACACGCTCTGCATAGCGCTCCAGTGCTGCGGCAAGCCCCTGCGTCTCCAGAATCATGGGCCGCATGCTGAAGAGCATGGTGCGCACTTCCTTGACCGCTTGGCCAGCCAATCTCTCCAGCTTGTCCAATTCTTCCTTGGCCCTGGCGGGGTCCGATTCCAGGAGGGTTCGAATAAAATCCAGACGCATGGCGATGGATGATATGCTCTGGGTAGGACCATCGTGGAGTTCTCTGGCCAACTGCTTGCGCAGCTCCTCGTCGCTGAAGAGGATTCTCTTCCTCTCCTCCTGCAGATTGTGGTACAACTCCGCGTTCTGCAGGGCGATGCTCGCCTGATTGCAGAAGGCAGTTATCAGTTCCATGTATGCATCCCCGTAGGCGTCAGGTTCTGGGCTGGCGAAGAGCGCCACGCCGTACAAATCCAGACCGGCCCTAAGAGGAACGCATAGCACTGTTCGGCAGCGGCGAAC
>Ga0299915_10002795_pt1 | contig 12686 bp, 11 predicted proteins | sample RVTome_13_FD_200263 | JGI IMG/M metagenome (GOLD analysis project Ga0299915, IMG submission 200263) | Soil microbial communities from uranium-contaminated site in the Upper Colorado River Basin, Wyoming, United States - RVT92D227 (version 2) ...
TTGCCCAGAGAATCGAGGGCATCCGTTCTCTTGCGGATTTCCGGCCCTAAATGACTCATCTCGGCATTGCCGCCGGCGTTGTCGGCTATCGGCCCATAAGCATCGGTCGCAAGGGTAATACCCAACGTCGCCAGCATACCGACCGCCGAGAAACCGATACCATAGAGACCCATCGCCATGTTGGTGAAACCGCCCGCAAAACCAAACGAGCACAGTATAGCCGCCGCTATTGCCAACACCGGCAGCCCGGAAGAATACATACCCGTCGCGAAACCGTCGATAAGCAGGGTCGCCGCACCCATCGGCGCCTGGTCCGCGATGCCCCTGGTGGGCGAATACGTGTCGGACGTGTAGTATTCTGTGAACTGACCTATCAGCACCCCCGCGATCAGGCCCGAGACCACCGAGCCGAAGATACCCCAGCTTATCCACCCCGCCAGCACCAATCCAATAACCGCCACCAGAATCAGCAGCGAGCTGCTCAACGTCCCCGTCAGCAGTGCCCGCAGCAAATTCTTCTGGGACGCATCTTCTCTGCATCGAACGAGGTATATGCCCAGGATTGACAGGACCGTGCCGATGCCCGCCACAACCATCGGTGAAAGCACCGCCTTGAGCGGGTCCATTCCATATTGCGAAAGAACCGCCATCGGCAGCGCCGCTCCGAGGGCCGCCGTTGCCAGAATCGAGCCACAGTAACTTTCGTACAGGTCTGCGCCCATACCCGCCACGTCGCCGACGTTATCGCCGACGTTATCGGCGATTGTAGCAGGATTCCGCGGGTCGTCCTCGGGGATACCGGCCTCGACCTTGCCGACAAGGTCCGCCCCGACATCCGCCGACTTGGTGAATATGCCGCCGCCAACGCGGGCAAAGAGGGCCTGCGTCGAGGCGCCCATCCCGAACGTAATCATCGTTGTTGTGATTTCGGCCAGCCTGCTTTCGGGATTCATTCCCGCCTGCACAAGCGTCACGCCGAAAAGCTTAAGACCGTTGAGCATATGTTCGGGCGTATAAACCAATTTGTCCAAAATCAAATACCACAGCGAGATGTCGAGCAGCCCGAAGCCCACAACGACAAGGCCCATCACAGAACCCGATCTAAACGCAACCTGCAGCGCCCTGTTGAGACTGACCGTTGCTCCCTGTGCGGTTCTGCTCGAGGCATTGGTGGCGGTCTTCATTCCAAGAAAGCCGCACAGCCCGCTGAAGAATCCGCCCGTCAGAAAAGCCACCGGCACAAAAGGATTCTGAATACCGAAGTACGCCAGCGCGCCAAAAATCACGCTCAACACAACAAAAGCCACTGCCACGACACTGTACTGCCTGAACAGGTACGCATAAGCCCCTTCACGGACGTACGAGGCTATCTCTTCCATAGTCTCGTTGCCTTTTGGCGCACTGATCATCTGCTTGTAGAAGATGTAAGCAAAGACCAGCGCCGCCGCCGAGGACAACGGCGCAATCCACCAGCCCAACGGCGTGCCGCCCGCCCCGGCAGTTGCGGCTCCTTCAGCCGCTGCCGCCACGCCACAAAGACCAAACGTCGCCACTGAAACTCCAGCCAGACTTCTAAAAGTCTTCACGCTTTTCACTCCTTTCGACTTCAACTACAGCCACCAAAGTTTCGACCAAAATAAAAAGGGGTAGTATAACCGAGCGCGGAGCTTTTGCAACTGTTTTATCGCAAAAATTGGGCATGGGTCAAGTACGTCAGATTCCGAGGTACATTATTTGTGGATCCATACAGTGTGGCAGCCTCAAATCCGAAGGATTTGGGGATGGTTGCACCGCTTCCGGGGTTTTGCCATCCCCAAGCTGCGCTTGAGGCTGCCACCCAGAATTGAACCATGCCAAAAATTGCGAAGTTGAAAAGCGGATTCGCCCGCCGGAAGCAGGCAATCCTGAGGTTCTAAGTGTGGTACTCCGCGTTGACCTTCACGTATTCGGCGCTCAAATCGCACCCGTAGCAAAAATCGCTCGCCTCGCCCGCCCCCAAATCGACGGTAATCGTATGTTCGGCCTGCGAAACAACCTTGCCGGCCTTTTTCGCATCGAATTGCCTCGGCGCCCCGTTCTTAAAGACCGCTACATCGTCCAGTTTGCAGGAGAGCTTACCGGGATTGAGCTTCACGCCCGCCGAGCCGACCGCACAGATTATCCTACCCCAGTTAGGGTCTCCGCCGTGCACGGCGCATTTGACCAAAGGATAGTCAGCCACCGCCCGGGCCGCCCTGGCCGCATCGGCTTTTGTGGCCGCACCTTTTACAACGACCTTGAATATCCGCGTCGCCCCCTCGGCGTCGTGAGCCATCTGCCTGGCCAAGTCATCGCACAATTCGGCCAATACCTTCGCAAATCTCTTGTATCGCGGGCAGCGGCTCACTATCGGGCGATTCCCCGCCAGGCCGGATGCAAGAATGATACACGTATCGTTTGTGCTCTGATGCCCATCAACCGTCAGCTTGTTTAATGAATCGCCTACAGCCCGCTTTAGCGCCGCTGCCAACAGGGGCTTGCTTATCACTGCATCCGTTGTAATAAACGACAGCGTAGTCGCCATATTAGGCCCAATCATCCCCGCCCCCTTGACCGTCCCGGCTATCACCACCTCGACGCCGGATATATCGAGCCTGCGGACAGCCTGCTTGGGCCGCGTATCCGTGGTCATTATAGCGGTCGCAAAATCGAGCCCCGCCGCCGCCGAGGCCGAGAGCTTCGCCGCCGCCTTGTGAATCCCCTCGGTCACCTTCTTCATCGGCAACTGCACTCCGATAATGCCCGTCGAGGCAACTAACACATTCCCCGGCTGAGCCTCAATCTGCTCCGCCGCGGCCGCACACATCTTGATCGCGTTGTCGATGCCCCTTTGCCCCGTGCACGTATTGGCGCAGCCCGAATTCACCACCACCGCCTGAATCTCGGCGTTCTTGACGTGCCGCTTGCAGACCTCTACCGCCGCCGACACAACCTTGTTAGTCGTAAAGACCGCCGCCGCTTTCGCCCCGGTCGGACAGACAATCAGCCCCAAATCCAAATTGCCCGACTTTTTAATCCCGCAAGCCGCCCCCGCCGCCAAAAACCCCCTCGGCGACGTAACAGTATTGTTAGCCATACCCCAAGACCCTTCCCTGTGGACTATCTTGCTGCTTCCCTGTCTGTGCATAGAAACGGTCCGGGCATCCTACCTTGGTCCGTCCAACGACTCAGCCGACAGACAATTGAACTTCTCTAATACCTTTGAGTACTCCGGAATCTTGCTGAACTCAGTGAGGCATCTCTTTATGTACTCAAAGTCAATCGAATTCCTGTTCTTGATTAACATGCTCTTGACGTCTTCCCCATCAATGGCTCTTGCTGAAATCATCTTATGGACAATAACGTCTTCACAGGATGCGAACTTCACCGGATACCCTGCCATCAGAACCTCCCTCGTCCTTTTGATTGCCTGGGCTTCATACGACGTGAAAGAGAAAATGAAATCCACCCGTATCCTCGACTTTGTTTCCTCTGCCGGGAGCACTCTGGTCTGTTGTGCGAAATCCTGCGGCTTTTCCGGCAGAATCTTCAGCCCCAGCTTCTCGCATACATCTTTGACCGCCGGGAACTTGTCGGTATCCACTCCGAGAGTTGTGTCTATATCTCGCGTCAGGCGAGGCCTCCCGTATATGAGAACAGCCTGGCCACCGATAATCATATACGGAATATCAGCGTCATCGAGGCTCTGTGCCAACTTTCTCAGAAGCTTTTCTATCACGACTTCAACCCATTTATCGCCCTGGCGATTCGAAGGACAGCTTCAAACCCGTCCCAGATATTCTCGTGGCTGATGGCGCCGAGCGCAACGGCCTCTTTGTACAGCATATCATATATAGCCAGGGCCTCTTTGTGGGAGAGGTTCTCTGTGCGAATCAGCTCGCGCTCAAACTCGTTCAGCTTGTCCTTATTGGTTATCATTTTTGGTTTGGGCGGCAGTCCTGCTCCTTATGTTTGTCATTTTACCACCTTGAGATTCAGGTGTTTCTCCATAGGCTCAAAATCCCTGTCGTCGTGCAGCAACGGCAGGTTGGTTGAAATGCAAAAAGTGGCGATGACGACGTCTATTGTCTTTCTAACGCTAATGCCCTTCTTCCTCAAATGGCGGTAGTTCTCAGCGCTCTTGACTGCCAGCTCCATCCCGAGCATTGGCCTGAAAATAAGCGAGTCAAGGAGTCTCTTCGCCTTCCTGAAGTCGGTGTCGCTATGGAATCCCTGGAGAACCTCCGTCAGAATAATGTCCCCGATAACAACCAATTCGTGGCCGAGCAGAGAATCCAGAATATCCGTCTGTTTTGTGACCTTTCCATTGAAGTAATCAACCCAGACTGAAGAATCCACTACTACCATTTGTCGGCTCTCATTTTGCCCAGATCGCCTGTCCATTTTAGCCTGCCCCGGCAGGCCTTGATTTTCTGCTGGCGGTTTACTCTGATCAGCAGTTTCAGTCCCTCCTCAATAGCCTTCTTCTTGGTCTTGAAACCTGAAAGACTCAGGGCCGATCTGACCAAATCATCATCAAGCACAACGTTTGTTCTCATAACGAAACCTCCGTAATGTGTATTTCTTCTGTAATTATACACATTCGCCGCGCCTGCTCAAAGCAAATTTGCCGTGAATTCTCACTTTCCGCTCTCTAAAGACTTATCGTGTCCTTTGAACGCGGGTCCTCGCCGGCGGATGGGCCGTTGCTGAGTATTCCGCTAATCGCCATATCCCTGAATTTCTTCATCGGGTCGTAGAATTTCCTGTTCAAATCGACGGCGTTCACCATCATCCCCGCGCGATTGGACCTGAGCCGGCCGACAATCACCCCGTCCGGCTGAATAAAGCACGATGGGTACGGCGCATAGTACCCGCTCGAATTCGAAATACTCACCCAGAAATAGTTCGTCGCCGCGTGGCATTGCATCGTCTGCCGCATAATATGCGCATGCACGCTCGGCCCGGTCTGCTTGGCGTTGTAAAACGACTGCAGAATCAGATTCACGCCCTGTTTGTATAGCTCTCGATAAAGCTCCGGGAATCGCAAATCAAAGCATATAAGCAGCGAGCACTTCACCCCTTTAACCTTGAAGTTCGCAAACCTGTCGCCCGGCGTCAGCCGACGCAAATCCCCCGGTGTGCAGAACCGCTTGTCGTACCTCTCAACAATCGTGCCCTTGTGACTAATCAGGTACAGGCTATTGTGCGGCTTGTTCGGCTCGGTCAGTCTGTGCGTGCTGCCCAACACTACCCACAAGCCAAGCTCGCCCGCCAGCGACATGACTTTCTGAGTCTCGCTCTTGAGCAGGTCCCAATCGTATTCCTTGAAGCTGGGAAAGTCCGTACCCACGTACCCGCTCAGCGCGCACTCGGAGAAGTGCACAATATCAGCCCCGGCCCTGCTCGCCCTGCGCATAAATCCACAGATCGCCCGCGAGTTCCGCTCTATCGAGCGTCCTACCGCAAATTGACACGTCGCAACCTTCAATACCCGTACCGGCATACTCACTTACCTACGGAACTCAGTAGCAGCAGTGATTTCCCCTACTCGGTTCGCCACACTTTTTCTCCGACCAGCATCTTTCCACGATGCTCTTCTCTCCACTTGTCAGAAATTCCCATCTGGTATTTGATGGTTGCCGTCGGCGAAACCCCGAAGACATTTATAATTTGAGCACCCGTGAGAAGAATAAGAGTCGTCACTTTGAATTCACTGGGAGGCGCCAGTGCAATGAGATAACGGATATCCTTCACTTTGAGTTGTAGCCGACGGTTCCATGTTTCGTTTATCACTTCGTCAGAACCGGGGTGGTACCGACCGAAGTCAACCGTGATGTTTTTACCTGTATGGTGTTTTACTTCGAGAGCTTGATGGCGTATGTCAGGGAATAGTCCGCCGCCGGGCGGATAGTTGTAACCCAACCGTTTGGCAACCTCGAATTCAAACCAGTGCCCCTTCGGACGAACCTCGAGAATACGCCCATCAACATCTCTGGGTGCCTCAATCCCCATCAAATCCTCAATGAGAACAGCAATTTCCTCAACTGTGTAAAAGGCGTCCTTACCCGGCGCCTGGTTTGCCAAGCCATTCGCATCCTCCAGATCGGTTTGGAATATGAGCTTCTCCTTTTTATTTGCCGAGATTATTAGAGATCCTCGAACGGTCATTCGCGAGCAATTCCTTTCTTGGCTGGCGGCGCACTGTTCAGGGACAGTGTCCGCTCGATTTCTCCGATTTCCTCCTTTGTAAGGTCGAACAATTCATAGCAAAGACGGTCGTTCTCCTTTTCAAGTTCCGCCCGCTTGCCCTCATTGGTTGTGTTCAGTAAACGAACCACGTTCCGAGCAAGCACGGACCTCAATTCGGGAGAGTCCAACATGCGTTTGGGTACCGGGTACTCTCGAATATAGGACGACCAATAGCGAAAACGTTTTGCATACAGCGAATTGCCGCTGGTCGTCTTGTGGACATACTCGATCACTTTTGAGTTCAATAAACCGAGGGTGGAACAGTATGAAGCATCCGATCCGTCGGTCAGGATCATATAAAAGCAGGTGCCGTTGACGTAAAGGCCCTTATCGTCCAGGGCAAAACGATTGCAGGAGGAGATATCAGGCGTGACGATTTTTCTGCTGCTGAAATCGCTCGGAGATTGATGTACCCAGATTTCATACCAACGACGTCCACTCTCGGCAAGATAAGTCCGGGATTCCAACCGAGAGCGATTGGCCTCAAGATACTCCTTAATTCGTGGGTAGGCATCCAGCTCAACCGGAATTACCCGTCCGTTTCTCTCGATGTGCGGATACAAAACAAATAAATCGTGCTCCGGGTCCCATGAATAATTCCAGCGGCTGACATTGTGGCTCTCTATAAGCGGGAAAACCAAAGCCGCCTCCAGTGCTTTTTCTTGCACGAAATCCGCGGTCATGGGCTTGACAAACACTTCATCTGCAGTTGTCTTTAAGCCGACGCTAATCTTTCTGCAGAGATCGCCAATAGTGCAGGCAGAATTGCGCCTCAGCTTGAATAGCAGCTTGTCCTGATGCTCATCGTGGAAAGTCCACACTTTGGCGTCCAGAGATGGAGGCTCGACATAAAAACGCTGTACACGAAACACTCTACCGCCAACAGACACATTCTTGTCAAAAGGAATCTCAGTCCGGCGCAGAAAGTGTAGGATATCCTCTGTCTGAGGTGTAAGTGTGCTCGCTGCTCCATTGTGTGCCTCCGTAACCGATGAGTAAGCAATACGACTCTCTTTCCTATCAGCGCGAGATGCAATTAAGATCATCGGCAACACAGCAGCATCAAAAAGCTTGGTATCGGCGAGATCTGTTATTTCTTCGATACTGAAGCGCCTTCGCAGGAACAGTCTGATTCTCTTGGCGCCTGCAGTTGAAAGGATCTTATTGGAAACAATAAAACCGAGTCTGCCGGATTCATTTAGAAGATATTCCGACAACTCAAGAAACAGGGCAGCAATATCAAACCGACCGCGGGCAGTCGTATAAGATAACATATAACGCCCTCGTTTCTCTGCCGGCGTGTGTTGAATCCGAACGTACGGTGGATTCCCGATGACACAATCGAAACTGTGCCCGGCAAAAAGAGTACCAGATAGCTGCGCATCGGGCCCCTGATTGCCCATTGGAATCAATGTCGAAGCAGGGCGCACAAGCAGGGCATCTCCAGCCACAATGTTCTCGTCGATGCCGGTACAATCGCATTCAGAAAGAGAGGCCTTTGCGAGGAGGTGCTTTCGGGCCTCAAGGACGGACCGCTCATCAATGTCGATCCCAAACAGGCTGTGTTTGAGAATATGCTTGGCATCTTTTGGGCCATAGCTGCCGAAGGCTTTTTGCCAGCCATCGGCGAGCATCTCGTATGCCTTCAGTAAGAAAAGTCCCGACCCGCAGGCCGGGTCTATAATCCGCAGTCTCGTCAGGGTGTCGCGAGATCTCAACAAAGGTCCAAGGGTCCGACTGACGATGTAATCCACCAGCGAGTCAGGCGTGTAATGTGTGCCGAGACACTTCCGGTGCTGCTCAGAATACGTCTGCTCTTGCCTGCGCGCCTGCAACTCTATTGACAGCATCGTCTAAACGTCCCACTAACCAAATAGACCCAACAAGCTGCTCGTTTTGGGAATTCTAAGGCCTTTTCGCAATTACGTAAAGCAGTTTCTATTTCAGACCCAGCAAATTGACACGTCGCAACCTTCACATACCAGCAGATTAGTGGCCGGATGACAATACGTCAGCCAAAAACGAAGGCCGGGGTCCTCCTTGGTTGCGATTTGCCTTGAATTTGCCGGGCGGTTCTGGTATCATATATGCATTATGATGTCCCACGCAGGTACGGGCGGGCCTTTCGGACTTGGCTCTTTCCGCGATAACAGAAGGAGGTTGGGATGACAAAGACATCCGGATTCGCCGCGGCGATGCTTGCCGGTGTGCTGCTCGCCGCCGGCACGCCGATGGTCTGTTATGCCGGCCATTTTGCATTGGCCTTCCAACGCCAGCTACCCGCCTGGGAGAACAGTGCCGGTTTGGGCTGTATCGGAGGCCACGTCTGCAGGGTCTGGGCCTGGGATGAAAACGGCAATGTCCTCCCAAGCATCCAGTTGAAGACAACGTGGAACGTGCTGATGGGAGCAACCGACGGCGATGGCAGGGCCGAAATACCTCTGAATCAAAACGACTATGACCTCGTTTGTGTTGATGCCCACGGTTCGACCAGTGATGCCACCCGCCTGATGACGGCGCAGCGACCTGAATGTTGGGGCCATTACTCCTTCGAGGTCGGCTTTCTCTACAAGACCGATGCGTCAAATCCGGGCGAGTTCGACCTCGATTTGTATGGCACGTGGAACTCGCGCGACTCCCACGACGATGATGCCCCATATACCAAAAGCCTGGCATATAGCGGCGTGGACCACACGGATTACTGGTCCGATCAATCATACTGGGGCAACTGGCAGAGCGCATCATCGTACTTCGGCCAGACCTTCGTGGCGACGGCCAATCGCGTCGTCGCGGCCCGCGTACAGGGCATAATCGGCGGCAATGACCTGCTGGATTGGAAGCTCCAGGTTGTCACCTTCCCCGGTCTTGAGCCGGTGGGCCCGGTGACCTCAGTGCCGTTCCGATGGCCCTTCGGCTGGGAGGCTTTCTGGGGCGTCAACGACAACCCCGTCGTCCCGGGACGAACCTATATGCTCAAGGCCTGGCGCGACGGCGAGGGGATGAACATCTACCACGTCACCAAAAACGTTTACGCCGGCGGCCAGTACTACGAAGGCTCGACCGCATTCCCCCAGTACGACCTCAACGGGCACATAGTCTGCATGAGCTATGGCGGCGCCGAGCCGCAAGACTCGCACGTCAAGGCCTGCTTCAAGCTCGACGAATCCTCCGGCCCCACCGCCGCCGACAGCTCGGGCAACGCACACCACGGGACACTGTACGGCAGCCCGGTCTGGCAGCCCGCCAGCGGCAAAATTGCCGGGGCACTGCTGTTCGACGGCATCAATGACTACGTTGAGACGGCCGGTTACAAGGGCATAACAGGCCCGGACTCACGCACAGTCGCGGCCTGGGTCAAAACAGACTTCGACATATTCGAAGACGTCCTCTCCTGGGGCGCCGAGGCCACAGGAAAGAGATGGTCCCTCATAACGGGGCCTTTGGGCGGCGCCTGCGGCATATATGTGAAGGACGGCTTTATCTTAGGCGCTACTATCGTTACCGACGGCAACTGGCATCATATCGCCGCTGTTCTCCAGAATGACGGCAGCCCCGCTGTCGGCGAGGTCCGCCTGTACGTGGACGGACGCCGTGAAACGCCGGGCAGCCTTTACCCGCAGCAGATAGACACCGCTGAAGGCGACAACGTCAGGATGGCCGCGTTCAACGACGGAACGAGTCGCTACTTCCAGGGCCTGATTGACGACGTCGTCATCTTTGACCTTGCCCTGGCCGACGAAGATGTTGCCCGCCTCTACCACCTCGGCGGCCAATCCTTCCTGACGCCCTGCGGACGAGTCGGTCTCGACGAAGAACTTCTCCTCGACGGTGACATAGATAGAAACTGCAGAGTCAATGCCGTTGATTTCACCTTTCTGGCCAAAACCTGGCTCGAAACCGGACCTATGCTCCTTGCCGACATCCACCAAGACAATGCCGTTAACTGGTTCGACGCGGCGCTTCTGGCCCAAAACTGGACGCGAAGCGTCGCGCCTCCGGCCCTCGATGAAGGTCTGGCCGCCCATTTTAAGCTCGACGAGTCCTCCGGGCTGACGGCCGAGGAGAGCATTGCAGGCAACGATGGCATACTGCACGGCTCTCTATCTCCAGCCTGGCAGCCCACCGGCGGTCACGCAGCAGGAGCAATTGACCTCGACGGGATCGACGACTACATCAGCACCGCGTTTACCCTGGACCCGGCCGACGGGCCCTTCAGTGCATTTGCCTGGATTAAGGCCGGTGCGCCCGGGCAAGCGGTCATCTCCCAAACAAATGGCGCCGGAACCGGCAAAAGCTGGCTCGCCGCGGATTTATCAGCCGGCAAACTTATGACCGATCTGAGGGCCCCCGGACGCGGCAGCCCCCCACTGGTCTGCGACTTCATAGTAACCGACGGACGGTGGCATCACGTTGGGATTGTATGGGACGGCTCGTTTAGATACCTCTACGTCGATGGCGCGGAGGTCAAAAGAGATGCTTCGGCCCAGGCCGGATTGATAAGCGCAACCGGGTCTCTGTACTTCGGCGCCGCAAACACCCTCACAGCAGGGACCTTCTTCCACGGCCTCATCGATGATATTCGTATCTACAACCGGGCTCTCAATTCCGAGGAAGCCGCCGCTCTGGCCTATTGAATCGAACCGCCTCGAAAGACAGCTCTCATCCGTACCGAGCGGCCCAGCCGCATCGCGCACGATGCAGCACTATACAAGCCCCAAAGCCTCGTCCAGGCCGAAGATAATGTTCATATTCTGGATGGCCTGGCCTGAGGCGCCTTTGACTAAGTTGTCAATCGCCGAGAAGCAGACGATTGTGCCTTTTACCGACCTTGCAAAGACGTGGCAGTAATTTGTGCCCGCGACGTCTTTGACGCCGGGCGCATCGCTCCGCACCCGCACAAACCGCTCAGCCTTGTAGAAATCGTTGTACAGCTTGAGCAACCGTTCGTTCCCGACGTCCTGCCTCGGCTGACAATACACAGTCGAGAGAATACCCCTATCGAAAGGCCCTGCGTGCGGCTGGAACAGTATTCGCACATCCGCCCCGGCCACTTCGCTCGCAACCTGCTCCATCTCCGGCATGTGACGATGCACGCCAATTCCGTATGGGAACATATTCTCATTCATATTGGGATGGTGAAACTTCGCCGACGGGTTCTTGCCTGCCCCGGATGTGCCCGTCACCGCGTTGACGATGATAGAATCGGTCTCGATGATGCCTTCTTTGAGCAGCGGCGCTATCGCCAGCACCGCTCCGGTGGGAAAACAGCCGGGATTCGCCACCAAATCGGCCCCCGTTATCTGCTCGCGGAATAATTCCGGCAGGCCATACACCGCCCCGGCAAGATTAGCAGTATCAGTGTGCTTGACCTGGTAGAACTTCTCATAGACCTCCGTATCCTTGAGCCGATAATCCGCGCTGAAATCCACGACTTTCAGTCCGGCCTCCAACAGCCTCGGCACAAACCCCATTGAGACCTTGTGCGGCAGGCAGCACAGCGCAACGTCCGCCACGCCCGAAATCTCATCCATATCCAACGGCTCAATCTCCAGGTCGCACCGCCCCTTGAACTGCGGAAAAATATCCTCCACCGCCCCGCACTCTTCCGGCAGAGCCGTCAAATACGTAAGCTTGGCCTCACTGTGTCCCAAGATTATTCGTATCGACTCGGCCCCGGTATATCCGCTTGCCCCGATTATCGCCACTCGTACCATTCTTTTTGCCCTCATAAAAAAACAGCCGCCAAGATTGTCTCTTAGCGGCCATTGTAATATGCCAAAACAAGATTTGCAAATTAACGCTTCGAGAACTGGTATCTCTTTCTGGCGCCGCTTTGTCCGGGTTTCTTCCTCTCGACCATTCTCGGGTCACGGGTAAGATGCCCGCCGTCCCGCAGCACCTGAACGAGGCTGTCGTCATACTTCCTCAGCGCCCTGGCGATCCCCAACAGCGAGGCGCCGGCCTGTCCGGTCGTTCCGCCGCCTTTGACGTTGATAAACACGTCAAAGGCCTTCTCCCTGTCAACGGCCTTGAGCGGCGCGACAACAGCGTTTCTGTCCTGCTCTCTCTTGAAGTACTCGTCGAGATCCTTTTTGTTGACCACCAATTTGCCGCTGCCGGGCTTGATCCGCACGCGGGCCACAGAGGTTTTCCTTCTGCCGGTGCCCCAATAGAAACCGCCCTTGTCGGGGCCTTTCTTGGCCGGCCCCGCGCTGGGTTCCGCTGCCGGCTGCGGCGCCTTAGCCTTCAAGCCCGCTTTGGCCGTAGGATTCTCAGTCTTGGTCTCTGCCATAACTCAATTTCTCTCCGGGTCCAGGCTTAGCAGTCCACTGCCAAGCGCCGCCCTGTCAAAAAAGTTGTATTCTTTCGGGTTTTTGGGCCTGGTGCTCGTGCTCCGGGCCGCGATAAACCTTCAG
>Ga0299915_10002796_pt1 | contig 12685 bp, 10 predicted proteins | sample RVTome_13_FD_200263 | JGI IMG/M metagenome (GOLD analysis project Ga0299915, IMG submission 200263) | Soil microbial communities from uranium-contaminated site in the Upper Colorado River Basin, Wyoming, United States - RVT92D227 (version 2) ...
TCCCCGCGCATCAGATGGTGAAATCATAGCCAAATCAGCCGCAATATCCAGGGAGTTTTTCAACAGAATCGCCGAACAAGGGACGGTCGGCGACTAAGCCATGACCGGCAGCTTCGGATCGGTTTCGGACCAGCTAGCCGCCCGACGCATACAGACTAGAAATACCCCTCTGCCAATTCCGCACATGAACTATTGTGGGAGTTCAATTACAGACAGGAGTCATTCTGATGCGGCCCACCCTCCTCGATTCCATTAAACAACGCTATGCCTGCCGCCAGTTCGTTGCAGGTCGAGCCGTGTCGTCCGACGAACTGGGCCTGCTGATGGAAGCCGGCCGGCTGGCCCCTTCCGCTTTCGGGCTGGAACCGTGGCGCTTCGTCATCGTCGATGCGGCGCAACGGGCGACCGTTGCGCGCGCCTGTTACGACCAGCCCGCCGTGACGACCGCCGCCGCACTCATTGCGATCGTGGCGCTGGTGGCGGTGCTCGATCCGGACTCGGATTACGTGCGGGCGCGCTTTGAAGCGGAGGCGCGCGGCGGAGACACGTCATCGGTTTACGAAGCCTATCGCGCCTTCTATCGTGTCGAATCGATTGCAGCCTGGGCGCAGGGGCAGTGCAATTTCGCCGCCGCGCACATGCTGCTGCAGGCGGCGCACGTGGGGCTCGACAGCTGCCCGATCGGTGGATTCGACTCGGATGCACTGGCGACTGCGCTGGACCTTCCGGCGGGCGAGACACCCGCGTTGCTGATTGCCCTGGGACACTGCAGTTATGCGGCACCGGAACGTCTGCGCAAGCCGCTGGATTGAGCAAAATTCCCGACCCGGAATGCAAATAAAAACAGGGGCACGCAGCCCCTGTTTTTTGCACCTGAAACGACTCAGCGCTTGACCGGCTTGGCAGCGATTTCCTCCAACCTCCGCGCCTTGATCACCTGCCCGTTGAGCGCGGCGTCCTTGGCGCTGCCGCCATAGGCCACCACCATGAGCTGGCTGTAGTACATCACCGGAATGTCGAACTTGGTGCCGTAGCGCTTGTTGATCTGGCCCTGGTAGATCTCGACGTTGGCCTGGCACAGCGGGCACGGCGTGACGATCATCTCGGCGCCGTGGTCGTAGGCCGACTCGACGATGTCCTTGATCTGCGCCTGCGCCTTTTCCGGCTCTGAGAACGCCAGCGCGCCGCCGCAGCAGGTGACTTTCTGCTCGTATTCCGGGATCGACTCGGCGCCGACCATTTCGACCATTTTGTCGAGGTAGACCGGGTTCTCGAACGACTCGCCGGCGACGCCGAACGGACGGTTGGTCTGGCAGCCGACGTAACCCGCGATCTTGACGCCTTCGAGCGGACGCACGACATGCTTCGCCATCTCCTCGAAGCCGAGGTCCTCGATCAGCACTTCCACCATGTGGCGGATGTTGGGCATCTCGTTGATCTGCAGCCCGGCTTCCTTCAATGCTTCGCGGGTGTCGGCCATCAGCGTGTCGGAGTGGGTCAGGCGCTCGCGCGTCTCACGCGCGCCCAGCCAGCAGGCGGCGCAGGTGGCGACGATTTCCTGGCCCGGCAGATGCTGCTCGGACAAGGCGAAGTTGCGCGCGTTCAGCACGTGGCGCGGCAGCTCGCCGGCCTCGGCGTAGCCGATCGAGGCGCCACAGCAGTTCCAGTCGGGAATTTCGGTGAGCTTGACGTCGAGCGTCTTGCACATCGATTCGACCGACGTCAGGTAGTTGGAGGCGGAAGCGCCCTTCTGCGACGAGCAGCCGGGGTAAAACGCGTATTCATGTTTGGCCATTTCTGTCTCTCTCCTCAGCCTGCCATCTTGGCGGCCTTGCGTGCGCGCTCGATTTCGTAGGCTTTCTTCAGCATCGCCTGGATGCCCTTCTGGTCCTTGCACTTGTGGCCGCCGAGCAGTTCCATCACGTTCAGCCGCTTGGCCTTGACCAGGCCCAGCGCGACCGACTGCATCGCCATGCCGTTCTTGATGCCCTGAACGAAACCGTCCTTGAAGTACAGGCCCATCGACAGCTTGAGCTCGTTGACGCGCCCTGTATTCGTGCAGTTTTTCCAGAACAGGCCGCTGAAGAAGCGGGTAGCCTGCATCTTCGGCGCCTTGCCGATGCGGTGCGCGTATTCGGCGATGCCGTGCATGATGTGGGTGATCGGCAGCTTGCGCGGGCAGCGCACGATGCAGTTGTAGCAGGAGGTGCAGTTCCACATCGAGGTGGTGGTCAGCACTTCCTCGCGCTTGCCGGCGCGGATCATCATGAAGAGTTCCTGCGGCGGGTGTTCCCACGCGCTCTGGAAGTTGGTCGGGCAGGAACCGGAGCAGACGCCGCATTGCATGCACATCTTCACCCAGTCGCCCATCTCGACCTGCTCTTCGATTTCCTTCAGGAAATTGTTGCGGTATTTGTCCGCCAGTGCGGTGTTTGCGCTCATGTCGTGTCCTTGCCTGCTGAATGATGCATCGTCAAAAATGGCCGATGCATGACTAGAAGCCTTTGAACGGGCTGGGGCCAACGGCAACCAGCTCGGCGGCATACTTGTTGATCATCTCGGGCACCCGCTCGATGTCGGTGATGGCGACTTCGAGATCGCGCACGCGCTCCGATTCCAGGTTCAGCGTCTTCAGCGTGTCGTCGATCTTGGACATGCGCACGCGGCCGAGTTCGGAACCCTTGACGAAGTGGCACTGGTACTCGTCGCCGGATTTGCAGCCCATCATCATCACGCCGTCGTAGCCGGCGTTCAGCGCATCGGTCACCCAGATGGTGTTGACCGAGCCGAGGCAGCGGATCGGGATGATGCGCACAAAAGCCGAGTACTCGTTGCGGTTCATGCCCGCCATGTCGAGCGCCGGATAGGCGTCGTTCTCGCACGCCAGGATCAGGATGCGCGGCTTCTCGGAGAACTCGTCGGGAATGTCGACCGCCTTGATCTGCGCGCCGACGCTGTTGACCGAGTAGTTCTCGAACGAGATCACGCGCACCGGGCAGGCGCCCATGCAGGTGCCGCAGCGGCGGCAACGCGATTCGTTGAACAGCGGGAAGCGCTTTTCGTCCTCGTCGATCGCGCCGAACGGGCATTCCACCGTGCAGCGCTTGCACTGGGTGCAGCCTTCGAGGCGCACTTTCGGGAAAGAAAGGTCGCCCGAACGCGGATGCGCGGCGCGGCCGAGCTCGGCGTTCTCCAGCGCCTGGATCGCCTTCAGCGCGGCACCGGTGGCGTCCTCGCGCGCCTGCGCGATGTCCATCGGGCGGCGAACCGGGCCGGCGGTGTAGATGCCGGTGCGGCGGGTTTCGTAGGGGAAGCAGATGAAGTGGGAGTCGGTGAAGCCCTGCTTCAGCTGCGGCACGTCCGGACCCTGACGGTAGGTCAGGTTGAGGATGGAAATCGGCTTGATCTCAACCGCGGCTTCTTCTTCCGCGGTTTTCGGTGCCGCGAAAATGTCCACGCCCGAATTCGGCACCTGGCCGGTGGCCAGCACCACCAGGTCGACGTCGACCATCGCGGCGTTGCTGTCGTCGAGGATCAGGTCATGGAATTTCACCGTGCTGGTGGCGCCGGTGGGCACCACCTGGGCGACCTTGCCCTTGGTGAAGATGACGCCTTTTTCCTGCGCGCTGCGGTAAAAATCCTCGCCGTTGCCGGGAGTGCGCAGGTCGGTGTAGATGATGGTGGTGTCAACGCTGGGGTTGGCGTCCTTGAAGTACATCGCCTGCTTGATGCTGGCGTTGCAGCAGAAGCCCGAGCAGTACGACAGATGTTGGCCGGTGGGGTCGCGCTGGCCGGCGCACTGCACGAACACCACCGATTTCACCGGCGCACCGTCGCTGGGGCGGCGGATCACGCCATCGCCCACCGCGGCGGCTTTCGCCAGCGCTTCGAGCCCGGCCTGGTCGACCACGTTGGCCGACTTGCCGCCGCCAAGTTCCGGCAGTTTTTTCATGTCGTACAAGGTGAAGCCGCTCGCCTGGACGATGGCGCCGATGTCCTCGGTATGGGTCGCGCCCGATTCGGTGGCGATATCCACGACAAAGCGCCCCGGCGCGCCGTCGGTCTTGGCGACGGTCGCGTTCAGATACAGCTTGATGTTGCTGTCGCCCAGCACCTGGGCAACCAGATCGCCCACGCCGGTGTCGGCGGGTGACTTGTACGGCTCATGCACCGGCACGCGCTTGTAGAGCTTGCCGGCCCAGCCGCCGAGTGCGCCGGATTTTTCCACCAGCACCACCGGGTAACCGGTCTTCGAGGCCTCGATCGCAGTCGTCATGCCGGTGACGCCGCCGCCCACCACCAGCAGGGTCTTGCTGCTTCCGGTGTTGGGGTTGCCGCCAGGCGCGGTCATCGCCTTGACTTCGGCGCAGCCCATGCGGATGTAGTCTTCCGCCATGTCCTGGGTGGTCTCGCGCGCCTCCTCGGTGTCGGGACGAATCCAGATCACGCCTTCGCGCAGGTTGGCACGCGCCACCGCGTTTTCAGGGAAGTAGAACGCCTCGGTCTTGGCGCGGCGCGAACAGGCGCCGATCATGATGTGGGTGACGCCCTCGTTGGCGATGTCGTTCCTGATCATCGCCACGCCGTCGGCGTTGCACAGGAAATCGTGCGACTTCGCCAGCGGCACCTTGCCGTCCTTCTGTGCGATCTTGACCAGCGCGTCCGCATCGAGACGCTCGCCCAGCCCGCAGCCCTTGCAGATATACGCTGCGACTTTCATGTCAGCCATTGTTTAAGCCTCCGCCTTTGCTACTTTGTTGACCACCTGGATGGCGCGCAATGCCGCCGCGGTGGCCGATTGCACGGCACGGTTCACGTCCAGCGCATTCGACGCGCAGCCGGCGCCGAACACCGCGCCGTTGGCAGGGTCGGCCTCGATGAAGCCGCTGGAGTCCGCCACGATGTGGCCGGGAATGTTGATGCCCTTGACCGAGGGCTCCATGCCGACGGCCAGTACCACCAGGTCGTGCGGCGTGGTGTAGCGCTTGTAGCCTTCGGTGTTGACGCCCCAGCACACCGGGTTGCCGTGCTCATCTTCGGTGATCTTCGCGACCTTGGACTTGATGAAGCTGACCGAGGGATCGGCCTGGACTTTTTGATAGAAGTCCTCGAAGCGGTCGATGGCGCGGATGTCGATGTAGTAGATGGTCGACTTGCCGTCTTCCGGATACTTCTCGCGCACGTAATGCGTCTGCTTCAGCGAGGCCATGCAGCAGATGCGCGAACAGTGCCGCAGATGGTTCTCGTCGCGCGAACCCGCGCACTGGATGAAGGCGATGTTCTTCGCTTCGCGGCCGTCGGACGGGCGCAGGATCTTGCCGCCGGTGGGGCCGTGGATGTCGGCCAGGCGCTCGAATTCGACGCTGGTGATGACGTTCTTGAAGCGGCCGTAGCCGTAAGGCTGAATCTTCGCCGCGTCGTAGGGCTGCCAGCCGGTCGCCCACACCACTGCGCCCGCCTTGACCTGGATCGTCTCTTCTTTCATGTCGAGGTCGATCGCGCCGTACTTGCACGCCGCCTTGGCCTTGTCGGCGTCGGCCGTGCCGATGATCGCCGGGTCCAGCACGTAGCGCTGCGGGTAGGCCATCGCGTTCGGCAGGAAGGCCGCCTTGTGCTGGCCGAGGTTGTAGTTGAAGGGGTCGTCCACCATCGTCTCGACCGCACGACCGCAGTCGCCGCACGCGGTGCAGTTCTCGTTCACGTAGCGCGGCCTGACCCTGATGGAGGCGGTGTAGTTGCCGGTGCTGCCTTCGATGCCGGTCACTTCGGCCAGCGTCACTACGCGCACGCGGGGATTGTTCTTGAGGCGGCGCAGGTTGATTTCCAGACCGCAGACGGGATGGCACAGCTTGGGAAAGTAGCGATACAGCTGGGAGGTGCGTCCGCCCAGTGCCGGATTTTTCTCAACCAGAACCACGTTCTTGCCGGTTTCGGCCGCTTCGAGCGCGGCGGTCATGCCGGAAATCCCGCCGCCCACCACGAGTATGGTCTCGTTGGTCGCAACATGCTCCGTCATTGTGTTTCCTCCATCCGATGGATGCAAAGTCATCTGAAAACCATCCGGGATTTCCACCCGGACAGCACGGGTTTTGAGCCCGTAATTGAATCCCTGAAATGGTACTCCGAAGGCCGCCCCCGCCGCCACGGGCAAGCCTGCAATCTCAATCGAAGTTTTCTATGCGCGAATAAGGGGATGTGTTTGCGTCGCGGTCTATTGGGCGCCTGACAAGCAGCGGTCGGGTAACGATTGGATGTGGCCCGGCGCGGAAGGTTCGCTGTTCCAGCACGCCGATCTGCCGACCGCAAACCGCCCCGATCGCGCATGACTCGCTCCCGCTGTCGTGCAGGCTTTTCAAGCCATCCGCAGCAACACCTTGTCATGACAGCCTGACAAGGAGACTGACCATATTGTCAGCCACCTCCCGCCGCAAAAAAACAAATTCCTTTGCAATCAATGCACTGCCGCACTGGCACGCAAGGTGCTGAGAGGCACATGCAAAAAACGCCCGCCCGGTGAGGCGCAGTGCATGCCATTTCAACCAAAAACGAGGAGACAGGATGAAAAAAACAGCCCGCCTGGCCTGCACGGCGGCAGCCCTGCTGCTGGCATTCGGCACGGCCACGGCAGCCGGCACCGCCGAAACCGAGCAAGCCGAACCTGCCGTTGCAAACCAAGCCCGGAATCAGTCCAAACCCAAGGAGGAAACCACCAGCCCACAACCCTCACAAGGCAATGCTGCCAATACCAAGGAAGAACCGGAATGCAATTAGGCAGAACCCACGCATCCCAAGAATCACTCAGGAGACCTCAATGAAGCTTCGCACCTTACTCGTTGCATCGAGCCTGTTCGCCTCGTTTGCCCTGCCCACGGCGGCCAGCGCGCTGGATGTCAACATTGCCGCCGACCTGCCTTCCGTCGATGTCATGCATGGCGGGCAGAAGGTCACGATCATGCGCAATCAGGATCAGAAGAACACCGTCAATCCCGATTTCGCAAAAACCTCGCGCAAGTGCCCGCCCTTCTGCATTCAGCCGGGCGAGCTGGCGCCGGGCGTCGAGTCCATCGGCGAGCTGGAAATCATGCATTACCTGAAGAAGATGAGCGAAGGCGACAAGAGCGTCATCGTGGTCGACTCGCGTACCCCCGACTGGGTCGAAAAAGGCACCATTCCCGGCGCGGTCAACATTCCATGGGACAAGCTCAACATCGGCAAGTCCGATCCCATCACCGTTCAGGACATCCTTGAAAAGCAGTTCGGCGTCAGAAACCAGGACGGTTTCTATATGTTCGACAGCGCCAAAACCGTGGTCATGTTCTGCAATGGACCGTGGTGCGGCCAATCGCCGACCAACATCAAGGGCCTGCTGAAAATCGGCTACCCGGCGGACAGGATCAAGTGGTACCGGGGCGGCATGCAGGACTGGGAAGTGCTCGGCCTGACCACGGTCAAACCCTTGAACGGGCAATAAGCCTACAAAATTCGGAGGAGAAATTCATGAAGAAAAATTTGCTCAGGTTTTCTGGCGCAGCCCTGGCACTGGTTGCCGCAATCGGCATGTCGGGCTGCGCTTCCACGGGCGGCACGGCCGCCTCGTCCGGCAAACCGCTGGAAGTCGCCATCACCGCCAGCCTGCCTTCCGTCGATGTCATGCATGGCGGGCAGAAGGTCACGATCCAGCGCAACCAGGACCAGAAGAACACCGTCAATCCCGATTTCGCCAAAACCTCGCGCAAGTGCCCGCCGTTCTGTATTCAGCCGGGCGAACTGGCGCCGGGCGTGAAAACCATTGGCGAGCTTGAAATGCTGCAATACCTGCAGAAGGTGAGCGCAGGAGACAAGACGGTGATGGTGGTCGACTCGCGTACGCCCGACTGGGTCGAAAAAGGCACCATTCCGGGCGCGATCAACATTCCCTGGGACAAACTCAATATCGGCAAATCCGATCCCATCACCGTGCAGGAAATCCTCGAAAAGCATTTCGGCGTCAGGAACCAGGATGGCTTCTACGCGTTCGACGACGCCAAGACCGTCGTCATGTTCTGCAATGGACCGTGGTGCGGCCAATCGCCGACCAACATCAAGGGCTTGCTGAAAATCGGCTACCCGGCGGACAAGATCAAGTGGTACCGCGGCGGCATGCAGGAGTGGGAAGTACTGGGCCTGACCACGGTCAAACCAGCGAAATAGAAGTCGGCAAACCAAAAAAACGGGGCGTCATGCCCCGTTTCAATTTGGTTCTCACGCTCTCAAACGTGCGGCGTGACTGGCGGCAGGATTGAAGCAGACGCCGCCTCGATGGTGACGATCTCGAACTGCATCGTCGCGAGGTCGGCCATGATGTAGGTAGGGGGTGCGCCGACGCCACCGACGGTGCCGGGGTTGATCAGCCAGGTGTGGCCGCCCTTGACGGTGACAACTTGCGAAATGCTGGATTTGTGGTCGTGGCCGCAGCACACGAGGTCGTAGTCGCCGGTGCAGGCGAGCGCCTGTGCATAGTGGGGATAGTGCACCAGGAACAGGTTGCGGTCGGCCAGGGTGAAGGCGGCGTCCTGGCCGTGGTAGCGGATCACGCTGTTGGGCTCGGCGGCCAGCCGGCTCATGTTGTAGAGGTCGCCGGTGTTGTTGCCGTGGATAACGTGCACCGGCAGTTCGTATTTCTGCAGCACGCGCAGCGTGGTCGGCGCGACCACGTCGCCGCAGTGCAGCACCGCTTCCGCCCCGTGCGCCTTGGCGTGCTCGACCGCCGCGCCCAATAGCCTGCGGTTGTCGTGGGAATCGGAGACGATGCAGACCTTCATTAAAAGGCCGGCTTGTCCGCCGCGTTGCGGTAGCGTTCCACGCCGGCGAGGATTTCGGCACGGGCGTCGTCGATGCCGACCCAGCCTTCGACCTTGACCCACTTGCCGTTTTCGAGATCCTTGTAGTGCTCGAAGAAGTGGGAGATCTGCGCCAGCAACAGGGGCTGCAGGTCTTCAGGCTTGTTGACGCCCTTGTACAGACCGCACAGCTTGTCCACCGGCACCGCCAGGAGCTTGGCGTCCACCCCGGCCTCGTCGGTCATCTTCAGCATGCCGATCGGGCGGCAACGCACCACCACGCCGGTGATCAGGGGAATCGGGGTGATCACCAGCACGTCGACCGGATCGCCGTCTTCGGAAAGCGTGTGCGGGATGTAGCCGTAGTTGCACGGGTAGTGCATGGCGGTCGACATGAAGCGGTCGACGAACATGGCGCCGGATTCCTTGTCGACTTCGTACTTGATGGGCTCGCCGTGGGCGGGGATTTCGATGATGACGTTGAAATCGTCGGGCAGGTTGCGGCCGGAGCTGACGCGGTTGAGACTCATGGCTTTGCGGACTTGAAAACAGAAAGCCGGCCATTATACCTGCCCCCCGCAGTCCTTCGCTCGCCTGGGGGCTCCGATGAGTGCGCCGGGCTGCCGTTTCTAGGATAATTCGACTATTTGCATGCTGTTCTCCCCCACCGTCCCCTCTCCCGGCCACCGCCAGTCCGGCCTCGCCGGCGCTGCCGATGCGCTCTATCTGGCCGAGCTGGCGCGCCACGCCGCGCCGCTGGCGGTGGTGTGCGCGAGCGCGTGGGACGCCAACCGCCTGGCGGAGGAGCTGCGCTGGTTTGACCCCGGCTTGCGGGTGTGCGCCTTCCCCGACTGGGAGACCCTTCCCTACGACAGCTTTTCGCCGCACCCGGACCTGATTTCCGAACGGCTGGCGACGCTGTACCAGATTTCGCGCGGCGAATTCGACATCGCCGTGGTGGCACTCTCCACCGCCCTGTACCGCCTGGCGCCGCCGGCCTTTCTGGCCGCCCACACCTTCTTCCTCAAGCAGAAGGACATTCTCGACGAAGCGGCCTTTCGCGCGCAGATGGCGCTGGGCGGCTACACGCACGTGAACCAGGTCTACGCGCCGGGCGAGTTTTCGTTCCGCGGCGGCCTGATCGACCTCTTCCCCATGGGCAGCGCCCTGCCCTACCGCATCGACCTGTTCGACAACGAAATCGAGACGTTGCGTGCCTTCGACGTCGACACCCAGCGCAGCATCTACCCGGTGAACGAGGTGCGGATGCTGCCGGCACGCGAGTTTCCGCTCGACGAGACCGGCATCACCCGCTTCAGGCAGAATTTCCGCGAGCGCTTCGAGGGCGACCCCTCTAAATCCAAGCTGTACAAGGACGTCAGCAACGGCCTCGCCCCGGCCGGCATCGAGTACTACCTGCCGCTGTTTTTCGACGAGACGGCGACGCTGTTCGACTATCTGCCGAAGCCCACCCGCATCGTCGCCCACGGCGCGCTCGACCCGGCCGGGCAGGCATTCTGGGCCGACGCGCAAAGCCGCTTCCGCCTGCTGTCGGGCGACAAGGACCGCCCGCTGCTGCCGCCCACCGAGCTCTTTCTCGCGACCGATGCGTTTTTCAGCCTGGCCAAGGGCTACAGCCGGCTCGACGTGGAACAGACCGGCAGCGGGCTTGCGCAGCCTGTTCCGCCGATTTCGGTCGACCGCCGCGAGGCCCATCCGGTCGCCAAGCTGCAGCGCTTCATCGACGGCTTCAAGGGCAAGGTGCTGATCGTCGCGCCGTCGGCCGGGCGGCGCGAGACCCTGCACGAATACCTCGCCGAGCACGGCCTTGACGCCACGCTGTGCGAGGGCTGGGCCGATTGCCAGCCAAGCGCCGAACGCATCCTGCTCACGCACGGTCCGCTGGCCGAAGGCTTCGTCACGAGCGACGGCGCGCTCGCCGTCATCACCGAAACCGAGCTCTACGCGATCCCGCCGAAAACCCGTCGCGCGCGCGAGGCCCGCGCGACCCACATCGACAGCCTGCTGCGCGACCTGTCGGAACTCAAGCCCGGCGACCCGGTGGTGCATGCGCAATATGGCGTCGGCCAGTACCTCGGCCTCGTCAACATGGACCTCGGCGACGGCGACACCGAGTTCCTGCAACTGGAATACGCCAAGGGCGACAAGCTCTACGTGCCGGTCGCCAACCTGCACCTGATCTCGCGCTACAGCGGCGCCGGCGAAGGCGCGGCGCCGCTGCACAAGCTCGGCACCGACCAGTGGGAGAAGGCGCGCCGACGCGCCATGCAGGCGGCGCGCGACACCGCGGCCGAGCTGCTCAATCTGTACGCCCTGCGCGCGGCGCGCGAAGGCCACGCGTTCAAGTTCTCGCTGCACGACTACGAGGCCTTCGCCGAAGGCTTCGGCTACGAGGAAACCCCCGACCAGGCCGCCGCCATTGCCGCCGTCATGGCCGACATGCAGGCGGGCAAGCCGATGGACCGGCTGGTGTGCGGCGACGTCGGCTTCGGCAAGACCGAAGTCGCGCTGCGCGCCGCCTTCATGGCGGTGATGGGCGGCTACCAGGTGGCGGTGCTGGTGCCAACCACGCTCCTGGCCGAGCAGCACTTCAACAACTTTTCCGACCGTTTCTCGCCCTGGCCGATCAAGCTTGCCGAGCTGTCGCGCTTCCGCAGTCCCAAGGAGCAGGCCGAAGCCCTGCAGGCGCTGGCGGACGGCAAGCTCGACATCGTCATCGGCACCCACCGGCTGATCCAGAAGGACGTGAAGTTCGCCCGCCTGGGCCTCGTCATCCTCGACGAGGAGCACCGCTTTGGCGTGCGCCAGAAGGAGCAGTTGAAGGCGCTGCGTGCCGAAGTGGACGTGCTGACGCTGACCGCGACGCCGATCCCGCGCACGCTGGCGATGTCGCTCGAAGGCATCCGCGATTTCTCGGTCATTGCCACTGCGCCGCAGAAGCGGCTCGCGGTGAAGACTTTCGTCCAGTCCTTCTCCAGCGGGCTGATCCGCGAGGCGGTGCTGCGTGAACTCAAGCGCGGCGGCCAGGTGTATTTCCTGCACAACGAGGTCAGCACCATCGAAAACATGCGCGAGCGGCTGGAAAAGCTGCTGCCGGAAGCGCGCATCCGCGTCGGCCACGGGCAGCAGAGCGAACGCGAACTGGAGCAGGTGATGCGCGACTTCTACCAGCAGCGCTTCGACATCCTCCTGTGCACCACCATCATCGAGACCGGCATCGACGTGCCCACCGCCAACACCATCCTGATCAACCGCGCCGACAAGTTCGGGCTGGCGCAGCTGCATCAGCTGCGCGGCCGCGTCGGACGTTCGCACCACCAGGCTTTCGCCTATCTGCTGGTGGAGGAGGACCGCACTCTGACGCCGCAGGCGAAGAAGCGCCTGGAAGCCATCCAGCTGCTGGAAGAACTGGGATCGGGCTTCCACCTCGCCATGCAGGACATGGAAATCCGCGGCGCCGGCGAAGTGCTGGGCGAAAAGCAGAGCGGCGAAATCCTCGAGGTCGGCTTCTCGCTCTACAACGACATGCTGGCGGGCGCGGTGGCGAGCCTGAAGGCGGGCAAGGAGCCGGACATGAGCCAGCCGCTGGGCGTGGTGTCCGAGATCAACCTGCACCTGCCCGCGCTGCTGCCGGTGGACTACTGCCCCGACGTGCACGAGCGGCTGGTGCTGTACAAGCGGCTGGCCAGCGTGCACGACGCCGAGGAACTGACCCAGCTGCAGGAAGAACTGATCGACCGCTTCGGCGCCCTGCCCGACCCGGCGCGCGCGCTGCTCGACACCCATCGCCTGCGCCTGGCCGCGAAAGCGCTCGGCATCAAGAAGGTCGACGCCGGCAGCGACGC
>Ga0299915_10002798_pt1 | contig 12680 bp, 10 predicted proteins | sample RVTome_13_FD_200263 | JGI IMG/M metagenome (GOLD analysis project Ga0299915, IMG submission 200263) | Soil microbial communities from uranium-contaminated site in the Upper Colorado River Basin, Wyoming, United States - RVT92D227 (version 2) ...
AAAATGCGATTATACGGTCTCCATCCCCCTGAGGGGAAAAGTCTCTTCCCTGAACGCCGCCATCGCCGGTGCCGTCATCCTCTTCGAAATCCTGCGCCAGCAGCTAACCGAGAGACCTTCTTATTAAGACCCTGATGATGATTTACTTGACCTTGGCCCCGACCTTGGCCTCTTTGTCGAAGGTGGCCAGCACTACTCCGGTTCCATCGGCTCCGTCCGCGGCCAGGAGCATGCCCTGGGACTCTACGCCCATGAGCTTGGTGGGCTGGAGGTTGGCCACGATAATGATGGTTTTGCCCACCAGGTCCTCGGGTTTGTAGCCCTTGGCGATTCCGGCCACCAGGGTGCGTTCTTCCCCGATGTCGATGCGCAGCTTGAGGAGCTTGTCCGATTTCTTGACGTTCTCGGCAGCCAGGACTTTCGCCACGCGCAGATCTATCTTCTGAAAATCCTCGTAGGAAATTACATTTGCGGTTTCCATCTCCTTTTTCTCCTCGGTTTTAATTTCTTCCTCCACCCGCGGGAACAGGGATTCTCCTTTTCGCACCCCTCCTCCGGGTTTCAACCCGCCCCACTCCTTCAGGCCGGCCAGGTTCTGGCTTGCCGCGTCGGCAATCCCCAGTTGAGCCAGGATCTTTTCCGCGGTGTGGGGCATGAAGGGGGAGATGAGAACGGCGGTAAAGCGAAGAATCTCCAGAAGCTGGTAGAGGACGGTATCCAATCTCCCCGCTTTGGCGGGATCTTTGGCCAGGGCCCAGGGGGCCATTTCGTCGATGTATTTGTTGGCCAGGTTGATAACTTCCCAGATGGAGATCAGGAAGCGGTGGAAGGCAAGTTCTCCCACCAGCTTTTCTGCTTCCCCCGCCACCTTCAGGACCGAGGCTTGGAGCTCCAGGTCTTTTTCGGTCAGCATCCCCGTCTGAGGGACCTTTCCATGGCGGTACTTTTCCACCATGGCCAGGGTCCGGCTGACCAGGTTCCCCAGGTCGTTGGCCAGGTCGGCGTTGATCCTGCCCACCAGGGCGGTTTCGCTGAAGCTGGAATCCAGGCCGAAGGCCATCTCTCTCAGCAGGAAGTACCGGAAGGCGTCCAGGCCGTACTTGTCCTTGAGGTCCAGGGGTTTGACGATGTTCCCCCGGCTCTTGGACATCTTTGATTCGGAGACAATCCAGTAACCATGGACGTTCAGGTGATGATAGGGCGCAATGCCGGCGGCTTTGAGCATGGTGGGCCAGTAGATGGCGTGGGGCTTGAGAATGTCCTTGGCGATGAGATGCTGGCAGACCGGCCAGAAACGCTCGTACCGTTCGCCACCGGGGTAATCGACCCCCGTGAGATAGTTGATCAGGGCATCAAACCATACGTAAGTTACGTAGTCCGAATCGAAGGGCAGGGAAATTCCCCACTCCAGGCGGCTTTTGGGGCGGGAGATGCACAGGTCCTCGAGAGGTTCGCTGAGAAAAGCCAGGACCTCGTTGCGGTAGCGCTCCGGGCGGATGAAGTCCGGATGGGCCTGGATGTGGTCGATCAGCCACTGCCGGTACTTGCTCATCCGGAAGAAATAATTTTTCTCTTTGATGAACTGGGGCTCGGTCCCGTGGTCCGGGCATTTGCCCTCCACGAGCTCCTTCTCGGTGAGAAAGCGCTCGCATCCCCGGCAGTAATGCCCGCCGTATTCGCCGAAATAGATATCTCCGGCATCATAAACTTTCTGCAGGATGTGCTGGACCACCTTCTTGTGGGCCTCTTCGGTGGTGCGGATGAAGCGGTTGTTGGTGATGTTCAGCTTGGGCCAAAGGGCCCGAAAGAGGCCGCTGATGCGATCGGCATAGGCTTGAGGAGTTTCTCCCGCCGCCCGGGCGGCCTGGGCCACCTTGTCGCCGTGCTCGTCCGTTCCGGTCAAGAAAAAGGTTTCGTATCCCGCCAGCTTATAAAAACGATTCAATACATCCGCTACAATGGTGGTGTAGGCGTGGCCGATGTGTGGTTCCGCGTTTACATAATAGATGGGGGTGGTGAAATAGACCCGTTTCATTTTCCCTTCCTGACCCGTTCAAAGAATGATTCTTCCCGGATTTCTTCAAAGCCCACTTCTGTTTCTTTTCCGTCATCCAGGGCCACTTTCACTGTCTGGTTCATGACATTTTGTTGGACGACTTTCCCCGGCCCCTGAGGGGTGACCACTCTTTTGCCCACTTTGGGCAGGTCTTTCTTCATTTCGGAGTACGTGTCCACCTCGTAGGCCAGGCAGCACATCAGGCGGCCGCAGGCCCCGGAGATCTTCTGGGGGTTCAAAGCCAGGTTCTGCTCTTTGGCCATCTTCACCGAGACCGGCTCGAACTCCTTCAGAAAGGAGCAGCAGCAGAACTCCCTCCCGCAGGTTCCCAAGCCGCCGATCATTTTGGCCTCGTTGCGGACTCCGACCTGGCGCATCTCGATGCGGGTCTTGAAGGCGCCGGCCAGGTCCTTGACCAGGGCCCGGAAGTCGATTCTGCCCTCGGAGACGAAATAGAAGATGATCTTGCTTCCGTCGAGGAAGGATTCGACCCCGATCAGCTTCATGGGGAGCTTGTACTCCTGAATCTTGGCCAGGCAGACCTTTTTGGCCTCCCGCTCCCGGATCAGGTTGCGTTGGCCCTGCTCCATATCCTGCTGGTCCGCCAGGCGGAGAACCTTTTTCAAGGTCTTGAAATTTTTTGGATCCCGCTCCAGGGGCATGCGGACCACGAAGCCCAGTTCCGGCCCCCGTTCGGTCTCCACCACCACGATGTCCCGTTCTTTCAGGGTGAAACCCGTGGAATCGTGGTCGTAGATCCTCCCGAGATCCCTAAATTTAACGCCGACGACTTTCATAAAAGAGTGCCTAAAAAGCTTTAGTGAACTAAAGTGACTCAAGTGAGCTAAAGTGACTAAAGTTAAAAAACCGAACTTCGGAAACTGAATTCAGGATTATTATACTTGCAACTCATATCCTTCTTCTGTCTTCCATATTCTCTTAGAATCCGTGTTCATCCGCGTTTATCCGCGTCCCATTCAATCTTTTGTCTTTCGGTCTTTTTCTAATATAAAATCTGTGTTTATCTGTGTCCCATAATATTTTTGAATTTAAAATCCAAAGAATCTGCGTTCACCTGCGTCCCATAGAGCTTTCTTTTTTTATTTCCAGCATTAGAGTCTCCAGGGCCAGCTGTTTGTTTACGTTGAAGGCCAGGGATCTTTGAATGCTGGAGATCGAGCCGAAGATCCCTTCCAGCCGGTCGAAGGAGACCTTGGCGGCATCTTTTTCAACATCGGGGAGAAGATCGTGATTGATCAGCCCTTCTTTCGCCCCTTCCCCCTGCACTTTGAAGACCACCAGATCCCGGACCCAGATTTTCCAGAGGTCCAGGAGGTCTCCGATCTCCTCTTCTTCCTTGGCCAGGCGTTCGCAGGTCTCGAAGATCTCCTCCGCAGATTTCTGGGGCAGGCTGGAAAAAAACCGCAGCCAGTCCAGACGCTTCTGAAAATCAACGCGGTCGCTCAAGGCCACCGCCTGCCCCGCACTGCCCCCGGCCAGGGAGGCATAGAAATGGGCCTTTTCACCTTCCAGGCTCTGGTCCGTTTGGAGGATTTGAGCGATCTGTCCGGGAGATAGAGGCCTGAACTTCACCCACTGGCAACGGGAGAGAATCGTGGGGAGAAGCTTGTGCGGGCGGGAGGTGATCAGGAACAGATGAGTCTCCTGGGGGGGCTCTTCCAGGATTTTCAGCAAGGCGTTGGAAGCGGCGTCGTTCAGGCAATCGGCCGAGTTCAGGATGCAGGCCCGGCGTCCGCCCTCCATGGGACGGAAACGGAGCCTTTTCTGCATGTCCCGGATCTGGTCGATTTTGATGGTTTCCCCTTCGGGCTCCACCACGATGAAATCAGCATGATTCGAAGAGTTGACTTTGACGCAAGAAGGGCATTTTTCGCAGCAATCTCCCGGTTCCGGAGGGGACTGGCAGTTCATGGCTTTAAACAGGGTCAGGGCCGTGAGACGCTTGCCCACTCCTTCCGGGCCGATGAACAGGTAGGCATGGGCCAGCCGATCGTGGCGCAGGGCATTTCGCAGAACGGCTATGGCCTTTTCCTGTCCTATGATCCGGTCGAAAGGCATGGTTTATCCTCGAAGAGAACGAGGGAGATGAGAAACGATCTCCCCGTGCAGAGTCTGTTTGTCTTTCATTCCATCCAGGACAATGATCCGCGCGGGTTCCCTCCGGGCCAGGGTTAGATATCCTTCTCGAATCCGCCGGTGGAAATCCATCGCTTCTTTTTCAAAACGGTCTTCTCGGGTCTGGTCTTTTTCCAGCCTTTTCCACGCCCTTTTCAGCCCGACCTCCACCGGCAAATCCAGAAGAAAGGTCAGGTCCGGTTTGGTATTCTCCAGGGCCCGGGCGTGGATCTCTTCGATCCAGGCTAAATCCAGGCCGCGGCCGAAACCCTGGTAAACGGTGGTGGCATCGGCGAAGCGGTCGCACAGAACGACCTTGCCTTCCCGGAGGGCGGGGACGATGACCTGGCGGTAATGTTGGACCCGGTCGGCGACGTAAAGGAAAAGCTCGGCCATGGGCTCAATGCCGGCATTGTCGGAAGAAAGGAGAATCTTCCGGATCTTCTCCCCCACCTTGGTTCCGCCGGGTTCCCGGGTAAGCAGAAAGGGGCGCTGGGTCTTTTTAAAAAAAGAGGTCAGGTGGCCGATCTGGGTGGTCTTACCGCATCCTTCGATTCCCTCGAAGGTTATGAAAAGGCTCAATTTTCCCCCGCTTTTTTATTAAATGAATTATACCCGAAATGAGACCTTTTCGCAAACGGATGGTTTTTCTGCCCAAAAAAAGGCCGGGGCTTTGGGCCCCGGCCCTAAAAAATCACCCCTACCCCTCCCTCCCCCATCGAGGGGGAGGGTTATAGGATGGCGACATCAGCCCGATGGAGGGGCGGTTCGCGAACCGCCCCTACTTTTTGTCCAATCCCAGTTTTTTGACCAACTTCCCCATTTGCTCAAAATCCTGCCGCATGTATTTGTTATAGTCATCAGAATTCAGGTAATTATCGGTCATGTCAAGTTTTTTCATGATTGCCTTGAATTCCGGTTCATCCATGGCCTTCTTAAAGGCGTCATGGAGTTTGGCTACGATCGGTTTGGGAATTCCCTTGGGCCCAATGATTCCCAGATGACTTCGGGCGACTACGTCATACCCGATTTCTCTCATGGTGGGGACCTGGGGATACCGGGGGGATCGTTGATCCCCCCAATTTGCAACCAATCGAAATTTTCCCGCATCCACCAGGGGTGCCCAACCGGAGGAGTCAGAAATAATCTCGATATGCCCGCCCAAAAGGGCTGCGTTGGTCTCCGCTCCTCCTTTGTAAGGAATATGGATTACCTCGATCCCCGCTGCCACGATCAACTCTTCCATGGCCAGGTGGGGGGGAGTTCCCACCCCGGGCGTTCCATAGCTCAATTTTTTGGGGTTGCTCTTTATATACTGAATAAGCTCTTTCATCGTCTTCCACTGGGAGTCGGCTCGAACCGTCACTCCAAACAAGTAGTTTGCCCACCGCATAATATGGGTGAGATCTTCAACCGGATGGTAATTGAATTTCCCCATGTGGTAAGCCATCGTCGGACTGCTGGTGACGATCCCGATGGTATAGCCGTCGGCCGGTTTGGCAGCCACCAGAGCGACCCCTACGGTGCCGCCACCCCCCGATTTATTTTCGCAGATGATGGGCTGGCCCAAATATTTTTTGGCCCCATTGGCGAGGACGCGACCGGTCACGTCAGTTGAACCTCCGGCAGGATACTGAATCACCAGGGTGATGGGTTTGTCGGGATAATCCGCGGCTGCGGCCGGAATCCCGCTGGAAACCAGAATCAATCCAGTCATGACCAGCAAAAATGTCCATTTCCATTTTTTGAGCGCATCCATGATTGCCTCCTTGCTGTTGATCATCTCTTCTTCTTGGGAAATCCCAAGATACCAACCTCCGGGATCGATGTCAAGAAATTAGCTATTTTTTCAGCAACCCCAGCTTTTCCACAACCCGTTTGATCTGCTCGGATTCCTTGGCCACGGCTTGGGTGCAATCCTCAGGGTTGAGGTACACCGGGACCATGTCATATTTCTTCAGGATCTCGAGAAATTCCGGTGTCTCCATGGCTTTTTTGAGGACATCGTGAAGCTTTTTGACAACCGGCTGGGACATTCCCTTGGGGCCGATAATCATCATGGGGGAAGAATAGGACATGTTGTACCCCGATTCCCTGAGCGTCGGAACCTTGGAATAACGGGCCATCCTTTGATCGCCGTAGGCGACCAATAATTTGAATTTTCCGGCATCCACCATGGGACCCCAACTGGTGGAATCGGATACCGCGTCGATATGCCCGCCCAAAAGGGCCGCGTTGCATTCCGCCCCTCCCTTGAAGGGCATGTGGGTCAGTTTAATACCCGTCAAAATGCCCAACTCTTCCACGGCTAGGTGGGGATTGGTTCCCACGCCGGGAGTTCCGTAGGTGACCTTTTCCGGATTCTCCTTGGCGTACTTCACAAATTCCTGAATCGTCTTCCAGGGAGCATCGGCGCGCACGACCATACCGAACACATACGCCGTGTAGCGGATGATGTACGTCGGGTCGGTCAAGGGATTGAAATTCAGCTTGCCCATGTGCCAGGCGATGGTCACGGCCCCGCTGGAGACGCCGACGGTGTACCCATCCGGCGGTTTGGCGAGCACCAGGGCCGGGCCGACCGTTCCCCCGCCCCCGGATTTGTTCTCGCTGATGATCGGCTGGCTCAGGTCTTTTTTCGCCGCGTCGACCAGAACCCGGCCGGTCACGTCGGTTGAACCCCCCGCCGGATAGGGAATCACAAAGGTGATGGGTTTGGTCGGAAAGTCTGCCGCCAGGGCCCCGAAACCAAGGGGGAAGAGCAGACTCACGAGCAGGCCTAGACCGATCATTCCTTTTTTGCAGGTTTTCATTTTTCCTCCTTCATTCGGATTCATCCATCGCTTCTTCCCTTTCACGGTTGAAGCGCATGGGCCGGTAAAAACTCAGGTCACATCCTCTTGATCAAGGCTGATTCCGGGGCGCCGGCGGCGAAACCAGGGCAAAAGCGGCAGGACCATGAGAGCCAGAGCGACAAGAATGCAGATCGCGGAGATGGGCCGGGTGAAGAAAATGGAAAAGCTTCCCTTGGACTTAATCAAAGACTGGCGAAGGGCCGTTTCCATCATGGGGCCCAGGACGAAAGCCAGGACCAGGGGGGCCGCCTCCAGGGAGAGCTTTTTCATCAAATAACCGATGATTCCAAAGATGAGCATGATGGCCACATCGAAGGAGCTGTTGTTGATCGAATACGCCCCGATCAGGCAGAAGAGGACGATGAGGGGAAAAAGAATGGTGTAAGGAACGCGCAAGAGCTGGACCCAGATCCCGATGAGGGGCAGGTTCAAGGCCAGGAGCATGGCGTTGCCCACGTACATGCTCGCCACAACACCCCAAAATAGCTCCGGGTGCTGGGAAAGAAGGAGGGGGCCGGGGGTCAAGCCATGGATGATCAACGCCCCCAAGAGCAGGGCCATAACTACGTTGGAAGGGATCCCGAGCGTGAGCAGGGGAATGAAGGCCGTTTGGGCGGCGGAGTTATTGGCCGCCTCCGGGGCGGCCACCCCTTCAATGGCTCCCTTGCCGAATTCCTCGGGATGCTTGGAGACCCGTTTTTCGATGGCGTAGGAGGCGAAGGAAGAGATGACCGCCCCTCCTCCCGGGAGAATGCCCAGAAAAAAGCCGATAAAAGTCCCGCGGAAGATCGCCCCGATGGATTGAGCCCAATCCTTCTTCGAGGGTAGAAGTCCTTTGACCTTGGTGGTAAAGATCTCCCGCTTGATTTTCGTTTCGATATTCAATAGAACTTCGGAAATCCCGAAGAGGCCCATGACCACGGGAACGAGCCCGACGCCATCCAGCAGTTCAGGGATGTTGAAGGAAAAGCGCGCTAAACCCGAAATGGTATCCAGCCCGATCGTTCCCAGAATCAACCCGAAAGTGGCCATCATCAGGGCCCGGACCATGGAGGCCGAGGTAAGAAAAGTCAGGACGGTCAGGCCCAGAACCATTAGAGAAAAATACTCCGGGGGACCGAAGCGGAGGGCAAAGTTGACCAGAGGAGGAGCAATCAGCACCAGACCGAGGATCCCGATGGTCCCGGCGATAAAAGACCCGAAAGCGGCGATCCCGAGCGCCGGCCCGGCCCGCCCTTGACGGGCCATCTGGTACCCGTCCAGGCAGGTCATGACCGAAGAGGCTTCCCCGGGGATGTTGACCAGAATGGAGGTGGTGGAACCGCCGTACTGGGCCCCGTAATAGATCCCGGCGAGCATGATCATAGCCCCCACCGGAGAGATGTGAAAGGTGGCCGGAAGGAGGAGGGACATGGCCGCCACCGGGCCCATACCGGGCAGGACCCCCACGAGCGTACCGATAATAACTCCGGTGAAACAGTAGAAAAGGTTCTGCGGTTGAAAGGCGACTTGAAACCCGAGGAGTAGATAATTCGGTAAATCCAAAGCGGCTCCTTGTCAGAAATAAAATCCCAAAAGCCCCCGGGGGAGCTGGCTTTCCAACCCCACTTTGAAGCCTAGATAGAAGAGCACAGTGGTTAAGATCGAAGCGAAGACGACGAATCTCCAGGGCTTCGGCTCCATGACCCGGTAAAGATAAAAAAGGAGAAAAATCGTGGCAATCAAAAACCCCACGATGGTGAAGAGGGCGGTGTAAAGGAAAAGAACCGCCACGGTCAGCAGGAGTTTTCCCCATTGAATGTTGACCCAGATCTCAGGGTCGCTTTTTTCCGCCCCCCATCGGCTGATCAGCCCGGAGATCAAATCTCCCAACGCCAGGAGGCCCAAAACCATGCCCGTCAGGAAAGGCATGAAGCCGGCTTGGGGCTGCGAAAAACTGCCGAACCCCAGCTTCAGACCTCCCCAGCACACCAAAAAGGCGAGGCCCATCCACACCAGATCGTTGATGAGGAACGTCTTTTTCAAGATCAACCTCAAGGCAATTTGAATTTCCCAACCAGCCTACCCCAAAACCTATTTCTTTTGCAACCCCAGTTTTTCCACCCAACCCATAAAATGGTTGCCGAAAATAGAGGAAGAGGCATGCCCTGAGCGAAGAGGCTTGCCCCCTTCACTTTCCAGAAATCAGATAAATGTCGATTGCTTGGAGGCCGTGCCCGGCCCGGGGGCAAGGCCGTGGTTCTCGGCATGATGAGGCACAGATTCTTTCATCGGTCCGGGCGGAAACCCCTCAAAATGCGGAATTTAGAGTGCGGAATGCGGAATAAGAACCACAAACCTATGCCGCTTCATTCCCAATTCCGAATTCCGCATTCCGAATTTGAAGCGCCGATCCTGCCTTCAAACCACGGCCTTGCCGCCGGGCCACAAGAAAAGGCATCTCCAAAGTGAAGGGGGGCGAGAGCGAAAAGGGGGTTGAATAAAAGGGAGGCATAGATTAATTTATAAAAAGACCTGGTTTTTTTACAAAACCGGATCGATCCCTCAAGGAAAGGCTCTCTTTATGAGCGTAGGGGCAATCACGCGAAGCGCGTGATGGTTGCCCGTCTCGCGGGCGACCCGCCGGGTCGCCCCTACAGGAGAGAAGATAACAACCCCGCAGGGGCAATTCATGAATTGCCCCTACTTTGGATAATGAAAGCCGGATCATGAAAATAATCGAGAGCGATGCGCTCATCATCGGCAGCGGGGGAGCCGCTCTAAGGGCCGCCATCGAGGCCAAAGAGACGTTTCCCCAAGGGCGTGTCTCCATCCTGACCAAAGGAGAGATGGGTAAGTGCGGAGTCACGGCCATTTCCTGCTCGGACCGGATGGCCTTTCATGCCACCCTGCCCTACACCGAACCTGGAGGGCCGGACAACTGGAAGCACCACGCCCGGGACATTTACCAAATCGGTGGTTTTGTTTCCGACGGGGACCTGGCGGCCATCCTGGCCAGGGAATCAGGAGATGCATTCGAATTCCTGGACGGTCTTGGCGTTCCCTTTGCCAGGACGCGCGAAGGAAAAGCGGATCAGTTCATCACCGACGGCTCGGAGTATCCCCGGGCCTGTTACACCGGTCCCCGGACGGCCAACCACATTGAGGAGGGGCTGGTCCGCCGAGTCTCTTCCCTGGACATACAGGTCGTGGAGCACTGCATGGCCTGCGATCTGCTCCTGGAAGACGGAAGGGTGATCGGAACCATCGGGGTTGACACCCGGGAGGGATCAGAGCCCCTGCCCGGGAGGGTGAAGATTTTTTTATCCAAAGCCGTCATCCTGGCCACCGGAGGGGCAGGAGAGATATTTGCCGTCCACGTCTATCCCCCGGGAATGACCGGAGACGGATACGCCATGGCCTACCGGGCGGGGGCCGAGCTGGTGAACATGGAGTTCATCCAGATCGGGCCGGCTTCGGTCAAAACCCAGCTCAACTGCTCGGGGAGCTTCATGCGGGCCAATCCGAGGTTGGTGAATGATCGGGGGGAGGAGTTTTTACCCCGATACTTTCCCCCCGACACGCCTCTCTCGGTCATCCATAATCTATGTTTCGAAAAAGGTTCCACCTGGCCGGTCTCCCGCGAGAAGAAGACCCATCGCATCGACGTTGCCGTTTCCAAAGAGACGGCCCAGGGAAGAAAGGTGTTCCTGGATTACAGTCGAAATCCTTCAGGCTTCCGCTTCCAAGACCTGGAAGAGAGATGGCAGGAGAGGTATAAGCGGGAGAGCAAGGGAGATCGGAAAGAGGAAGGGCGAAATCAGTCTCCTTTAACCCGGCTGAAAGAGATCAACCCCGAGTCCATCGAGTGGTTGAAGGAAAACGGGATCAGCCTGGAAGGGGGCGAGCTCCTGGAGATCGCCGAGGCCGGCCAGCACTTCCAGGGAGGGGTGAAGATCCGGGAGAGGGGGAACACCTCGCTCCGGGGCCTCTTTGCCGCCGGGGAATGCGGCGGCGGTCAGCACGGAGCCAACCGGCCGGGGGGGAATGCCCTGCTGGATGGACAGGTTTTCGGAAAAATCACGGGTCAAGCCGCGGCCCTGGAGGCCAAGGAAAATCCGGGAGGGCGGAAGTTGTCCAAAGGAATCGTTGAACCTGTTTTGAAGAGGCTCGAAGATTTTGAGAAGGGAAAACTGCCCGCTGCTGCGGCACGGGAAGAGGTAAAGGGGATCGTCTCGCGGTGCGCCAGCGTGGTGAGGACGGAAAGGGAGTTGACGGAGGGGCTGGAGAAGCTCGAAAGAATAAAAGGGGAAGGAATCTTCCCGGACCCAAGAGGGGTGGCTTTCACCCTGGAGACGGAAAACCTTATGACCGTGGCCGAGATGGTCATGCGGGCGGCTTTGCTCCGTAAAGAGAGCCGCGGCCCCCACCTCTTTTTCGCCCGTTTCGAAGACCTTCAGCCGATGGACATGAAAGATCCGGAATGGAGGAAATACATCGTTATCCGGAAAAAAGAGGATAAAATGATTCTTGAACCGCGCACCCCGGTTGGTATGTCTTTTTGATGAACTCATAAAAAGTAAAAAAGTAGGTTTCTCCGTCATTCCGGCGAACCCCGGATCGGGTCCGGGGCGGGAGCCGGAATCTAGTTCTTTACCCCCGTTATAAATTCCCTGGACTCCGGTTTCCACCGGAGTGACGACTTTTTGCAGGGCCTTCAATTTTGATCGTCTCGTAAAAAGCCTCTTCAAGCGTCACCCCGGCGAAAGCCGGGGTCCAGAACATCTTAAAATAACTGGATTCCGGCTTCCGCCGGAATGACGGATTTTATGGAATTTCGGCTTTTTACGAGATCAGCAATTTTAATAATCCGCAATGGTTATAAGTAGAACAGCAAATATAGGTGGAAAGGGAATAAGATGAACATTTTAGCTTCACCCCTGAAAATCGGGGCAAAGACCGCCCCCAACCGCATCGTCAACCAGCCCATGGAGTGCAACGATGCCGACGAGGTGGGGAATCCCACCGAGCTGACCTTCAACCGCTACCGGAAGCTGGCTGAGGGAGGGGCCGGGATTATCGTTGGGGAAGCTCTCACCATAACCCGGGAGAGCCGGGCGAGAAAGAACCAGCTGGGGATTAATGAAAAGACCGCCCCCACGTTAGAACGATTGTTGAAAGAAATGAGGGGGATTAACTCAAAATCCCTCATCCTCTTCCAGATCACCCATTCCGGGCAGCTGAGCGGGGCGGATTTCTCAAGGCACGTTTCGGTTTACCCCCTTCCAGGGCAGCAGACTCATATTCTTTCTGAAGAAGAGATTGATCAGATCGGGGACGATTTTGGCCGGGCCGCGTTGATCGCCAAGCAGGTGGGCGCCGATGGGATCGATTTCAAACAATGCCATGGGTACCTATGCGCCGAGATGCTGCGCCCGGTGAACACCCGGAAGGATCGCTTCGGGGGTTCTTTTGAAAATCGGACTCGTTTCTTTTGCGAAACGATGGCTAAGATTAAAAAATCAGCGGGAAGCGGTGCTTTCCTCCTGGGAGCCCGGTTTTCCGTCTACGAAGGAATTACGGGGGGATTTGGAACCCCGGGTCCTGCGGAAGTGATCGAAGACTTATCCGAACCGCTGGCCCTGGTCCGGATT
>Ga0299915_10002799_pt1 | contig 12679 bp, 17 predicted proteins | sample RVTome_13_FD_200263 | JGI IMG/M metagenome (GOLD analysis project Ga0299915, IMG submission 200263) | Soil microbial communities from uranium-contaminated site in the Upper Colorado River Basin, Wyoming, United States - RVT92D227 (version 2) ...
GAGCAATACGTTCCCGAATGAGCTCCACCACGGCACGAAAGTCTAAGCTCAAAGAGGTGTTGCGGCGGCGAGCGGCGCATAACGGTTGAGCTGAGCGGCCCGGCAAGACTATTATCGACCCAAAAGCGCGCGCTGGCCGGGTCCGCTCCAGCGATTAGTTATGCGAACCGAATGCATGAGCGCCTGGCCGAAGCGGATGGATCCGAGGAGAAGGCTTAGGCAAGAGCGGCGACGGTCCGCTCGCCGCCGCCATCCAACACGGGCAGGATTCGATTCACCACTCCCATCAATGGAACGACGCCCGAAGTTATCGGAAGACGACCGGCTGGTCCTAGCAGGCAAGAAGTTTTCAATCGATGACCCCGGTCGCACGGGCAGATGTTGGAGGGGTGTTGATCCGTGGTTGCCGTGGAAGAAGCCAACTCCGGCAGATCGTTGCCCCTTTCAAAGCTGCTTCGCCGCGAGAGTCCGGGCGCTTCGCCGTTCGCGGGCGAGGGCTTTCTTCGCGAGCAATACGTTCCCAAATGAGCACCACCAGGGCACGAGAGTCTAAGCTCAAAGAGGTGTTGCGGCGGCGAGCGGCGCATAACGGCCTCGAGCTCAGCGGCCCGGCAAGGCTCGCTCCTATCGACCGAAAACCGCGCGCTGGCCGGGTCCGCTGCAGCGAGTGGTTAGCCCGCCTGCCACAGTTGGGTAAACAACCACTCACCCCACAGCTCACATTGCCAAGATCCGGGCGATCCAACGAATCAGTACAAGCGTCCTTTAACTATTCAGCGGTGGATGGTGTTGCCGCTGCCGCCGGCCTGGCAAACTGGAAATACCCGAAGCCCAACGCAAGAAGCAGGTATATCGCGACAGTCGACCACCCGAGCGCGCTGACTGCGGTGGCGAGCTGACCAATCAGAGCCAAAACGAAACCCACCGCTTCACCGACGAACAGAGCCAGTACTATGGCCTTCCGCGCATCCGATTGGGTTGCATTTCTGGCCGACCAGGTCAGGACAGCGAAGGAGATCAAGGCGGCCCCAAATAGCTGTCCTACGTAGTTCAATGCCGCGCTCTCTTCAACACCATACAGTGACATAACTTGGGCCGGTACAAATACAAAGGCAAGCCCGAATACCGCCGCAACAACCGCGTTTATTGTCATCAGCATGCTGAGTTTCATCTTTCTCCTCCCACTCTTGTTGTCATACTCCGTCGGCAGGCGGGCTAACGGCCTCGAGCTGAGCGGCCCGGCCAAAGCTCCTTCAGATTATCGCGCCGCCGTGGCCGGGTCCGCTCCAGCGAGTGGTTAGATGGCTTGTTCCTGAGCGACGATCTATCAAATCCATCCGTACTTTGTTTCGCTCTTGTATGCGCGCCAAGTGAATAGGGCAATGGCCACGATTGCCAGCGACGTGAGCCAGACCGGGAATGGAGCCCAGACTTGTAGCCCCAGCATAGCGATTGTGAGGACGACAAACATGCAGATGGAGGCCATCCGTTTACGACGGGAGCGTAGGGCCCCGATCTGGGAGGCCAGATCAGGCGGTACGGGATTGCTGGCCCGTGAAAATAAGACGTCGATCTGTGGTTGCAGGCTGAAATGTACGTACGACAACAGCCCAGCGATCACGAGTAGCAGCACGAACTTCAGCCCCAAGGCAGGGTAGCCGACCAGAGCGCTCAGTCCTTGACCTCTGAGAAAGACTAATGCCAGGCCGGAAACCAAAGCCGTGGCCTGGAAAACGAAGCATGGAATAGTGCGGTTCTTGATGATGTTCTCCATGTAGGTGTCAGTACGATCTCCCAAGGGAGGGCCAAGGCGGATTCGCTGGTTGACGGCAACCAAAGCATAGAAGGGCCACGCCATGAGGATTGCGGCGACGATATGGAGAACACGGAGGGTGGAGATCATCGCGGTCATTGTCTTTCCTCCTTTGGCTACAAGAGGGCTATCTCGCGGCATCCAGATATCCCGTTGGCCAAGCCATCTAACGGCCTCGAGCTGAGCGGCCCGGCCAAGACTCCCTCTCAGTATCGCGCCGCCGTGGCCGGGTCCGCTCCAGCGAGTGGTTAGGCAGCCCTTATTGAGGCTAGGACTGCTGGCTTGGGTCCTCGCCGAGGATCGCTCCGAGGAAATCCGTAACCCCCGCGACTTGGTATTGCACCGATGCGAGAAGGTCCTTTAGGGGATCGACCTTAGGAAATGCCCAGAGGACGACATTCCGAGGTCCGAGGAACTCAAGGAGGACTTCAGTGTCCCAGTATGGCTCTAGTGATGTCCCTCGCAGGAGCACGCCAATATCCACTGTAGGGTAGTATGCCTTGAAGGTACGCTTGTAGATCCTAAGCTTCTTCTCGAGGTAGTCGGTGGAGAATACCGCCTCAATGCGGTCGTCAGGTTGCTTCTTAGCCTCGTCTGGCGGCGGCTCGACCTTCCATTGAAGGTCACCCGACTGCGTAAGTTTGATCATCTTCGCGACTGCCTCAATCCATTTATTCGTCGCCTCAGGCATCGTTATCTCTCCCACTTGAGATCTTCCCGAAGGTCCTCGATGGTAGCCACTACCTTGTGCATATCCACATATATGTCTCTTAGAGGACCCTCGCCCTCGTGCTTCGGATCATACCCTTTCACGCGGACAGCCAAGGCAAGGACAACCCGCTTTTCAGGGCCCCGAAGCTTCTTGGAAAGGGAGTGCAATGCTACTTCCGTGTCTGCCAGGATCAGCCGGATCTGGGGCAGAAAACCTTGGAAGTCATTCATCTGCGTGGAAAGCTCCGAGGAGTTCGTCTTCAGCCTGTCCACGAGCTCGGGGACACGTGCAGTGAAGACGTAGAAGCTGCGAATCTTGCGAACGTTAAGAAGGACGAGTGCGGAGAGCAACAGGCTAACAATCGATGCCACCGACGCGATCGCAGTGAACCACGGCGAGGTTAGGAACGCTAGAATGGCTTCCATCGTGCGTATTGTAGACCAAGTCCCGGGCAGCGGATGGGCTGCCTAACGGCCTCGAGCTGAGCGGCGCAGCACAGCTACATCGTACATGAAACCGCGCTGAGGCTGCGTCCGCTCCAGCGAGTGGTTAGGCCGAATAAGAACTGACAACTGAGGTTGCGATAGAGATACACACGAATCACTTCTGCTGCGGGAGTTTAGCCAGAATCTGAAACTTGATCCGATGGGCCAATTCGGAAGTGTCTTGAACTTTGCCCTTCAATCCGATTCCTAAAGCAGCTGCGAATACGCCGATCCCAGCCTCTTGCGAATCGTCCTCCTTGATGGCAATGAGAACATCGAAGTCTATGGGGGTGAGCATTGGAGCTAGGTCGGATCCGGATTGGCCTGGATTTATGTAGAACGACTTCTTGGTATCACTCCAATTGATATGACGGGGGTTAATCTCTGCCCCCTTGTCGGAAGCGTACTGCTGGGCCCTGGACACGCCATCTATGATCTCGCTCTTTGTCTGTGAAATGAACTCGCCCAACTTCATGTTCTTCATCACGTCGACCCTTTCTACTGACTTGGATCCCGACCACGACGCCATTCGTTCGGCCTAACGGCCTCGAGCTGCCTGTCCCACGAACGGAGTGAGTGGGGCTCCAGCGAGTGGTTAGACGCCGGGATACTAGCGTTCCGGGGGACGTCAACGCGCAAGGAACTCCCAGAGGGAGGCGATGGCGAACAGTGGGGCGACGAGGATGTAGATCCACAGAACATCGTGGAGGGCTTCAATGGGAAGGCCGATCCATGTCGGCGCCGGACTTTGGTCGCGACGTAGGTAGGACAGTCCTAGCCGGACTCCGGCGCCTCCCGCTAGGGAGTACGGAATCAGCTGAAGGACGAGTGTGAGCAGGTAGTACTCCCGCTCGGCAGGGTCGATCAACCGGCTGACGTGACTACTGTCGATGGAAACGATGCCGCCAACCCAGCCTCGGTGGATCGCGATTAAATAGGGGACTCCTATGGCTAGGCCGCCGACTGTGCTTGGGATCGCCCCGAGGAGTAGATTGCGACTGAAATCCCATGTTGCCGCCTCAAGGCGATGCCCGCTCGCTAGGGCTAAGGAAGCGGGATCTTGAGCGTGAGCTCGCGCCACGAGCTGGTCTCTATATCGAAGCGCGAAGGCGTTTCCGTTGTTCACCATGATCGCGCCAACGAGCACACTGCCTGCGTGCACGCAGAGCATGAGCGCAGTTGGCACCCGAGCTCGTATCAAGGCTAACTTGATTCTTCTTAGCAAGGTGCGCATCGGCACACTATGGTGGGCCCGGCGTCTAACGGCCTCGAGCTTAGCGGCCCGGCAAGTCCATTATCGCCCCAAAGCCGCGCCCAGGCCGGGTCCGCTACAGCGAGTTGTTAGCCGCCCCCCTCTTTCGAACGGCGTCTTATTGCCCGAATTGCGTCTCTAGCTTCGTCCGCCACCGTCTGGTGTGATGAGTAGAAATCATCGAGGTAATCCGTATCATTGAGCATCTGATCGAGAAACGGAACCGCGCGCGTATCGCCAAGGCTTCCAAGCGATCTAGCCGCAAGCGCACGCACAATGGGATTCACGTCTTGGAGAGCCTCGATGAGAGGTTCGACGGCTTCCTGGTCGCCGAGCTGCCCTAGAGCTGCTGCGGCTTGGATGCGCACACCAATATCTGGATCGTGCAGCGAAGAGACCAAGCGGGAGATGGCGCGCTTGTCGCCAATCCTGCCTAGAGCAGTCGCAGCCCAAGCGCGGACACCGTGATAGGAGTCCTGTAGCGACCCCAACACTAATTCGAGAGTTCTGACGTCGTGGAGATTGGCATAGGCAACAATGGCGGCCATTCGCACGTTGTGGTCGCGATCTCGTAGGGCCACCGCCAGGGGATCAATGACTTTGTCACCGCCAAGCACGCCCAGTAAGGTCGCGGCGCCCAAGCGTCGAATTGGATTCGCATCGCTCAATACGACATTGACCAGTGGCTCAAAGGCATCCCATCCGTAGTCCCCCAAAGCCCGCAGAGCTCGATTTCGGACCTTGTTGTTCTTGGCGCCGAGCTCAACGATAAGTGATCTAATGGCTGCGGATTCTTGCGCAGGGCTCATGACGGCTGGTGCCTGGGCGGCTAACGGCCTCGAGCTGAGCGGCCCGGCCAAGGCCCGTTCCCATTATCGCGCCGAGGTGGCCGGGTCCGCTCCAGCGAGTTGTTAGCCGGACTACTTCGCGACTGTGCGCGATTAACGCGTTCAATTTGAAATATCAGCTGATGCATCTGCAATCTGCATCCGAAATTGCCAGCCCTCATGCATTTCCAGGATCTTCCCCATTTCCTCCAGTGTCAAGGCAATCCCATCGACAACCAGCACGAGTCCTTGGTCTTGATCCCAGCTGATCCTGCCACGCAAGGTGTCGTGCAGTGGCAAGTAGTGAGACCCATGGCGAGTGATGTGGCGCGTAGCAAGAGACCGTCGCATCTTGCCGCGTAGACTGCCAAGCGCGTGGTAGGGACTCGTTTCACTGAACGCGGAGAATTCATAACCCAATCCTTCCTTGCCCTCCTCCTGTGCAACCAGTTCAAATCCGGACCCTACTTCTCGAGAAATGATTACGAAGGAACGCTCATTCCCGGCTGCATCTTCAATTGCATCGTGCAGTGGGAAGTCCTGGCTGGGATCCTGCTCCGCTTCCATGGCACTCCTCTAATGCGGTAACGTCATCGGGTAGTAGCCCGATTCTATGTGGGGCTTTGGAGTCCGGCTAACGGCCTCGAGCTCAGCGGCGCAGCACAGCTACATCGTGCATGAAATCGCGCTGAGGCTGCGTCCGCTGCAGCGAGTTGTTAGGCCGAAGCTCGAGCTCAGTCTCCCACAACCAGATCAACTGCACCATTTGCACTCACGGTATACGAGATTCCGGCCGTTTCAAGTTCAGCGCTTGGAATGGGGAGCAGAAGATCAGAGCCACCAAGAAGACCCTTCACACGTTCGTCCATGACTTTCACTCGGTGCAACCATGCAGTAGGAACCTGCAAAGCGGTGCCAGTCGCTGGAGTGATTTCGTACCCCTCATCGGACTTGTTCAGGATGCCGATGAACAGGGAAATCTCCGGCCTGCTACCATGCCCTTGCTCCGCGGTGATTGCCAGAGTGATTCGAGACCCCAAAAGGTCGCTGAGATCGAGCGGGGCATTCTTCGGTTCGGGAGGAGGGCTCATGATCACCTGTCTTCTTCAGGGCTTGGGGCTTCTTAAGCCCATGGCCAAGCTTCGGCCTAACGGCCTCGAGCTCAGCGGCCCGGCCAAGACCCGTTCAGAGTATCGCGCCGAGCTGACCGGGTCCGCCTGTCCTGGTGTACTTCCAGGGCTCCAGCGAGTGGTTAGGCGTGCCCAATCGGCAGAGTGCGCTACCAGAGGCTCGCCGGGGATCGGATGCAGAGCGTCTCTTGTTCACGCTGCGACGCCTCATAGAGGGTGTCGATGGTGAAGGCCGTCGACTTGGATAGGGGAATGAGCGCGTGATAGTAGTCGGGGCCGAGTGCGTACGTCTGGATGTCCTCGTCCGTCCAAGTCGTGTGTGGCCCCCAGATGGTGATCGCTGGTGGGGTGCTGGCCGGACACGCCACGACGTCCTGGCCTTCGCGCTTCGCCTCAAGTTGATAGAGGGCCATGAATCGTTGATCCTCATAGAAAAGGAGAAGTTGGAACGGGAATCCGAAAGGTGCTATGTCGTGGACGGTACGGACCAGAACGATAGAAGGCCTTCCGTAACGGGCGAGGATCTCGGAAAAGGAAAGCCCCTTCGACGTTGAGTCGGTATTAACGAAGAGAGTATGGACGATCCCGTCTCTTGTCGTGATGGCCATTCCGCCGCCGTTGGGAAGCCCCCGGACCGGATAGTAGACATAATAGGTAGAGAGGATGTGAGGACCATCGGTTTTCTCGGCGGTTACGGTGCTCCAGTCGAGGATTTCCGATGCGAAGGCTTTGAACGCCTGACGCGCCTGGGGCCATGGGGTCTCACCGACCGTTATTCCCCACCAGCAGGGGATGGGGCAGCCGGGTTGAGGAGTCATCAACTCGTCGACCCGGAGTAGCGCGTCTGCCTCTGATAGCGTTGGCAATGGTGTCCACGTTGGCGTCGAAGGATGTGGCGTAACGGTTGAAGTCTGCGAAGCGATGATGCGTGTCGGCGTTGTCGATTGGGCAGGCGGAACGCGAGTGGGGTTGGGGGCAGCGGGCACCACTGAAGGCGCGGCCATAGGACTGCAGGAGGAGATTGCCAAGGAAAGAAGAAGTGACAGCCTCGTGGTGATTGACATGTTGCAAACCCTGACCTGGGCACGCCTAACGGCCTCGAGCTGAGCGGCCCGGCCAAGGCACCTTCAGAGTATCGTGCCGCCCTGGCCGGGTCCGCCTGTCCTGGTGTAATTCCAGGGCTCCAGCGAGTTGTTAGCTGGCAATCACTGTTCGATCGCGAGAGTGAGCCCCAGAGGTAGACTGCCGCTTTCCATCTGGGCAGCAATTATCCTCGCTACCGACTGATCTATACCTACAATAGCGGCGCGGCCATCAACTATGGCGGCCTCCAGGCGCAACGAGGCAACGACCTCGTCGTCCTTCGCGAAGATGAGGTAGTGGCCGAGGTTTTGGGTGGAGAACTGCGCCATCGTGGCGGTGGCCTCGTCGTCGAGATCCATCACCACCAGCCATCCCCCCGCCTCAGTTGGGACTGCCTCTGCATTGATGATGTTGTCGCCGCTGAGGATGACTAGTGCATCCCTTGGGGCGATTGATCCAGTCGGCAGCGAGTTTTCTGAATCGAGTAGTAGAAAGAAGGCAGGCTCAATCGATGTCTCGAGCATCATCCTCGTTTCTGGGGTGTCGACAGCTGTCACGCGAAGCCCGCCTTCAGACACAGCCACCTCAGGATCGGGGTCAACGAGTATCGATAGCCTAGTTTCGACGACCTGCCGAGCCGTATCCAGCTGGGTTGTTGAGGGGCCGGCCTCGGCTGAGGCTCGTACAAGGACAGTCAGAAGCGCTTGCGTGGGTGTCTCTAAGGCGGGCGAACAGCCTAGCGAAGCGACAAACAGAAGAGCGGGGATGAACATCGCACGCACGAGTTTCATCGGTATCCCATCCAGCCAGACCGATTGCCAGCTAACGGCCTCGAGCTGAGCGGCCCGGCCAAGATGCCTTCATCCGAAATCGCGCAGCTGGCCGGGTCCGCTCCAGCGAGTGGTTAGGCGGATCAGATTATAGTTTCTTGGGGATAGGAGGCCTAATCCAGGATCTTCCAAAAGGAATCCTTGCGAGTCACCTTGCCGTCACGGAACTCTAACAGGTCGACGCCGCGTACCGCGATCGAGCCTCCATTCTTCCTTGTCCCGGTAAGCGTCCACTCGGAAACACCGAAGTTCCCGCAGGTCCAATGGGTATCTTCCCCGTAGTGGACGTCGGGGATGCCTTCGAATCGTGTCGCCAGGCCGGCTCGCACTTCTTGCTTTCCCACATAGCGATCACCCCGTGGCCCCTTGCCGCGTGGCATGTACAACACGCAGTCATCATGGAAGTAAGCCATGATAGCGTCCAGGTCGTGGCGATTGAAGGCGTCTAGGAAGCCTTTGAGAGTATCGAGGGTAACTTCGCTGGGCATAGGAAAGCTCCTACAGATCGAGAACTCGATCGCGGCGCGGGCTGATCCGCCTAACGGCCTCGAGCTGAGCGGCCCGGCCAAGACACGTTCAGCGTATCGCGCCGAACTGGCCGGGTCCGCTCCAGCGAGTGGTTATGCGGCGCTCTATCTCGAATCTAGCAGTCCACTTCGCAACTGCGTGCGACTTCTGGTGCTTGAGCAGATGCGTGGCAGGATGGGAGATTCCACTCCATATGACGAAACAGCTGTTGTCATGTCCCGGACAGGAGCGTGCTAAATCACACCACTTGGCCAAGACATGAGAGGTCTGGGATAGGAACGGACTCTTGTGTGATCGCTTGTTACAGCTTCTACTTGGCAATGTCGTGCGGGCTTATGTGGAAGCCTCGGCTATCCTACCTCGTTGGCCCATGCCTGTCCAAAGCTTGGCTCCAGCCCCGATGAAGCCAGTTCCCTGGATCAAACCACCAATCACGACCATCAGTTCCTGAACTAGAAACCCAGGAACGATAAGCGCCCCGCCGATCACCCACAGCACAGCTGTCCACCGCGGAAGCTTGTTGGCCTTCCAAGAAGCTATCCCCAGCAAGACGAAACCCAAGATCATGGTAACGCCGACGAGCGGTCCAAGTACAAGTTCGATGTCTGTGGGTTCCCCATTCTGCAGCCAGCACTCTCCCAAGGCGGCGCATTTGTGGATGATCACCAGCACAAACCCGATGAAGCCGAGAACCCCGGTCTCCACATGCTGGAATCCATACACTCCCATGAATCCGAATACGAGCAGAATAGTCGCAACAAACTCTAGCGTTCCACTCAACGGTCGTTGGACACCGACGACAAAGCGCAGTATCCAGCTCATGGGTAATAGCACACCACCCAAGATGGCGGCCAGCCCACTCCAACGAAACAGGTTTGATGACGACATCTCGAGTTGCCTCCTCTCGGCCCTAGACTTGTGTCAGCAAGATATGATGTTGGTTTGAAAGGTGTGTTCACGTTTCACATAGAATACCCACCTTCCTTTGTATGCACCGAGGCTTGGTTGGCGAAAGAGCAATCACTTCGCCAAACTCCTTCTTGGTGCAATCGCTTGCGTGATTGACCATGTTCTTGCACAACAGACGCAGCTCTAGAGCGACGCAGTACCCAGTATGAAGCCGCCTAACGGCCTCGAGCTGAGCGGCCCGGCCAAGACACCTTCAGAGTATCGCGCCGAGCTGGCCGGGTCCGCTCCCCTGGCCTGCGGCCTGGGCAGGCAGCGAGTGGTTAGCCAGCGATGATTTCGTTCAGGCCCTGGACAAGGAGATCAAGCACTTCTGGCGACAATCGTGAGATCCGCCTGCCAAGTCGTTCCGCCGATAGTGTGCGAACTTGGCTGATCTTCGCCCACGACTTCTTCGGTAGCTTGGGGTCGTCGAGCTCCAGGGTGAGCGGGAATCCGGCGGATTGGGGCTGGCTGGTAATGGCCATAGCAATTACCGTCCCGGAGCGCTCGTTGAAGACGTCGTGGCTTAGGATGACGACCGGCCGGGAACCAGCCTGCTCACGACCTCTCACCGGATTCAGGTCAGCCCAAATGATGTCGCCTCTCAGTATGCGGGCCATTCTCGGTCGTCTCTATCCAGACCCTCGTCAGCCATGATCTGCTCGTACGCCGGGTCCAGTTTTGCGGCCTCCCTGGCGAGGCGGGTTCGCTCCAGCCTTTCAAGCTTCTCCTCGACAGCCTCTTGAATCGCCTTACTCCGGTTGGCGAACTTGCGCGCGGTAACGAGGCGATCGAGGCGCCTGAGGATCTTCTCGTCAATTGTGATCGCAACTTTCTGGGTGCTCATCTATACCTCCGGTATGACATTCTATCATACTAGCAGGCAGCATGCAATGAGTTGCCCGACATCGCTGGCTAACGGCCTCGAGCTAAGCTGCCCGGCGGAAGCGGGCAGCTCCCCTACCTATTCTCGCGCATGCCGGCGGGCAAGGCGCCCCTCCCTATGGCCCAGCCCGCCGGGTCCGCTCCAGCGAGTTGTTAGCCCGCAGCCCAATGACAACCAGGTTTCTTGCTCCTATTGAATAGTCCTAATCTGGTTCTTCAACCAGCTTCCACTCGAATGCTTTCTAGTGGGAGCATCCTACGGCACAAGCGGGGCATAGCCAAGATCTGCTAGAACACGCGCGATAACCTCGTTGCCCTTGTCCGAGGGATGCGTGTAGTCCTTGGCAAGCAGATCCGCCGAGGGCGTGAGGCCGTCGGGGCCGTTGAACGTGTGGTAGATGTCTGCACAGGTAAAGCCGTTCTCCTGCGCCGTTTCGCAGACCATCGTGCTCCAAGCATCGAGAACGACACGCGTCGCGTCCGTGGCTTCGGGCGGATTGGTCTCGCCAGCCTCGCCGATCCACCCGATCCAGTCGTTGTACCGGTTGATTGTCCGGAAGATCGTCGGCTTCCCCTCGCGCAAGGCTACAATCTGGGCATAGACACTCTCGAACTTTGGGCGGAAGATCTCCGCTGCCGCGGCGGCGCAGGTCGTGTTGTACTTTGGCCAGTCGGGCTTGTTGCCATTTGGTCCGTCGCACGGGTCATCGCTACGGAGCCAAGGAGTATCGTTGAAGGCGATGCTGACGATGATGATGTCCGCATTGGCAAGGGCGTCGCGTCGCGAGGCGTCGGCCTTCAATTCTTCGAGGAGAGCGTCGACCCGGAGCATAGGCTGGGAGCGGTTGCTGACCTTTACCGGGCGGCCGGTTGCCTCAACGATGGCGTCTGCATACCGGTCGACGAAGCCAATGCAACCGGGACAGACCATCGAACTGTTGACAGCAATCGAGTCGCCAACTGCGACGAGGGACCAAGGAGTCGGCGGCGGAATGGGTGTTTCTCTTGCCATTGGAACAGGGGTTGATGCGGGAGCGCAACCACACAATAGAACTGCCAGGAAGGCTAATACAAGGAGACTCGACCTAGTTGATTCACTCATAGAGCCGTCTCCTCAGGACCGCAACTTGCAGGATGCGGGCTAACGGCCTCGAGCTGAGCGGCCCGGCCAAGACTCCCTCAGAGTATCGCGCCGAGCTGGCCGGGTCCGCTCCCCTGGCCTGCGGCCTGGGCAGGCAGCGAGTGGTTAGGCGGCCGCCCACTATTGGGGCGTGTGCTGCGTAGAGGGCTACTTGGCGAGTGCGAGCTTGCGAGCGCGTTCTGCCAGAACCACGTCATGAGCGATTATGAAGGCGATGACCGGAAGGACAAGGAAGCTCAGGATCCTCAGCCTAGGGAGGAAGGAAGCCAGAGTGATCTCTGGCCAGCTCGTCGAGAAGGCGATATATCCGAAAGCTCCGAGTGTGTATGCGAGGGAGAGGAGTGTGACGACGTCCCATGTGAGCTGGCGCCTGAGGAGGCGAAGACCAGTCTTGCGTCGCCAAATCACTTCCATCGCAAGATACTGGGGCATCGAGGAGATTTCTGTAGGCATTCCGAACGCCCTTGTCGGGTCCGCACAATGGGCGAGGTGTTCGTTGTAGGCGGCCTCGATGCTAGCCGCTACATGATCGGCCCGCATGGTGAGGGCTCGGATGCGCTCGCCGATGGGATAGAAGGTAGTAACTAGATATCTGTCGCCGAAGTAGCTTGCGAAGATCGCGAGGTGTTTGCTCAAATTGACAACAGTTGTCCGAGATGGGGCGAGCAGAAACCAACCAATGCCGCCTGACGGTTTGGTTGGGATTCGGACTCGCTCTTCCCCAAGGCGGGTGAATCCAAGTGCGAGGAGCGCATCGTGCTTGCGCGTGGCCTCAGTGGGGACGGGGATGGTCTCGCTAGTTGCATCCTCGGGGATGCGTTTGTCAGCCCCATAGGCGATCCGTATGCGAGTCCACGCGTGCCGAGTCATATGCAGTAGTTTGAGTATCAGGTACAAGGAGGACGCCGCGACGAGAGCGACGAGGACCTGTGCTGCGAATATGGTCAAAGGACTGTCCTCTTGAGAGAGAGGATTGTACCCTGTCGCGAATGCGGCTCGCCAAGGTGGGGCAAGGCCGCCTAACGGCCTCGAGCTGAGCGGCCCG
>Ga0299915_10002800_pt1 | contig 12677 bp, 12 predicted proteins | sample RVTome_13_FD_200263 | JGI IMG/M metagenome (GOLD analysis project Ga0299915, IMG submission 200263) | Soil microbial communities from uranium-contaminated site in the Upper Colorado River Basin, Wyoming, United States - RVT92D227 (version 2) ...
CCTCGACGATGCACAGCGGCATCGCCTGCGTCGCGGCGCCTTGCATCTGCCCGCCCGGCGCGCGCGCCGAAGTGCATCACTTATTTCCTGACAGACCCTGAGAGTCCGATACTGCACACGCCGTCCTGTGGTGGCGGGTCTCCAGACAGGCCCTAAAATGACAGCGCCGTTTTGTGGCGCGCAATCCTTCCTTGGCGCGTCACTCAGCAAATGCGATCATATGTTGTTCGACAGCAGGACAGGATTCAATTCATCCTGTAATCCCGTCGAGGATCGATCGGACACGGTAATGCGAATCATTCCAATGGCGGAAGGATTTGCCGGTTCTGATCCGGCAGCAAGGCATCAAACATGAGACTTTCAAACACCTTAACCAGGATCGGCGCGATCCTGGTCTTTCTGCTCCTCGCCCTCTATATGTCATCGCCGTCGCGCTCGATTGCGGACCCGGAATCCGCGGCCGACTACCGGCTGCACCCTCCCGATCAAGGCTGGGTGCGCAAAACGCTGAGAAAAATGTCACTGCGCGACAAGGTGGGACAGCTGGTGCATATCCGTGTGCCGGGCAGGTTCCTGAACCGGGCCGGCGATGAGTTTACCGCCATCCGCGACGAGATCGTTCGCAATCGCGTCGGCGGCGTGATCCTCTTCGCGGGCAACATCTACGAATCTGCCGTGCTCCTGAACGAACTGCAGGAACTGTCGGATGTGCCCCTGATCGTGGCCGCGGACTTCGAGAGGGGCGCCTCGTTTCGCATCACGGACACCACTTCCTTCCCCTGGACCATGGCGATCGGAGCTACGGGCAACGAGCAGCTCGCTTATCAGGAAGGGGCTGTAACGGGCCAGGAAGCCCGCGCCCTCGGCGTGCACTGGATTTACGCACCCGTCATGGACGTGAACAACAACCCGGCGAACCCGGTGATCAACATCCGCTCCTTCGGCGAGGATCCGCAGCTTGTGGCGCGCCTGGGCACGGCCTTCATCCGCGGCGCGCGCGACCACGGGGTCCTGACTACCGCCAAACACTTCCCCGGCCATGGCGACACGGCCGCCGACTCCCACATCGGCCTGGCCGTAGTCGGCTCGGACCAGGCACGGCTGGAAAGCGTCGAACTGGTGCCCTTTCGCGGCGCCATCGCTGCGGGCGTCGACTCCATCATGACCGCGCACGTCGCGGTGCCGAAGGTGACCGCCGATCCGGAGATCCCCGCAACGCTCTCGTCGAAAATCCTGACGGACCTGCTGCGCGGTACTCTCGGCTTTCAAGGAATGATCATCACCGATGCGCTGGAGATGGGGGGCATCACGAATCGCTACTGGACGGGATTGTCCGCCGTCCGTGCGATCCAGGCAGGAGCGGACCTCCTGCTCCTGCCGCCCGATTCCGAGGTGGCGATCAACGAAGTGGTACGAGCCGTCGAGCGCGGCGATCTGGCCGAGGAACGAATCAACACCTCCGTGGAAAGGCTGTTAACGGCCAAAACCCAGCTGCAGCTGCACAAGAAGCGTACGGTGCCCATCGAACAGATCGCAGAGGCGGTGTCGACTCCGGAAAGCCGCCGGCTGGGACAGGAGATCGCAGATGCGGCCGTTACTCTGGTGAAGGACCGGCAGAACATCCTCCCGATCAATCCCGTCAAACCGCCCTCGATTCTGGGTCTGGTGCTCTCGTCGGAACTCGACACCTCGCCCGGTGCGCCCTTCCTGGCGGCCCTCCGAGAGCGGTTCCCCGCGGCGCGGACCATCGGCGCGGATCCGCGGATATCGGAGGACCTGGTCTCTTCCATCATGGCCGCCGCTGCAAAGGCAGACGTTATTGTCTGCGCCTCCATGGTCCGCGTCGTGTCGGGCAAAGGCACGGTCGCCCTGCCGGAAAACCATCGCGCGATTATCCACAAGTTGTTTGCGATGGGGAAACCCGTGGTCTGGATTGCGTTCGGCAATCCCTATATCCTGCAGCTGCATACCCAGGCCCTAAGCTACATGTGCACCTTCAGCTATTCCGACGTTTCGCAGATCGCGGCGGCGAAGGCGCTCTCGGGAGAAATCGCCCTATCGGGAAGAATGCCGGTTTCGATTCCCGATGGCGCCAAGGTCGGGGAGGGATTGCAGGTCCCCCGCCTGGACATGACACTGAGGCCGATGCAGCAGGAGGGATCAGGGCAACAGCCCGATGCTTTCGACGCCACAAGGAAGCTGCTCGAAAACTACGTTGCCGAGCAGGCCTTCCCCGGCGCGGTCCTCATGGTCGGGCATCGCGGCACGCTCGTTGTGGAAGCCGCCGTGGGCAAGCTGGATTATTCCCCGGATGCAACGCCGGTGAGCCCTGACACGATCTACGACCTTGCATCGCTATCGAAAGCCATCGCGACTACGTCGGCGGCCATGATGCTCGTGGACTCCGGCCGGCTGCTCCTCGATGCTGCGGTGCAGGATTACCTGCCGGAGTTCAAAGGTCCCAACAAGGAAAAAGTTCGCGTTTCTAACCTCTTGACCCATTCGGCGGGCCTGCCCGCCTTCCTGCCGCTTTACAAGGAAGTGGCGGGATACCGGCAGTTTCTGACAAAGGTCTACGACGCGCCGCTGGAATACGAACCTGGAAGCCGCATGGTTTACAGTGACCTCGGGATGGTCCTCCTGGGAGAGATCATCTCACGCGCCTCCGCCCGCCCGCTCGACAGGCTGCTTGCCGAGCGGCTCTTCGGGCCGCTGGGAATGCAGGACACCATGTATGTGCCGCCGAAGAGCCTTGCCGCTCGCATCGCTCCCACCGAGGACGATCCCTGGCGCAAGCGCGTCGTCCGCGGCGAGGTCCACGACGAGAATGCCTTCGCCATGGGAGGGGTGGCCGGCCATGCAGGGCTTTTCAGCACGGGCCGAGACCTGGCCGTGTTCGCGCAGATGATGCTGAATCAGGGCCTGTACGATCACCGGCGTTATCTCAAACCGGAGACCGCAGCGCGGTTCACATCACAGAGGGGCCCGGAGGGCAGCGCCCAGGGATTCGGCTGGCGCAAGCCCTCGCCGGCGAACTGGACCGGCCAGGTGTTCTCCCCCGCCGCGTATGGTCACACCGGCTTTACCGGAACATCGATCTGGATCGAGCCGGCTCATGAGGCCTTTATCATACTGCTCACCAATCGCGTGCATCCGACCAGGAAAAACCAGAAGATCGACGAAGCGCGCCGGACCATTTCGGAGTCGGTGATGAGTGTATTGAAGGGCGCTGCCGGCTTATCCGGCGCAGGATGCAATAGATTCGCGCCGCCGGGGATCAAAGCGGGCGGACGTCAGAGGCGTCGATTTCGACTGAGACCGCCTGGCGGATCAAATCGACCTGAAGGACAAAGCGGAACCGGCCCTTCTTCTTGACCAGTCTCCCCTGAATGCCTTTCAGCGGTCCGGCAATCACCTCAACGCGCTGTCCGATCTTGATGTACGGATAGGGATCGACCGCCAGGCATGACTCCAGGAACCGCCGCACCCCGTCGATCTGTTCGTCCGGCACAGAGGTTGCCCGGCCTTCGAACCCGACGAAGCGGACCGCGCCGGGGATGTTCAGCACCCGGTGCCGGCTTTCAGGCGTGTCAATCTGATGAACAAAAATGTAGCCGGGGAAGAGCGGGATCCAGACGCGCTTGCGCCGGTCTTTCCAGCGGCTCAGCACTTCGCGCATCGGCAGGAAAACCTCGATCGACCTGTCGGAAATCTCCATGAGCAGTTTTTTTTCGTGCCGGCTGCGCGTGCATAGAGCGTACCAGGCCATCCGGCCGGGCCCCAGCTCCAGGGACGGCACGGCGATGTCGGATTCCGGCCGCACCATCTCAGCGGCAGGAACCTCGATGATGGATCCGTCCTTTGCTCTGTTTTTCATATTCTGGCGGGCATGAAGTTATCCGCGGCGCCTCTTTATGTCAAGGCGGGGTATTCGGCTCCCTTTGCGCCGGGCCATGCCGGGCATTGGCGGAGGTCTGGAAAAACCCGCCGGGAACTTTGTGGAGCAGCCGCCCTGTTGCACTGCTGCCGCGATGAATGCATACTTCACACCTGCGAAGGCGGCACAGGTTAGAAACATGAGGATCATGGATGCGGCGCATCCGGGCGCAATCGATGAAGCTGCAGAAATTCTGCGCGCCGGCGGCCTGGTGGCGTTCCCGACTGAAACAGTCTACGGCCTGGGTGCCGATGCCTGCAATCCACTGGCGGTGGCGCGAATTTTCGAAGTCAAGCGACGGCCGGAGTTCGATCCCATCATCGTGCATGTCGCACACCCGGCTGCGGCCGCGGAATACGGCGATGTGGCCGGCGAGCTGGCCCGGCAACTGGTCGAGCGCTTCTGGCCCGGTCCCTTGACCCTGGTTGTGCGCAAAACCGAGCGGGTGCCTTCAATTGTCACCGCCGGCCTGAATACCGTGGCGATCCGCATGCCGGCTCACCCCGCGGCGCTGGCCCTCATCCGCACGGCCGGCCGCGCCGTGGCGGCGCCCAGCGCCAACCTGTTTGGCTACGTGAGTCCCACCGAGGCCGCACACGTGGCCGAGCAGCTCGGCCGGGAAGTCGACCTGATTCTCGATGGCGGAAGGTGCGCGGTTGGTATAGAATCCACGGTCCTTTCGCTGGCCGGCCCGGCGCCGCAGATTTTGCGGGCCGGCGGTGTGACGAAGGAAGAGATCGAACAGGTCATCGGCCGCGTGGAGTTTGGCACGGCAGCGCCGGCTGCGCCGGAGTCTCCCGGCCAGCTGAAGCGGCATTACGCCACGCGCACTCCGCTCTCAATTGAGGAAGAAGAGGCGGTGCGCGCAGACCATCGGCCCGGGGAAAAGGTGGGATTGCTGGCCTTCGCTGCTCCGCCCGATCCAACCAAGTACGCCGCGGTCGAGGTGCTCAGCGGATCCGGAAACCTGCGCGAGGCGGCGGCAAACCTCTTTGCAGCTTTGCGGCGCCTCGACAGCCTGGGATTGGATCGACTGGTGGCCCGCCCGGTCCCGGCACGAGGATTGGGCCTGGCCATCATGGACCGGCTGAGGCGGTGCGCGGCCGGATCGTGCCAAGAGGATCAGCGAGATCAGGATGGGCGATATGTTGCGGGATTATGACGAAATCCTGCCCGGGCGGCTCTGGGTGGGAAGCTACGTGGAGCCTGAGGAGATCGGGCTCCTCAAGCAGATCGGCATTACTTCGATCGTCAGCCTTCAAAGCGATCGCGATCTGATGGCTTATTCCATCTCAGCCGACGACATGCAGCAGGCCTGCGCGGCTTTGGGCATCGAATTCAGGCGCGCCCCGGTGCTTGATTTTGACCCCGAGGCGCTTTCGCAGAATCTCGATAATTGCGTGCGCGAGGTCGAAAAGGCTGCCGCCCGCCCGTCGGCGCGCATCTATCTGCACTGCACCGCCGGAAAAAACAGGGCGCCGACCGTCGCCGCGGCATTCCTCATGCGCACCCGCGACTTGTCGGCCCTCCAGGCTTTTGAGTATCTAATCGGGCGGCGGGATTGCCAGCCATACCTCTCGGTCCTGGAGAAATATGAGGAGACGTTCGGCCGCGGGATTGATAAGGGCGATCCTGAGCCCAGCTCGACAGAAGCGTAGCCGCCATGACAAGCAGCATCGGTTCCCCATTCTTCTGGACCGCATTTGTGATCTGCGTCCTCCTGTTGCTGCTGCTGGACCTCGGCGTCCTTCACCGCCGGGCCAGGACAGTCAGTTTTCGCATGGCTGCGCTGTGGAGCGCGGTTTGGGTGACACTCTCGCTGAGCTTTGGCACCTGGGTTTATCTGCGCTTCGGAGCGCAAAAGGGCCTCGAGTTTTTCACCGGCTACCTGATCGAGTACGCCCTGAGTGTGGACAACATCTTCATCTTCGTCATCATCTTTTCCTATTTCGCCGTCCCCGCAAAGTTGCATCACCGTGTCCTGTTCTGGGGAATCCTGGGAGCGCTCGTCATGCGCGCAGGCTTTATCCTGGCTGGCGCCGCACTGCTGCAGGCTTTCCACTGGATCATCTATGTCTTCGGTGCGTTCCTCGTGTTCACCGGCTGGAAGATCATGTGCAAAGGGAGCGCACGGGTCGAGCCTGAGCGTAACCCGATCGTGCGCGTTTTTCATAAGGTCTTCCCCATGGTCCCCGGCTACGGCAGCGGCAGGTTCCTCGTCCGTCAGGACGGGAAGTGGTTCGCGACCCCGCTGACGCTGGTGCTGGTAACGGTCGAGACCACCGATGTCGTCTTTGCCGTCGATTCGATCCCGGCAATCTTCGGCGTGACGCGCGATCCGTTTGTTGTCTACACCTCTAATGTGTGTGCGATCCTGGGCCTCCGGTCCATGTATTTCCTCCTGGCCGCAGTAGTGGACCGCTTCGTTTATCTTGGGACCGGCCTGGGGATCGTCCTGGTGTTTGTCGGATTCAAAATGCTGCTCTCCGGCGTCTACCACATACCGATAGCGCTTTCGCTGGCGGTCGTCATCACCGTCCTGGCAATCTCCGTACTCCTCTCCCTGCTCAAATCGCGCCGCGCGGCCGTAGCCAGGCCATCAACGCCGGATTAACCTTCGCCTACTTCCATGGAACCGATATCACAGTACTACTATTCGCACCGTCTGAAACTTCACTTCTGGGAATGGCCTGCGCAGGCACTGCCCAACCTCATCCTGATTCACGGCAGCCGCGATCATGCCCGGAGCTGGGACCGCGTCGCCCGAGCCCTGGCCTCTGACTTCCGGATTTTTGCCCCGGACCTGCGGGGCCACGGGGACAGCAGTTGGGCCCCCGGCGCCATGTACAGCGTCCCGGAATACGTGCTGGATGTTTCGGCGCTGATCGATATCGTCGGAGGGCTGCCGATTAACCTGGTGGGACACTCACTCGGCGGCGCAGTGGCACTGCAGTATGCGGGCGCCTACCCGGAACGAGTCAAGAGAGTGGTGTGCATCGAGGGCTTCGGGCCCGCCCCCGACCGCATCGTGCCACGGCCGGCCTACGAGCGCCTGCGCGAATGGATCGATTGTATGCGCGACTATGAGGCGCGCGTGCCCCACCGCTACCGCGGCCTGGAGCCGGCCGTCAACCGCATGCTGGAAGCCAATCCCTATCTGTCAAAGGATATGGCGCGTTACCTGACCCTTTTCGGCGCCAACTGGAGCCCGGATGGAACCCTCACGTGGAAATTCGACAATTACGTCCGCGCCTTTTCGCCCTATGGATTCAACATGGAGGATGCCCAGGAAATCTGGAGCCAGATCCAATGCCCGACCCTGCTCTTCAGAGGCCTGGACAGCTGGGTGGTCGACCCGGAAGCAGACGGCAGGATCCATGCCATCCCCGATTACCGCCTGATCAACGTGCCCAAGGCTGGCCATTGGGTGCACCACGACCAGCTCGACATTTTTGTGGAAGAAACGCGCCGGTTCCTGCTCAACAACTAAAACCACACAAAACGGGGTCTGACCCCGTTTTGTGTGATCAGGCGCTCTTGCGGAGTTCTACGAGTACCTGGCGGGCGACTGCCTTCAGCGTCTCCAGCACGCCCTCTCCCCGGACGGCGATCGCTTCGAATACCGGTTCGCCCTTCACCTGCAGCAGCCGGGTCAATTCCTCGGCCGGCATGATATTGGGAAGGTCCCGTTTGTTCAGCTGCAGGACGTAGGGGATTTTCAGCAGGTCGAACCCGTGCTCTTTCAGGTTGTGCCGCAGGTTGGTGAGGGACTCCAAGTTGGCGTCCAGCCGCTCTTCCTGCGAGTCGGCGACGAACACCACCCCGTCGACTCCACGCAGGATGAGCTTGCGGCTGGCATCGTAGAAAACCTGTCCCGGCACGGTATAAAGGTGAAAGCGGGTTCTAAGCCCGCGGATCTGCCCGAGATCAATCGGCAGGAAATCGAAAAAGAGCGTCCTTTCGGTCTCAGTGGCCAGCGAGATCATCTTGCCTTTGTTTTCGGCGTTCGTGATGTCGTAGATGTACTGCAGATTGGTGGTTTTTCCGCCAAGGCCCGGCCCATAGTAGACAACCTTGCAGTTCAGCTCGCGCGCAACGTAATTAATGAAAGTCAACGTTCCACCCTTTCTCTATTTCTGGATTTTGGGCTTCATGACCCAAAAAAGCATTTCAATGTCGTCGTCAGAAAAGTCGATGGGGGATTTGGCTTGTGTCGATTCCCTGGGTGCGCCGGAGTTGCCTTCAATCTTGCGCAGGCAGCCCCGGAATATCTCCTCCAGGTATGCCGTGGCGCGCTTGACTCTCAGCCTGACCATGCCCAGAGAAACAGATTCGTCGAACACCAGCACCAGGGAAAACTTGTGCGCCACATCCGAAATATGGATGCTGCGGTGTTTTCCCTGATGATAAAGGATGGAGAACTCTGGTTCTCCGACCAATTGCGCCAGGCCGTCGGTGGCGGCAAGGTTCGCGGCTGCCAGGGAAGCCAGGGATGTCAGATCAATGGCGTAAGTCGGCCCCTCGAAGGCGATCTGCTGCCCGTTGCGGTCAATGAGCAACGCCAGGTCCGCCCGCAGGTCCTTTTGCGTCATCATAAGGACTGACTTGATGCGAACGTACTCAGTCTCACGCAAGATCAGGTTGTTCAGGTTCATCAGGGGACGGTCCCCTGCAGCAAGAGCGCTCATCCGATCTGACCCTGTGCCCGTGCGCAACCAGCCACGGCGCCGGAAAAGAACACGTCCGAGGGCGTGTCCAGTACCACATGGCAGTAATGTCGTTACCCTTGACTTATCGGCCGAATTCTCCTAATAATAACTACCAATTTCCGGCACGGCTGGGGATGGGTCAGATCCCTGCTTTTAACAATGATTTAGGGGCAGACTGATGGCAAAGGCATCGGCACGCGGTAAAGGTTCAAAGAGCAAGACCAGGGCAGTCAGCAAGAAAACCATAAAACCCAAGCCGAAAAAGGGGGCGACGGTAAAAATAGCGCAACTGTCCGGGCGACCCGTAAAGAAAGCGGCGGCTGCACGAGGCGGCAAAGCATCAGGTGTGGTGGCCAAGGTGTCGGTCAAGCCGGCGCCGGCGCCGCCCCCCGAAAAACCGCCGCGCGTGCTGCGCGAGTCCAAGAGCACTGCGGCGGCCCTGAGCCAGCTGGAGAAGAGCATCAAGCTCATTTTTCAAAAGAACTTCAACAAAGCGCGCGCGGAGTTAGAATCGCTCATCGAGAATTACCCCTCCCAGGCCGAGATTGCGGCGCGAGCCCGAAGCTATATTCAGATCTGCCGCAGGGAGGATGCGCTACGCCAGCGCACCGCGCCCACCAATGACGAACTATACAGCCTCGGAGTTCTGGAGCACAACCGCGGCAACTTCGACACGGCGATCGCCTGTTTCCATCAGTCGCTGGAAAAGAAGCCGGGTGCGGACTACATCTACTATTCCCTGGCAGCCTCGCTGGCGGTCAAAGGAGAAACGGCTGCGGCCATCGAGAACCTCAAGCGGGCGATCGAGTTGAATGAAGACAATCGGGTTTACGCCAAAAACGATTCGGATTTTGCATCCCTTCACCGGCACCGGGACTTCGCCATGATGGTGAGATTGGAACCGAGTCGAGCCGCCGGGCATCCGCTGTCATGAATTCCAGGAAATTGCTCAAGGTCGTCTCCATCGGAGGGGGCACAGGCTTGGCCTGTCTGCTGAAGGGGTTGAAGCGTTATGTCTACGACCCTCCCATCCTCGAACCGCCTGGCGAGGAGCCATGGATCTCGAGCCTGACGGCCGTGGTCACCGTCAGCGACGACGGAGGGAGTTCCGGAAGGCTGCGGAGCGAATTGCGGGTGCTCCCGCCGGGCGACATACGAAACTGCATGGTAGCGCTGAGCATGGATGAATCGCTGCTGTCCCAGCTTTTTCAGTATCGCTTCGCCGGCTCGGGGCAGTTACGGGGGCACAGCTTTGGCAATCTCTTCCTCACGGCCCTGACCGGAGTGACTGGCGACTTTCTAAGCGCCATCCGCGTCAGTTCACATGTGCTCGCCATCCGCGGCACGATTTACCCTTCGACGCTGCAGGACATACAGCTCGAGGCCGCCATGGCCGGCGGGTCCCGCGTGAAGGGCGAATCGACAATTTCCAGGAGCGCGGCGCGCATCGAGAAGGTCCGGCTGATTCCGCCGGACTGCAGGCCCGTTCCCGCCGTATTGAAAGCCATTCGAGATGCCGATGTGATTACCGTGGGGCCGGGCTCGCTGTATACGAGCCTGATCCCGAACCTGCTGGTGCGGGGCATCGCCGGCGCCGTCCGGAGATCACGGGCGATGAAGATTTACATCGGTAATCTCATGACCCAGCCGGGCGAGACAACGGATTTCACGGCCGCAGATCACCTGGAAACCATCCAGTCGCACACCGCGGGACCGTTGTTCGACGCCGTGATCCTGAACAGCCAGCCTTTTGCCGCGCGCATCCTGTCACGCTACCGGCGTCAGGGAGCGCGCCCGGTAACAATCGATCTGAAGCGCATCCGGTCGATGGGCCTCAGCATCGTGCAGCGCCCATTGTTGTCGGAAGAAATCAAGGTCCGCCACGATGCCGACGCGCTCGCGCGCGCCGTCCACGATGCCTGCTGGAAATGGAGGCAAACCGCGGCCGGGCCGGGACCGGTTTGAAGGTCACCCCGCCATGAGAGACTTTTGCGCACTGATACTGGCTGCCGGCAAAGGCACCCGCATGAAGAGCGAGCGGGCCAAGGTGCTGCACACGCTGTGCGGGAAGCCGATGCTGCGCATGGTATATGACGCGGTCGCGGCTTTGCAGCCGGAGGAAATCATCGTCGTCATCGGCCAGGATGCCGACCGGGTCCGCGAGCTGCTCGACGGCTGCCGCGCCACATTCGTCACGCAGGCGCAGCAGTTAGGCACCGGCCACGCCGTAATGGCCGCGCGCCAGGAGTTAGCCAAAAGGAAGGGGAGCGTCCTGATCCTATTCGGGGATGCCCCCCGCATCCGGACCGAAACGCTGCGGCGGCTGGCGGAGCATCACCAGGCGTCCAATGCGGACATGACGCTGCTGACCGTGCAGGCCGCCGACCCGTTCGGCTACGGCCGGATCATTCGGGACAATGCGGGCAGAGTCCGCGGGATCGTCGAAGAGAAAGACGCCGCCGAATCACAGAAGAAAATCACCGAGGTGAATCCGAGCTTTTATTGCATCCGGATCTCTTCCCTGCTCGCGGCGCTCGACCAGATCAGGAACCAGAATGCGCAAAAGGAGTACTATCTGACCGATATGCTGGAAATCCAGGTCCGGTCCGGCGCCAAGGTAGAATCGGTGGAACACGACGATTTCGAGGAACTGCGCGGCATCAACTCGCGCGCGGAGTTGGCGCAGCTTGCAGCCGCCCTGCGCGCAGAAAAGAACAGGGCACTGATGGCTGCGGGAGTGACGCTGCTGGACCCGGAACAGACCTACATCGATCTCGACGTCGAGATTGCGAAGGATGTGACCGTCTATCCCGCGGTAACCTTGCAGGGGAGCACGCGCATCGGCGAGGGCAGCGCCATCCACTCAGGCACGCGCATCGCCGATTCCCGAATCGGCGCCGGCGTGGCAGTCCTGGACTGCTGCCTGATCACCGAATCAACCGTCGGCGACGGCGCCACCATCGGTCCCTTTGCGCACCTGCGCAAGCAGAGCGTCATCGGCTCTCACTGCCGCGTGGGCAACTTTGTGGAAGTCAAGAAGAGTTGCCTGGGCGCAGGCACCAAGGCCGCCCACCTAGCCTACCTGGGCGATGCCGAGATCGGCGCTGAGGTGAACATCGGCGCCGGCACCATCACGTGCAACTACGACGGCGTCCGCAAGCACCCCACGATCATCGAGGACGGCGCCTTCATCGGCACCGCCTCCCAGCTGGTCGCACCCGTGCGCGTCGGCAAAGGGGCCTACGTGGCCGCCGGCAGCTGCATTACGGAAGACGTTCCGCCCGAGTCGCTGGCCATCGCCCGCAGCCGGCAGACCGTCAAGGAAGGGTGGGTGCGGCGGCGCAAAGCGCCCAAGTAGAAGCATGATCAATTGCCGGACCTGCATCAACTGGATCGACGAGAGCCTCCAGGAGATCGAAGCGAACCACGGCTCCGGCGGCCACGTCTTTCAGGGTTGCCGCATTTTCGGCTACGTTGAGAACGACACGGCGCTGCAAAGCTGCGAACACTACCTCGAGAGTGCCAACCTCTATGCGGTCTGCGGAACCTGCCGTCTGACCGCGCCCAAGGTATGCATCTCGTTCCGCGAGTGTGTCAACTGCACCGACACGGACCTGTTCTGTGTCGAGCAGTGTATCGGCGGAGAAATCCGCAGGTATTGCTCCCATTCCGTGCGGCTGCACTCCCAGGGAGTCCAGCTGATCGACGAGGAGCGGGTATTCGACCTCTTCCCCACGCTCGACATGCCCCCGCGAAAAAAGCCTCAGGACTAAGGGTCTGCGCGTGAATAACATGTACATTTTGCTGCGGCCCCCAGGCCCGCTGGCAAGGCGCGAGCGACGAGCATACCCGGTGCGGTATGTAAGGAGCGAGTAACGCAGCCAGCGGGCCTGCGGGCCGCAGCCCAAAGGGGCGCGGCGGCGGGCGGGCATCTGCGGCGTTGCCGCTCCTCGACGATGCGCACCGGCATCGCCTGCGTCGCGGCGCCTTGCATCTGCCCGCCCGGCGCTCGCGCCAAAGTGTAAACGTTA